>Ga0105248_10003527_pt1 | contig 17347 bp, 15 predicted proteins | sample KBSS34metaG_FD_81524 | JGI IMG/M metagenome (GOLD analysis project Ga0105248, IMG submission 81524) | Switchgrass rhizosphere microbial communities from Kellogg Biological Station, Michigan, USA - KBS S3-4 metaG | ecosystem: Host-associated > Plants > Roots > Rhizosphere > Soil | place... | reverse complement strand
GCTCGACGTGCTGGGCGTCCGGATGCTCTCGTCGATGCGCCACGCGCTGGACGAGATCGCGCGCGCGACCGGCGAGAAGGTCGACCTCGAGCGGATCCCCCTCGACGACGAGCCGACCTTCGAGCTGATCCGATCCTCCGACACGCTCGGGTGCTTCCAGATCGAGTCACCCGGTCAACGGGAGCTGCTCCAGCGGCTGCAGCCCGCACGGTTCGAGGACCTGATCGTCGACATCTCGCTGTTCCGACCCGGGCCGGTGAAGTCCGACATGATCCGGCCCTACATCCATCGCCGCAACGGCTTCGAGGAACCGACGTACGCCCATCCCGATCTCCGCCCGGCGCTGCAGGAGACCCACGGGGTGATCGTCTACCACGAGCAGGTGATCAGGACGCTCGCCGCGCTCGCCGGCTATGACCTCACCACCGCCGACCACGTGCGGCGCCACCTCGATGACGATGCGATGTTGCCGGAGCTGCGCGCGGACTTCCTCGCGCGGGTCGCGGCTCGTGGGGTCGACGCCGCGGCGGCCGAGCAGACCTGGGACGACGTCGCGCAGTTCGCGAGCTTCGGGTTCTGCAAAGCGCATGCGGCCGCGTTCGCGGTGCCGACCTACCGGTCGTCGTGGCTGAAGACGCACTTCCGCGCCCAGTTCTTCGCCGGGATCTTGACGCATGACCCAGGGATGTACCCACGCAGGGCGCTGCTCGACGACGCCCGGCGCGCCGGGGTGCCGATCCTGCCGCTGGACATCCATCGCAGCGAGCCCGAGTACGTCGCCGAGGAGACCCCCGACGGCACCGTCGGGATCCGGATCGGCCTGCAGGACGTGCACGGGATCTCCGTGGCCGATATCCGGTCGATCCTGCGAGCGCGGGCAGACCACCTGTTCCGCGACGTCGGCGACGTCTTGCGGCGCACCACGGTTGCCCGTCCCGTCGTCGAGGCGCTCGCGCACGCAGGCGCTTTCGACGCGTTGCCCGGTGGCCGTCGCGGGCACCTGTACGAGGCGATCACCGTCGAGGCGGCGCGCGAGGGCGACCAGCTCGCACTGACCGACGCCTCGGTGCCGCAGCACGTGTTCCCCGACTACAGCGACGTGGAGGTCGTGCGCGCCGAGCTCGAGGTGTTCGGGATGGATGCGACCAGGCATCTCGTGAGCTTCTCGGAGCCGCTGTTCCGCGATCTCGGCGTCACCCTGGCGCGCGACCTGCACCGCAAGCGGCAGGGCACGTGGGTGATGGTGGCGGGGGTCAAGATCGCCTCGCAAACCCCAGCGGTGCGCAGCGGCCTGCGGATCATCTTCGTATCGCTGGACGACGCCACCGGTCCGATCGAGGTCACGGTGTTCCCGTCGGTCCAGGGCAAGACCGCGCGAACCGTGTTCCACGCGACCGCGATGGCGGTCTGGGGGCAGCTGCGGCGCACCGGCAAGCAGGGGATGACGGTGATCGCCGAAGACGTGTGGGACCTCGTCGCGTTGCACCAGGCGCGCCGTGAGGGGCGTCTGCGCGAGGCGATGACGATCGCTGCGCAGCCGGCGGCTCCCCACGCCGGCAAGCAGCTGTGGCACGCGAGCCCGGGTTCGGCGGGCTAGGGTGGCATGGTGCCCATCCGCCCGCCGGAGCCGATCCTGCACGTCGACCTCGACGCGTTCTACGCCGGCGTGGAGGTGCTGAAGGACCCGTCGCTGCGCGGCAAGCCGGTCGTCGTCGGGGGCACCGCAGCCCGCGGCGTGGTGTCGAGCGCGTCCTACGAGGCACGCCGCTTCGGCGTGCGGAGCGCGATGCCGACGGTCCGTGCGCGTCGGTTGTGTCCCGAGGCCGTCTTCCTGCCGCCCGACTTCGATGCCTACCGGCTGCACTCCAACCGGTTCCGCGAGATCTTGCTCGCACACACACCGCTCGTCGAACCGATCTCCCTGGACGAGGCGTTCCTGGACGTTGCCGGCGCGACCCGGCTGTTCGGCGACCCGGTGCGGATCGCGACCAAGATCCGTGCAGACGTCGAACGCGAGGTCGGGGTGACGTGTTCGGCCGGGGTCGCGGCGACGAAGTTCGTCGCGAAGCTCGCGTCCGACCACCGCAAGCCGGATGGACTCCTGCATGTGCCGGCCGAGCAGACGCGCGCGTTCCTCGCGCCGTTACCGGTCGGGCGGCTCTGGGGCGTGGGGGAGAAGACGGTGGAGGTGTTGTCCCGCCTGGCGATCCGGACCGTCGGCGACCTCGCGCAGACACCGCGGGCCGTGCTCGAGCGCCTCCTCGGCGAGGCGGCGGCGCAGCATCTCACGCAGCTCGCACACGGCGTCGACGACCGCGACGTGATCCCGTACGAGGCGCCGAAATCTGTCGGGCACGAGGAGACCTTCGAACGCGACCTGGACGACACCGACGAGATCCTTCGAGAGCTCCTGCACCTGTCGGGCCGGGTCGCCGCGCGCCTTCGCGACGACGGCTACCGCGCACGCACGGTCACGCTCAAGGTGCGCCTGGCGAACTTCACCACGCTCACCCGGGCGCGCACGTTGCCCGACGCGACCGACGTCGGAGCCGATCTGTACCACGTGGTCGCCGAGCTGTACCACGCGCTGCCCGGTGGGGGCCGCCGGGTGCGCCTGTTGGGTGTGCAGACGTCCGGATTGCAACCCGCCGGCGCCGAGCAGCTCGCCTTGCTGCGCGGTGAGCGGTGGGGCGACGTCGAGCGCACGCTCGACCGCATCGAGCACCGTTTCGGCAAAGGGGCTGCGACGCAAGCGACCCTCTTGGACCGCCGGCACGAGCGCGTGCAACAACCCGACCCCAAACCGCAGCGTTCGGGAGAACCCGTCCCCCCTACTGCAGCTCCTTCCTATAATCGTCGATGAAGGTCGTGTTTCCCCGGCGGCCGGAGGGATCGATGCCACTCAGCGACCACGAACAGCGCATCCTCGAGGAGATCGAACGGCGCCTGGCCGAAGACGATCCCGCGTTCGTGGAACAGGTGGGGCGCACCGATCTCTACACGCATCTGGCGCGCCGCATCCGGTTGGCGTCGATCGCGTTCTGCGTCGGCCTGGTGATGATCATGCTGTTCGTCTGGTCGGTGGTCGTGGCCGCGATCGGGTTCGTCGTCACGGTGCTGTCGGCGGTGCTCCTGTATCGCTACGTCGGCCAGCTCGGACGCGATCAGCTGCGCATGATGCAGGACGAGGGATTCACCCTGTCGGGCCTGCTCGGCAGGATCGCGGCGCGGTTCCGGCGATCGTGACGCATCCGCGCGCGTGAAGCACGGCGCGCAGACACCCCGCTAGCTCGACGCTTGCCACCACGCGAACGCGAGGTGTACAACGGCACTCCCCTTCCCCGGGGGCGCGTGACCGCAGCGAACGGATGATGCTCTTCCTCTCCGAGCAGGGCGGCGCCCGCAGCGCGTGGAGTTGGGTCGATCGGAACGGAGGACGGGCGTCCGCATGGAGGGGTTCACCGCTCATCAAGCAAGCAAGTTCACCGCGTGTTCCCCCCGGCAGCTCCGTTATTGGGACCAGATCGGACTGGTATCGCCTTCGGTGCAGAGCACCGGCGGCAGGCCCGGTGTTCCGCGTCTGTACTCGTTCCGCGATCTCGTCGCGCTTCGCATCGTGAAGTCGTTGCTCGACGGTGGTATGTCGCTGCAACGTGTCCGGCGATCGTGGGCGTTCTTGAACAAGCGCGCGGGGCTCGACCGGCATCTGTCCGAGGTCCAGCTCGTGACCGATGGTCAGAGCATCTTCAAGATCTGCCGGCACGACGGCGAGGTGATGGACGCCTTGAAGGAAGGGCAGATGGCCTTCTTCGTCGCGATCGACGACATCGCGACCGGCGTCGACTCGAACGTCCGGACCTTCCAGGAGGACCGGGAGAAGTTCGTGCGCGCGCTGCGCGAGGCCGCCGCAGTCGCGGCGACCGGCACGTGACTCAGTCCTGCCGGTAGCGGCCGAGCACGCGCTGGCGAAGCGGCGTCGCCGCGCGCAGCGCATGCAGCACCTCGGTGGCGTCGCGCCGGACGGACGCCGCGGTCCCTGGGTCGGGAGCGTCGGCCGCGTAGGCGGCGCGGACCACCTCGGCGGTCATCCTCGCGAGCGGTTCGTTCGCACCGTCGAGCGTGTCGGTCGCGGCGAGCTTGCGGCGGAACTCGTCGGGGGTCTCACCCGGTGACCGGCCGACGCCGAGCTCCCGCGCCCGGTCGGTGAACACGTCGTACATCGCGAGGACGAGGGTCCGAGTGTCGTGCGCGGTGCGCAGGCGCCGGCGCCGTCGCATCCAGTGCCACAGGGGGATGCAGATCGCGAGGAGGATCGCGATCGCGATCGCGACGGCGACGAGGTCCGACAGCGTGATCCCGCCGAGCGCGGGGGGTCGCGCCGCCTGCTCGCCACCGAGGAGCCGGTTGGTGATCCCAGCCTTGACATCACCGACGCGGGTGGGACCCTGGTTGCCCTTGTTGTGGTTCCCGCCGTGACCGGAATTCAGGCCCCCGCAGTTGTGCCCCTGGCCGGGCACGCACTGGATACTCGTCGCAGCGGCGGCGTACGTCAGGCTCGCCGGGTCGGAGAAGTTGGGCGTCGGGTCGAACGTGAGCCATCCGTAGCCGTTGAAGGGGACCTCCACCCAGCTGTGGTAGTCGTGCCCGTGCACGATGTAGGTGCCGGTCTCGTTCGCCACCGGTTCGCCTTGCGTGAAGCCCAGACCGATGCGCGCGGGGATGTGCAGCGAGCGCAGCATCACGGCCATCAGACCTGCGAACTGCTGACAGAAGCCCTTCTTCTCGTGCAGGAAGTCGGCGAGCGCCTGCGGATTGTCCTGGAGGTGGACGCTGGCGTCGTAGGTGAAGTTCGGACCGCGGAGGTGGTGCATGATCGCCATCACCTTGTCGTATGGGTCGTCCGCCTTGGCGGTCCAGCGCTGCGCGGTATCGACGACGTCCGCCGGGATCGGCACGTCGGTCGGCAGCTGCAGGTCGACCGGGTCGAACGGGCCGAAGGTGTCGTTCCGGAGCTGGTCCGGCGTCGGGTTCGCGTACGTCGACGTCACCGTGTAGCTCTGGCCCTTGTCGGGCCACCCGTCCATCGTGAGCGACGACGAGAGCGGATGCCACCACACGGTGTCGTCCATCTGGACCGAGGTCGGTTCCCCGCCGGCGACCAGCCAGCTGTACCCGAGGTCGTCCAGCATCGTGAACGTCTGCGTGACGCTCTCGCCGTTCGACGAGGGCACTTGGACGATCCCGTCCTGCACCTCTGCGCCGGGGTCGGCGCGCGGCTGCCACGTTTCGCCGTCGAAGGTATCGAGGGCGACCATCCGCCAATAGGACAGGTGACCCGGTGGGACCTGCACCTGGAAGAACTCCGGATTGTTGTCCTTCGTGTCGCTCAAGATGGCACCCATCCGCACGAGCGGGCTCACGCGGATCCGGTTGTCGCTGCCGAACCGCGAGATGTCCAACACCGACGTGGTCCCGAACCCCGGCACGAACAGGGGCGCCATGGCCGCGACGACGAGCGCTGTCGCGCCGACGCGCCGCGCGTTGCTGCCGGCGACCGGGAGCAGGCGGTCTCGGCCGGCGACCGGGGACCAGACGGGTCCCCATGCGCGGATCCGGCGCAGCGAGTCCGCGAACAGCACTGCGAGCGCCGCTATCAGGAACAGGACGCCGTAGATCGGCTTGATCTGATCGTCCAGGACGCTGTCCGCGAACACGACGAGGGCCAACGGCGGCACCAGCGCGAGCAGGGGGCTCTGCGCCCGGAACGCCAGCGCGTAACACGAGAAGACGGCCGCCCACACCGCGATCGCACCCGCCATCACCAGCGCGGGCGTGGCGGGTGCGGGGGAGACGTACTCGCGCGCCTGCGCCCCCACGAGCGTCGCGAGCGTGCCGAGCGCCCGGACGCTCTCGAGCGTCGGGAGCCCGTACCACGTCGCGTGTGGGACCGCGAGCCACGTCACGGCGAGCACGAGGGCCGCGGCGCTCACGAGCGTCGCCACGAGCATGCCGCGGCGCTCGGTGGCCCAGGCGAGCACGCCCGACGCGATGCCCACCGCGATCACGCGGTAGGTGGCGCCGTGGCCGACGAGGATCCGGCCGAACGCGAACCCGACCGCGATCGCGACGAGCGAGATCGCGACGAGCGCGCTTATGCGCTGGATGCGGGGCGGTGCGCCCTCGGTGTGTGCCATCGTTCTCGCAATCGCATCGACGGGGACAGGATCAAGCAGTCCCACCCGGCTCGGACCAGGGTGAGGTGCGCCTGGGTGGCGCGGGACGTGAGTTGCGTGCGGCGCGCGTCGGGCTCGGTCTCCGGGTCGAGCGGGTGGACGAGCACGGCGAGCTTCGGGCCGAACGAGCCACCGGCCCGCACGAGCGGCGACAGGTCCTGCGGCGGGGGTGGCGCGCCGACGAAGACCAACGAGGTGTCCTGCGCGCCGGCCAGGCGAAGCCCCGTCATCACGCGGCCGAGCGTGCGGCCGCGCCCCGGCCGCGCCCCGGCGAGCAGATCGAGGAACGTCTCCTCATCCACCGTGGTGATGGCGGTCTCATCCATGCCGAGCCGGAGCGCGAACCCGTTGCGCGTGAACAGGGCGCCCACGCTCGCCGCGCACGAGACGGCGCGCTCGAACGCGGCCCCTCGCTCCGGCCCGAGCATCGACTCGCGGTTGTCCAGGTAGATCAGGCCGGCGGCGCGGCGCGCGGCCTCGTCCTGCCGGATCATCAGCTGGCCGGTGCGCGCGACCGAGGGCCAGTGGATGCGGCGGAGGTCGTCGCCCTCCTGATACCCGCGCATCGTGTAGTACTCCTCCCCGGTTCGAAGGAGCTGGCGAGCGCGCGCGCTGCCGACGTTCGTCACGCTCGTGGCCTCGGCGGGTGCACGCAGATCCTCGACCTCCGGCGTGACGAGCAGCTCGTCCCGGCCGTCGAGCAAGACGCGCCTGCGCGTGAGCCCGAAGGCATCGGTCCGGTCGACCGCCATCGGTCCGATCAGGTACCGGCCGCGCGCGTTCGGCACGATCGTGTACGACACATGCTGCAGCGCGCGTGCGGACCCGGCGACCACGACGCGGGCCGGCCGGCCGAGCGACGGCGGCAGCCGGTCCTCCAGCAGCAGGAACGATGGCTTGGCCGCGCCTTCGTGGCGCACGTCCAGGCGGACGGTGACCCGCGTGCCTGGCGGAACCCGAGGCTCCGACAGATGCCGCTGCACATGGACCGTGCGGGTGCCCCATCGGACGAACAACGCCGCGATGAAGGGCAACAGCAGCAGTCCGACGGCGACCGTCTCGAGCCCGGGGGAGCCGAGGATGCGCGCCGCCACCCACATCGCCACGCCGGCCAGGGCGACCGCGATCCCGCGCGGGGTGAGCATCAGTCCCGCTCGGCGACGGGCACCTCGACCGTCGCCGAAAGGTCGGCGACCACCGAGGACGGATCCCGCCCCGCCATCGCCGCGTCGGCGGTGACGATCAAGCGGTGGGTGAGCACCGGCCCGGTGAGGGCCTTCACGTCGTCCGGGATCACGTAGTCGCGTCGCGCCGCAGCCGCGTACGCGCGTGCGGCGCGCAGCAGCATGATCGAGGCGCGCGGGCTGGCGCCGAGGTAGATGTCGGGATGCTCCCGCGAGGCGTCGACGAGCGCGACGATGTACGTGCGGATGGCCGGGGCGACGTGGACCTCGCGCGCGAGCTCGATCAGCTCGGCGACGGCCATGGCGTCACACACCGGCTCGAGGTCGTCGAGCGGGTGGCCGGAACTGTGCGTCGCGAGGATCTCGGTCTCCACGTCGGTGTCGGGATAGCCCACCGACAACCGCATCATGAACCGGTCGAGCTGCGCCTCGGGGAGCGGGTACGTCCCCTCGTGCTCGACGGGGTTCTGCGTCGCGACGACGATGAACGGCGTGCCGAGGCTCCGCGTCTCGGCGTCGGTCGTGACCTGGCGCTCCTCCATGCACTCGAGCAATGCCGACTGCGTCTTGGGCGACGCGCGGTTGATCTCGTCGCCGAGCACGACGTTGGCGAACACCGCGCCCGGGCGGAACTCGAAATCGCCGCGCTCCTGGTTGAAGACGTTCACGCCGGTGATGTCGGTCGGCAGCATGTCGGGCGTGAACTGGATCCGCCGGAAGGAGCAGTCGATCGACCGGGCCATCGCCTTGGCGAGCATCGTCTTGCCGACGCCGGGAACGTCCTCGATCAACAGGTGTCCCTCGGCGATCAGCGCGACGAGCGCCAACCGGATCTGCTCATGTTTGCCACGAACGACCCGCTCGATGTTGTGCTCCAGCGCGTCGAACCGCTCGGCGAACACCTGCGGCTCGCGCGCCTCCTGCCGGAGCTCCACGACGACGACCTCCGTTCCTTCTGGCGTCCCTCGGCTCGGTTGCGTCACATCGTACCCCTGGACTCGAGATCGGTTGCCCGGACATGGACGTGCGACACCGGTCCGACGCTGAGGAGCACGCGATGGTTCCACCTCGCAGGCGGCCCAGACGTGGTCGGGACGCGGAGATGGCCGGCCCGGCGGTTCGACGCCTCGCGCGGCCCCTGATCGCAACTCCAGGCATCCCGCCGGACCGGCCGACCGCAAGGTTACACGCTTGTGATTCCAGCCGCGAGCCGTAGACTCGCGTCATGGGTAGGGCGCTCGTGCTCAACGCCACCGACGTGCCGCTGGCCGTGTTATCGGCGCGCAGAGCCGTGGTGCTCGTGCTCAAGGAGAAGGCCGACGTCGTCGTCAGCAACGGTGCGATCTTCCGCAGCGAGCACATCGACATGGACGCCCCGTCCGTCGTCAGGCTCCGCCGGTTCGTGCACGTTCCGTACCGGCACCAAGCACCGTTGACCCGACGCGGGGTCTTCGCGCGAGACGGCTACAGCTGCCAGTACTGCGGCGCCGGCGCCGAGAACCTCGATCACGTCCTGCCGAGGTCGCGCGGGGGCCTCCATGTCTGGGAGAACGTCGTCGCCGCCTGCCGCCGCTGCAACGCCAAGAAGATGGATCGCACGCCGGCCGAGGCAGGCTTCACCCTGGCGCGCGCGCCGTTCGCCCCATCCGACGGGTTCCGCCTGACCCTCGGCGCGCTCGAGCCCGGTTGGGATTCCTACCTCGCCTGATCGCGGCTCCTCTCCGTTCCTCCCTCCGGCCTCCCTTCGATCCCGTCGCTGATCCCCCCCTCCGAACATCAGTTCGGCCACAACCACTATTGACGTGGTGGAGCAGTGGTGGCATAAACGGGGACCCAAGTGGAGGAAAGGGGAGGACGCGTGGCCGAACTGCTCGGCGCGCACAGCTATCAGCTCGACCCGAAGGGGCGGTTGTCGCTGCCGGCGAGGTTCCGTGAGGCCTTGGCCGACGGTGTCTGGCTGACGATCGGCCAGGACGGCTGTCTCTTCGCCTTCCCCAGGGTCGAATGGGAGCGCCGCGCCGAGGAGGTCTCGGCGTCCCCCCTTTCCGACGCCGAGGGACGCGCGTACGCGCGCCTGTTCTTCGGGTCATCCGACGAGCTCAAGTTGGACGGCCAAGGGCGACTCACGTTGCCCGGCCGGCTGCGCGAGGCCGTCGGGATCGACAAGGACGTGGTCGTGCTGGGCGTGCGCGATCGGATGGAGATCTGGGATCGCGCGAGCTACGAGCGCTACGAGGCGACGTTCGCGGGCGCGTACCAGGCAGGGACCTTGCAGCCGCGCGTCTAACGGCGGCTCACGACGCAGGAAGGTGACCGGGATGGCGGATCGGGTGACGCCGACGACGGGCAAGCTCGCCACGGAGGTGCGACAGAGCCTGTCGTTGATCGGGATGACGGCGCTGACGCTTGCGGCGTCGATCGCCTTCGGGCTGTTCGTCGGGCATCTCGGGTGAGTGACGAGGCCCATCGTCCGGTCATGGTCGCGGAGGTGGTCGAGCTGCTGCGCACGGCGGAGGTCGTCGTCGACATGACGGTCGGCGCCGGCGGGCACGCCGCCGCGCTGCTCGAGGCCGGCGTGCACGACGTGGTCGGCGTCGATCGCGATCCCGCCGCGTTGACGCGCGCCGAAGCGGCGCTCGCGGCCTACGGCGACCGCGCCCGGTTCGTGCGGGCGCGGTTCTCCGAGGTGGATGAAGGCATCGTCGGCGGGACCGTCGGCGGCGTGCTCTTCGACCTCGGGGTCTCGTCGATGCAACTGGACGAGGGTGACCGGGGCTTCTCGTTCCGGACCGACGGACCACTCGACATGCGGATGGCCGGCGCCGCCGACGACGAGCCGAGCGCCCGCGACCTCGTGAACGAGCTGTCGGAGGGCGAGCTCGCCGACCTCTTGTACCACTACGGCGACGAGCGCCGGTCGCGGCGGATCGCCGCCGCGATCGTCCGGCGCCGTCCGATCGAGACCACCGACGAGCTCGCGGGCGTCATCGTGAGCGCCGTGGGACGGCGTCCGGGGGGCCCCCACCCCGCGCGCCGCTCGTTCCAGGCGCTCCGGATCGCGGTCAACCGGGAACTCGAGGAGCTCACCGCGTCCCTGCCTCACGCGGCCGGGCTCCTCGATCCCGGCGGCCGCGTCGTCGTGATCTCGTACCACTCCTTGGAAGACGGCGCCGTCAAGCGGTCGTTCCGCGACGACGGCCGGCTGCAGGTCCTGACGCGCAAGCCGGTCACTCCAACCGACGCCGAACGCGGGGAGAACCCGCGTGCGCGCAGCGCCAAGCTGCGTGCCGCCGAGCGGATCGAGGACGCCGCGTGAGCGTTCCTGCACGAACCACATCGTCGCCGGCGGCAACGCCGGCTCCTCGTGTGCGCCCCTCGCGCACGACCGCGGCGCGCCCCCCACGCCACACCCCTCCCCATCCTCACGGTGGGGCGCGCCGCGGTTCCCCCGTCGCCTTCTGGATCCTGGTTGCCGTCCTCGCCGCGGTGCTGATCATCGGCATCGCGTCGCTGTCGGCGCTGCTCGTACAGTCGAGCTTCTCAGTGGACGACCTCCAGAGCAGCCTGGGCACGCTGCAGCAGCAGCATGACGTGCTCCGTGAGGAGGTCGCGCAAGCGTCGTCGCCGCAGCGCGTGATGGAGTGGGCCCGGGCGCGCGGGATGCGCACGCCCGACCACGTCGTGATCTTGCCGCTGCCCTCGGGTCCGGGCGGCGGCGCGTGACGCGACCCCCGGCCGGCCGGCTCGTCGCCCTGCTGGTCGGGATGGTCCTGGCGCTGGGGGGCATCGTGGCCCGGCTCGCGGTCCTACAGGTTCGCGAGTCGGGCGCCTACGAGGCGCTCGGCGTCGAGCAGCGCGTCCGCACCGAACAGCTGAGCGCGCACCGCGCCGAGATCCTCGACCGCAACGGCAGCCCGCTCGCGATCACGCTGGACGCGCGCGACGTCTACGCGAACCCGACCCTCGTCACCGACCCCATCGGCGAGGCCGCGTCGCTCGCGCCGGTCCTCGGTCTCGCCCGGCCCGACGTCACGGCGGCGCTCCGGACGCCGGATACGACGTTCGCCTACGTGGCGCGGGGCGTGCCGATCGACGTCGCGACCCAGGTGTCCGATCTCACGTTGCCGGGGATCGGGGTCCTGCCGTCGGAACGGCGGTACTACCCGAGCGGTTCCATCGCGCCCCAGACCGTTGGGGTCGTGAACGTGGACGGGACCGGCATCACGGGGCTCGAGGAGCAGTACAACACCTCGCTCGCCGGCACGCCGGGGGAGCGCACCATCGAGCTCTCGGCGATGGGTCAGCCCATCGCAGGCGGCGTCCAGGTCGATCAGGAGCCGAAGCCCGGTCCCGACCTCGAGCTCACGATCGATCGCCAGATGCAGTTCCAGACGCAGATGTATCTCCGGCAGGCGGTCGCCGCGAACCACGCGAAGGGCGGCACGGTGATCGTGATGGACCCCCGCACCGGCGAGATCTACGCGATGGCCACGTATCCGACCTTCGATCCGAACGCGTTCAGCACGGCGGACCAGAGCACGTTGGTGAACCGAGCGGTGACCGACACCTGGGAGCCGGGCTCGGTGAACAAGACCATCACGGCCGCTGCGGCGCTGTCGTCGGGCGCGGTACGACCGACCGATACGTTCCAGGTCCCGGGCACGCGCGACATCGAGGGGTACACGATCCACGACGCCGAGCCGCACGGCACCGAGACGATGACGCTCGGCGACATCATCGCCCACTCGAGCAACGTCGGGATCTCGCTCGTCGCCGACCGGGTGGGCAACCAGCGGCTCGGGCAGACCTTCCACGCGTTCGGCTACGGAGCCCCGACCGGCGTCGGTTTCCCCGGTGAGGCGACCGGGGTGATCCAGCCGAGCGATCAGTGGAGCGACATCATGCGCGCGACGGTCTCGTTCGGCGCTGGCGTCACCGTCTCGCCGCTGCAGATGGCCGCCGTCTACGCGACGATCGCCAACGGTGGGAGGTACGTGCGCCCGAGTCTCGTGCAGGCGACGGTCGGGCCCGACGGGGTCGCCACCCCGGAGCCGCCGGCGCCGCAGCATCGGGTGCTGTCGGGTGCGACAAGCAAAGAGCTCACCGAGATGCTCGCCTACGCCGTCCAAGACGGTACCGGCTACAACGCCCAGATCGCGGGCTACCAGGTGGCGGGCAAGACCGGCACCGCGAAGAAGGTCGATAGCGCGGGCCACTACATCGACCGCTACGTCGCGTCGTTCATCGGGTTCCTGCCGGCGTCGCGTCCGCGCGTGGTGATCGCCGCGATCTTGGACGAACCAGACACGGTCTACGGCGGGGTCGCCGCGGCGCCGTTGTTCCAGCACATCGCGCGCTACGCGATCCAGCGGCTCGGGATCGAACCGAGCGCGCCCGTCGCGCTTCCCCCGCACCGGCTGGCCGCTCCCTGAGTCACGAGCGGGGACGTGTAGGCTCGCGCGCGGTGGACCCGACCTTCCCCCAGGCGCGGCTCGCCGACGTCGCGGCGACCGTCGGCGCGGAGGTGCGCGGCGACCCCGACGACATGGTCCGAGACGCCTCGCACGACTCCCGTGAGGTGCCGGACGGGTCGCTGTTCTTCTGCATCCCCGGCGAGCACGTCGACGGCCACGCGTTCGCGCAGGACGCCGTCGACGCCGGCGCCGCGGCCCTCGTCGTCGACCACCCGCTGGCGGTCGCGGCGCCGCAGCTCGTGGTGCGGTCGGTCCGCGAGGCGATCGGTCCGATGGCCGCCGCGGTGTTCGGGCATCCGGCGCGGGACCTCACGGTCATCGGCATCACCGGCACGAACGGCAAGACGACCATCACCTATCTGTTGGAGTCGGTGTTCCGCGCGGCCGGCTGGCGCCCGGGGGTGATCGGCACGACGGGCATGCGCATCGACGGATCGCCCTCGCCGTTGTCGCACACGACGCCGGAGGCACCCGAGCTGCACCGGACGTTGGCTCGGATGCGCGCCGGCGGCGTGCGCGCCGTCGCGATCGAGATCTCCTCCCACGCGCTCGCCCAGCGCCGCGTCGACGGGCTCGTGGTCGACGCCGCCGTCTTCACGAACCTGTCGCAGGACCACCTCGACCTGCACGCCACGATGGAGGATTACTTCGACGCGAAGCGACGGCTGTTCACTCCCGAGCACGCCCGGCACGCCGTCGTGAATGCGGACGATCCCTGGGGTCGGCGGTTGCTCGAGGATCCGGCGATCGCGACGACGAGCTATGGCATCGACGCGGCCGCCGACGTGCGTGCCAACGATGTGTCGGTCGATGCCGGGGGCGCGACGGCCGTGATCGGCGGGGTCTCGGTCCGGACGGCGCTGCGGGGCCGGTTCAACGTCGAGAACGTCCTCGCGGCTCTCGCCGCAGCTCAGGTCGTCGGCATCGGGCTCGACGTCGGGGCGCGCGGGGTCGGCGAGGTCCAACGGGTGCCCGGCCGGATGGAGCCTGTCGATGCGGGGCAAGACTTCACGGTGGTAGTGGACTACGCACACACGCCGGATAGCATCCACAGCGTGCTCCGGGGCGCACGCGGATCGGCCGAGGGCCGAGTGATCGTCGTGTTCGGTTGCGGCGGAGACCGTGACCGGGCGAAGCGACCGATGATGGGACAGGCGGCCGCCGAGGACGCCGACCTCGTCATCGTGACGAACGACAACCCGCGCACCGAGGACCCCCTCGCCATCATCGACGAGATCACGAGCGGGATCCCCGACGGTGCGGCGGCGATCGTCGAGCCGGACCGAGCCGCCGCGATCGAGCGGGCGATCGATGCCGCGCGACCCGGGGACGTCGTGGTTGTCGCCGGCAAGGGCCACGAGACCACGCAGGAGATCGACGGCATGCTGCTGCCGTTCGACGACCGCGAGGTCGCGCGCGCGGCGCTCGCCCGACGGAGTTCCGGCTGATGCGGCCGACGACCGTGGGCGCCATCGCGGCGTCCGTGGGCGGGGCGGTCCGTGACGGCCCCGACACCCCGATCGCGAGCGTGGCGACCGACTCTCGGGCGGTTCGCCCCGATGGCATCTTCGTCGCCCTGGCGGGGGACCGCCTCGACGGGCACGACTTCGTCCCTGACGCGCTCGAGCGCGGGGCCGCGGCGGTCATGGTCCGCGCCGGCTTCGACGTCCAGGCGCCCGCCGTGCACGTCCGCGACACGGGCCGGGCGCTCCTCGAGCTGGGCGCCGCCGAGCGCCGAGGGTTCGACGGCACGGTGGTGGCCGTGACGGGGGCCAACGGCAAGACGTCGACGAAGGACATGGCCGGCGCCGTGATCGGGACGCGCCACCGGACCCACGTCAGCCCGTCGTCGTTCAACAACGAGGTCGGGGTGCCGATGACGCTGCTCGGGGCGCCACCGGACACGGACGTCATCGTCGCCGAGCTCGGCGCGCGTCATGTCGGTGATGTGCGCCGCCTGTGCGACGTGGCGTTGCCGCGGATCGCCGTCGTGACGAACGTCGGCGTCGCGCACCTCGAGGTGTTCGGGAGCTGGGACGCGATCGTCGAGGCCTCTGCCGAGCCCGTCGAGGCGCTCCCGGCCGGCGGGGTCGCGATCCTGTCGGCGGATGACCCCGTCGTCGCCGCCTACGCCGGCAGGACGACCGCCCACGTGGTCACGTTCGGCCGCGGCGCCGGCGCGGACGTGCGAGCCGAGGAAGTCACGGTGGATCGCGACGGGATCGCGGCGTTCGAGCTGCGTCACGGCGACGAGCACGCACGCGTGCGTCTGGCGGTCGCCGGCGAACACATGGTGGCGAACGCCCTCGCCGCGGCCGCAGTCGGCCTCGAGCTCGAGGTGCCGCTCGCCGACGCCGCGGCCGCGCTCGCCGACGCTCGGATCACCCGGTGGCGCATGCAGACCTCGGGCACCAGCGCGGGCGTGCGCGTCGTGAACGACGCCTACAACGCCAACCCCGAGTCGGTCGCGGCGGCGTTGAAGACGGGGCGATGGATGGCCGGCGACGGCCGCCTGATCGCCGTCTTGGGCCAGATGGCCGAGCTCGGGCCGATCGCGACGACCGAGCACGAACGGGTCGGCGAGCTCGCGGCGCGGCTTCCGGTGGACCGGTTGCTCGCGATCGGCCCCGACGCCAAGGCGATTGTGGTCGCCGCCGTCCGCGAAGGGGTCGAACCCGACGCGGCCGTCGCGTACGACGACGTCGACGCCGCGCTCGCCGACGTCGTGTCGCACGCAGGCCCCGGCGACGTCGTGCTCGTGAAGGGGTCGCGCGTCACGGGGCTCGAGGTGCTCGGCGAACGGCTGGCGGAGGCACTGACGTGATCTCCATCCTGCTCGCCGCGGGAACCGCGCTCGCCGTCGTGTTGCTCGGCACGCCGGTCGCGATCCACGCGTTCAGCTCCTGGGGATGGGGCCAACGGATCCGCGAGGACGGCCCGCACACCCACATGGAGAAGATGGGCACGCCGACGATGGGCGGGATCGTGATCCTGGTCGGGCTGATCGCCGGCTACCTCGCGTCGCGGATCACCGCCCAGCGGGTGACGGTGACGGGCGTGGCGCTCGTCGTGGTCGCCGTCGGCTTCGGCGTCGTGGGGTTCCTCGACGACTACGCCAAGGTCAAGCGCCGGCGCTCGCTCGGGCTGACGAAACTCCAGAAGTTCGCCGGCACCGCCGTCGTCTCGCTCGCGTTCGCGTGGCTCGTGATGCACAGCGGCGAGCAGGCGGGGATCAGCACGCACGTCTCGTTCGTGCGGCCCACCGCGATCGCGCTGGGCGGATTCTTCGTCGTCTGGGCGTTCTTCGTGCTGACCGGCGCGTCCAACGCCGTCAACCTGACCGACGGACTGGACGGTCTGGCCGCCGGCGCCTCGATCCTGGTGTCGGCGGCGTACATCTTCATCAGCTTCTGGCAGTTCCGGCACACGTGCGACCTCTTGGGCGGCGCGACGGGCTGCTACGCCGTGCGCGGCCCCGACCTGCAAGACGTCGCGATCGTGTCGGCGTCGATGATGGGCGCCGCGACGGGGTTCCTGTGGTGGAACGCCGCCCCCGCGCGCATCTTCATGGGCGACACCGGCGCGCTCGCGATCGGCGGCCTCTTCGGCGCGCTCGCGCTCGTGACGAACACGGTCCTGCTGCTCGTGATCATCGGCGGGTTGTTCGTGCTCGAGACGCTGTCGGTGATCATCCAGGTGATCTCCTACCGGGGGTTCGGGCGGCGGGTCTTCCGGATGTCGCCGTTCCACCATCATTTCGAGCTCGCCGGGTGGCCCGAGTTCACGGTGATCGTGCGGTTCTGGATCATCGCGGGCCTGTGCTCGGCGGTCGGGATCGGGCTGTTCTACGCGGACTTCATCGCGCGCGGAGGTCTGGGATGAGCGCGTTCGAAGGACGGCGTGCCGTGGTGATCGGCGCCGGTGTCGCCGGGCGGGCGGCGGCCGAGGCGCTCGCCGCCGAGGGCGCGCGGGTGGTGGTCACCGAGCGGCGCGACGCCGACGCCGTCGGCGACGTCTCGGCGCTCACGTCCGCGGGGGTCGAGGTTCGGACCGGCGGCCACGAGCCAGCGGACCTGGACGGCGCGGAGGTCGTCGTCGTGAGCCCGGGCATCCCGCCCGACGCGCCGCCCGTCGTGTGGGCGCGGGAGCGGGGGATCGACGTCTGGGGTGAGCTGGAGCTCGGCGCGCGGCTCGCGCAGAGCCCGTACCTCGCCGTCACCGGGACGAACGGCAAGACGACCACGACCGGGATGCTCGCCGCGTGTCTGCGAGCCGGGGGGATCGACGCGGTTGCGTGCGGCAACATCGGGTTCCCGTTCACCACCGCGGTGCGAGCCGACCACGACGCGCTCGTCGTCGAGGTGTCGTCGTTCGAGGTCGCGGTCCAGGAGCGGTTCCATCCGCGCGTCTCGGTGCTGGTGAACCTCGCGCCCGATCAGCTCGACCACCACGGGTC
>Ga0105248_10003526_pt1 | contig 17352 bp, 19 predicted proteins | sample KBSS34metaG_FD_81524 | JGI IMG/M metagenome (GOLD analysis project Ga0105248, IMG submission 81524) | Switchgrass rhizosphere microbial communities from Kellogg Biological Station, Michigan, USA - KBS S3-4 metaG | ecosystem: Host-associated > Plants > Roots > Rhizosphere > Soil | place... | reverse complement strand
GATGGTCGCGAGCAGATCGTGGGCCTGTTATTCCCATCCGATTTCCTGGGTCGCCCGTTCGGCGACACGCAGCAACAGAGCGTCACGGCGCTGACGGCGGCAACGGTCTGCGTCTTTCGCCGCGGCGCCTTCGACACGTTTTCCGGCACGCATGATGGCGTCGAGCGCGCGCTCCTCGACCGGACATTGCAGGAACTCGATCGCGCGCGCCGCTGGATGCTGCTGCTCGGCCGCATGTCTGCCGTCGAGCGGGTCGCCAGCCTCGTGATCGAACTGATCGAGCGCGTGGGCACCCCTGACAGCGACGCCATCATGCTGCCGCTGAGCCGGCAGCAAATGGCCGATCTGCTGGGGCTGACGATCGAGACGGTCAGCCGATCGATGACGAAATTCGAGCGCGCGGGCCTGATCGAGCTTCCTGGTGGCCGGCGCATCGCATTGCGCGACGAGCAGGCCTTGCGGCGCATAGCGGCCGGCTGAGTCATCTCATCGGCCGACGCGGCAATTTGATTCCGATCAATGTTCCACGGGCGGCATCGGCGCATCGTCGAATTTCCATGAAGGAGGCTCCGATGAGCAATTTTTTCAGCGTACATTATCTGGACATGGTCATCGCCGCGATGGCGTTGTTCGGCGCTGTCGTGATGGGCGTCTCGATCGAGGAAGCCATCCTCAAGCGGCGACACAAATAGGCCGGGCCGGCATGGCCGCCTCGGCGTGCCGGTCCCAATTTTATCCGTGCGACACTAGTTGCCGCCGCCTGGCCGAGCGCATAGCTGCGCCGACCAATCCGAATCCCACGATCATCAGTAACCAGGTCGCCGCTTCCGGCGCCGCCGACACGACGGGCGCGAAGCTCCGTCCTCGCTGCCCACGCCTACGCTTCAGGTGCATCAGCTTTTGTTCGCCGATCTGATCCATCTCCTGGCCCGCCATCATCGCATTGGCGAGATCGTTCGCGATGGGGCTGATAGCGAAGTGGTCCTCAACCAGTTCATCGCAGGCAATCTGACGGCCCGCCGGCGCGACCGCGGGGATAGCGCGCGGGGCGACCGGGCGACGACGTGCACGCTTCGCACGCGTGGCCCCTTTGGCGTGCGACAATCGACCTGAAGCCCCGCGACGCGCGCGACGCGCTTTGCCGCGTTTCTTCGCCTGCGGAGCCGAAGGCGCGTTTTCCACGACGCACACGCGATTGGAATTTACAGGCGGCGGGATCGCCCAATCGGTCGGCAAGGCGTCATTGACCAGCAGCGCGGCGTGCGCGGTCGCCATCGGCGCCACGGCGATCGCCATTGCTACGACCAGCCCGACACGCTTCATGCAGGTCTCCACGCGTTCGTCAGCCTGCGGCAAGCCGCAGCTTCATGCCGGCGGAAATCATCATCGATCCCTGGACGAACAGGTCGATCGCGATGACGACGCCGATCGCCCATGTTGAATTTTCGGGCCATGTCAAACCGATCAGGATGGCCGCTATCAGGCTTCCCAGGCCCGAAAGCAGGATCGTTCCCGATGCGACCGTACTGCTCGCCGAAATGATCATGCGAGCAATGCCGGACAAGCCGAGGCTCACCGCCAGCAGCAAGGTCAGCAAGCTTTCGGCATAGGACAATGTCAGAAATACCGACGCGGCAGCAGCCAGGTATAACAAGCCGCTCGCGATCCAGAAGATCGACCGGCCGATTCGATGGACAGCGCCGGCGTGAACGATCTGAACGATGCCGCCGATCAACATGAGCATGCCGATTGCATAGGTCGTCACTTTGGCCGCCAGCACGAGATCCAGTGACGCGGCCATGCCCAACCCGGCCAGAACCAGGCCGACACCAATAAACCACGACCATAAGGACGAAAACCTCAAGGCTTCTGCCTGGAATTCGCTATCGGAAAAGGGAACGATCTGCATGATGCCACCTTGATCATGTGATGAGGGCATGATGGTCGGCGCACAGAGAAAAGGATGATATCCGTAACTGTACGAAGGACCCCATCCGTACAGTTCCTAATTATACGCCCCACCCGCGAGGCTTAGCGAGCGTCCATCCCGCATGGGGAATGGAGGCGAACATGAAGAACATTCTGGTGTTGATCCATGACGACAGCGGCGAGGAAGCGCGTCTTCAGGCCGCGCTGGATATCACCCGCGCATTCGAGGGGCACCTGACCTGCCTCGACGTGTCGATCACGCCGATTCTTGTGGACGACGCCTTCAGCGGCGGCATGGGAGCAGCCATGATCCTTGCCGAGGAACGGGTGGTGGAGACCAGAAACGCCGCCGCTATCAAGGAACGGCTGGCCCGCGAAGACGTGGCATGGGACTGGATAGACGCCACCGGCACGCCCGCACCGCGCATGGAATATGCGGCCGTTCTACAACAATTGATCGTCGTGAACCGGCGGCTCGATGATTTTCCCTGGCCGCGCATGCTGGGCATCGCCAGCGACCTCATCCTCAAAACCCGTAAGCCCGTGCTGGCGGTTCCGGAAACCGCCAGGGGGTTCGACGTCGGCGGCCGCGCTCTCGTCGCCTGGGACGGATCGCCGCACGCGGATGCCGCGCTGCAGGCGGCGCTGCCGCTGCTGCGCCGCGCTACACGCGTCGTCCTGCTCGAGGTCGCCGATCATGCCGTGATGATGCCGGCCGAGGAAGCGGCCAGCTTCCTGGCGCGCCACGGCATTGCCTCCATCGTGATCCGGAAAAGCGTTCCCGAGCCGATCGCGGATGTCATCCTGAGCGAGATGGACCACCTCCACGCCGATTATGTCGTGATGGGCGGATATGGCCATTCGCGCGTGGCTGAGGCAATGTTCGGCGGCGTGACCCGCACGATGCTGCGCGAAAGCCCGGTCCCGGTCTTTCTCGCACATTGACGGTGGCACGCATTTCCAAAAGCGTTGGAACCGGTCTGACCTGGGCGGCCCTGCTGATCGCCGTCGGTGCCTCGCCGGGTGTGGCAGCGCCCGAGCCCGCTGCGGCAGTGGCGGCACCGCACTGGTCGAAGGGGCAGCTTGATCGCCTCGGTCAATGGCTCGATGCGGCGCCGGGCGACGCACTGAACGGTGTGGCCGCCGAAAGCGACAGGCTGCGGGCCGCCCGCTCGCGGGGAGATGCCGAAGCTGTGGATATCGTCGCCACGGCCGCCGCCGTCCACCTGCTGGACGCCCATCGCAACGGCTGTTGCGAGCGAACCTCGCGTGAGGGGTGGAGAATCAAGCCTGAGCCGCAGGGCCAGACGGAAAGCGCGGCCGTCGCGGGGGCGGTCGCCGCAGACGACCTGGACCGGTTGTTCGCCAATGCGCGTCCATTCCATCCTTATTATCTGGCGTTGCGCCATGCCTATGCGACCGAACAGGATGAGGCGCATCGCGCGACTCTGGCCGCCAATCTCGATCGCTGGCGGTGGATGCCGCGCCGGCTGGGCAACCGATATCTGCTGGTCAACACAGCCGCCTTCGAAGCAACCTTGTGGGAAGACGGCAAGGCGACTGGCCGCTGGCAGGTGATCGTCGGCAAACAGGGCAGCCCTACGCCGATCTTCGCCGCGACGGTGACGGGCGTGATCTTCAATCCCTATTGGGAAATTCCCGCCAGCATCGTCGATGAAAGCATCGGCAGGCTGATGACCCAGCACCCTGCCGAAGCCGCCAAAAAGGGATATGTCATCGAGAATGGCCGGTATCGGCAACGGCCCGGCCCGCAAAACTCGCTAGGCCTGATGAAGCTGGTCATGCCCAATCCCTACAACGTCTATCTCCACGACACGCCCGCGCAATCGCTGTTCCAGCGCGACGTCCGCGCCTTCAGTCACGGATGCGTGCGCGTTGGCGATGCCATGGGTCTGGCCGAGGCGCTGTTGCGAACCAGGCCGGAATGGACCCGGGCGGCCATCGATCAGGCCGTTGCCGCGGAAGCGACCCAACTGGTCAGGCTCGATCGGCCGATTGCCGTCTATGTCACCTATTTCACGGCCGAACCCGACGATCTGGGCAACATCCGCTATTTTCCCGATATCTATGGGCGGGATCACCTGCCGGCCGGCAAGACGGTCTCCGATCTCTGCACGCGATGACGATCCAATTGCCTTCTGGCTGCCGTCCGCTGGTATAATTACGATATGGAAACGACCCGTCCGGTTGGAAATTATTCATAACCTTTCCGTATATAAATGGCGCGGCGACAGCGTGGTGAAGCGATAATATTGGGTCGGGGGCATTCGTGGGGAAGGCATATCATCGTACCATCCGCGTGGGTGACGAACGCCCGACGGGGACGCCGCGCGTGACGGACGACAGGCGATCCTCGCCACCGACCAGCGAGCCAGGGAGCCGGCCGAACGAGATGTCGTCATGAGCAGCGACGCGCCAACGTTAAAAAGGGTCGGCAAGGATCAGCTTCGTCTTGGCATGTATGTCGATGCCATTGACGGTACCTGGCTCGACCATCCCTTCTGGAAAGCCCATTTTCTGCTGACCAAGCCGGCCGATCTCGAGGCGTTGCGCGCGAGCACGATCGAGGGCGTGGTCATCGATACCGCCAAAGGTCTCGATATCGAGCAGACGCCCGCACCGCACCCGGCCGAGCCGGCCGACACAACCCCGCCACCGCCGTCACCCCGCGCCAAAGGGGGAAAAACCGCGCGAGCGCGCAAGAACGCCGCAAAGGTGGATTATTCGGTCCCGGACTTTGGCGCCGCAAGCAGCACGGTTCCGTCGAGCCTGAGCGAGGAATTTGATCGGGCCGGCGAGATCGTTCACCGCGCCCGCGAGATCGTTACCCAGCTGTTCGACGAGGTGCGGCTCGGCAAGACGATCGAGGCGTCGCAGCTGCGGCCCCTGGTCGACGCCATGGCCGGGTCGCTGGCGCGCAACCGATCGGCGATGAGCAGCATCGTGCGGCTGAAGTCCAAGGACGAATATACGTACATGCACTCCGTCGCGGTTTCCACGCTGATGGTGAACCTTGCGCGCGAACTGAATTTGAATTCGCAGGACACGCAGGACGCCGGTGTGGCCGGGTTGCTCCACGATATCGGCAAGATGGCGGTGCCCACCGCCTTGCTGCAGAAAACCGGACCACTGTCCGACACGGAATTCAAGCTTGTGCGCACGCATCCCGCTCGCGGCCACGCCATATTATCCGGGAGCGAGGGCGTATCTGAGGCCGCCCTCGACGTGTGCCTTCATCATCATGAAAAGATGGATGGCACCGGCTATCCCGAGCGACTCCCCGGCGATCGCATCAGCCTGTTCGCCCGTATGGGCGCGGTGTGCGATGTCTATGATGCGGTGACATCCAACCGCCCCTATAAGTCGCCGTGGACGCCGTCCGAAGCGCTGGCCCGCATGTATGCCTGGAAAGGGCATTTCGATCCCGCCGTGCTGTCCGCGTTCATCCGCAGCCTCGGTATCTATCCGGTGGGATCGCTCGTTCGTCTCAAATCCGGAGCGCTCGCCATCGTCAGGGATCAGAGCGCCGACCTGACCAGGCCGCAGGTCCGCATCTTTCATTCGGCGACGGACCGCGTCGATATTCCCGTCCGCGACCTCGATCTGTCCGCTGTCGACGATGATGGAATCGCATCATCCGAAAACCCCGACCATTGGGCGTTGCCGGACTGGGAAAGGCTGTGGCCGGTCATCATAGCGGCGCCGACGGGAAAACCGGTGTCGGCGCAACGGTCGCACGCCATCGGTTGAGCAGAATCCGGGGGAGGGTGACGGCCGGCGTACCGACGCTTCACCGCACGGGATCAGTCGTCCACTTCGCTGATCATGAGGGACACCATGCTCCATAGGGGCGCGACCGCGATAGCGACCATGGCGACCAGCATTGCCCCGTTAATCACATATGACATCATCATCCCCAGGGTATCGATCATCAAAGAGGCATTGTGCCTCTGATCCGATAGACGGAGACGCGACGGAGTATGGCAACCGAACGCGCGCTTTTTGTCACGCTCGCCGGAAAACGGGTCTGATTGAGGCGATCAGTAAGGCTGCGCAAGCGCCTTGAATTGCACGTCCGACAACGACTTGCTGAAGCTCAGCCCGAGGCGGTCACCGCGCGACCAGGCGATGCGCGCCGGCATTTCGACGCCGCGTGACAACAGCCACACGATCGCGTTGGTGGCCGGCGGCAGCTTCGCATGGGCGAGCGCGCCATCCCGGGACAGATCGAGCAAATGCACTGGGATCTTCGTACCCGCGCAGATCAGCGTCGCCTGCAAGCTGACCGTGATCCGGCGTTCGCGCCGCGGAATCAGCTGACGAATTATGTTCATTGCCGCAGAGGCCATTTTCACGCTCCTTACCCGCCCGCCGCCGCCACGGGGCGGAGGAAGACAGTCATCCTTGTAAAGGCGCGATCTTCGTCGGGGGTTAGCGGAACTGGTAAATGCGCCGTAAGCGGTATTAATACCGCCCACCCGCCTTGCCGCCTTGCCGCATCGCATCGATAAAGGCCCGGACCGCCGGCATGGCGGCCCGCCCCGATTCGAACAGCAGGCTGACCGGAACGTCGCCCGCCTGATCGGCCTGAAGGACGGGGACAAGCCGCCCGGCAGCCACGGAATCCGCCACCTGATAGCTTAGCAGATTGGCCAGGCCTAACCCCGCCTCCGCCGCCGCAATCGTGCCGTCCACGGTATTGATCGCAACGCGCGGCGCAACCTTCACCGCGCCCTGCCGGAAATGCCATATATCACTGGCGCGCACGCCCGAGCCCGCGATAATATCGTGCGAGGGCAAATCGTCCGGCACACGCGGCATGCCCCGCCGGGCAAGATAGGACGGGCTGGCAACGATCATCGGGCTGACCGATCCGATCGTCACCGCGTGCAGAACGCTGTCTGCGAGCGCGCCGATGCGCACCGCGACGTCGATGCCCTCCTCGATTATGCGGACATTACGATCAATCAGCATCATCCGCGTCGACAGGCCAGGGTGACGATCGAGCAGGGCCGCGATCACAGGCAGGACATGCAACCGCCCAAATATGACCGGCGCGGTAACGAAGAGTTGCCCCTGCGGGACGGACCGGCCGCCCATCGCGATCCGTTCGGCATCGCGCAATTCCGCCAGCACGCGCCGCGCACGCTCCAGAAACGCGCCACCATCATTGGTCAGCGATACGGCACGGGTCGAGCGGTGGAACAGGGTCACGCCCAGATGCGCCTCAAGCGCGGCGATCGACCGCGTGACAGCCGGCGGCGACATGCCCAGGCTCCGCCCCGCCGCCGCGAAACCGCGATGATCGGCGACCGCCACGAAGGCGGAAAGGCTCTCGAAACGATCCATCATTATTCCTCTGTGTGGAATGGTATCCGCCAAAATTCGTAGATTATCATCGGACATGAAACGAGCCATGACAAGCGCATGGCTAGAAACTTCATGGAAACGATGTTCACCCCGGGCGCCAAGGCGCTGCAGACGCGCGCCGGATCGCGCGCATCTTATGCGCGAATGGCCGACGATGGGGCCGGCGAGCCCGATGCGCTTGGCGAACAAGAGCGCAGCTTTATCGTCGCGCGCGACAGCTTCTACATGGCCAGCGTCAACGAGGATGGCTGGCCCTATATTCAGCACCGTGGCGGGCCAGCGGGTTTCCTGAAGGTCATCGACGACCACAGCATCGGCTTCGCCGATTATCGCGGCAACCGCCAATATCTCTCGGCGGCCAATATCCTTCATGACGACCGGGTCGCTCTTTTCCTGATGGATTATCCCAACCGCCGCCGACTGAAGATCATCGGCCATGCCCGGATCAGCGACGATCCCACCGTGATGGCGGGGCTGATGGCCGCCGATTATCAGGCGGTGCCGGAACGGGCGCTGTTGATCGACGTGACCGGTTTCGACTGGAACTGTCCCCAGCATATCACGCCACGGTTCACCGAAGCTGAGATCAAGACGGCCGTCGGCCCGCTGATGCGAGAGAATGAAGCGCTACGCGCTGAAATCGCGCGATTGAGGAAGCAACAGCAATGACCGAACGACTCACATGTGGCGCGGATCATATCGGGCTGACGGTCCCCGACCTTGATGCGGCGCGGCAATTCTTCACGCAGGCACTGGGGTTCGATGTCGTCGGCGGCCGTCCCGACTATCCGGCCGTGTTCGTATCCGACGGTTCGATCACCGTGACGCTATGGCGCGCGCTCGATCCGGCGAATGCCGCCCCGTTCGACCGCAAGGCTCATATCGGGCTCCATCATCTGGCGCTGCGGGTGGTCGACGATGCCGCCCTGGTGAAAGTTTATGATCGGGTGCGCGCGCATCCCAGCGTGACGATCGAATTCGCGCCGATTCCGGTTCGGCCCGAGTCTGCGATCCGCCACTTCATGTTCGCAATGCCAGGCGGCATTCGCATCGAAATGCGAGGCGCAGCCGCCTGATCAGATGGCGTCGAATGGGAAACGATCTGTTTCCATCATTTCCATTTTATGCCGTGCGAAAACCCCTATCTTGTCGTCCACGGCCCAATTGGCCGATCAGGAGACTGACATGATAGACCTTCGTCCCTTCTCGACCCTCGGCGGCGCGAACCATGGCTGGCTGGACGCGAAGCACCATTTTTCATTCGCCGAATATTATGATCCGGCGCGCACCAACTGGGGTAATCTGCGCGTGTGGAATGACGATGTGATCGCGCCGAACAGCGGCTTCCCGCCACATCCGCACCGCGACATGGAAATCATCACCTATGTCCGCACCGGTGCGATCACGCACAAGGACAGCCTCGGCAATGTCGGCCGTACCGAAGCGGGCGATGTCCAGGTGATGTCGGCCGGTACGGGTATCACCCATGCCGAATATAATGTTGAAGATGTGCCGACGACGCTGTTCCAGATCTGGATCCAGCCGACCAGCCATGGCGTGAAACCGAGCTGGGGCGCCCGCCCCTTCCCAAAGGGTGAACGGTCGGGCCGCTTCGTCACGCTCGCATCCGGCTTTGCCGAAGATGAGGATGCGCTGCGGATCCGCACCGATGCGCGGGTCGTGGCAGCCACGTTGAAGGCCGGCGAGAGCATCGAATATCCGCTCGGCAAGGCGCGTCGCGGCTATCTGGTGCCAGCCACCGGGGCGGTCGAAATCGACGGCACTCGCGTCAACGCCCGCGACGGCGCCGCGATCAGCGATATCGACACGCTGCGCGTGACGGCGATCGAGGATAGCGAACTGGTCCTGGTCGACGCTGCTTGACCTTGCCCTGCCGCCGGGGTCCATTGCCCCGGCGGCTTCCTTTCAGAAGAGGATATCGAAATGACCCTGCGAACCAGCGACATTGACGGCGTCGACATGGTGGTGCTGCCGCCGGTGCGGGATCTGGGCGATGGCTTTACCGTGCGCCGCGCGCTGCCGTCGGCGCATAGAAGGATGGTCGGCCCGTTCATATTCTTCGACCAGATGGGCCCCACCGCTTTCCACGCCGGCGAGGGCCTCGACGTGCGGCCGCATCCGCATATCGGCCTCGCCACCGTCACCTATCTGCTCGAAGGCGAAATCCTCCACCGCGACAGCGTCGGCAGCGTGCAGGCGATCCGCCCGGGCGAAGTCAACTGGATGACCGCGGGTTCGGGCATCGTCCATTCCGAACGCACGAGCCCGGAAACGCGCGCGGCCGGCGGAAGCTTGTTCGGCCTGCAGACCTGGGTCGCGCTCCCCAAGGCGTTCGAGGAGACCACGCCCAGCTTCGCGCATCACAAGGCGCGGGACATTCCCACCACCGCGGCCGACGGCACCGCCGTGACGCTGATCATTGGCACGCTCGACGGGATGACGTCGCCGGTGCGGACCTTTTCCGACATGGTCTACGCGGACATCGTCATGCTCGACGGCGCACGCTATCAATTGCGGGCCGGCCATGTCGAGCGGGCGATCTATATCGTCGAAGGGGCGGTAGAGGTGATCGGCCAGACCGGCGGCTTTACCAAGGACGAACTCGTCATCCTCAAGCCAGGCGCCGAGATTATCCTGCAGGCCAAAGGCAATACGCGGCTGATGCTGATCGGCGGCGAACCCTTGCCTGAACAGCGCAATATCTATTGGAATTTCGTTTCGAGCAGCGTCGACCGCATCGAACAGGCCAAGGACGACTGGCGCCACCAGCGCTTCGCCCGCGTGCCGGACGAGGTGGAGTTCATCCCGTTGCCGGATTGAGGACGGCCGGGTGATTAAGGAAGAGCCGCTTGTCCTGAGTAGGGGCTGAGCTTGTCGAAGACCCGTATCGAAGGAGCCTCAAGGAACCTTCGATAGGCCATTTCGTCCTTCGACAAGCTCAGGAATTCAACGGCTACTCAGGACGATCGGGTGGGGATTGATAGGTGGTCGGATTAACGCCCCTTCCCGAGCACGCTTATCGCCGCGCTCGTCATGGCCTCCACCCCCGTCGAGATCACCGCCTGGGCATCGGGTGCCCAGAACGGGCTGTGCAGCGACGGCAATCGGGTGACGTCGCCCTTTGCGGCATCCCATTTCGCCTGCGGGACGCCGCCGACCCAGAACAGCATCGCCTGGGTCGATGGATCGGCCAGATAATATTCGCTGAAGTCTTCCCCGCCCATCTGCGCGCGCACCGGGCGGACACGATCCTTGCCAAAGCGTGCAGCGAACACGCCCGCCATCTGACCGGTGAGCTGATGGGTGTTGAACGCGGCGGGCGTATTCTGGTCCGCCAGCGTGACGACCGCCATCGCGCTGTCCGGCATGCCGGCGGCGATCGCCTCGCCCCTGGCGATCCGCGCGATGCCGTCGAGCAGGATCTTGCGGACTTCCGGCGTGTAGCTGCGCACCGTGATCTGCAGCCGCACCTCGGACGGGATGATATTATGTTTGGTGCCGCCCTGGATGCTGCCGACCGTCACCACGCCCGATTCGAGCGGATCGATCTCGCGCGAAACCAGCGTCTGCAACGCGACGATGATCCGCGCGGCGAGCACGATCGGATCCTTCGTGAGGTGCGGATAGGCCCCATGCCCGCCCACGCCCTTCACCAGCATGTCGACCGAATCGACATTGGCCATGACATAGCCGTCGACGATGCCGATCGTACCCGCCGGCAGGCTGGCCGAATCGTGAAAGGCGATCTCGACCGAGGGCTTGGGAAAGCGCGTATAGAGCCCATCCTTCAGCATCGCCCGCGCACCCGATCCGATTTCCTCGGCCGGCTCCCCGATCATCACCAGCGTGCCCGACCACTGATCCTTCATCGCCGCCATCCGCCGCGCGGTACCGATCCAGGCGGTCATATGCGTGTCATGGCCGCAGGCGTGCATCACGCCCGGCTGGATGCTGGCATAAGGCACGCCGGTCTGCTCGGTCACCGGCAGCGCATCCATGTCCGCGCGCAGCAGCAGGACGGGTCCCGGGCCATTCTTCATCACCGCGATCACCCCGGTCCTGCCGACCCCGGTCGTCACCTCATAGCCCAGCTTCTTCGCCTCGACGGCCAGCTTCGCCGCGCTGCGCGCTTCCTGGAAACTGAGTTCGGGATGGGTATGGAAATCGCGATAGATCGCCATGAGATCGGGCATATCGGCGGCCACCGCCTCGTGCAGGGGATCGGCGAGCGACGACGACGCCATCGCCAGCGACGCTGCGGCGATCAGATAGCGTGCGAGCGGCGGCATCACATTCCCTTCGGGACGAGTTCAAGAACGTCGATCGTCGATTCCCACCGGGGATAGGGAAAGGCGATGCGCCAGCGCGCGGGCCCCACCCGCTCGACCACACCGACCATATCCCGTTCGGTATCGCGGCCATATCGCAGCGGCCGGCTTTCATCGCCGAGCATCATCGACCCCAGGAAGATCATCCTGCGGCTATCATCGGCGTAAATGGTGCCCACCGGCCGCTGCGATCCATCGATCTTGGCGAAATGGGCCAGAGCACCGTCCTGCGTGATCCGGCACGTGAACGGCGGATAGGTGACGAAATCCGGCATGGCGGGCGCCTGTGCGCCCATCTTGATCACACGGCAGCTATAATCGCCGGACGGCAAAGCCGGCTTATCGAGCGCGAGATCCGGCTTCAGCAGGAGGCCCAGCGCGTTCACCTGCGTGGCCTTGCCCGCGGCCATCGCCTTGTCGAGACCCGTCATCCACGCCGCGCGCCATTTGGATAAGCGATCGCGATCGGCCACCGATATCACCGCACGCCAGTCGCTGGGGATCGGATGGGACGCGGACTGCACCTTTTCGCCCCCGTTTCCACCACAGCCGGATGCCATCAGCAAAGCCGGGATCAGCAAGGCGCGCATCCTGAGCGTCAATCCCGTCACATCCTTTCGGCCGCGATCCGTATCCGCGGCTTTCCGACCACCCTGGCCGTGTAACAGCCTGCCCGCGCGGCACAAAATTGGCAAGCGCGTGTCATCGCCGGCTCATTGCGCGGTCCACCCACCATCGACCGAAATATTGGTGCCGGTGATCTGCGATGCCTCATCCCGGCACAGGAACAAAGCGATGGCGGCAACCTGCTCTGCGGTCGCGAACTGCTTGGTCGGCTGGCCGGCCAGCAGCACGTCGTTGATCACCTGCTCTCGCGTCATGCCGCGCGCCTTCATCGTATCGGGGATCTGCTTTTCGACGAGCGGCGTCCAGACATAACCGGGGCTGATGCAATTGGCGGTAATGCCGAAGGTGGCTGTTTCCAGCGCGACCGTCTTCACCAGGCCGGCCAGCCCATGCTTGGCGGTGACGTAGGCCGATTTGAACGGCGACGCTGTCAGCGAATGGGCCGACGCGGTGTTGATGATCCGCCCCCATTTCTTCGCCTTCATGATCGGCATGGCGGCGCGGATCGTGTGGAAGGCCGAACTGAGGTTGATCGCGATGATCGCATTCCATTTGTCGGTCGGAAAGTCCTCGACCGGCGATACGAACTGGATGCCGGCATTGTTGATCAGGATATCCGGCCCCCCCAGTTCGGCATTGCACTGCGCCACCATCGCCGCGATCGCATCGCCATCCATCATGTCGGCCGGCGAATAGAGCGCCTTCGCGCCGCTGACGGCCTCCAGCCCGGCGCGCTCTTTTTCGATGTCCGCCGCGTCGCCGAAACCATTGATCATGACCGCGGCCCCCTCGGACGCCAGCAGCTTGGCATAGGCCAGACCGATGCCGGACGTGGAACCAGTGATGAGCGCGGTCTTGCCCTTGAGGAACATGCGGATACTCCGTTCAGTTTAGCGGGGATTGAGGTCGAAAGCGGCGGTCTCGCCGTCATAGATATTGCGGGCGATTAGCGCGGATTGGGTCATCGTTTCCGCGACCGCCAGCTTCCCCGCCTCGATATGGTCATGCATCGTCCGGGTGGAAAATTCATAATCGCGCGAACCGCCTTCCCACGCATTGGCGCGATAGATCAGCTGGACGACATTGACGCTATATTCGCGCGTCATCGCCCGCAGCGCGACGACCTCCGGATCATCGGCCATGGCGGCCGGCAATTTATCGAGCAGCCTGGCGACGGCCTGATGCTGGCGGCGCGTGCGGATCAACTGATCGGAAATCTGGCGGGTCCGGCTGGAAAAGCGGATTTCCTTTTCGCGCGCGATCACGTCCATCATCGTCCGGGGCAGATCATGCGATGCCGGGAACAGATCGACCTGGAAGACCAGCATGTCGGCGTCCTGATTGTCGACGACATGGGCCAGAGGCGTATTGGAAACGATCCCGCCATCCCACCACAATTTCCCGTCGATTTCGACCGGCGGCAGGCCGGGCGGCAAAGCGCCCGACGCCATGACGTGACGGGCATCGATGCGATCGCTGCGATTGTCGAAGAACCGGAAATTGCCACTCTCGACTTCAACCGCGCCGATCGACAGGCGCGTCGGGCCATTGTTGAGCAGTTCCCAGTCGATCAGCGCGTCGAGCGTTTCGATGAGGGGGGTGCTGTCATAGAAACTCAGCGCGCCGGGCCTGCCGGCCGGCGCGAAGAAGGGCGGTAGCAGCCGTGGCCGGAAGAAGCCGGGTATGCCGAACATCGCCACCGTCGCCGCCGACATCTCGTGCAGCGCCTCGCGCCCGAAATCGCCGGGCCAGAATGGAAGGGCGGGCAGGCCACCGCTGACCTTCTTCCAGAAGGCATGCAACCGCTCCAGCCGCCGTCCGGGCGGATTGCCGGCGATGATCGCGGCGTTGACGGCGCCGATCGAAATGCCCGCCACCCAGTCGATGTCTATTCGCGCCTTCTCCAGCGCTTCATAAACCCCAAGCTGATAGGATCCGAGCGCGCCGCCGCCCTGCAAAACCAGCGCGACCTGGTCGGGAAGAGGAAGGCCGGTCGCGGCGATCTTGATCGGTTCGGCGTCGGCCATGAAATTCTCCGCCTTGATGGTGCGCTGCATCAAAGGCGTTATCCCGGCAAAATTCCAGCAAAAAGGGCCGACCAGAGGCCGGCCCTTCCGCCAATCGTTCCGGAAAGCCCGGATCGATCAATATGTGCCGGAAAACGCCCGGTTCAGGTTGCGGGGACCCTGCTGATCCTCCTCATCCTTCCAGACCGACTGGGCCTGCGAGGCAGTGCGGCTGATCTCGACCTTGTCCCCCACCTTGGTAATCCAGGAACAGGGGATCGAATGATGGTGGCCCGACGCATCCTTGTCATCCTTGGTCAGCAGGATGCGATCGCCACGGATATGATCGACGGTCCCGACATGCTGGCCGTCGCTGCCGACAACTTCCTGATGTTCCCGGACCTGCCGCAGCGCATCGCGCTGACCCTGACGGGTGGTGCGCCACGAACCGAAATCATTTTCGAAGCGCGACTGATTCTCGCGGCGATATTCGTCATAGTCGCGATCGAGTTCGCTCACATGGCGATCGCGCCAGACCCGGTAATTGGGATCGCGGCCCCAGTCGTCGTGCGACTGCCCTGCGCCCAGGCCCCATGTGCTGGTTGCACCGGCGCCTCGGCCTTCGCCATAGGTGGCGCCAAAGCCCGGTGTACCGACGCCGCCATACAGGGCGGGGTCATAACCGCCGCCATATTCGCGGCCGGCAAAGCGACCGCCACCTCGGCCATATTGGCGCTCATATTCGCGCTGCTGCACTCGCTCGTCCCAGCGACGGCGGCGCTCGGCCTCGTCGTCGCCGAACCAGGACCGCACCTCATCGCCGGCCCGATCGAAGAAGCCGCGATCCTCATAACGATAATCGCGCGGCGGACCGCCATAATCGCGGTCCCGATACTCGTCGCGGCCGCGATAGCGCTGCTCCGCCTCGCGCCGGTCCCGGTCGCGATAATAGGAATCGGGGCGGCCGGTATTGCGTTCGTAACCCATCACATCCTCCTTGCTTCTGACCTGTATCGATCCGACGGAGCCGCAAACGGCCTGCCCGATCCATGGCGCAAAAAACGCCCGGAAGATCATGCCGTTCCGGCGAAAAGACCGGTCGGGGCGTTCACGCGGCCAACGGATGCCGCGCCACGGCGCGCGCGGATTTGGCCAAAAGAGCGGCAGGGAATGCGCGGCATGTTGCATCGCGCGGAAGCCGGCGTTACAGGACACGCCCGGCGTGCGGGGCTGTAGCTCAGATGGGAGAGCGCTGCAATCGCACTGCAGAGGTCAGGGGTTCGATTCCCCTCAGCTCCACCACGCGCGCCGTCCCTTGAAATGCAAATGTTCGGTTGGCATCGCGGCCCGTGTCGGCTTCATTGCCGCGCCTCTGACAGGCGTGGCGTGCCAGGCATCCAGCGGGTAGCGTTCGTCCTCATCGCGCGCGCGTCAAATTTCCCGGCTCTGCACCGCGCAGAGTTCTTCGAAACTCTGCTCCACCAGCGTGACATGGTGCAGCATAGCGGCATGGGCGGCCGCCGCGTCGCCGCAGATGATGGCGGCGACAACCTTGCCATGTTCCGCGAAGGAACGCGGCAATCGCCCTTCCAGATGGAATTGGGCCCGCCGAAATGGGGACAGACGGCGGCGCAAGGCGCTGGTGGCGTCGCTGATCACGGCATTGTGCGCGCCATGATAAATCATCGTATGCAACGCATGATTGGCGTCGGCGAAGGCGACGGCGTCCTGCCGCTCGGCCAGTTCCGCCATATGATCGTGCAGCGCCTGGAGCTTGCGCCGCTCGGTCGGCGCCATCGACATGGCGCAGAGCCGCGCACAGGTGGCTTCCAGTTCGCCCATGGCGACGAACAATTCCTCCAGCTGCGCCGGGGTCACGCGGGTCACGATCGCCCCCCGCCGGGGGCGAACCTCGATCAGGCCGGTAGTGGCCAATTGACGTAGTGCCTCCCGCACCGGCGTGCGCGACACTGCGTAGCGTTGAGCGAGAAGCTGTTCGTCAAGCCGGGAACCCGGAGCGAACTCGCCGGAAAGGATCGCCTCGGCCATGTCGTCGGCCAGCTTTTCCACCGTCGTCCCGCTCAATACGTCTGCTCCTGTGCCCGCGCATATAGAAAAAACGCGCGGGCGGGGGCGCAGCGTCAAATCTTGCATACAAAAATGACATCCAAGTAACAATCCCGTTGCCGACTCGTTAATTGTATGCAAGTCTAACATTGCGCATACAGAATTGCCTTTTATGCAATCATGCGCGTGTTCGCACCTGGGGGGGTGTCTGGGCGTTACCTAAAGGGAGCGACCCAATGCGGACCAAATATATCGTTACGGCGCTGATGCTCAGCGCGTGCAGCACCATCGCTTCGGCCGATACCGGCTGGGCCCTTCACGGCTTCGGCGATGTCTCGGTGAAAAATGACTATGTCACGCCGCGCGGCCTTGTCGTCACGACGGCCGGAACGACCATCCAGGTGCTGAACGGGCTCGTTCTGGTCGCGCCCAGCGGATTGGCCTTCCACGCCGGCACCTGGGTCGACATAAACCCCGGCTTCAGCCGCGCCGACGGCAACATCACCGCCGTCAACGAGTTCGATTATTTCGTTGGTGCGGACATGGACGTGCTGCCCAAGCTCAACGTCGGGGTCGAATATAGCGAGTTCATCAGCGGCCAGTCGTCGGTCGCGTTCAAGAACGAGCACAATATCGAGTTCTCGGTGAAATATAAGGACGGGTCACCCGACAAGCCGTACAGCCTCAATCCTTATACGAAGCTGTTCTGGGCGGTTTCGAGCAAATCCTCAACGGTCGTCCTCGGCAAGGCCGGCAAGACCTTTGACGTCGAGATCGGTGCAGTGCCGACCTACAAGACGGGCAGCTTCACGCTGGCCGCGCCGACCTGGATCACGGTGGGTCCGAAGACCTATTGGGGCCTGGGCGCCGCCAAGGACGGCAATCTGGGCGTGTTCAGCACCGGCCTTAAAGGCAGCGTGCCATTGCCGCTGAAGGGCGCAGGCGCATCGCTTTACGCCTCGGCCCAATATTTCCACCTGATC
>Ga0105248_10003524_pt1 | contig 17356 bp, 16 predicted proteins | sample KBSS34metaG_FD_81524 | JGI IMG/M metagenome (GOLD analysis project Ga0105248, IMG submission 81524) | Switchgrass rhizosphere microbial communities from Kellogg Biological Station, Michigan, USA - KBS S3-4 metaG | ecosystem: Host-associated > Plants > Roots > Rhizosphere > Soil | place... | reverse complement strand
TCGATGCGGAGTCGCTCTATCGCGCGCTGGAAGAGGAGGTCGTGCCGGCCTTTTACAACCGCGACAGCGACGGACTGCCACGGCAATGGATCACGATGATGAAGCGTGCGATGCAAACGCTCGCGCCGAAATACAACAGCAACCGGATGGTTGAAGACTACGTGCGCAGCATTTACTCGTGAACGCTGAAAGCGTTTGCCACTGTCAGCCCAGGGTTGTTGCAACCCTGGGACTTTGAGCCACCAGCCCTTCAACGCTGAAAGCGTTACCTGATTTGAGAACTCTTTCAGAGTTCCAAAAACATGGTCGAGGGAACCCAGGGTTGCAACAACCCCGGGCTGGAACTAGCTGACGCTTGCAGCGTCGGGCGAGTCAATCGGTCGCCTCTCGACCACGCGTTCCTTGTGTTAGACTACTCTCCCCGAAATGAAATACTGCAGCTCCTGCAACGCCAAATACGACGACAGCGTGAGCTTCTGTTCGATCGATGGAGAAGTCCTCGAGGCGGATCCCGCGTCGATCGTCGATACCGTGCTTGACGGTCAGTATCAAATGGAAGCGCTGCTTGGACGCGGCGGCATGGGAGCCGTCTATCGCGCGCGTCACATCCTGCTCGGCGATCGCGTGGCGATAAAGGTTTTGCCGCCCGAAGTGCGCAACAACGCTGAGTGGTTGCGACGGTTTCGACGCGAAGGACAAGCGGCGCGGCGCTTTCGTCATCCGAACGCCGTCACCGTTTACGATCTGCGCACCTCAGCGGACGGCACGATCTACATGGTGATGGAGTATGTCGAAGGCCATACTCTGGATCACGAGCTCAAGACGCGCGGCCGGCTCACCGCCGCGGAGTCGTTTGAGATCCTGACGCCGATCATGAGCGTGCTCGACACTGCCCACTCGATGGGCGTTGTGCATCGCGTCCTCAAGCCCGAGAACATCATGATCGGCAAAGGGTCGGAAAACGGCGCGCCCGTGGTTAAGTTGCTCGACCTCGGTATCGCCAAGATGCGCGAGATTGCCGGTGACAACGGCGGCAACACCGCGCTCACGATGGCGGGCCAGGTGCTCGGCACTCCTTATTACATGTCGCCCGAACAGTGGGGTGAGATCCCGCGCGACCAGAATCCGGAAATCGACGGACGAGCGGACATCTATAGTCTCGGTCTCGTGTTCTACGAAATGATCTCGGGCCGGCGTGCGTTTGCCGGCAACACGTTGCCCGAATTGCGGCGCGAGCACGTGGCGACGACTCCGAAGCCGCTCGATCAGGTTGTGCCGGGTGTGCCGCGTGGTTTCAGCGAGGCAATCGAACGTGCGACCGCGAAGGATCGCGGCGATCGACAGGACACTGCGGGCCAGCTCGCGAATGAGTTACGTGCAGGATTGACGACTGTAGTGCATCCGCCACCGCTGCCGGCTGATCTCGCGGAAACAGTCGCGCTCAATCGCGACGTTGACACGAAGTCGGACGTGAATGCGCCGACGGTGCTCACGGTGGACAGCCCGGCGACTTCGCCTTCGGCTCCGCGTTCGAGTCCGACAGCGGCGCCGACCGTGGTCGAAAAGCGCAAACCTGAGACTCCACCGAAGGCCGCGGAACCGGTAAAGCCGGCAGTTGACGCGGGCATGTCCGGGGCGACAGTTGCTGAATCCGCCGCGATGGCGTCAAGCGTTACTGCGATACCGAGCGCTCCTCGCCCGATCTCGCCGATTGCGCCGTCCGTTCCGGCAGTGCCGGTGCAGAAGAAGGGCAGCAAAGCGGGACTGATTATCGGCGTGGTCGCGGTGGTTTTGGTGCTCGCGGTCGCGGGTGGCGCAAGTATTTTCCTTTGGAATCGTTCCAAAGCGACGACCGGTGTGACGACTACGACTTCTTCCGGCTCGACCACGGCCGCGGTATCAAGTCCGCGCGAAATTACGCGTTACTGGCTGGAGCTGGAATCTGCCGCCACTGGCGGGCAGCCGGCGCGCGTCGCGGGTCTGGTGCCGATTGCGTCGGGGCAGTCGTTCAAATTTCATTTCAACTTCAGCGAAACGGGTTACGTGTACATTTTCGGTCCGGGTGAAAACAACCAGCCAACCGCGTTTTTGACGACGAAGCCGCTGGCCGCGTCCGGCGTTAAGAGCAATCAGGTGTCGGGCGGAAGCGATTTTAGTTTTCCCAGCGGGCAGGGAAATAATATAACGTTGGACCAGAAGCCGGGCACCGATGTTTTCACGATCGTCTTTGCGAAAACCGCGCTGTCGTCGCCGGCGTTTCTGAACGAACCGGTGATCGGAAAAGCTTTGTCGGCGGCGCAACAAGCGGAGTTGAAATCGTTTGCCGCAAAATACGCGGAAAAGCCCACGGTTACGGAGCTTGATGAATCAAACCCTCGCGCACCTTCGGTCAGGGTCAAAGTACCGGCCGATCAGACGAATAATCCGGTAGTCTTCGAGATTCGCATTCAGCACAACTAGGAGAGAGTTATGCGATTGAGTGTTCTTCTTTTTGCGATGATTTGTGTTGGCGCTGTGGTGATTGGAACCGCCGCGCCGGCGCTACAGGACGAGGACGACGTGCGCGGTGCGTTTCTGACGTCGCGGCCGAAAGAGAAAAAGGCTGCTCCGGAAACAGCGGCCAAGCCGAGCAGACGGCGGCCGAAGTCGACTGTCAGTAACGATCCGGGCAAAGGTTCGGAGAAGGCTCCCGAGAAAAAGCCGGCTCATCCGACCGGGCCGGCGGGTGGCCCAGGCGGATCGAATAAACCATCCGATCCCGTCAAGCCGGTTAACATGCCGCGTATCGGTTTGGGCATGACGTTGTTCACGCGCGACTCGAACGGTTTGGCTGTGCGCGTCGATCCCGAGCACGTCTTTCGCAAAGGTGATCGTGTGCGCGTGTTGCTGGAGACGAACACCGACGGCTATCTCTACATTTTTAACCAAACGAACGACGGTCCGGTGATCATGATCTATCCGGACGCGCAGCTCGACGAGGCGGGCAACTACATCAAGGCCCACATTCCGTGGGAAATTCCTTCGGGCGCAGCCGATGAAGAACGACTTCGCTGGCTGATGTTTGACGACGTTGCCGGCACCGAACGATTGTTCTTTGTGCTGACGCGCGAGCCGTTGAAAGACGTGCCGACTGAAGACGATCTGATCGCGTTCTGCAAAGATTCTAATAACAGTTGTCCGTGGCGTCCGAGTACTGAAGTTTGGGAACTGGTGCAAAAACAGATGCAGGAGCCGCTCAAGAAAGACGCAAACGGGCGGTACGGCCGAGCGCAAACCGCGCCTGAAACCCAGGCGTCGACGCGCGGGCTGAGCCTCGCGAAAGAAGACCCGGAGCCGTCGCTGATCATGATGGCTTCATCGACGAGCCCCATGCTGGTGACTTCGCTCGATCTCATTCATAAGTAATCGGTCCCGGAAGTTTCGAAAGGGCATACAAGATGAGTCATGGAATTGTGAAATCGATAGGCGTCGTGTTGTCTGCCGCGCTGCTGGTCGCGCCAATCACATTGCCGGTGCAGGCAAAGACGGCGAGTGCAAACGTTCTGCAAGCCGATCAAGCCGGCGCCGCGTTGCGCGAAGGCCGCCGGCTGTTGAAGCGCGGCCATGCCGACCAGGCATTGATCCAACTGCGCAACGCCCTCAACCTTTACACGGCCGCGAAGAACAACAGCGGCATGGCCGCAGCGCACAACGAACTCGGTGATTTGTATCTGCGCCAGGGACAGTACCCGGTCGCACTCGATAATTATCAAAAAGCGCTCGACGGCTTTTTGGCTTTTGAACAGAAGGACGTCGTCAATGCGGCCGTTGGTTTGGGAGACGACAAATACAACGCCAACCTCATGCTGGCGAAGATCGGGGACGTGAACTTTCGTCTCGGCAATACGAATGAAGCGAGAAGCGCGTACGGCCGCATGGTCGTGAAGAAACCGGAAAGCGCCGCTTCGAAAGTCGGGCGGCGATTCGGCGGCTTGAGCGCGATCACGGGTGGAATTGCGACCGGCCGCGTCAGCGTTGCGGCGCCCACCGGCGGCGTGACCACGTTGCTCGAAGCGAAGAAAGAGCTCGACGAGTATCGCGTGTCGATCGTGTATTCCAGTTATGAGCTCGGCATGGGCCGGTTGGATTATGCGAACGGCGAGTTCGAAACCGCGCGCAAGCATTTTGAGAACGCGCTCGAAGCAGCAGGCAGCAGTCTGGCAGCGATTGCGAGCCTCGGACAGGTGCGACGGTTTCGTGCCGCCGCGCGCACGAGTTTGGGCGACGTTGCGGTGCGGACCGGCAAGTTTAAAGACGCGACGAAGTTTTATAACGATGCGAAAAAAGGCGCGGTGGAAGATAAGCGACTGGATCTGACCTGGCCGGCACAACGTGGTTTGGGACGCAGTTTGTGGCTGCAGGCAATGCAGGAGCGGGATCCGAAGAAAGCGATGCCGGTGCGCGAACAGGCGCTGAGTAACTATCGCGAGTCTCTCAATACGATCGAAACGCTGCGACAGGGAAGTTTACGCGCTGACGAATCGCGCACGACGTTTCTGGCGACAACCAAAGACGTTTTTGACGAAGCGGCGAGTGCGTATGCCGCGATGGCTTTGTTGACGGCGTCGTCAGCGGGTGCGCCGCTGAGCGCGAAAGCCCTCGAGTACGCGGGCGAGGCTTTCCGCATCAACGAGCAGTCACGCGCTCGCTCGTTGCTCGATCTGTTGAGCGAAACAAACGCCGCGATTACCGAAGGCGTTCCGGCGGAGTTGTTGAAACGCAAGCAGGACAATCTCGATCGGCAGCAGGACATCGCCGACATGTTGACCGGCATTAACGTTTCCACCGAGGAGTTGAAAGCAAAGCCGCAGGAGCTCGACGCGGAACTCGAGAAGCTGCAAACGGAGTACGAAGAGATCGAGAACCAGATTCGAGCGGCGAGTCCGCGTTACGCGACGCTGACCGCGAACAAGCCGATGACGCTGGCTGAAGTGCAGCAGGGTGTGCTCGACGATCAGACAGTGTTGCTCGAATACGCATTGCAACTCGACGATTCATATTTGTTTGCGGTGAGTAAAGACGCGGTTAGCTTGTTCAAGCTGCCGGCGCGAGCGGCAGTTGAGAAATACGCCACCGAGCTGCGCGCGCAGCTCATTCCGTCCAAACTGCAACGCCGCATCGTCGGCATCGACGTGGTCGAAGCGAATCGCGGATTGGGCATCGCTTCTTCGGCGCCCGAAGATGCTGCGCCGTTCATCGCGGCGTCCAACAACCTTTACAAAGTCGCAGTCGAACCGGCGGCATCGATGATCGGCGAGAAACGCCTGATGATCGTCGCTGACGGCGCGCTCAATTACGTTCCGTTTGAGGTGCTGCTCAAATCCGCGGACGCCGGCGACTTCGCTTCACTCGGCTATCTCGTCAAGACCAACGAGATCATTTACGCGCCCTCGGCTTCGGTTGTCGGCGCGATCAAACAGCAGCGCGGCAAGACCAACAGTCGAGCGATGCTCGTGATCGCGGATCCGGTATTCAATTCCAACGACGCTCGCGCCAAGAAGGGGACTGCGGCGGCGACGGCGCCTGCTGATGCAGAAGCCCGGGGTTTGGGCATTCAAAGCGCCGTGGCTGACGTCGCTGGGACCACACCAACGCCTGCCGCCTCGGGCGCCGCGATGGAAGGACTTCCGCTCGCCCGCCTCAACGGCACGCGCGTGGAAGCCGACCAGATCGCGAAGCTCGCCAAAGCTTCAGGTGGCCAGGCAGACGTCTGGCTGGATCTCGACGCGAGCGAAGAGAACCTCGGCACGCGCGACATCAGCAAGTACCGGATCATTCACGTGGCCACACACGGTCTGCTGAACGCCGAGCGCCCGCAGTTCACCGGCGTGGTCCTGTCACTCGTCGGCAACAAGACGCGCGATGGTTTTGTTCGCACGGATGAAGTCTTTAATCTCCGCCTGGGTTCTCCTCTCGTTATGCTTTCAGCTTGCGAGACTGGTCTCGGCAAAGAGAAGCGAGGTGAAGGCGTAATGGGCCTCACGCGCGCATTCATGTACGCAGGCGCCCCAACCGTCGGCGTGAGTCTTTGGTCGGTGGCAGATAAATCCACCGCCGACCTGATGACAGACTTCTACCAACGGCTGCTGAGCACCTCCGCCGCCACTACCTCTTCCGGAGCGCTTCGCGGCGCACAGCTCGCCATGATCTCCGGCAAGAAATACAGCGCGCCGTTTTACTGGGCGCCGTTCGTACTCGTCGGCGACTGGAACTAGATTTTTACTTCAATCAAACGAGAGGGCTGCGATTATTTCGCAGCCCTCCTTCTTTTTCTCACTCCATACAGACCGCTCAAACCACTCAGCAGCAGAATCGCAGTCGTCGGCTCCGGAACACTCGTCGTCGTCGCCGCGGTCCCTTCGACGACGATATTGTCAATGCGATTAGTGCCCGTCGAGGAAGTCGCGCCATTAAAGAGAATTCTGAACGCAGCGTTCGGGTTATCACTCAGACCCACGATACCCGCGAGTGAAAACACGAGTGGCACGGAGCCGAACGCGCTTGCAGGCGTGTACGGCAGGCCGAAATCAATGAACGTCACGCCGTCGAGACTGTATTGAAACTGGTTGCTGTTGAAACCGGTGCTGGTTCCTTGCGTCGCAAAACTCACGGTGATGTTTGCGAAACCGAGAGTACTGACGTTGAAGGTGATATGCCGCCCGTTGTTTGCGGTTCCGGTTCCACCCTGTAGCGACAGCGACTGCCCGGCGCTGTCTCCGAGCCGCGCATTGTTGGTGGTTCCTGCCGCGAAGAGCACGTTAACGGCGTTGATGTTAGTAGCGAGTGTGCCGCTGCCGTGATCCACGCTCAGGTTCGAATCGTTGAAATTCCAGACTGCCAGCTCGTCCGCGAGCGCCGCAGGCGCAGACACGGCGAGCAGCGCGAGACAGACAACGTTGAGGAAGACACGTCGAGTGAGACGACGATTTGGGTTAATGAACATACACGTTCTCCTTTGATGAGGTTTTTAGACATAGTTCGACTTACACACGGAGAAAGCAGGAGAATCCTTGTAAGAGATTCGTGAGGCTCGTCAGTAGTCGCCCGGCTCTGAGGACAGCCAAAGCTCTCTCGATAGCTGTGGCACAATATGACGAAAGATTTCGGTCGTCAATAGAAAAGTGATTTCAGTTTGACAGGATTGCTAAGCCTGTGAGGTTATCTTCAAGGTGGAGGTATGGGTATGGGAAACGGTTTTTTCAGAATCAACAATAGGGAAACGCTCGACAAGCTGCTCACTGACTCCAGGAGCAAACCCGTCGTTATCTTCAAACACAGTAATTCCTGCGGCATCAGTGCCAGCGCGTATCGCGAAATGGAGAAACTGGAAGGACAAGTAAACCTGCTCGAGGTCCAGACTGCGAGAGACGTTTCTCGCGAGCTCGCCGACCTGACCGGCATCCGTCACGAGACGCCGCAGGTCATCGTATTAAAGGATGGAAAGGCGGTCTGGAACGCTTCTCATTTCGACGTGAAGGCTGGCGCGGTGCTCAAGGCGTTGGAGTCTCATACTTGATCCAACGCCACTCTCCCCCATCAAATAATTGACTTACACTCACCATCTGCGATAAAAGCACTTTAGCTTCGTCGTGTCTTTCCGGCCGTAGTCCCGGGGCCTCGCATTAAGTTAGTTCCAACACACAAGGCGCGTAGTTACCTAAAATAAATATGACCAACATACGTCTATTCGCCCGCGTTTTCTTTCTGGTCCTGTTAACTGCCACCGTCGCCGTCGCCCAGCAGGATGACACGGCGCCCACTCCATCGCCGGCTCCACAGCAAAACAGAGCGGCACAAACTCAATCGGCCCAACCGGCCCAACAGCCTCAGAGCACGCCGTCGCCTTCACCCACACCCGAGCCGAGATTGATACGAATGCTCGGCCATCTGGAGCTGGACGACGTTGTCGAAGTGTATATCGAGAACCTGAGCAAATGGGTCGAGGCCAACGAGACACACGATCCAAACAAGCTTGTGCCCTACCTGAACGGGCGCGCTATCCGGGGCAACTACCCTGACGAGCTCCACGTAGATCGAGGCCGGTTGATTTATCACTTGCGGCTTTCTCCGGAGAGCAAGGATGCGTGGATCGATCTGCTCGGGGCGCCGGATTCATATAAAAAGCCAGTGACACTAAGCGTGGGTCTGGAGAACGGATCCGCGTTTGACAGCGTGCACGAGCGAGAGAACCCGGTGCCGTTAACCGTGATCTCGCCCGTTTATGGCCTCGTGGCGTTACTCTTGATTCTCGTGACCCTCGTTCTTTTACTATGGCTGGTGCGCAAGACCAATATCATTCGCGAGCCTGGTCCACCACCCATCAGCGGCAAGAGGCGTCCTTATAATCTCGGCCGCGCGCAGATGGCGTTCTGGTTTTTCCTGATCTACGCCTCGTATACGACCCTCTGGCTGATCACCGGCGCGCTCGATACGATCACCGCCTCGTTGCTGGCGCTAATGGGTATCAGCGCCGGCACCGCTCTGGGAGAAGCGTTGATCGACAACAGCAAAGACACCGCCAAAACAAACCAGGTTCAGGAGCTCACGGCGCAAAGACTGGCTATAGAACAAGCCGTCACTGACGTGCAGGCGCAGGTGAACGACGTCAACGCCGCCGGCGCGACGACGGTGACGGAACAGACGAACCGTGACATGATGACTCGGCAGTTGGTCGAAGGTCGCACGCGATTAGGCCAGATCGATTTACAGTTGCGCATGCTGGCCGCCGACGCGCCGCCGACGGTTTCGAGCGGTTTTCTGCGCGACATCCTCTCGGACGGGAGTGGTTATAGTTTTCACCGCTTTCAGATCTTCGCGTGGACGATCGTGCTCGGGATTATTTTTGTCTCCTCGGTTTACAATAACCTCGTGATGCCGGAGTTTAGTCCGACCTTGCTGGGATTGATGGGACTGAGCGCGGGCACGTACATCGGATTCAAATTTCCGGAGCAGAAGTAAAGTCGAACATGGAACGTCGTGGAGCGGAGATCGAACCGCGCGAGATCAAGCAGGAAGACGATTTCACGTTGAGTATTCTCTGGGCTGACGACCGGCGCTGTCGCTATCGTGCGGCTGAACTGCGGCGCTCCTGTCCTTGTGCGCAGTGTGTAAACGAGTGGACAGGAGAACGCGTGTTGAAGGCGGAGAGTATTTCTGAGAATATTGAAATCCGGGATCTCAGCGTGGTTGGGCGTTACGCGCTAAATTTTCGCTGGAGTGACGGGCACGAAACAGGAATCTACAGTTTTCGGTACCTGCGCGAGCTTTGTGAAGCCGCGGGTCCTCAGTGAAAAGGGGTTATGAACGAACGCGATTTTTTCAACGAGCGAGAAGAGACAAAGAAGGCAACTTACAGTTGTCCCCACTGTCGTGAGCGTAGTGAATACGACGTGCGGTGGTTGAAGCGAACCAAGAAGCCGCAATTGCCGCGGGGCGCGAACGAACAGGATCGGGCCCGCTTTCAGAAGTCGCGGGACTATTTGGTCAGGATTGACGATATGTTGGCATGCCGGAACGTTCGTTGCCGCCGGCGGTTCGAGATCCCCAGCTCCCAATCGGTCGTTTTCATCTGAAGAAAAACCTGACACTCGTCGGATGGATATCTCGCCCGTGTTTCGCTGATCAGCGAAAACACGGCGATTATGGCTGGCTTACCTCTTGCAGTTTCGGCTGTGGCAGGTAAAAACAGACCCATGATCGATACCCAACAATTTCCCGGCGCGGCGAAGTCGAATAACTCCTTTCTTACCCCTTTCGAGCGACGGCTGGCGCCGGTGGTGCTGCCGCGCATTCCATCCTGGCTGGAAACTTACCACCTGACGATGCTGACGTTGCTCTGGTCGGGCTTGATACTGCTGTTTTCGTACTGGGCAGCGAAGGATTTACGTTGGCTCTGGGGTGTGTCGGCAATGGTCTTTATGCAGTATGTCACCGACCACTACGACGGGAAGGTGGGAAAGTATCGGGGGACAGGTCTCGTCCGTTGGGGCTATTACATGGATCACCTGCTCGATTATGTCTTCCTCTGTTCGGTCATTATCGGTTATGCGTTCATTCTGCCTGAACGATCGCGCTATCAGGTGCTGATCATGCTCGCGATTTTTGCGGGCTACGAGGTGAGTACGTTTCTGGCGTTTGCGGCCAAGACCGACCGGCTGAAGCTCAGCTATTTCGGGTTTGGGCCGACAGAATTCAGGCTCGCCATCATCGTCATCAACGCGCTCCTGGTTCAGTACGGTACCCGCAAGATGATTGGCGGGTTGAAGTATGTGAACATCGGAGCGGCTATTGGACTGGCCTTTATGGTTTACAAGACGCACAAGACCATTTGGGAACTGGATATGAAGCACAAAGAAGGTGTGGTTGTAGAAGAGTCCGCCGTCCTGTCTCGCTAAACGCCATTGTGTCCTTAATGCGTGTATGGTTTACGACCGGAACGCTGTCAGGGTCACCTCTCTCGCCAGGAAAAAACGAAAGCAAGTGACCCTTTTCGCGTTTCGCCTGCGCGTTTAGGAATGTGGCCTCTTCTTTGCAGGTGCATCGACAGTCCAACGTTCTTGGTTTTTAGAAATTCGGGAACTGTAAAGCGAAAAATTCGTTCCATACGGATAGATTCAACGCTTACTAGTAAAACAAGCAATGTCAGAGAAGAAAACAATTCGAATAGTTAAGAAGGGCGAAAGCATCCGCCCGGTCGTCAAGGCAAAAACAAATACCGCCCGCGAAACGGCGCGCGATATGGTTGGCACCGTGACCAATTGGGTTACGGAGTTTCAGAAGCGCCGCCGAGAAGAAACCACCAACGCGTTAAGAATTCTCTCCAAGACGCCGAGTGGTAGCCAAGCTTAACCGCGCCCCGGCAAACTGCCCTAAACTGAACGGAACTGCACGTAACCCTGGGTAACTTGCCCGTAACTTTCGCCTGACCAGACTAGCCTAATCGCCTCGGTTGATCGTTTTCCACCGTGGCATTGGTGTGTCTCAGTGGGGCGGAATTGTGTTTATTGACACCGCCTGGTGGTGGCGCTAGCATCGCGCCAGTTCCGCGAAAGTCGAGTGGATGTTGAATATGGCCAGACGTGGTTCTCCTCCAAAAAATAAGAGAGGGCAAGCGAGGCCTGTGTTTGACAGCATTCGCAAGCCTGTTGCGCCGCCGGGGCATCCCTTGTCGCGAGCAAAGCCGGACGACGTCGCGCGTCCGGCGCAGCGCAAAGCGAAACATAAGCGACATCCGGAAACAGCCGGCGACGAGGAGTAACCTGAACGAGGCCGTCCCAAACTCTCGTTCGCGGTCCTGGAGTTCGTCAGTTCAGCGGGAGGACTAGTCCGATCAGTACACCTTCTGAAAGATTCAATACCTGCGCTCACGGGTTTTTGCTCGAGGACTACCTGCCGAAGATCGAGCGGTGTCTGGAGCGATTAAACGACGAACAGATCTGGTGGCGTGCGAACGAGGAGTCAAACAGCATCGGCAACCTCGTGCTGCATCTTTGCGGCAACGCGCGGCAGTGGATTGTTTCGGGTGTTGGCGGCGAGGCAGACGCGCGCGATCGCGACGCTGAGTTTGCGCAACGCGAAACGATCGCGCGTGATGAGTTGGTGTCGCTGCTGCGTTCGACGCTGGCGGATGTAGCTCGGGTTTTGCAAGGTCTCGATCCTGAGACGCTGCTGGCGCGCCGAACGATTCAGGGCTCGGACGTTGATGTGTTGGAAGCGATCTTTCACGTAACCGAGCACTTCTCGATGCACACCGGGCAGATCATCATATTGACGAAGATGTTGACCTCCAACGATCTTCGTTTCTACGAGTTCGAGGCCGGCGCCGTGCGCGAGCGCTGGCATTCTGCCGATTGAACTGGTCCAGTTCGCCCCACCTGAAGGACCAACGCTCCCAACTGAGTGAATGCGCTTGCGCGACGGCTGGACCGTCGCTATACTCCCAACGCTCACGCGCTCCCTCCCAAAATAAAAAGACGAAGTGTCTGAAACTCAACTTAGGTGTTTACTCACAACCGAAGGAGACCTCATGTCCAATAGCACTCACCGCGCGGCGCGGTTCATCCGGCGTACTATTTTCGTCGTCTGTCTGATTTCTGTGTTGTGGCCGGGAATTCCGGCTTCGAGGATTGTTGGTCAAGACAGAGTGGTGACGATCGAGCGCAACCAAAACTACGAATTGGGCTCACACATAATTATTCAAAAAATGACTCCCGAACACCGCGAGCGGTTACGCGCGCAGTTTAAGAAAGGTCGTGAATTGCTGTTGAAGAAGGGAGTGCCGTTCGACCCCAATGACTTGCTTGAGCCCGATTGGCGAAAAAGGTTGAAGCCGAAGTTTGCGCAGATGCGTGAGATGCAGGAGACGCGTGTTGTTAAGCAGGGACAGATCAAGGGAGTGCAGCTAGCTGATACGCTGTATTTACCTGAGAAAATGGAAGTCACGGGTGACACGGTGATCCTCGCGAATCAGGTGATTTTCGAGGGGCGAAATGCGGTGCTCAAAGGCAACCACGCGGTGTTTTTCTTTCCGGTAGATATTGATGGGTTGCTGGGTATGCCGTTGGAAATGGCGATTGCCCAGCAGGGTGGACCACGGTTTTCGCCGGCGAGTTATAGGGGTAAATCGAAGGCGAGTGCGCAGCCTCCGCCGAATTGGTTTGTGCCGCAGTTACTCAAAGTAGACTGGACAATCACGATCGACACGAGTGGGCAAGGCGCAAAGGAATGGCAGGAAAAGCAGCGGAAGACGGTCGCGAAAGTCGGTTTTGTTAGGCGGTTTTCCCAGGAGACGATCAATCCCGGTACGACAGACCACAACGGCCAAGCCGGAGGCACCGGAAAGACTGGCGACATCGGGGTGCCCACTTGCGACGGCGCGCCGGATCCCGCGCCTGTTGGCGAAGACGGGAGCTGTCAATTAAACGACCCACATGGGAAAGTTGGTTTTCCCGGTAACAATGGTTGCACTGGAACACTAGGTTTCCTCGGCGGTATAGGCGCCGAGGGTGGCGACGCTCAACCGATAGTTGGGTCGACGACTAACAAAACCGGTACTTACATCCTGTTAGCTCACGGCGGCCGAGGCGGCCAAGGGGGCAAAGGCGGTCCGGGAGGATTTGGCGGACGTGGAGCACAAGGAGGTCGCGGAGGTAACGGCAAAGACTGCCCCTGTGCTCAAGGGGGTGCTGGCAATGGTGGAAGGGGCGGTACCGGCGGGCGAGGTGGCAAAGGCGGTAAAGGCGGCCAGGGAGGACAGGGTGGAGAAGGGGGATGGGGCGCCGATATTATCTTCGGTCATCCACGCGGTTTCGAGGGCGTAATTGTTCCTGACACAGCCGGAGGAGGCGCTGGTGAGCCTGGCGAACCGGGCGACCCTGGTGCGCCGGGGACAAGTGGCGCCGGCGGCGAGCCGGGTAAGAAAGCCACGACCCTTAATTGTCCTTCATCTACTCCAGTCGATGGTCCGGTGGCACTCAATACCAGCCACCTCGGGTTCGGTGAACAGGGTACTCTCGGTACGAAGGGCATCGATCATCATTTGGACCGGAAAGGGAGGTTCACCGAAAACATTGAGAAGGACGACGAATGCAATGTCGACATGCAACTGTGCGACAGCGGTTATCACTGGGACTCGAATCCTGGTCAGTGTTGCTGCGCTGATAACGGCTCCAACACCTGCCTCAGCCCCGTCCTAATCGACGTCGCCGGCAACGGCTTCGACCTCACCGACGGCGCAAACGGCGTGCGCTTCGATCTCAACAACGACGGAACCGCCGAACGTCTCTCATGGACAGCGCCAAACTCCGACGACGCCTGGCTTGTTCTCGATCGCAACGCTAACGGTCTCGTCGATAACGGCACCGAACTCTTCGGCACCTTCAGCCCGCAACCTCAACCTCCGCCCGGTCGCCAGAGAAACGGCTTCATCGCACTCGCGGAGTACGACAAACCCGAAAACGGCGGCAACAGCGATCGCGTAATCGACAATCGCGACACGGTCTTCGCCAGCCTTCGTCTGTGGCGTGACACCGACCACAACGGCGTCTCAGACTCCGACGAGTTGCAAACACTAACAGCCCTGGGCGTCACGTCGATCTCGTTGGACTACGGCGAAGCGCGGCGACGCGATCGTTCCGGCAACACCTTTCGTTATCGAACTCGAGTTTCCGGTGCGAAACACGGCGATATCGGCCGGTGGGCTTACGATGTTTTTCTAGTGAGCTCGCCATGATTCGGCGCCGCCCACACTGAAAAGTCACTCGCTTCTTCCAAAACAGCGCACTTCCTGTTTAATATAGCCGTGATCTGTAAACAGGATTTGTTGGGAGCAGAAGCTGAATGACTTACATCGTTGCCGAACCCTGTGTTAACTGTCGCTATACTGATTGTGCCCTGGTTTGTCCGGTTGAGGCGTTTCATCTCGACGATGACATGCTCGTGATTAATCCCGAGACCTGTATCGATTGCGACGCGTGCGTGCCCGAATGTCCAGTCGAAGCCGTGTTCTCTGAAAGCGCGCTGCCTGCCGAGTGGGCCAGTTACACCGGCATCAACGCCGAACGCGCGCTCAGTGGCCTGCCGACGATTACTGCCCGACTCGATCCGCTCTGCGAGTAGGCCAAGGCCGAATGAAAAAACGTACCGGTTGGGTGATCGGCGCCGTCGCTCTCGCTGCGGGAGCGATAGGCGCCGCCAGTGCTTACTGGAAAAGAAAGAACATGCACGCGCCGAGAAAAGCTGGTGACGTTTGGGCCCGGCCCGGAATGATGGTTACTTTCCGCGCCGAGCTTATGCCCGGCCGCGAACGCGACGAACGCACGTTTCGCGTGAAAGACCTGCTACCCAGTGGACGTGTTTCACTGCAGGGAGTTGATGGTGAGCACGCGGAGAAGGAGTTTGAACCGGTTCAGCTCGACCGCCCGGTCGAATAACAATCCTACCAGTTATAAATCTTACCCGGCTCCATTACTCGCAAATTCGGAATCCGCAAATCGTCGAGTTGGTCGATGATCTCCTGGCGGTAACTCGGCTTGAGATGCACGGCCATGATGTCCATGCCGTTGTGAGTCAGTTTCTTCAGCTCCTCGCCCAGAGAAGCAGGCGTGAAATGCCGCGAAACTTCTGCCAGCTTGGCCATTCCGTTCGGAAACGACGCTTCAATGAGGAGCGCGTCCAGATGCTTCACTCCATTGACCAGCTTCCAAAACTCTTCCGTTTCCGCCGTATCTGAGCTGAACGCCACGCTCGTTTTACCGTCCGAAACCACCAGACCAATCGTCGGCACGATGTGATTCACGGGCACGGCCATGACCGTCAGGTGAGCCACTGTGAACGATTGGCCCACGGGAATCGGCACGTATTCCATCACTGGCCCATAGTCGTTCTTCAAGTCTGAAAAGCGTGGATAGACGTTCCAATTAAAAACGTCGCGTTCGAGTAGGCCAATGACTTCCGGGGTAGCGTGAACCCGCATCGGCTCCTGGAGCGACGGATAAAGGTCATCGATGAATATCGGCAGACTGGCGATGTGGTCCATGTGAGGGTGGGTGACGATGATGTCTCTGACTTTGCCGCGCTGCTCGTTGGTCAGAGCGATAGCGATGCTGCCTGCATCGACCGCGACACAATCGTCAATGAGAAAGCAGGTCAGACGTTGCTCCAGGGCTGCCACGCCCTGCTCGTCAAACGTACTCGGTAAAAGTTCGATTCTCACGAGCTTCCGCTCTGCTGAAGTGCCTTCCGAAAACCGCGCCAGTATATGTCAGAAACGAGACGGGCAGCGAGTCTTAATCACGTTGACGATGGCCCTAACGCGTCCTGAGCTCGTTAATTATCGCCTGTAACGCTTGCAAATAAGCGGCTTCTCGCGCGAGCGCCTCGTCGTTCGAGTGAACGCCACGGGAGACGCGGCTGCGGTGAAACGCCAGCTCACTGGCGAGTTGGTTAAAACGCATTCGCGAGCGCCAGCCCTTTACGCCGGTTTGTGACAATGCCCTGAACGACGAACCCATCCGCCCGAGTATCGATCCGAGCTGATCGTACTCTTCTCGCGTCAACACGCCGCGTTCGAGATCTACAACGAGGAACTGCCGGACGACCTGACCTTCGCGTCGCAAGGCAAACGAAATCACCACCAGCATGATGATAAATGCCGGCACCATGACCAGAATGTAAGTAAGGACGAAAATACCGCTGCCGCCAAATACTGCCGAGCCGTTCCAGATACTGTGCATGAAGACCGCCATCAGCAGTCCGATCACCGGCGTAATAAGCTTCACTGCAAGGTTGTTTGACTGTCTCGCGAGACCCAAACCGATTCCCGTCAGGCTCGTAAACAGCGGATGCGAAAACGGCGCGAAAAACCCGCGGATGATCAGCGTCAGCGTCAACGCGCCACCGCCACCCGCAGCCGCCGCTTTACCGTAGTAAAGAATGTTCTCGGTCATGGCGAAACCCAGCGCGACCATCGCGGCGTAGACGATGCCGTCAATCACGCCGTCAAACTCGTCTTTCTTCCAAAAAAAGAAGATTAGGAGAATGAACGCCTTGCCGATCTCCTCGACGATCGGCGCGGAGATTACAGCCGCGAAAGCCTGCCCGGCGTTTGCATTCGCGAGTGAGCCGACGATTCCCTGGCTGGTCGTGTTCAGGAGAAACGCAAAGAACGTCGCCACCAGCGCGCCCCAGAAGAAGGCGGTAGCGAGCATCCAGAGCGGCTCCGCTTCGTAACGATCGATCCACAGCACGAGAATCACGTAGAGCGGCACGGGGATCGTCGCCGTGATAAAGCCGAGCATCAACGCGACTGGACCAGTCTCGATGCCAATCACAATCAAGACCAGCAGGCCGAGAAACAGCGCGAAGAGAATCGCGAGGATGCTCAGCGCGACCCTGATCGCACTCAGCCGGGGCGGCGCGGCGATGATGATCGTACGCGCCTGGGTTGACGAGTTTGGTGGATCCGGGAACGTCATAAGTCGCGCCAGTATATTCGATAGCGTTGTCTAACGAGCACAGGTTTGCGCGCGACCGCCATCGATCGAGTAGGTTGCGCCTGTGACCCATGAAGCTTCGTCTGAAGCGAGGAACAGCACGAGCGCGGCGATCTCTTCCGGCCGTCCGGTGCGGCCCAGCGGGTGTGTGGTTTTCGAGTGCTCGAGGAAGGCGGCGTAAGCTTCTTCACTCATGCCGCCGCGTTTGTGAATTTCCGTGACCACCACGCCGGGATTTACCGCATTCACGCGCACGCCCTTCGCCGCGAGCTCCAGCGACGCGCAGCGCGTCAACTGGTCCAACGCTGCTTTCGAAACGCAGTAAG
>Ga0105248_10003522_pt1 | contig 17363 bp, 11 predicted proteins | sample KBSS34metaG_FD_81524 | JGI IMG/M metagenome (GOLD analysis project Ga0105248, IMG submission 81524) | Switchgrass rhizosphere microbial communities from Kellogg Biological Station, Michigan, USA - KBS S3-4 metaG | ecosystem: Host-associated > Plants > Roots > Rhizosphere > Soil | place... | reverse complement strand
TGCAGGAAAAGCTCGGCTTCAAGACGCGCGAGCCGCGCTGGGCGGTCGCCCAGAAATACCCGGCGCAGGAGAAGACGACGCTGCTGAAGGCGATCGACATCCAGGTCGGCCGCACCGGCAAGCTCACTCCGGTCGCCAAGCTCGAGCCGGTGTTCGTCGGCGGCACGACGGTCTCGAACGCGACGCTGCACAACGAAGAGGAGGTGCACAGGAAGGACGTCCGCGTCGGCGACACGGTGATCGTCCGTCGCGCCGGCGACGTCATTCCGGAGATCGTCGGCGTCGTGATCGAGCGGCGGCCGAAGGACGTCGCTCCGCCGTTCGACCTCGTCGCCCAGCTCGGCGGCAAGTGCCCGGTCTGCGGCAGCGCGATCGAGCGCGAAGAAGGCGAGGTCGACTGGCGCTGCAGCGGCGGCCTCTTCTGCGCCGCGCAGCGCAAGCACGCGATCCTCCACTTCGCGAGCCGGCGCGCGCTCGACATCGAAGGGCTCGGCGACAAGATCGTCGACCAGCTCGTCGACACCGCGCTCGTCCGCTCGCTCGTCGACCTCTATGCGCTGACGCAGGCGCAGCTCGAGGCGCTCGAGCGGATGGCGGAAAAGAGCGCCGCCAACCTCATCGCCAACATCGCCGCGAGTCGCAAGACCACGCTCGCGCGCTTCCTCTACGGCCTCGGCATCCGCCACGTCGGCGAATCGACGGCGAAGGACCTCGCGCGCCATTTCGGCAACATCGAGCGGCTGCGTCGCGCGAGCGTCGAGCAGCTGCTCGAGGTCGCCGATGTCGGGCCGATCGTCGCCGAGAGCATCCACGCCTTCTTTGCCGAGCCGCACAACCAGCAGGTGATCGACGCTCTGCTTCGCGCCGGCTTCGAATGGCCCGAAAGCGACGGCGTCGCCGACGCCCAGCCGTTGCCGCTCGCCGGCAAGACGTTCGTCCTCACCGGCACGCTGCCGACGCTCGCCCGCGAGGACGCCAAGGAGATGATCGAATCGCTCGGCGGCAAGGTCGCGGGCTCGGTGTCGAAGAAGACCGACTACGTCGTCGCCGGCAGCGAGGCAGGCAGCAAGCTCGCGAAGGCCGAGGACCTCGGCATTCCTGTGCTCGACGAGGCGGGCCTGCTCGCGCTCTTCGAGGCCACGCGTTGAGCCGGATCGTCGCCGACTGGCTGCGTGCTGCCCGCGCGCGTGCCGACGCGGCGCCGCTCGCGCCGCGGGTACCGCTCTCGCTCGCCGCAGCGGCGGCCGCCGCATCCGCGCATCGGATCGGCAGCATCGAGCCTGCGCTTGCCGAGCGGATGGGCGCGGCGCGGCTGCCGATCGGGGCGCACGCCGCCGGCTTCTGCATCGCGGCGCCCGCGGCGAAATCGCTCGTTGCGATCGCGCGCTGGCTGCATGCCGAGAAGATCGCCGCGCACTGGCGCGACGAGCTGCTCGCCATCGTCGACGACGAAGGTCGCACCGTCGGTGCGATCGAGCGCGGCGTCGTCCGCGTCCTCGGCATCGCGACCGAGGCGGTGCACCTCGTCGGAGTCGACGCGCGCGGCGCGACGTGGGTGCAGAAGCGCGCGATGTCGAAGTCGACCGATCCGGGCTTGTGGGACACGACGATGGGCGGCCAGGTCGCGGCCGGCGAGCGGGTCGGCACGACGCTGATGCGCGAGACGATGGAAGAGGCCGGCATCGAGGTCGCCGCGCTCTCGGATCTGGTCCACGCGCCGCCGATCCTGATCCGGCGGCCGGTGCGCGAGGGCTACATGGTCGAGCGGATCGAGATCTTTCGGGGCATCGTTCCCGACGGCGTCGTGCCGGCCAACCGGGACGGCGAGGTCGAGCGCTTCGAGCGTCTCGAAGACCGAGCGCTGGTCGGACGGCTCGCCACCGGCGAGTTCACGCTCGAAGCGACGCTGATCCTCGGCGCCGAGCTCGAGCGGCGAGGCGTCGTCGCCGTCGAGGGCGGCGACGACAGCGACTAGCTGTCGACGATCGCGCCGCGCAGCGCTGCCAGCAGCGCGTCTGGCGCTTCGCTCATCAGCGCGTGGCCGCACGGCAGCGTCACCGTGCGCGCGCGAAGCGCTGCGGCGAGCTCGGCGGCCTCGCTCGCGAACGTCATCTGGTCGCGAGCGCCGACGACGATCGTCGCCGGGCAGGTCACCCGCGCCGCTGCCGCGATGCCGCCGGTGTAGCGGTCGCAGACATTGAAGTCGTTGACGAAGAGGTTGGTGTCGCGCTGGGCGTCGTGGGTGCGCCGCATCAGCGCGCGGTTGCCGCCGTGCAGCCAGGCTCCGGGGCCCGGATACGACGGCTTGGCAGCGAAGGTCGCGTGCGAGAACGCGTTGACGCTGTCGATCGCCGCGTACGGATCGTCGCGCGCGGCGTCGAGCAGCGCAGCCGAAACCTTCATCGGATACGCGGTGCCGACGAGGACGAGGTGGCGTGCCCGTTCGGGCGCGCGTGCGGCCGCCTCGAGCGCGATCAGCGATCCCATGCTGTGACCGACGAGCGACGCCGCAGCGACGCCCGCGGCGTCCAGCAGCGCGAGCAGCCACTCGGCGAGCGCCTCGACGCTGGCGAGCGGCGCACCGACGCTGCGGCCGTGGCCCGGCAGGTCGGGAGCGAGGACGGCGTGACCGTGGTGTGCGAACCAGCGCGCGGCGAGCGTCCAGCTGCTGTGGTCATGCAGCGCGCCGTGCAGGAGGACGACGCACGGCTGGTTCGCGTCGAACGCCTTGCCGCCGGTGTACGCATAGCCGTCGCGCGTCTCGCCGGCGGCGCGGACCGCGAGCTTCATCGCAGCGCCGCCGCTGCTTTCAGCGCGCGCTTGAGGTCGTCGATCAGATCGTCGGCGTCCTCGAGCCCGATCGAGAGCCGGATCGTCGCCGGGCCGATGCCGGCGCGCGCGAGCGCTTCGTCGTCCATCCGGAAGTGCGTCGTCGACGCCGGATGGATGACGAGCGAGCGGCAGTCGCCGACGTTGGCGAGGTGCGAAAAGATCTTCAATGCCTCGATGAACGCGCGGCCGTGCTCGCGCGAGCCCTTGAGGTCGAAGCTGAAGACGGCGCCGCAGCCGCGCGGCAGGAGGCGCTTGGCGAGCGCGTGGTCGGGGTGCGTCTCGAGCTCGGGATAGGCGACGCTCTGCACCATCGCGTGGCCGGCGAGGAAGGCGACGACCTTCCTCGTGCTCTCGACGTGGCGCGCCATCCTGAGCGGCAGCGTCTCGAGCCCCTGCAGCACGAGCCAGGCGGCGAGCGGGTTCATGCTCGCGCCGAAGTCGCGCAGGCCTTCGCGGCGCGCGCGCAGCAGGAACGCGCCGACCGTGCTCTCTTCGCTGAAGACCATCCCATGGAAGCCTTCGTACGGCGCGGTCAGCTCGGCGAAGCGTCCGCTCGCCGCGTTCGCGCGGTCCCAGTCGAAGTTGCCGCTGTCGACGAGGACGCCGCCGATGACCGTGCCGTGCCCGGACAGGAACTTGGTCGCCGAGTGGTAGAGCAGGTCGGCGCCGTGCTCGAACGGACGCAGCAGCCACGGCGTCGTGAACGTCGAGTCGACGAGCAGCGGCAGGTGCTGCTCGTGCGCGATCTGCGCGACCGCGGGGAGGTCGAGGACGTCGAGGCCGGGATTGCCGAGCGTCTCGCCGAAGAGGAGCCGCGTCTCGGGGCGGATCGCAGCGCGCCAGCCGTCGAGGTCGCCGGGGCGGACGAACGTCGTCGTGATGCCGAAGCGCGGCAACGTGTACGCGAGCAGGTTGTGCGAGCCGCCATAGAGCGCGCTCGAGGCGACGACGTGCGCACCGGCGCCGGCGATCGTCGCGATCGCGAGGTGCAGCGCTGCCTGTCCGCTCGCCGTTGCGATCGCGCCGCTGCCGCCCTCGAGCGCGGCGACGCGCTCCTCGAGGACGGCGTTGGTCGGGTTCGAGATCCGGCTGTAGACGTGCCCCGAGCGCTCCATGTTGAAGAGCGACGCCGCGTGCTCGCTCGACTCGAAGACGAAGGACGTGGTCAGGTGGATCGGCACTGCGCGGGCACCGGTCGCCGGGTCGGGAGCGGCGCCGGCGTGGACGGCGAGCGTGTCGAAGCCTGGATTGGCGGAGCCGGCCATGGTCTGGAAGGTCTGTCTGCGCGGCCATTGTGGGCTAATATGGTTCGCCCAACGCCTCAGGCGGCCCGGCGCAGGACCGTCTGTCTTCGACAGCTCACAGCGGAGAAGACCATGAAAGTCAGCGACATCTTGCGGGTCAAGGGCGGCACCTTGTTCACCGTCGCTCCCGAGGAGCCTCTTTCCTCGGCGCTCAACGTCATGTCGCAGCACGACATCGGCTCGCTCGTCGTCATGAACGGCGGCGAGCTCACCGGCATGCTGACGTTTCGCGAGGTCATCCAGGCGGTCGTCAACAACGGCGGCGCGCTCGGCAACACGCGAGTGCGCGACGTCATGGACAGCACTCCGCTCATCTGCTCGCCGCAGACCGAGCTCGACGACGTCCGCCGCATGATGCTCGGCCGCCACGCGCGCTACATGCCCGTCGTCGCCGACAAGACGCTGATGGGGGTGGTCTCGTTCTACGACGTCGCCAAGGCGGTCGTCGACAGCCAGGACTTCGAGAACAGGATGCTGAAGGCCTACATCCGCGACTGGCCGGTCGACAGCCGCGACGAGCAGCCGTCGTCTCCGAACTGATGTCGGGAAGCACTCTCGGCACGCTTTTTCGCGTCACGACCTTCGGCGAGAGCCACGGCCCGGCGATCGGCTGCGTCGTCGACGGCTGCCCGCCCGGGCTCGAGCTCTCCGAAGCCGACATCCAGCCCGACCTCGACCGCCGCCGGCCGGGCACGTCGCGCCACGTCACGCAGAGGAAGGAAGAAGACAAGGTCGAGATCCTCTCCGGTGTCTTCGAGGGCAGAACGACCGGGACGCCGATCGCGCTCCTGATCCGCAACACCGACCAGCGCAGCAAGGACTACGCGAACCTGCTCGATACGTTCCGGCCCGGCCACGCCGACTACACGTACCACCACAAATACGGCCTGCGCGACCCGCGCGGCGGTGGTCGCGCGTCGGCACGGCTGACGGCACCTGCGGTCGGCGCGGCGGCGATCGCCAAGAAATGGCTGCGCCAGCACTGCGGGACCACGTTTGCCGGCCACCTCGCCGCGATCGGCGACATCGCAATTCCGTTCGAGGGCTGGGAGCACGTCGCCGAGAACCCCTTCTTCGCCGCCAACGCCAGCGACATCGCACGCATCGAGGCGTACGTCGATGAGCTGCGCAAGCTCGGCGACAGCTGCGGCGCGCGCGTCGACGTCGTGGCGCGTGGCGTTCCGGTCGGCATCGGCGAGCCGCTCTACGACAAGCTCGACGCCGACATCGCCCACGTGATGATGGGGATCAACGCCGTCAAGGGCGTCGAGATCGGCGCCGGCTTCGCGTCGATCGCGCAGCGCGGATCGACCCACGGCGACGAGCTGACGCCCGCAGGGTTCGCGAGCAACAACGCCGGCGGCGTCCTCGGCGGCATCTCGACCGGCCAGGACATCACCGTCTCGCTCGCGATCAAGCCGACGAGCTCGATCCGCAGCCCGCGTCGCTCGATCGACCGCGCCGGTCAGCCGACGACGGTCGAGACCTTCGGCCGCCACGACCCGTGCGTCGGCATCCGCGCGACGCCGATCGCCGAGGCGATGCTCGCGTTGGTGGTGATGGACCACGTGCTGCGCCATCGCGCGCAGTGCGGCGACGTCCGCGTCGCAGTGCCGCCGATTCCCGCGCAGGCGCCTTGAGCGGCGCCGCGCCGGCGGCGCGAGCGACCGACGTCCCGTTCGCCATCGTCTCGTTCGCCTACTTCGCCTACACCGGGCTGATGGTGACGTACGGCCCGCTCTGGTTCCAGAGCCTCGGCTACTCGACCTTCGCGATCGGCGTCCTCACCGCGCTGCAGAGCGCAACACGGCTGTTCAGCCCGTACGCCTGGGGCTGGGTCGCCGACCACACCGGCAAGCGCGAGCGGCTGCTGACGCTCGCTGCCGGCGGATCGCTCGTCGCGTCGACCGGCTACTTCGTGCCGGTCGACTACGCGTGGGTTGCCGCCGTCACCGTCGTTCTCTTCGTCTGCACCGCGGGCGTGATCCCGATCAGCGAGGCGACCCTGGCGCTGCGCGTCTCGAGCGGCGGAACGCTCGACGTCGCGCGCTACGGCCGCGTTCGCATGTGGGGATCGGTCGGCTTCATCGTGACGGCAACCGCGAGCGGCTACGTCCTCCAATCGGCCGGCGTCGGCTGGTTTCCGCTCCTCGTCTCCAGCCTGCTCGCGCTGCTCCTCGTCGCGGCGTGGCGGCTGCCGGGGTCGAGCGAGCCGGCTCACGCGCCCGCGATCGAGGCCGGGGCGCTCGCCGTGCTGCGCCGGCCGGTCGTCGCCTGGTTCTTCGCCGGCGTCTTCCTGACCGTGCTCGCCCATACCGCCCTGTACGCGTTCTATTCGCTCTATCTCGCTTCGCTCGGCTACGGCGAGGGCGAGATCGGCCTGCTCTGGGCGATCGGCGTCGTCGCCGAGGTCGTCTGGTTCCGGTTCCAGGGGCGCTGGCTGCATCGCCTGTCGATGCATGGCTGGCTCGCCGTCGCTGCGCTCGCGTCTGCGCTTCGCTTCGCGCTCATCGCGGCGCTCGGCGCCTGGGTCGGCGTGCTCGTCGTCGCCCAGTGCCTGCACATGCTCAGCTTCGCGGCGCAGCACTCGGCGTGCATCGCCGTCATCACCCGCCACTTCCCGGGGCGCCTGCGCGGGCGCGGCCAGGCGCTCTACGCGGTGCTCGGCTACGGCGCGTCGGGAGTGATCGGCGGCGTCATCGGCGGCGCGATGAGCACGAGCATCGGATTGACTGCGGTGTTTTGGGCGGCGAGCGGCGTCGCGGTCGTCGCCGCATGGTGCTGCTGGCGCGCCCTGCGCAGCGATCGCACGACCGCTTGGCAGCCGCCAGACCCGGCCTCGCCAGTTTGAACGATCGCCTCGGCGTCAGGCCGATTCCGGTGCGCGCTCCCTCAGCGACGGGTCGTCGTTGTCGGGGCGTGCGGCGACGTCGGCGCGCATGCGCGGCAGCGCTTGCGGAAACTGGCGCTGGATGAAATCGACCAGCCCCTCGCGCACCTCGCAGCGCAGATCGAACGCGCGCCCCGAGTCGGCCGAGCTGACGAGGATGCGCAACTGCATCGCGCGCTCGCTGCTGTCGGTGACCTGAACGTTGCAGACGCGGCCGTCCCAATTCGTCGATGCCTCGCAAAGCCGCCGCGCCTCGGTGCGAATCGGCTGCATCGGCAGGCTGTAGTCGACCCACAGGAACACCGTTCCGAGCAGCGAAGCACCCCGCCGGGTCCAGTTCTGGAACGGGTGTTCGATGAACCACTGCAGCGGCACGACCAGGCGTCTTTCGTCCCAGATCTTCAGGACGACATTGGTCGCGGTGATTTCCTCGACCCGACCCCATTCGCCCTCGACGATCAGCACGTCGTCGATTCGCAGGGGCTGGGCGAGGGCGATCTGCAAGCCGGCAAGCAGATTGCCGAACACCGAACGCGCCGCGAGCCCGACGATCAGACCCGCCACGCCAGCCGAGGCGAGCAGGCTCGCACCGAGTTGACGCGCGCGCGGGAACGTCATCAGGATGAAGGCGAGGCCGGCGAGCAGGACGGCGCCGATCGCGATTCGCGCGAGTACCCGGGTCTGGGTCTGGATGCGCCGAGCCTGCAGGTTGTCGGCAACGTCGGCCGGGTGCAGTGCGACCATGGCGTCGGCCAGGCCCTGGAGGGCTGCCACGACGAGCCAGGTGACGGCCGCGATGGTCAGCACGCTGCTGGTGTGCTCCACCGCACTCATGCCGGCGACGTCGTCGGGGACGCCCTGCCAGACGATTTGCAGCGCGACCAGCGGCAGCACGAGCTGAAGCGGCCGGTCGCACTTGCGGGCCATCGTCGCGAGGAGCGTCGAGCCCCGGCTCACGCGAAGGACGAGCGGCCGCAGCAACCGGTGCGCAATCAGTGCGACGAGGACGACAGCGATCGCGATCGCGACGATCCGCCCCCAGGGATCGAAAGAAACTGCGTTCATCGGGTCGCCTATTGGAACAAATGTAGGATCGGCTCGACGGCGCCGGGGGCGATTCACGACAACGCCGTCGCTCTCGCGAATGAACACGTTCCGCCTCCAGCTTCGCTTCCTCGTGCCGCTGCTGGTGACGCTCGGCATCGCTGCCTACCTGGCGCTGCCGCTGGTCGATCGCCTCACGCTGCGCTGGTTCTCGCGCGACCTGGTGACGCGCGGCGAGCTGGTCACCAACGCGCTTTCGGATTCGATCTCCGACGCGCTCGCGGATCCCGAGGGCGTGCGCTTGAAGGCGCTCTTCGAGCGCGCCATGCGCGACGAGCGCCTCGTCGCGATCGGGCTGTGCACGCGCGACGGCAGGCTGCTGGTCCACACCGACAACTATCCCAAGACGCTCGAGTGCAAGGACGCGCACGAGGTGGCGCAACAGCGGTCTCCCGTGATTCAGATCCGGGGTGGGCCGGTCCAGGTCGGCGCCCACGAAGTCGTCGGCGACGCGGGCCCGGTCGCCGAGCTCGTGCTGCTGCACGACTTCAGCTTCATCGAGAAGCGCAGCCAGGACACGCGGCGCTACCTGATCGTGATGATCGCCGGGCTGGGCGCGGTGATCGCACTGATCACGGTCGTCGTCGCCCAGCTGAGCTGGCGCGGCTGGGTCTCGGGGGCGCGCGCGCTGCTCCGCGGCGAGGGCCTGATCCGGCCGATGGCCGCCGCCTCGGGCGAGCTGGCGCCGCTCGCGATCGACCTGCGCGCGCGCCTGCGCGATCTCGAGGATGCGTACCGGCGCTCGCTCGGGCCGGAAGCGCCGTGGAACGCCGAGCGCCTGCGCTCGCTGTTGCGCACCCAGTTGCGCGGCGACGAGGTCATCGTCGTTTCCAACCGCGAGCCCTACATCCATGAATTGGCGGTCGACGGCAGCGTCGTCGTCCGCCGCCCGGCGAGCGGCCTGGTGACGGCGATCGAGCCGGTGATGCGCGCCTGTTCCGGCACCTGGATCGCGCATGGCAGCGGCACCGCCGATCGCAGCACCGTCGATGCCAACGACCGGCTGCGCGTGCCGCCGGGCGCGGACGAATACTGGCTGCGGCGCATCTGGCTGACTGCCGAGGAGGAGCAGGGCTATTACTACGGCTTCGCGAACGAGGGCATGTGGCCGCTGTGCCACGTCGCGCACGTCCGGCCGGTCTTTCGCGAAAGCGACTGGCGGGCGTACCGCGAGATCAACCAGCGCTTCGCCGATGCGGTGGTCGCCGAGGCGCGCAGCGAGGATCCGATCGTGCTCGTGCAGGACTACCACTTCGCGCTGGTGCCGGCGATGATCCGTGCCAAGCTGCCGGCGGCCACCGTCCTGACCTTCTGGCACATCCCGTGGCCGAATCCGGAATCGTTCGGCATCTGCCCGTGGCGGCGCGAGATTCTCGAGGGCATCCTCGGCAGCACGATCCTCGGCTTTCACACCCGGTTCCATTGCAAGAACTTTCTCGAGACGGCGGATCGCTATCTCGAGGCGCGGATCGAGCACGAGCACTCGACGATCTCGTTCCGCTCCTCGGAGACCTTCGTCGAGAGCTACCCGATCTCGATCGCGTGGCCGACGCCGCAGGCCGAGGCGCAGTGGCCGCCGGTCGAGCAGTGTCGGGCCGACGTTTTCGCTCGCCTCGAGCTCGCCGCCGACCGGCGTCTGGCGATCGGCGTCGATCGATTCGACTACACGAAGGGCATCCTCGAGCGGCTGCACGCGATCGAACGGCTGCTCGAAAAGCACCCGGAATGGATCGGCAAGCTCACCTTCGTGCAGGTGGCCGCGCCGACGCGCGGTTCGCTCGAGGAGTACCGGTCGTTTCGCGAGCGGATCGAGCGGCTCACCGAGCGGATCGACCTGCGCTTCGGAAGGGCCGGCTATCGACCGGTGATCCTGCTCGTCGAGCACCACGAGCACGACGCGCTCAACGAGCTCTATCGCGCTTGCGACGTCTGCCTCGTGACCAGCCTGCACGATGGCATGAACCTGGTCTCGAAGGAGTTCGTCGCGGCGCGCAACGACGAGCAGGGCGTTCTGATCCTGAGCCGCTTCGCCGGCGCGGCGCGCGAGCTCACCGAGGCGCTGGTGGTCAACCCCTACCACGTCGAGGAGTGCGCCGATGCCCTGCACCAGGCCCTGACCATGGCGCCCGGCGAGCAGCGCGAGCGCATGGCGAGCCTGCGCATGACGGTGCGCGAATTCAACGTCTACCGCTGGGCCGGGCGGATGCTGTCCGACGCGGGACGGCTCCGCCAACGCCAGCGCATCGAGGCCCGCGTGCTCCTGGAAAGCGTCGAGTGATGGCGGTGGCGGTGCGCCGGCGCGAAAGCCGTCAGGACGGCGTGCGCATCGACAGCATGCGCTGCAGCACGAGCGCGAGCTGGGCATCGCTGTCGAGGAAGTACATCGCCTTCGACAGCGGGTCGTCGCCGCCGATGCGAATCGTCAGCGACGGCGGCTCGGCGCGCATGAAGACGGCCTCGTCGTTGACATCGTCGCCGACGAAGACCGCCGCGGCGACGTTCGAGCGCTGCACCAGCGCTGCCAGCGCGTCGCCCTTGTCGGGCAGGCCGGCGGCAAGGACGTTGACGACGCACTTGCCGCCGAACCGCTTGAGCGACGGTTCGATGCCTTGCAGGAGCGCCTCGATCGAGACCAGCGCAGCGCCCGGGTCGCGGGCGAGGCGATAGTGCAAGGCGAGCGACAACCGCTTGTCTTCGACGCTGACGCCGGCGGCGGCCAGGTCGCCGGCGTGCGCTGCGATGCGCTGGCGAAGCGCATCGAGGGGCTGGCCTGCCGGCGCCGGCCGGGGGACGGTCGGATCCTCTGCGCCGTGATTGCCGATCACGTACTGCGGCTCGAAGCCGAGCCGTGTCCGCACGTCGGCGACGCTGCGGCCGGTGATGATCGCGACCGGAAGGTCGCGCGCCAGTTCGGCCAGGCCGCGCGACACCGATTCCGGCACCTTCGCCTCGTCGGGCCGCGCAACGATCGGCGCGAGCGTGCCGTCAAAATCGAACGCGAGCAGGGGACGCAGGCGCATGACGGCCTGCAGCGCCCGCTCGCCCTCGGGCGTCAGCAAGTGCTTCATCTGCGGATCCGTCGATTCTTGTCCATCCTGCCCCGACCACTGCCATGACGTCGCCCGCCGCCAGTCTGGATCTTGCCCTCATCGGCAACTGTGCGATCAGTGCGCTGGTCGACAAGCGCGCCGCCGTCGTGTGGTGCTGCATGCCGCGCTTCGACGGCGACCCGATCTTCCATGCCCTGCTCGAGGGCGGCGAGGCTGCGCAGCAGCAGGCCGTCTTCAGCGTCGAGCTGGAAGGCTTCGCGCGTTCCGAGCAGGCGTACGACCCGAGCACCGCGGTCGTTCGCACCCGGCTCTTCGACGCTGCCGGGGAGGGCATCGAGATCGTCGATTTCTGCCCGCGCTTCTTCAATCGCGACCGCTCGTTCAGGCCGGCGCAGATCGTGCGTCGGGTGCGGCCGCTGGTCGGCCATCCGCGGGTTCGCTTCATCGTTCGGCCGCGCGGGCAATGGGGTGCAGCGGTGCCCGAGATCACGCGCGGCAGCAACCACCTGCGCTTCATCCTGCCGGGCGGCGTGCTGCGCCTGAACACCAATGCGCCGTTGGCGTACGTGCTCGACAGCACCTGGTTTTCACTGCAGGTCCCGGTGAGCCTCCTGCTCGGGCCCGACGAGACGCTGTCCGGGGGGATCGAGGAAACCTCGCGCGAGTTCGAGGAGCAGACGGCGCTGTACTGGCGGCGCTGGAGCCGGCGCCTGGCGGTGCCGCTCGAGTGGCAGGACGCGGTGATCCGCGCCGCGATCACCCTGAAGCTTTGCCAGTTCGAGGAGACCGGGGCGATCGTCGCGGCCATGACGACCAGCATCCCCGAAGCGCCCAACACCGGTCGCAACTGGGACTACCGCTTCTGCTGGCTGCGCGACGCGTTCTTCGTCGTCCGGGCGCTGAACAGCCTCTCGGAAGTGGGGACGATGGAAGACTACCTGCGCTGGCTCAACGACGTCGTGCGCAGCGCCCGCGGCGGCCACGTCCAGCCGCTGTACGGGATCGGCCTCGAGCAGGTCCTCGCCGAGACCACCGTGCCGACGCTCTCGGGCTATCGCGGCATGGGTCCGGTGCGCGTCGGCAACCAGGCGTACGAGCACTTCCAGTACGACGTCTACGGCAACATCGTGCTGGGCGCGTCGCAGGCGTTCTTCGACCATCGCCTGTTCCGGCGCGCCGACCTGCGCGACTTCACCGAGCTCGAAGGCATGGGCGAGCAGGCCTGGCGCTTCCACGATCAGCCCGACGCCGGCATGTGGGAGCTGCGTACCCGCGCTCGCGTCCACACGTCGTCGTCGCTGATGTGCTGGGCCGCCTGCGACCGGCTGGCGAAGATCGCCGCCGTCATCGGCAAGGCAGCGAGCCACGCGGCGTGGCGCACCCGCGCCGACACGATCCGCGCCAAGATTCTCGAGCAGTCGTGGAGCGAGAGCCGGCAGGCCTTCGTCGAGAGCTTCGGCGGCAAGGATCTGGACGCGAGCGTGCTGCTGATGGCCGAGGTCGGCTTCATCGACCCTCGCGACCCGCGCTTCATCAAGACCGTCGATGCGCTCGAGGCCGTGCTGGCCGACGGGCCGTTCATGCGTCGCTACGAAGCGCCCGACGACTTCGGCAAGCCCGAGAGCGCGTTCAACGTGTGCTCGTTCTGGCGGATCGACGCGCTGGCGCGGATCGGCCGCGTGACCGAGGCGCGCGACATCTTCGAGGCCATGCTGGCACGCAGCAACCATGTCGGCCTCTTGTCGGAGGACCTGCACGTGGCCAGCGGCGAGCTGTGGGGGAACTTCCCGCAGACGTATTCGATGGTCGGCGTGATCAACGGCGCCGTTCGTTTGTCCGCTCGCTGGGACACGGTGGTGTAGGGCCTTCGGGTTGCCGACCGCACGCCGCGGCGACGCCAGTTGCCACGAGGCGATCCAGGCAGCCCGCCTCGGCTCCGTCGCCGCCAGCCGCACTTTGGCCGTCCGGATCGGCAGCCCGTCGCACGGTCACCGGAGCGACTCGTCGCCAGTCCTACACTCGCGGCCATGCAACATTCGAGCGAACCCAGGCGGCCCGCCCACAAGGCCAGGCGCCGGCTCTGGCTGGGCATCTTCGGCGGCGTCGTCCTGATCGCGATGGCCGCCGCGGTGTTGTCGAAGACGCCGCTCTTTCGCGGCGGCAAGGACAAGGACAAGGCGCCCGTCCCGCTCGAGTTCGTCGCCGCCGAGGTCGCGAAGCCGGTGCGCGCGCGCTTGCCGGTGACGATCGAGTTCTCGGGCCCGCTCGTCGCGCCGCGCACCGCGATCGTTCGTGCCAAGGCGGTCGGTACGCTGTTGTCGCTCAACGTCGCCGAGGGCAGCCGGGTCAAGGCCGGGCAGGTGATCGGGCTGATCGACCTCACCGACCTGCAGAGCCGCGCCGCCGACCGGGCCGCGCTCGTCGAGTCGGCGCAGGCATCGCTCGCCGAGGCGCAGCGCCAGCACACCGCCAACGTCGGCCTCGCGGCGCAGAACTTCATCTCGCCGACCGCGCTGCAGACGTCGCAGGCGCGGCTCGACGCAGCGCGCGCGCAGCTGAAGTCGGCGCAGGCGCAGCTCGCGATGTCGAATGTCGGTCTGCGCGAAGCGACGCTGGCGGTGCCGATCTCGGGGATCGTCGGCAAGCGCCACGTCGTGCCGGGCGAGAAGGTGAGCGCCGAGCAGCCGGTCGTGACGGTCGTCGACCTGTCGACGCTCGAGCTCGCCGGCACGGTCGGCACCCACGAGGTCTCGCAGCTCGCCCCGGGACAGGCGGCGACGATGCGGATCGAGGGCACGAGCGACGACGTCAACGGCCGCATCGACCGCATCGCGCCCGCCGCCGAGGCCGGAACGCGCGCGATCGGCGTCGTCGTCGTCCTCGACAACCAGGGCGAGCGCTTCCGCGCCGGCCAGTACGCGCAGGCGCGCGTGTCGATCGCCGATTCGACCGAGCGGACGACGGTGCCGCTCGCTGCCGTCGGCCAGGCGTCGGGCCAGGACTACGTCTGGACGATCGAGAAGGGCGCGCTCGTTCGGCGCATCGTCGTCACGGGGCGACGCGACCTCGCGTCGGGCCGCGTCGAGATCGTCAAGGGGCTCGCCGACGACATGCAGATCCTCGCGATGCGCTTCGACAACCTCAAGGAAGGCGCGCCGGCGAAGATCGTCCCGCGTCGCAGCAGCGCCGACAGCACGTCGTCGCCGGCGATGGGTTCGACGTCGCGGTCGCCGTCGGCGTCGGCGTCGGCGCCGCCGGTGCCGCGCTCCTGAGTCGGACGCGGCGAGGTTCGGCCATGTGGTTCACGCGCGTCTCGATCGCCAACCCCGTCTTCGCCACGATGGTGATGGCGGCGCTGTGCGTGCTCGGCATCTTCTCGTACAGCCAGCTGCGCGTCGAGCGGCTGCCCGACATCACGCCGCCGATCGTCTTCGTCAGCGTCGCCTACCCGGGCGCGTCGCCCGAGGCGACCGAAACCGAGCTGACGCGCCCGATCGAGCTGTCGCTGAACGGCATCGCCGGCGTCAAGATGATCCGCTCGAACAGCCTCGAGGGGCGGAGCGAGACGGTCGTCGAGTTCCAGCTCGCTGCCGACATGAACCGCGCGGTGCAGGACGTCCGCGACAAGGTCGCCGCGGTGCAGCCGAACTTTCCGCGCGACGCCAAGCAGCCGTTCATCTCGCGCTTCGACGGCGACAACGCGCAGCCGACCGTCTACCTGTCGCTGCTCGGCAACGAGCGCAGCGCGCGCGAGCTGTCGCTGCTCGCCGACCAGGTCGTGAGGAAGCGCCTCGAGCGCGCGCCCGGCGTCGCCCGCGTCGATGTCGGCGGCATGACGGTGCGCCAGGTCCGCATCGACCTCGACCCGCAGCGGCTGCGCGCGATGCAGCTGACGCCGGCCGACGTCTCGACGGCGCTGCAGCGTGCCAACGCCGACGTGCCGGTCGGGCTCCTGACCGGCATCAAGGAGGACGCTGTCGTCCGCGTCGAGGGCAAGATCAAGGACGCCAAGGCGTTCGCCGACATCGTCGTCGCATCGCGCAACAACGCCGTCGTTCGCCTCGGCGACCTCGGCACGCTGGTCGAGCGCGAGCGCGAGGCCGACTCGATCTCGCGCGACGACGGCGTGCCGTCGATCTCGTTCCAGGTCTTCAAGCAGCAGGACGCGAACATCGTCGAGACCGGCGAGGCGATCAAGGCCGCCGCCGACGAGCTGCGCAAGACCTTGCCGCCTGGCGTCGAGCTGCGCCTCGTCTACGCCGACAGCGACTGGGTCGCGCGGTCGCTCTCGGGCGTCAAGGCGACGCTGATCGAGGGCGCGCTGCTGACGATCGCGATCGTCTTTCTCTTCCTGCACAGCTGGCGCAGCACGATCATCACCGGCCTGACGCTGCCGATCGCAGTCATTTCGGCGTTCATCGCAGTCTACCTGTTCGGCTTCACGATCAACTTCATGACGATGATGGCGCTCAGCTTGTGCATCGGCTTGCTGATCGACGACGCCATCGTGGTGCGCGAGAACATCGTCCGCCACGTCCACCTCGGCCGCGGCCATCGCGAGGCGGCTCAGGCCGGCACCGACGAGATCGGCCTCGCGGTGATGGCGACGACGTTCGCGATCTGCGCCGTCTTCGTGCCGGTCGCGTTCATGAAGGGGATCGTCGGCAAGTTCTTCTACCCGTTCGGCATCACGGTCGCCGTCGCCGTCCTCGTCTCGCTGTTCGTCAGCTTCACGCTCGACCCGATGCTGTCGAGCATCTGGCGCGATCCGCCCGGGAGTCCCTTGCTGCGGGTGCCGGTGCTCGGCCAGCTGATGCGCGGCACCGACCGCCTGCTCGACGTCCTCCACGACATCTACGAGCGACTGATCCGCTGGATCTTCTCGCCGCGTCGCTGGCGCGTCCTCGTGCCGCCGCTGCCCGCCTATGGCCACCCGTTCGCCGCCGACGGTAAACGCGACGCCGCCGCGCCGCGGCGCTGGCGCTTCGCGACGATCACGCCGCGCGCCGTCGTCGTGCTCGCCGGCATCGGCAGCTTCGTCCTCGCGATCGCGATCGCACCGCTGGTCGGCACCGAGTTCATCCCCGAGAGCGACGACAGCTACATCCGCCTCAACATCACGCTGCCGGTCGGAACGAGCCTCGGGCGCGGCAGCGACAAGCTGCTCCAGGTCGAAGACGCGATCCGCCCGATGCCCGAGATCCGCATGATCTCGACGTCGATCGGCGACACCGGCAGCGGCCTGCGCAACTCGGCGACGCTCTCGATCCAGCTCGTCAAGCCGCACGAGCGCAAGCGCAGTCAGAAGGAGGTCGAGAAGGCGATCCGCGCTGCGCTGAAGCCGATCCCCGGCATCGAGGTGACGCTCAACCAGCAGATCTACGTCGCGCTGCTCGGCCCCGACCCCGACGTCCTCGAGCGCGAGGTGCTGCGCTTCCGTGATCGCGTCGCCAAGGTGCCCGGCATCGCCGACCTGACGACGTCGGTGCTGCCCGGCATCCCGGCGTACGCGGTGCGTCTCAAGCAAGACGCGGCGCGCGAGCTCGGCCTGACGACGATGCAGCTCGCCTCGAGCCTGCGCACGTTCGTCAATGGCGACGTCGCGACGTACTGGACGTCGCCCGACGGCGAGCAGGTCGACGTCGAGCTGCGGCTGCCGCAGGCCTCGCGCGAGAACGTCGCCCAGCTCAACGAATTGCCGGTCGCGTACGCGAAGGACGGCACGCCGATCGCGCTCGCGAGCGTCGCCGAGATCGTGCCGGTCACGAACCCGGTCGTCATCAAGCGCCAGGACCTGCAGCGCCGCCAGGCGATCTACGCCGGCACCGAAGGACGGCCGAGCGGCGACGTCGGCGCCGACGTCCAGAAGATCGTCAAGGAGTGGCAGCTGCCGCCCGGCTACCGCTTCGACATCGGCGGCCAGACCAAGGACCAGCAGGAGGCGTTCGCCGGCGTCATGTTCGCGCTCGGCGCCGCGGTGATCTTCATCTACATCGTGCTCGCGTCGCAGTTCTCGAGCTTCCTGCAGCCGCTCGCGATCATGGCGTCGCTGCCGCTCGCGTTGATCGGCGTCATGCTCGCGCTGCTCGTCACGCGCTCGACGCTCAACCTCTTCTCGATGATCGGCCTCGTCATGCTGATGGGCCTCGTCACCAAGAACGCGATCCTGCTCGTCGACTTCGC
>Ga0105248_10003520_pt1 | contig 17372 bp, 24 predicted proteins | sample KBSS34metaG_FD_81524 | JGI IMG/M metagenome (GOLD analysis project Ga0105248, IMG submission 81524) | Switchgrass rhizosphere microbial communities from Kellogg Biological Station, Michigan, USA - KBS S3-4 metaG | ecosystem: Host-associated > Plants > Roots > Rhizosphere > Soil | place... | reverse complement strand
GAAGGCCGCTGCCACCGGGGGGCGTTCCGGCGCGCTCGGGCCATCCTGGTGGCCCTGGCGGGGTGCCTGGGGCGCGTCCACCACCCGCCCGCCCTCCTCGAATCCGGCGCTGGCCGTGCCGAACCCGAGGTAGCCCAGCGCGCGGCCCACGCTCTTCGTCTCGCATTTTTCCAGATAATCCGGGAAGTCCTTGGCGGTTTCCGTCGCGGTCGCCTCGGCCACGCCACCCATGCCGGTGCTGATGCGGGCGCGGAACAGCGCGAAGCCTTGTGCGCGGTCGTGCTCGATGAGCGTCGTCTCGATTTGCCCCTCCGGATAGTCGCGCCGGAACCACACGATGCGTTGCGCGACCGGCAAATACTCCTTGCCCTTCAGGTTGAGCATGTGCTCGCCGGGGTTGTAGTCGCTGCGTTCCTCGCTCATGCCGCCGCCAGGGTGCGCGCGGCTAACCACGCCGCCGCGTAGGCCTCGGCGTCAGCGTAGAGCCGCCGCGCCAGCGCGAGGCCGCCGGGCAGGATGGCGTGCTGGTCCGGGGTGATGCCGAGCTGCCAGGGGTGAATCAAGCCGGTGGGGATGTCGGGATGCTGCGGGGGGCAATGCGCGCCATGCCCCGTCGCGAGCGGGTAGTCGGTGTGCGTCCCGCGCGCCCGGTGCCAGTCGTAGCACAGGCCGCAGAGGCCCCGCTTGCGGAAGGCCTTGTTGAGGCGATTGCCGCCGCACCAGAAGCCACCCGTGCTGCCGCAGTCCAGGCAAGGAATATGCAGCCCAGCATCGTGGTCGTCGCGCGGTCGCGGTCGCGGTGCCATGTCGTCCTCCTCCGTTGGCGTCGGGATACCGCCGGTCGTCACACGACGCCGGGTCGGGCGGGTGGTGGTTACAGGGCGCGCAGGGAGATGAGGGCCAGCCCCAGGATGGCGAGCGCGAGGCAGCAGAAAAAGCCGCTGAGGAACGCGCGCAGGCCCTTGCCGTCCGCGTCCGCGTCGCCCTCCTCTGCGCCATCTTGCCTTCCCATCAGGTAAGCGGCCGCCGCGTAGTCCTCGCGCTGGAGCGCCGCAAATGCCCCGGTACGGGACGCGTGCCCGCGCAGGAACGCGCCGCAGTGTGTCAAAAGTTGGCGGGGGGTGTGGCCGGGGTCGTGCTCCCAGAGGAGCGCGTCGGCGAGGCGCTGCGCCGCCGGGGTGGTCACGGCGGCGGCCAGGATGTCTGCGCTATCGTCGGGGTCATTCGTTGGTGGGATGTGGGTGAGGGTCGCACGCGCCCGCCCGACCCAGGCGGCCTCGTCAAGTTCGCTCATCGTTGCTGCTCCTTCGTCGGCGTGACGGTCAGGCGCACGAGGTACGTAAATCCTTGCCAGCGCAGCAACACCGTGCCCGCCGTCTCATCCGCTTCGGCCTCTTGAATATCGCCGGATTTATTGGCAGCGAAACTGAGCAGGCTGGCGCACCACATGCGGAGCTCTAACGCCGACAGGACGACCGATGCCTGTGGGACGGGCGGCGTGGTCGTCTGTGTCATCCTGTCACCGCCCGCGCGAGACGCGCCGTGCGCCACGCGGCCTGTCGCCGGTTCAGCGCCCGCCGCGCCCACCCGGCCTTGCGGATGAGCGTGCTCGCCGCGCGGGTCTGGTGGCAATGCTCGTAGCGTTGCCGCGCGCGGTCCCAGGCGAGCGGGGTGGCGCACGTCGGGCAGAGCGGGCGCTTCATGCCGCACCCCGCCGCTCGTTGATTTCCTCCCCGCAACTGCCCCAGGCCAGGCGGTCGGTCGCGGTCAGTGTCCCCGCCGCGCACTTCTCGGCGTACTCGCGGTCCAGTTGCGCCAGCCGTTCGTCCGACAGCCGCGCCGCGCGCTCCCGGTAGTGCGCGCCGAGCAGCACCGGCAGCCCGTCCGTCATGCCGCAGTGGCCCCGCGTGCGGTAGGCCCAGCAGGTGCAGGACGGTTCCTCGCCTCCGGGGCCTGACCAGCATTCGTGGATGACGTTCGTTCGGCTCGCGGACGGGACGGTCCAATGATGGCGCAGGCCGTGGGATTCGCTGACGATGGAACCACGGTATGTTGCGTTGTAGGGGCAATGCCCCTCGGTCGGGTGCGCGTAGGGTCGCTCGGTGGTGGGGTGGTCTTGTCGCTGTGCGGTCATCATGCTATCCTGTCCGTACTTCAATCCCTCGAATTAGCCCGCGAGGTCGGTGTTTGCACCACCGGCTTCGCCCTGTTCGCCGCGCGCCGTTTCCGCTGGCACTGGATGTTGAACTCCCGCGTGTACTCCCGCCCGCAGACCACGCTCAGTGCGTTGCGCGCCTCCACGAGCAGCGCCTGCACATGCTCCAGAATCAGCGTGTTCGGCAGCAGTTCCTCCTCGTCGTCCATTGCTTGTCTCCGCGTGTTTAGGTTCCCGGCTGGCCTGTGCTAGCCTGTCATCACACTCGGGCTGCTCGACCAACCCGCTTTCCACTGACGAAGCTGTGTGCCCGATGGGCGGCAGCGTGAGGCGGAAGGTCGCCCAGTCGGTGCCGCGTGCCGCGAGGATGCGGTCAAGCGGGCCGGTGAGCCTGCGGTCCAGTTCCCGCAGGCAGCGGATGGTGTCGGCGTCGTGCGGGTCGAGTGCCATCACGCCACCCTCTCAGCCTGCTCGACGGGTGCGGCGAGCGCGGCAGCGATGTCGTTGGCGCGGTCGGGGTACAGGCGCAAGAGCGCCACGATGACGCGATTGGCACCCTGCGCGCCGTTCAACACCCGCCAGAGCTGGCCGGGGTCCATGTCGAGGTCGCGCGCGAACTGATTGATAGAGCGTTCGCCCTTGAACTGGTGAATCACCCCGATGGCCCGCTCGTCCATTGCCATGCGGCCTCCCTGTCGTATTGCGCTTCGTCAATAGCAGGATACCATGCGCGTTGCGCCTCGTCAATACCTGCCCCTGGCTATTGCGTATCCGCAATGCGGTCGCTATGCTGGGGGCATGGAGACGTTTGGCGAGCGTTTGCGGCGCTTGCGCGAAGAGCGCGCTATTTCGGTGAATGAGCTGGGGCGCAGGACCGGGAAAGACCCCGGTGGCATCTCGCGACTCGAGCGTGGCGAACGGTGGGGCGGCAAGCAACCACCCGGCGACGACATCCAGTTGTTTGCCGATGCCCTCGGTGTTTCGTTCGAGGAATTGCGCGGCGCGGTGGTGCGCCTACCGCGCGCACCGTACGAGTCCGACAGCGCGCTCCTGCTCCGCTTCGGGGCCGAGGTGGTGCCGGACGACGAAGCCGCCGCCGCCCTGGAGGAGTTCCAGGTCAGCGCCCGCCACGGGCGCGGCAACCTCATCCCCCAGAACTACGACGACATGCGCCCGCGTCTCAAAGGCAAGCGCCAGCCCAAGCCCGAACCGACCACGTTCAAGCTCCGCGTCTCCGGGCATTGCCTGCATGGCACGGTCGAGGATGGCGAGGTGGTCTGGTTTGACACGCTGCTCTCGCGCGAGCCGCCGGCCATCGTCTTCGCGGTGAAGGACGAGCACGAGGCGCACATCAAGCGCCTGGTCGCGCGGGACGGCGCGCTCTGGCTGGAGTCGAACGACGGGTGGAGCGCCCTGGTGGATGAGCACTGGCGCATCGGGGCGCGGGCGTTCAACGCCCAGCGGCGGCTACTCTAGCCATGCGCCCGGTGGCCTACCTCAGAGTGAGCAGCCGCGAGCAAGTCGAGGGCTTCTCGATTGACGCCCAGGAGCGCGCCATCCGCGACTACTGCACGGCGCAGGGTTGGGCGGAACCGGCCATCTACGCCGACGAAGGCCGCAGCGGCTTCACCGACGTGACCGAGGACCGCCCGGCCTTCAGCGCCATGCTCGCCCACGCCACGCGCGGCGACTTCGACGTGGTGGTCGTCCACCGGCTGGACCGTTTCGCCCGCTCGCTTATCGTTACGCTGCGCGAACTGGCCCGGCTCGAAAAGGCGCGCGTCGGCTTCGTGTCCATCGGGGAGGACATGAACTTTGCCACGCCCATCGGTCGCGTGTTCCTCGCCATGCTCGCCGCCCTGGCGGAATACTTTTCGCGGAATCTCAGCGCCGAGTCCAGGAAGGGCATCGCGGAGAAACGGGCGCAAGGCGGCCACATCGGCGGCGTCCCCTACGGTGCACTGCGGGACCGCGCCGGCCGGCTAACCGTGGACCCCGCCCACGCCGACACGCTCGCGCTCTTCCTCGCCCTGGTGGCCGACCTGGGCCACACCAACGCCGCCGCCGCCCTCACCGCGCGCGGCATCCCCTCCCCCAAGGGCACGAGCTGGAAACCGCCCGCCGTCCACGCGATGGTGCTGCACGGCGCGTGGCTGCTCGACCAGCCCGACCCCTGGCCGTCCCGCTGGAGCGCCGCCCGCACCGCCCCGCGCCGCCCGCGCGCCACCCCGAACACCACCAGGATGCTGACCGGCCTGGCCCGCTGCGCCTGCGGCGGGGCGATTGTGTACGGTGGCCGCACGCGCGCCAAAGGTACGGAGCGCGGCGAGCTGTGCTTGCAGTGCCGCCACTTCACCAAGGACCGCCCCAAAGCCTCGGGCTGCCCCTATCGCAAGCGGCTCGCCGCCTACTACGAAGCGCGCGTCACGGACTGGCTCTTGTCCCTCCCCGACTTGCGCCTCATCCCGCCCGCGCCCGCCATCGACATCCCGGCCCTGCGCGCGGACGTGGCCCGCCGCCGTCGCGTGCTGGGCCTCGCCCTGGCCGATGGCAACCTCACCGAGGACGACTACCGCCCGCGCCTCGCCGCCCTCTTATCCGAGGAGGCCGCGCTGCCCACCGCCAGCGTCCGCACGGCCGCCCTCGCCGAGCGGGTCGCCGCCGCGCAAGCCCTCTGGCCGGACCTGACGGCGCAGGAGCGCAACGAGATTTTGCGGGGGCTCGTGGTGCGTATCGTGATTACCGGCCCGGACCTGGACATTGTGCCGATTCCCGAGCTGGCAACATTGCTTGACCGCGCCCCCTTGACATTGTAGACCAACTAGGCTACAATGTAACCATGAAAGGGGGGCCCGATGGAGAAAGAATCGCGACACTTCCGACTCAGCGCCGAGGCGCGGCGACTGCTGGACGCCTTGCAGGCAAAGTTGGGCCTCAGCCACAGCGGGCTCATCGAGATGGCGATTCGTAAGTTCGCGGAGCAGGAGAACGTGGCATGAGCAGCCACACCATCGAGCGCCGCGAGCGCGGCTGGTACGTCGTCGGCGTCCGCTGCCCGGATGGCGTCTCGCGCGACGTGGGGCCGTTCCCCACCGCCTCCCGCGCCGCCACCTGGGCGCTCCTCCACATCGGCTAGCCCCCGGCCACCACCGCCCCGGCCACCCACACACGAAGGAGCAGCAGCCATGATTCGCACTTGCACCCGCTGTGGCAGCCGTCTTGACGCCGCAATCTTCTCTCTCGACTGGTTCGGGCGCTGCATCGACTGCCAGAACGAACTCGCCCGCCTCGATACCGCCACATGCGACGAATGCGGCGAACGGTACAACCCCCACAAGGACGGCATTACAGCGGGCACCTGCCCCGACTGCATCTTCGAGCGACACGCCCGCTACGCCGAGTAGCCCCCATCCCCCACCGCCCCGTCCCACTTCCCGCACCACCGCTGGGCAAACCACGCCCAGCGGTGGTACACGCGTCCAGGGTCGCGTATACTACCGCTGACCCGGCTGTGCACAGGGTTTGCGCCAGCGCATCCTTGACAGCCGCCCACCCCTGCCCTATCCTGTCGCTGGTACCACCAGGAACACCAGGGGGCCCCGTGTCCTATACCCCGGAACTGCTCAGGGGCACGCGCACCACCGACGGGTGGCTCCACTTCTGGGGCGAAGCCCTCGCCTACGGCCACGCCCCCGCCTCCCCCGTCCTCTCCACCGACCGCCCCCGCCTCGCCGCCCACTTCGGCCCCCGCAGCCCCTCACCCGACGCCCACACCGACCTCTGGCGGGCCTTCCTCGCCCTCAACCCCGCGACGCTCACGTTTCCCGCCGACAGCGGCGCGGCCGCCTACTTCCGCCGCCTCACCTTCGTCCCCTACACCCACCTCCCCGGCACCAACCGCGCCCAGGCCGTCATCTATCTCTACTATGTCGCCGGCCTCGGCCGCCCCGCCTCCCTCGCCTCCCTCTCCCGCGACCGCCGCGACGCCTATCTCGACCAGCTCGACCACCTCCGGCGCCAGAACCCCGACGCCCCCGAACTCGATGACGACGACGGCGACACCCGCGTCGCCCGCCACATCCCCAACCTGCGCCAGCCCGGTCCCATCAGTAAGACGCGCGCCAACGAACTCCGCAACGAGGCCATCCACACCATGTGCGCCTTCCTCAACCACCGCCCCGCCGCCTCCACCGCGCGCTGACCCCTATGCAGACCGTCGTACTCGTGCTATTTTATGTACACTGGCGGCACTCCGCCCCACACCCGGAGGTGCCGCGCATGGCTGACCTCACCCCCAATGAACGCGCGGCCTACTCGCGCATCATGAATCGCATGGTGGCCGAGAGCTACGCGCAGCTCCGCGGGAGGAAGCGCTTCATCGTGGACCGCGCCCTCCTTGACACCCGCCCACCCTTCCCCGTCATGACCGACCGCAGCCTGCGCCCGGACGAGGCGTGGTTCGGCGGTGTGCATATCGTGAACATCGGTGACCCTGACCCATCCTGAGTGACCGGAAATGTCCGCCCATGCCGCTCTCACCAGCCCAGGAAATCTATTGCACCGAACGCGCTGCTGGTGCGACTATCAAGGCCGCTGCGGACACCGCCGGCGTGGCCGAGAAAACCGGCCGACGCTGGGATGATGACCCGACCATCCTCGCGCGCGTCGATGCGTTGCAAGCGCCGATCCGCGATGACGTGCTCCGCATCTTCCGGGGCAAGGCGAGGCGCGCCGCCCATCGCATCGCGGAGTGCATCGAGCCCGGCTACAACCTCTCCAACGCCGCCGCCATCAACCTGCGCGCCGCCGAGTTGACCCTCAAGCACGCGGGCTTCGAGCCGAGCGAGAAGAAGGACGTGACCGTGCGCGGCGGCGTGAAGCTCTTCGGTGACACCATCATGGAGGATGTGTGACCGCCGTCTTCGCGCGCACGTCCGATGCCTCCCCCGCCGGCCGCCTCTTCACCCCCCACGGCGAGCACCGCCGCGTCATCACCTGCAAGGACGGCATGGTCCTGGTCGAAGGCCCGGCCGGCACCGGCAAGACCATCACCATCCTCAACAAGATTGTCGCCTGCCTGGAGAAGTACCCCGGCTGCCGCTGGCTCATCATCCGCAAGACCCGCATCAGCCTCAACGAGACCGTCCTCGCCACCTTCGAGGAGAAGGTGCTCCCCCAGGACTCGCCCCTCCTCGACGGGGCCGAGCGCAGCAACCGCACCCACTACGACTGGTGGAACGGCTCGCGCGTGGTCGTGGGCGGCCTCGACAACCCGCTGCGCTACTACTCGGGCGAGTACGACGGCATCTACATCCCCGAGGCGCTGGAGGTCACGCGGGACGAGGCCTTCTCCCTCCTCCGCGCCCTGCGCTCGCACGCCATGCCCTACCAGCAGCTCATCATGGACACCAACCCCGGCCCGCGCCTGCACTGGCTCAACGTGGCCTGTGACGCGGGCGAGGTCACGCGCATCGTCACGACCCACGCGGACAACCCGTTCATCACGCGCGAGTACCTGGCGACCCTCGACCGCCTCACCGGCACGCTGCGCGCCCGCCTCCGCGATGGCGAGTGGGTCAGCGCCGAGGGCACGGTCTACGACCTGCGCGACGAACACCTGGGCACCGCCCTGTTCCAGCCCGACAAGCCCACGCAGCTCGCCGTGGACCCCTCCAACGGCAGCGGCCCCTACGCCGCGCTGGTCCTCCAGCAAGTTGGCCCGCGCGTCCTCATCGTCGGGGAGTTCTATCAGGTCGGCGGCATGGACGAGGACCTCCGCGATTGGCTGCTGGCCTCGCCCTACTACGCCAAGCTGACCACCGTGGTCTGCGACCCGGCCAAGCCCGACACCATCGCCCGGTTGCGCGCCATGCTGCGCGTGCGCGTCCAGGCCAAGGCGGGCCGGAAGGACATCACGGCGCAGATTGCCGCCGTCAAGAGCCTGATGGCCGTGGACCCGGTGACGCACACCGCGCCGCTCACCATCGACCGCGACACCTGCCCGCTGCTCCTGGACGAGTTCAGCCGCTACGTGTGGCGGCAGCCGGCCCTCAGCGCGCCCGACCGCAACATCCCCGAGCAGCCCGAGGACGCGCATAACCACTGCCTCGACGCCCTGGCCTACTGGGTGACGACGAAGGCGCTGACCGGGAGTCGCCCGGCCGCGACCACGCCGCCCCCGACGCGGCAGCCCTCGGCGTTCGGGCAGCAGTGGGGGCGGCGGTGAGCGTGCAACCCGACAGGGTCTACCCGCCCCCGCTCTCCGAGGCCGACCTGCGCGGGGCCCTCGACCTGCTGCTCGCGCAGGACCGGCCCGAACTGCTGCACAACTTCGCCGCGTGGTGGCAGGTCAAGCGGCACGGCGCGCTGCTGACGCCGGGCATCGCCCCGGCCGACCGCGCGCTCGTGCAGTTCGCCACGGGCAAGGCGAGCCTGAGCGCGACCGAGAGCAGGCTGAGGCGGTGGCTGCGGGGTGGGACGCTGGAGGTGGTGGCGTGAAGCGGGACACGACGGCGCGCGACCAGGACATCATCAGGCGCTATCGCCTGGGCGAGAACATCCGCGAGATTGCGGAGCGGCACGACATCGCGGTGTCGAAGGTGTGGCGCGCGGTGGCGAACTCCTGGGGTGCCGAGGCTGCCCGCCAGCGGACGCGCGCCGACGAGGCCGAGAACCGGCTGCACGAGGCACTGCACCGCCCGCAGCGCCACATCTGGACCCCCGAGGAGACGGCGCATATCGTGGCGATTATCCGCGAGCCGAGCATGGCCCGCCGCTTCGAGATGCTTGAAGCCGGGCCGCAGGGCCAGATGCCCCCGGTGCGTGTCATCGACCTGCGCGGGGCGGCCGAGCGCGACGTGGAACCACGGCAGGCGTGAGCGACGACAGTGGATAGCCGATGGTAGCACCGCCCCTGCAACCGAATATCCCGCCGCCAGGCCCCTCGAGCCAACCGCCGGGGGGTCTGGCCGTTGGTGGCCCGCCGCCCGGTGCTGCCCCCGGTGGGCCCGGTGGGCCTGCGGGCGACCCGGTGGCCGCCATCGTGCAGCACATCCAGGCGCAGACGGGCGCGCCGCCGCCGCTCATCCTGCGCTTCCTGGCGAACCTGCTGCACGCGCGGGGCGAGCAGGCGGTGCTGGCGTTCGTCCAGGCCCCGCCCCAGGTGCAGGCGCAGGCCCTGCGGGCGTTCGAGGCGACGGTCGCCGGGCCGGGTGCCGCGCCGCTGCCCTATGGCCCGCAGGCCGGGCCGCCGCAAGGCCCGCCGCCAATGGGGCCGGGTGGACCCGGTGGCCCCCCGCCCGGCATGGCCGCCCCGCCGCCAATGGCGGGACCACCCCCCGGCATGGGCGCACCCCCAATGGGGCCGCCACCGGGCATGATGCCGCCTGGCCCGGAGCCTGGCGCGCTGCCGCCCAACGTCCACCCCCTCAGGCCACCTTCGCCGCCGCGCGAGAAGCCGCCGGTCAAGGCGAAGGAGCCGAAGTGGACGCCGTGGCAGCCGCCCGACCTCGACAAGGTCAACCGCAATAACCCGTGGGCGAAGCGCGCCCCGACCTGGGACGAGGTGCAGGAGTTCGCGGAGCGGGCCGAGCGGTTCTGGGAGCCGCGCCAGCGGATGATTGCCGAGCAGCAGCGCATCATCTACCGCCGGCCCGTGTTCGAGGCGGCGGACGGGACGCCCATCAACCCGGCCGAGGGCGAGATTATCCACATGCGCTCCAAGCCCGCGCGGGACTTCGAGCGGTATGTCTCGCTGTCCGAGCCGACCCAGAAGCGCATCCGCCTGCAGATGAAGCCGCGCGTGGCCCAGGTCGAGGCCATCAAGGACGCGGCACAGTTAGTCGAGAACTACCTGCGCGACCAGTGGGCCAGGGATGAGGAGGCGTGGGGCGAGCGCGCGTCCTTGGGCGACGCGCAGCCGCCGCTCTCGCGCAAGATAGCGTACCTGCTGGCCGCGCAGGGGGGCATCGCCTGGTGCTACGTCTGGAACGACGGCCCCAACCAGGAGGCCCACCCCTACATCCTGGTGCCGATTCCCTGGTCCGAGGTCTACCCGCTGCAAGGGGAGGCGTCGGCGCGCATCACCCGGCTGCCGCTGGCCGAGGCCCGCGCGGCCTACCCGGAGATAAACAGGGCGTACCCGCGGAAGAGCGAGGACAAGCGGCCGGCCAACTACCCGGCGGATGAGGCGATGGTCCGCCTCATCGGCTGGGGCGACGTGTGGGGCGCGTGGTGGTGCCTGGCGTGGGACTTCGAGGGCGGGCTGCCCAAGCGGGACAGCAAGCGCCGCGAGCAGCAGCGGTGGATTGTCCCGCCCGTGCGCGTGGACTATGGCTTCCCCTACTACCGGGTGCAGCTGTACGGCGCGACGGGGGCGCCGGCATTGGATGATGACAAGGACGAGCGGGTGCGGATGACGGCCAGGGGTGTCCTGGCCGACCGGCTCGGCGACATCCGCATCGAGGACCAGTTCGTGAGCGCGATGGCGACGGGCGCGGTCAAGAGCGTGGACCCGCCCGGCATCGGCTACCTGGACGCGGAACTGCGCGAGCCCGACGAGAACGGGGTCATCCCCGTGCCCGACATCTCCGGGCGCATCGGCAAGCGCAGTTGGCTGTTCAAGACCGAGAAGTACGAGTCGATAGACGCCAGCGTGACCGCGAGCCGCGACATGCAGGCGATGTTGCAGATGCTGGGCGGGGACGACGCGGACGCCTCGCCGGCGGTGCTGGCCGGGCGCGACGCGGCCCCGTCCGGGTTCGCGCGGGCGCTGGGGCAGGAGGCGGCGTCGGCGCTCATCATCGACCCGCTGGAGCGCGCGACGGTGTCGCTCTTGACGACGGCGTTCCGCGACCGGGTGACGCTGACCTATCGCGCGCTCGACGAGGGCCTGCTGACCGCCATCACCGTGCCGGGCAACAACGGCGACCAGACGCTGACGGCGAAGGATTTGGGGATGGCGGGGCCGGAAACCGTCGTCTCCTACCGCAACGAGAACCTGGCCGAGCGGCTGCAACTGGCCGACTTCTTCATCAAGCTCATCCACGAGGGCATCATCGACAAGAACAATGTCCGCGACGAGCTGGGGCTGGAGGAACCGGAGCGCATCGAGCAGGCGATTCTCAGGGATAAGGCGCTCGAACTGCCGCCGTTCCAGGAAGCCCTGATTGAGCGCGAGATAGAGGCGACCCGCGACCCCTGGATTCTCGACAAGTTCCAGCGGGCGCTGGCGCGGGTGCAGGGGCCGCCGCCGCCGCAGCCGGGCCTGGCGAGTTCGCCCGGTGTGCCCCCGAGTCCGGGCGGGACGGGGCCGCCGCCGCCGCCGATGCTGGCCCCACCGCCTGGCGGGCCGCAGGGAGGGATGTAAGCCGTGGTCGATGTGCTGCGTGACCCCCTGGCCGACCCCCTGAACCGCCGCTATCGCCCATTCGGGGAGTGGGCGCAGGACCAGATACGGCAGCCCAACCCGCTCTTCAACCGCACGGGGACGGCGACCGGAACACCGGCCGCGCCCGACCGGCGGGCGAGTGCCACAGGCAGCAACGGCAATCCGGGCAGCGGCGTCGCGCGCTCCCCGTTCGCCACGACAGCGGCGACACCGGCAGCGGCAGCAACACCGGCCACCGCACCCACGGGCGGGGTGTACAGCACGGCGGGGCGCACGGGCGCGACGTATGACGCCTTCCTGGCCGCGAACCCGCAGTTCGACCCCTGGACGAACCTGGACCAGTACGCGGGCCAGGGCGCCGGCAACGACCCGATTCTGGCCCAGGCGTTCGGCTGGACCAACGAGTGGGCGCGCAACAACGGGTACAGCGACGGGAAGAACATCCCGCTCGCCCAGCGGCAGAAGGTCTTCCTCGCCAATGTGGAACGGGCGCGACAGCAGTGGACCGATAACACCGGCAACACCGAGGCGCAGCGGGGCGTGACCTGGGAGACCAGCGCGGCGAGTCGTCTCCCGAACCAGGGCTGGGCGTACACGGCGGGGACGGGCGGGCGCATCACCCCGGCAACCACGGGCACGCCGGCCGGCACGACCCCGACAACCCCGACGACCCCGGCCCCCGCGACGCCGGGCCAGCAGACAGGAGGGCCGAACGTGGCAGACCCGACAGCGGCGACCAACCCCAACGACCCCGCTTTCAAGGGCCAGTACTGGATGACCCACCCGCAGGAGGTGGCCGACCAGTTCGTGCGAGCGCATGGGGTGAACCCCGACCAGCACACGGCGATGGGCGACTGGCTCCTGAAGCTGGTCAACGGCATCGCCCCGGATGTCATGTCTACCTTCTTCGGCTCGAACGGCAAGCCGGCGGTGGACCAACTGAGCGACCCGAACCAGCTCCTCAACAGCATCTTCTACAACGGGGGCGGCATCGGCCAGAACCTCCAGAACTACGCGCAGACGGCGATGAACACGCTGCGCGGCAACCCCACGATGAGTGCCAGCCTCGGGGACAGCGGCATCCAGGACTTCCTGGCGCGACTCAACGGGCTCAACACCTTCGGGATGAACCCCTACATGGCCCAGGCGTATGGCAACGCCTACGACTCGCAGATGAACCGGGGCCTCCGCAACCAGCGCGACCAGTTGTTCCGGGGTGCGCCGCAGACCAGCCTCTGGGATTTCATCAACCAGGCCGGGCAGCCCGGCTTCAGCAGCTACGGCCTGCCGGGTGGTGGTGGTGGCGGCGGCGTGGGGACCGGGTCCGGCGGCCCGCAGTCGCGGTACTAGGGGGCGACGATGGCCGGCACACCAACCGGGCGCAACCCACTGGCCGGGCCGACGCAGCCGTATCCGGGTATGCAACAGCCGACGACCGGCACCGGGGGCGGCATCACGGCGACCATCACGCCCGGCACCACCACGACGACGCTGGGCGGCACGGGCGGCACCACCACGCGCCGCTTCAACCCCAACCCCCTCGCGGCGGTCGGGGAGCCGGGCTACGACCTCTTCAGGGGCTACGACAACCTCGGGCAACTCTTCTTCAACCAGCACCCGGAACAGGCGTGGAGCCATGCGTGGAGCCAACTCGCGCCCAACGCGGCAGCACCCTGGTGGAACTGGGGGCGGCAGCAGGAGGGGCGCTACGAGAACCAGTACAACGCCGAGGCGGCGCAGCCGGGCAACGCCAACCTGACGTTTAGCGACTTCATCAACCGCCACGCGCCCGAGTTCCGCAACGAGTTCGACAACCTCCCGGCGAATCAGCGCGGCGTCAACCTCTTCTGGATGCCCCAGGGTCGGTTAGGGTAGCGCGTGAAGGTGCCGAAGAAGCTCAAAATCGGGCCGTACACCTATCCCGTCATAACCGGCGGCGACCCCCGCAGCGAGCGGAATGACACCCTCTGGGGGCGGGTGAACTACTACCCGGCGAGCATCGAGGTCGGGGCCAAGGCGCAGCAAGCGGGCGAGTCGCGCGTCCTGGCGACGGTGCTGCACGAGAGCATCCACGCCATCGATGAGTACATGCGGATTGGCCTGTCGGAGAAGCAGACCACGCGGCTGGCAAACGGGCTGACCGCGTTTCTCCTCGACAATCACCTGCTCAAAGAGGACTGATGGCGCTCTTCGACCTCGACATGGACACGCTTGGCGCGGGGGTGCGCGGGCTCTTGGAGAACCCGGCATTGACGCGCCTCGCGGCCAATCGGGAGCGGCCCCAGCCGTTCGGGGACTACGCGAGCGCGCAGGGGAGCCTGTGGGACCAGCACGGGGCGACCGGGCAGGCGGGCGGCAACCTCTTCGCGCAGGCGGGCCTGGGCGGCGACCCGTTCGCGCAGGGGACGCGGCCGGTCTACGGGTCGGCGGGGAGCAGCTACGACCGGCTCGCGCGGGTGGCCTCCCTGGCGCTCGGCCACGCCAGCCCGCTCGGGGCGGGCGTGGGCAAGGGCGCGGCGGTGGCGGCGACCACGGCGACCGTGCCGCAGACGGGCACCCCGACCGGCAGCGGCGGGCCGTATGGCAGCCACGAGCAGTACCGCGCGAGCATCCAGAAATGGGCGCAGGCGCAGGGCATCGACCCCGACGCGCTCGCGGCCATCCTGCAAATCGAGACGGGCGGCGACCCGCACGCGGTCAGCCCGGCCGGGGCGCGCGGGCTGGGGCAGATTATGCCGGGGACGTGGGCGGGGCTGGCCGACCCCGGCGACGACCCGTTCGACCCGGACGCGAGCATCAAGAACGCGGCGAAGTACTACGCCGGCCTCTACCGCCAGTTCGGGGATTACGGGCTGGCGGCGGCGGCGTATCAGGGCGGGCCGGGGGCCATCGTCAACGGCGCGGCGCGCGACGACGTGTCGGACGGCAACCTGACGCCACGGGGCTACGCGGCGCGCTGGGCGCAGAACTACCAGGGCATCAAGGGCGCGGCACCGGCAGCGGCACCGCAGGCGACCACGCAGGGCGGCTATGCCTTCCCGGTCGAGGGCTACACCGGCAAGGTGGCACTGCACTGGGGCGAGTCGGCCAACGCGGCCGACATCATGGCCCCGGAAGGGACCAACATCCTGTCGCTCGGCAACGGGGTGGTGCAGGACGCCTCCTGGAACAACCTCGGCGGCTGGACCGTGACCATGCGCCTCGACAGCGGGCAGATTGTCTACATGGCGCACCTCCGTCAGCAGGCGGGCGTGCAGCCGGGGCAACGGGTGCAGGCGGGGCAGTTGCTGGGGCAGGTGGGCACGACGGGCAACGCCGCGGGCGGGCCATCCCATTTGCATATTGGGATAGGCAGCGACATCCAGAGCGGCAGCGGCCCGGAGGGCGGGGCGGGGACGCCGTGGGGCACCGGCCCCTACGACAACGCCGTGGGCCTGCTGAACTGGGTGTTGGGCGGCGCGGGCAGCCCGCAGAACCGCAATTAGCGTTGGGCCAGATACTCGCGCAAGTTGGCCTCGTTCCGCAGCGCGGTGTCGCAGAGACCGACCAGCGATCGGCGCGGCCAGACCCAGGCCACGTAGCGGTTGAGCTCGGGCCGGCCGAGCAGGAAGCTGCGCGACTCGCCCGCCATCGACGCGGGCGCGGTATCGGGGATGACGCACTGGCCGAAGCGAGCCTGATAGGCGCCGATGTCGGCCAGCAGGCCGGCGCGGATGTCGGGCGTGGGGGTGGCGGTGGTGCCGCACGCGGCGAGCAGCAGCACGGCGGCGAGGATGATAGACTGGGGGCGCATCGCAGACCTCCTCTGTGGTGCCATGCTCCGGGCGGTTCACGGCCGCGCCGGGGCCTCATTGCGCCCAAGTATAGCATCAAGGTGTCCTGAATGAGCGGCTTCGGCGACCTGCTCCAGCAGCTTATCGGGGGTGCCAGGGCGGCACAGCGCGACCCGCGCCTGCCGTCCATGCCGGTGCCCCTGGTCGGCCTGGACCTGGCCGCGCCGTTCAACGCGCTGCCCGCCCCGCTGCGCCAGGTCGCCTCGACGATGCCGATGGGCGCGCTGCTGACGAACCCGCTCGCGGACATAGTTGCCAGCGCGGGGCGGGCGGGGCTGAACGCCACCAGCCGGGCGACCACCGGGCAGATGCTCGCCAACCTGGGGCGCGTCCTGGAGAACCCGGTGGCGCACGCCGCGCTGGGCACACCCACCGGGCGGGCGGCCGTCTCGACGCTGCCGGTGGCGGGCGGGCTGGCGCGGGCGCTGATGATTCCGAAGCTCATGGAGGCCGCCGAGCAGGCGCGGGCCAACCAGGTGACGACCGCCGGCGGCAACCCCTGGCAGCGGGCGCTGGCGGCGAACGAGGCGGGCGCGCGGGGGAACGAGCGCACGGTCGGCCTCGTCAACGCGATGTACGACCCCACCAACGCCCTGCCCCTGGCCGGGGAGCTGGCGAAGGTCAACCAACTGGGGCGGCTGGCGAAGGTGCTCGAGGGCGTCAACACCATGCAGAGCGTCGCCAATGCCCCGCTGATTCTGGGCGGCGAGACGACCTCGGCGGCGCTGCGGCGGCTGCGGAACCGCGTGAACATGCTCCAGACGGGGCGTGCGGCGGCGCAGGGCCTCGGCCCGGTCTTCGACGTGGCGCAGGCCGAGGCGGGCGTGCGGCAACTGGCGCGGGGCCGGCAGTTCGTGGACGAGGGCGGGCTGGGCGGTCCTGAGCAGATTGGGCATCTGCCCACCCTACCCGATAGCGCGTTCAACACCCGCGAGGGCGGGCGCACGGGGAACCTCCCCACGCGCAAGGGGCCGGCGCTCCCGCCCGAACTGGGACCGTCCTTGCCGCCCGAGCTGGGGCCGGCGTTCCCCCCGGTGCCGCACGGCCCGGACCTGCCACCCGTGCAGGGGCCGGCGCGGCCGGGTCGCCGTGGTGTGCCGGGGACGCAACTCCCGGAGACATCCTATCTCCCCGGCAACGTGCCGGGAGGCGTCCCCATCGGGCCGGCGTTGCCCCCCGTGCAGGGGCCGCAGTTGCCGCCGACCTACGGGCGCGAGACGTTCACCCTCGGCAACCCGCAGCAGTTGCAGGAGACGGCGCAGCGGCTGGGCATCCAGCAACGCCCGCCGCAGACGGTCGAGGACTTGCGCGCGGCGTTCGCAGGGCTGAAGACACCAGCGCCGGCCGTCCCGCCCGTCACAGCGGCTGTGAGCGCGCCTGCGGTGCCCAGCACGGTGGCCGACCTGGGCGGGAACGTGTCGCGCGAGGCGGTCATCCAGGCCACGGCCAATCGCCCGCCCAACGCGCTCACCCCGACGCTCCGCTCCCTGCATAACGCGGTCTATCCGGGCGGGCAGGCCGACTTTGCGATACCGCGCCTGACCGGCGTGAACGCGCGCGACTTCCGCACGTCGCTCCTGACCGACCACCCGACCGGGAATGTGGCCGAGCAGTACCTGGATTATCTGGTGAGCCGGGTGCAGACGGACGCGAAGGCGGCGGCGCGACTGGGCGCGGCCGACCCGGAGTTGCTGGCCGATGTCATGGCCCTGCCGCCGCACCCGACCCCGGTGAACGAGCAGAAGGTGGCCTTGCAGCAGCGGCTGGGGGCGGGCAAGTTCAGGGCGGGCGCGCAACCAGGGGGGGTAGATTCTCCGAAAGTTACCCCCCTCACCCCGGCCACCGACCCGCAGGCCGCGTTCGACGCCATCCTCGCCAGCGGCGACAACGGGCGCATGTCGGGCGAACTCCCGGCCGGGACCGCGTTCTGGGAGCGCCGCCTGGGCGTGGGACCGGACGAGGCGCGGACGCTGCTCGATGGCGCGGTGGCCGATGG
>Ga0105248_10003517_pt1 | contig 17379 bp, 13 predicted proteins | sample KBSS34metaG_FD_81524 | JGI IMG/M metagenome (GOLD analysis project Ga0105248, IMG submission 81524) | Switchgrass rhizosphere microbial communities from Kellogg Biological Station, Michigan, USA - KBS S3-4 metaG | ecosystem: Host-associated > Plants > Roots > Rhizosphere > Soil | place... | reverse complement strand
TGGCGATGTCCGCGCGCGAGCGGGTGACCGAGATCTCCGTCATGCGCACGCTGGGCTTCCGCCGCGGCCACATCCTCGGATTCATCCTGTCCGAGTCCGTCCTCATGGCGCTGATCGGCGGCGTGCTGGGCGTTCTCATCGCGAAATTCCTGATCATCCCGGCGATCATCGCCGTCACGAGCAAGACTTCGCTTTCGATCTGGCTTGTGAACTTCAAGGTGACGCTGGCGACCTGGATGATGGCCTTCGCCGTCTCCGTGGGAGTCGGGATCCTGGCCGGGTTCGTGCCGGCGATCCAGTCGTCGCGGCTCCGCATCGTCGACGGCCTGCGGCGGGTGGTGTGAGATGGCGATTCCCCTTCGATACAACCTGCGCAACCTGGTGGCCCGGAAGACGTCCACGGGCATGACCGCTTTCGTGATCGGGCTCGTGGTCGCCGTTTTCCTCTGCGTCCTGGCGATGGTCCAGGGCGTGACGCGGACGCTCAGCGTCACCGCCTCGCCGCGCAACGTCATCGCGATGCGGGTCGGAGCGCAGGCGGAGATGCAGAGCGTGATCACGCGGGACCAGGCGGAGCAGATCGCGTCTCTGCCGGGGCCGGAGCGCAACGCGGCCGGGAAGCCGTTCGTGTCGCCCGAGCTCCTGACGCTCATCAACGTGCCCCGGTCGGACGGGAAGACGAGCTCGAACGTCCAGATCCGCGGCCTCGCCCCGATCGGGATGGAGATACGGCCGGGCATCCGGATCATCGAGGGACGGATGTTCAATCCGGCGACGAACGAGGCGATCGTCTCGCGCAATCTCTCCCGCCGGTTTGCGGGGATGAAGGTCGGCGACACGATCCGGTCGGGCAGCTTCCGCTGGATCGTCGTCGGGCTCTTCGACGCGTCCGGCAGCGCGTACGAGTCCGAGATCTGGACCGACGTGACGGACCTCCAGCAGCAGACGAAGCGCAACATCTATTCGACGGTCTTCGTCCGGCTGCCGGACGCCGACGCGGCGAGCCGGTTCATCGAGACCGTCAAGGGCGACCAGCGCCTGAAGCTCGAGGGGAAGACGGAGCGCAAGTACTTCGACGAGCAGATGATCACGAGCGCGCCCATCAAGGGCCTCGCGTTTCTCGTCGGGATCTTCACCGCCATCAGCGCCGCGTTCGGCGCGATGAACACGATGTACGCGCAGGTCTCCGCGCGCACGCGCGAGATCGGGACCCTCCGCGCGATCGGCTTCTCGCGCCGCTCGATCCTGATGTCCTTCGTCGTCGAGGCGCTCATGCTCTGCCTGATCGGGGGAGTGATGGGCGTGGTGTTCACCTTCCTCGTGTTCAACCTTTTCCTCTCGAAGCCCACCGGCACCATGAACTTCCGGACCTTCTCGGAGGTCCTCTTCAATTTCCGGATGACGCCCGAGCTCATCGCGGGCGGGCTCGCCTTCGCGCTGGCCATGGGCGTCATCGGCGGGTTCTTCCCCGCGGCGCGGGCCGCGCGACTGAAGATCACGACCGCGCTGCGGGAGGTCTAGAGGCATGCGTCGACAGCCGGTTCGGCTCCGGGCCCGGGGCCTGCTCGGAATCGCCGCGGCGGCGGCGGTCGTGTTCCTGTCGGCCGCGAGCGCGCATGCGGAGGCGCGGACGGTGGTTCTCACGGAGGCCTTCGACGGAGGAGTGGTCACGCTGGCGTCCGGCGACCAGCTCGTCGTGAGACTCGGCGGCAACGCCGGGTCGGGGTATTCCTGGGTGCCTGCCTTCGGCGACCCGGCGCTTCTCCCGCCGGCCGGTCCGGCCGCCGGCGAGCCGGCCCCCGGCGGCGCCGGCGTGCGCGTGTTCCGTTTCAAGGCCGCGGCGTCGCGCGGGTCGGCCTCCCTCGGTTTCGCCTGGACCAGGCCTTCGGAGACCGACGAGACACCCGGCCGGGTCTTCCGAGTCCTGGTGACGTTCGGCGCGAGCGTCGTCCCGAAGCACCACAAGGTCCGCGACACGGACTCGGGGTCTCGCCTGTACTTCACCGAGGGCGACACGCTGCTCGTCCGCCTGCCCGCGACGCCGTCGACCGGCTACGGGTGGGCGGTCCTCCGAAGCTCTCCCGTGCTCAAGCAGGCCGGCGAGCCGCAGTGGGAGCCGGCGCCTTCGTCGAGCCCGGGCGCGGAAGGCGCGCAGCTCGTCGAGTTCCACGTGACCGGCCCGGGCTCCGCGTGGCTGGAGCTCGGCTACAAGCGCCCGTTCGAGAAGGATTCGGCGCCGACGAAGACGTGGTCCGTGTTCGTCGCGGCCGCGGGTCTGGGCAAGTGACTATGGCGCTTCGTGCCCGCGGCACGAAGCGCCTGTCATCCCGAGGAGCGTAGCGACGAGGGATCCCGGATCGACGAGCCGCGGTTGCCATCTAGCTCGTCTCCGGCTCGGAGCCTGTACTGGACGGGATCCCTCGCTATCGCTCGGGATGACGGCTGAGAACTCCTCAAATCTCTCTCAGCCTCCTCAAACCCCCTTTCAACCCGTACACTCGAATCCGGATGCTGCTGCGTTTCTACGGGACGAAGGGCTACGTCGAGGAGTCGTCGAAGTCGCACTCGGGACACTCCGCGTTCGTGCTCGAGGCCGACGGCTTCCGGCTGCTGTGCGACTTCGGGCAGAACCGCAAGGGCATGCTCCGGCGCATCCGCCCAGACGCGGTCTTCGTCTCCCACGCCCACCCCGACCACGGCTGGGGCCTCGAGGAGGGAACCTCCGTCCCCGTCCACGCCTCCGCGGTGACGCACGGGCTGCTGGCGAAGCAGCCGATCGCCGAGCGCGTCGTCGTCGAGCCGGACCGGCCGGTCGTGGTCGGTCCGTTTCGAATCACCGTGTTCCCCGTGATCCACTCGGTGCGCTGTCCCTGCATCGCCGCGCGCATCGAGCGCAAAGGGTTCACCGTCGTCTACTCGGGTGACATCGTCGCCTTCGAGGATCCGGAGGCGGCGCTCGACGGGGCCGACCTCTACGTGGGCGACGGCTCGACCCTGACGGGCTCGCTCGTGCGGCGTCATCCCGACGGCGCCCTGATCGGCCACACGACTGTCCGGGCCCAGCTCGGCTGGCTCGCGAGCCACGGAGTTCCGCGAGCGGTCTTCTCGCACTTCGGCAAGGGCCCGATCGAGATGGGGGACGAGGCGCTCCAGGAAGAGCTCGAGAGGCTGGCCGCGAAGCACCCGATGGGATGCAGCGTGACCGCCGCGCACGACGGGCTGGAGCTGGAAGTCGGGGACTAGAGGATCTACGGTCGCTCGACCGTGGACCGCGTGTGCGCCGGCACCACCGGCCCGGTCGCCGCGATCGGCGACTCGGCCCGCGTCGGCTCCGCGGCCTCCGCCTGCTGCACCGCGCGCCGGGCTTCGCGCGCGCGCTTGACGAACGCGAGCACTCCACCCGCCATCATCACGTAGAAGCCGGCCCAGACCAGGACGATCAGGGGCTTGCGCGTGACGTCCACCGACAGCGACTCCACGGTCGCCGCCTGGTGCTCGTCCGCCGGGTTCTTCGAGACTCCGGTCATCCGGAGGACGACCGCGCCGTCGTTGGGCGAGACCGAGACGACCCTCATCTTTCCGTTCGGCAGCCCCGGGATCGCGAGCTCCTCCGCCTCGGGCTCGCGCCCGTCGAGGTGGAACACGAACCGGATGGTGGCGTCGTGCTTCGACCCGTCCGCGGGCGTGATCGTCAGGTCCGTCAGCACGAGGATCGTCTTCTCGCCGCGCATCATGGCGGAGCGGTCCGCGTTGAAGTCGCGGAACGTGAAGCCGGTGCCGTCGATGTTCGTCGTCGTGCCCTTCTGGAGCCGCACGTCCCGCCCGAAGGTCTCGGATTGGCCGGGGTCGTACTGCTGGGGCGCGATGTAGAGGTCCATCGTCGCCGAGCTCTTGATCGAGGGGTTCGCCATCAGCTGGCCCGTGCGGCTGTTCACGTACATCTTCGGATACGCGTAGAAGGATCGGCCGGCCGCCGTCTCGACCTTCAGCTCCATCGCCTGCTTGCGGTCGGCGGTCCCGGGGACGACCCGGAGGAACGTCAGCGTGGCGTCTCCGATGCGCGTCGGCTTGTTGATCTTCAGCGTCGTGCGCTTCGAGACGGCGTACGCCCCGGAGATGACGATGCCGGCGAGCATGATGCCGACGCCGACGTGCGCGAGATAGCCTCCGGCGCCGCCGAGCTTCCCGTTCTTCGTCTTCCGGACCACGGCGCGCAGGTTCATGTCGGCCGCGAACGCGCCCACGAAGATCAGGACGAGCGTGTCCGGCCGATCGGCGCCCAGCAGGGCCGCGACCGCGGCCACCACGGCCGCGATGATCAGCGAGCGGCGCGAGCTCTTCAGGAGTCCCGTGAAGGTCTCTCCCTTCCAGGACACGAAGGGAACGAGCGCGGCGAAGAAGACCAGCAGGAATCCCGCCGGGGTCGTGGTCTTCCCGTAGAAGGAGGTCTGGACCTGGGAGGGAGTGCCCGACAGCCGCGTGATCAGCGGCGCGGACGTCCCGAGCAGGATGACGCCGCCGAGCACGCAGAAGACCGCGATTCCCAGGACGAAGAGCACATTGCGCGAGAGCACGGGGGTCTCGTCCTCCTCGACGACGGGAATGCTCCTCCAGCGCCAGGCGAGCAGGACGACCGAGAGGCCGATGAACGTCCCGAGGATCGCGACGAGCCAGCCGGTGATGCCGAGGTCGATGAACGAGTGCACGGAGAAGTCGGCCAGGACTCCGGAGCGCGTGAGGAACGTGCCGTAGAGGATCGTCGCGTACGCCGTGCAGGCGAGCAGCAGGTTGATCTTCCGGTGCCGCTTGCGGGATCGCTGGAGGAACATCCCGTGGACGAGCGCGGCCGTGAAGAGCCACGGCACCAGGCTCGTGTTCTCGACGGGGTCCCAGCCCCAGTAGCCGCCCCAGCCGAGCGTCTTGTACGCCCAGTAGCCGCCCATGAGGATCGCCGTTCCGAGCGTCAGGAACGTCAGCAGCGCCCAGGGAACCGCGCGCACGATCCAGCCGTCCCACCGCTTCTTCCAGAGCGCCGCGATCGCGAACGAGAACGGCACGGAGAGGCTGGCGAAGCCGATGAACATGATCGGCGGATGGATGACCATCCACGGGTCCTGCAGCAGCGGGTTGAGCCCCACGCCGTCCGCCGGGTACGGGGGAGGGAGGAGCCGGAACGGGCTCTGCTTGCAGAGGATCGCGACGATGCCGAGGAAGGTCGACAGGTAGACGACCATCACGGGCGCCTCCTGCTCCTTCGCGCTTCGCCACACGAAGAGCCCGATGAGCGATCCCCAGAAGGTCCAGAGGAGGAACGAGCCCTCCTGACCCGCCCAGAAGGTCGAGATCAGGAAGTGGAGCGGCAGCTCGAGGCTCGAATACGAGTTGACGTAGGAGACGTCGAACCGGTGCTGGAGCAAGAGGGTCATGAGGATGGCGGCGGAGGCCACGACGCACGCGGCAAACGCCGTGTAGGTGGTTCGCGCGAAAGCGAGCAGGTCGCGGCGTCCGCGGTCGACACGCCAGTAGGTGACCGCGGAGGTCGTCCCCGCGAGGAGAGCGCCCCAGATCGCCGCAACGCCGGGCCAGAACATCGTCAGCTGACCGGGGGCTTCGACGCGTAGGCCTTCTCGACCTCGGCGCCCTGGTACTTGGAGGGGCACTTCACGAGCAGCTTCTCGGCGTCGATGCGCCCCTCGCGGTAGCGCCCGATCGCGACGATCGAGATCGCGTCCTTGAAGTTGCCGGGCCGGATGCCTCGATACTGGACGGGCATCCGGTGCCCCTGCGGGTCCACGAGCTGGAAGGACAGCTCCTCGCGGCTCGTGTCGTACCGGTCGCTCTCCTTGTCGAGCGCGCCCATGACCTGGACGACGCCCTTCGACTTGGTCGCCTCGTCGAAGGAGAGGTAGGGGGTCAGCGTCTTCTGGAAGGCCGTGAGACCGAAGCCCACGAAGGCGAGCGTCAGCACCGCCGCGATCCAGTAGCCCTTCTTCATCGCGTCAGCCTTTCAGCGGACCCTGTCGGTTCTCGCGCTCCGCGATCCGCCGATCGAGGCGCCAGAGGTAGAGGAACAGTCCGACCCATATGACGACGTTAACCGCCGCCAGGTATCCCAGGCTTCCCACTAAGACAGTCTCTCGCGTCCGGACCCCAGGAGCAACTGCCGCCCGGGACAGTACGGGAAAGGAACAGTTTGTCGCCGCCGGCCGGGAATGAGGGGCCGCAATCGCGTCCCGTCGCGATAGGCTTCCGCCGATTTCACGGAGGACTCCATGCGCCGGTTTCTACGCCTCGTGCTGCTCGCTTTCGCGGCCTTCCCGGCCGCCTCGAGCGCCCAGAGCTTCCATCTCCGGGACCTGCTCACGGACTTTCTCCGAGAGGGCATCACGCTCGCGCCTCCCCCCGCGGGGTTTCCGAGCCACGAAGCGCACTTCATCGGGGAAGATTCGCCGCAGTTCCAGGCCATGCAGCAGTTCAACGGCCTGATCGCGAACCAGCTCTCGTCCTTCCCGCTGGCGTCCTCGGCGGGCGGTTTCGCCTACACCTACGATCCCGCGCTCGGGGTCTTCACCCGCAGCACCGAGAGCTTCGGGCCCGTCTACGCGGAGCGCGCCGACACGCTCGGCAAGGGCCGCTTCAACCTCGGCCTCAACTACAGCCACTTCACCTTCGACTCGATCAACGGGCTCTCGCTGACGGACGGCGACGTCCGCCTCGTGTTCACGCACCAGGACGTCAACCACGACAACTCCGACCTCGAGCCGTTCTTCGAGGGAGACGTGATCACGACCGCTCTCTCGATGAAGATCACGTCCGACATCACGGCCTTCGTCTTCAGCTACGGCCTCACGGACCGGCTCGACGTGTCGACCGCGATCCCGATCGTCAAGGTCGCGATCGACGCGCGCGCCGACGCCTCGATCGATCGTCTCGGCTCGGGCCCCGTCGCGCCCGGCATCCACCGGTTCCAGAACGGCGGCTCGACGGAGTCCTTCACAAGATCCGGCGACGCCTCGGGCGTCGGCGACGTCGTGCTGCGGGCGAAGTACCGCCTGACTCCCGGGACCAACCAGGGAGTCGCCGTGGCCGTCGACGCGCGGCTGCCCACCGGCGATCAGGACAATCTCCTCGGCACCGGCGCGACGCAGTTCCTCGCCTACGCGATCGGCTCGTTCCACTTCGGTTCGTTCTCGCCGCACGCGAACGTCGGCTACCAGTGGGCGCTCCATCCCGCCGACGGCGTGCACCAGTCCAGCCAGATCGTCTACACGGGCGGGTTCGACGTCAGCGTCGGACCGAAGCTGACGTTCATCGCCGACGTCCTCGGACGCACCTACGTGAACACGAAGGTCGTCAGCGTGCAGAACACGGTGTTCACCGCGAACACGAACCCGGATCCCACCGCGCCGCCCACTCTCGTGACCGCGACGCTGCCGCGTCTCGTGTCCGAGTCCGGCGACCTCAACACGCTGCTCGGTTCGGTCGGCGTCAAGATCAATCCGGTCGGCAACCTGCTCCTCACGGTGAACGGTCTCTTCTCGATCTCCAAGCAGGGACTCCAGGACAAGTTCACGCCGCTCGTGGGGCTGGATTACAGCTTCTAGAAGACCCGTAAGCAGTAGGCGCGGGGCCGCCGCGACGTATTAGCCGCGGCTAATAGATTTCCGGACTGCCTACTCCAGTCTCGTGATCACCCACGCGTCGCCCTGCTTCTCCATGTGGAGAACCCGATCCGCCTGGATCCGTTGCTCGCTGCCGGCGCGGGGCACGGCCGTGCGGCGCTCGAAGGCGAAGACGTCCGCCTTCGTGCCGTCCGGAGAGAGCTGGATCCGGCGCACCTCGAGCTCGACGGACTGGGATTGCAGGCTCGCGAACGCGTGGGCGATGCGGTCGCGGTCCACGGACGGAAAGACGCGGCTGTAGAGGTCCGCGTCGAGCGTGCTCTGGGCGCGCTCGTAGCGGTGGAGCGCCTCGCGAATCCGGTCGTTCTCCGTCGCGGCGGGACGCGCGGCCGTCGCAACGGGCGCGGCCGCGGGCGGGGGCGGCGGGACCGCGGGGGCGGCGGCCGCGGCAGCCGGAAGGCGCGTCGGCTCGGCGGCGGCCGGCGCAGGGCGCGCCTCCGCGACGAGGTTGCTCGAAGGAGCCGTGGGCACGGGCGCCGGGACCTGCGCCGGAGCGGGCGGCGCGGCGCGAGCCACGCGAGTCGGGCGTGCCGTTCGAGCGGGAGACGCCGCGGATCGGGCGGGCACGCCGGCGGCCGCGTTCGGTGCGGTTTCGTCGGCGGACGCCTCGCGGCGGGGCTCCGCCTCGCGAGGCGGCGACGCGGGCGGTTCCTCGGGAAGCGGGGCGGCCGCGACGGGGGAGGGCGCGGGGGCAGTCGGACCGGCGGCCGGACCCGCAACGGAAACGGGCGTAGGCGCGGGCGCGGGCGTCACGTTCTGCGCAGCCGCGCCGCGCCGTTCGGGCTCACCGGCCTCGGTGTCGGCGCCCCGGCGCGGGGCGCGCAGGAGAAGGATCGCCGCGATCGCGACCACTCCGGCGCCGGCGGCGATCCAGACCGGCGTGCGCGAGCCTCGTCCGGGCGGCGAGAGCTGTTCCGCGGTCGTCGCCGTCGGGACGCGCCCGGTGCCCGAAGGCGCCGCCGGCCGGTCCGGCGCCGCCGGCGGCTCGATCCCGTGCGCGGGATCCGCGGTGCCGGGCGCGAGCACGGTCGGGAGGAGCGTGAGGTCCGGCCCCGAGGCGACGGCAGTCGGCGGCGGCGTCGTCTGGGGGCCGAACTGCCGGTCGAGCCGGCTCTGCGCACTCGGCGTGAACGGGCGCTCGGGCGGCTCGATCTTCGGGATCGACGACAAAAAGGCGACCGTGCTGTCCAGGTCCTCCTGGCGCTCGTTTCGCCGCTGCAACGCCTGGATCTCGCGGTCCAGCTCCTCGGCGTTGGCCCAGCGGTTCTCCCGCTTCTTCTCGAGCGCCTTGAGGATGGTCGCGCGCAGCTCGGGGGGCACGCGGCTCATCGGGTCCGCCTCGTTGAACGGCATCGGGGGATTGAAGAGGTGCGCCCGCAGCAGCTCGGGCGGCGACTCACCGGAGAACGGCCGCACCCCGGTGACGAGCTCGAAGAGCACCACGCCGAGGCTGTAGAGGTCGCTGCGGCCGTCGAGCTTCTGCCCCGGCTCGAGGGCTCCGAACTGCTCGGGCGAGGCGTATCGGAGCTTGCCGAGGAAGACGCCCGTCTGGGTCATCTCGGTGGGCGCGTCGGCGACCTTGGCGATGCCGAGGTCCACCAGCTTGACGAGCGGCTTGCCGTCCTCGGTCCGGCTGACCATGATGTTGTCGGGCGCGATGTCCCGGTGGACGACGTTCTTGCGGTGGAGATAGCCGAGCGCGAGCAGCGTCTGGTGCGCGATCTCGAGCGCCAGGGCGATACCGGGCGGGCCCTTCACGCCGAGGAGCTCCGACAGGTTGACGCCGTCGATGAACTCCATGACGAGGTAGGCCGTCCCCTCGTCGTCGAGGGCGAAGTCCAGGATGGTGCAGATGTTCGGGTGCTTCAGGCGCGTCGCCGTACGCGCTTCCTCGAAGAACCGCCGCTTCAGGTCCTTGTCGGCGACCGCGTGGGGCCGCATGACCTTGATGACCCGGACCTCGTCGAGGAGCCGATGGCGGACGCGGTAGATCGTCCCCATCCCGCCCTCGCGGAGCCGATCCAGGATTTCGTACTTCCCCTCGAGGAGAGTGTCGAGTTTCTGCAATTGAGCAGGCCTCCGGCGGGTCCCCCGGGATTGTAGTTCTCGACGGGTTCTCGGAGGGATTCCTATTGACCGCGAGTTTCGCCCGGGAATAGGTTTACCGGGCTGGCGTGCTCGGCCGGCAGCAAGGGTTGTCCACGGTCCGTAGAACCTCACTCCGCGAGCCGGCGCACTTTTTTCACACCGGGAGCGCCGGCGAATCCTCCCGACAGTCGTCGATCGTCCATCTCTCGCGCCGGTTTTGCCGGCGATTGGTCAGGAGTTTCGATTTTTTTTGAACGGAGGTCTCCATGAGGATGAGTCGGTTTCGAAGTCTCGGATTGGTGCTGTCGTTCGCCGTCGTCGCGGGTGCCTGCGCGCTCGTCGTCGGCCGGCTGACGGCGGGCGGGTCGGAGCCGCGTGCGGCGCGGCGCCCGGCCAAGACCCTGCCCGACATGGAAGGGCGCGCCGGCGGTAACGCCGAGGCGGCGGTCGGAGCGAACGAGTCGCGGTCCTTTCTCTCGTCTCCCGATGTCGAGAAGTACCGGAATCGCGCGTATCCGGCCACCGAGGTGCAATGGGCGCAGACGATCGGCGCGAGGCAGGCCTGGAACGCGGTCCAGGCCGCGGGCGCCTCGTCGGGGGCCTGGCAGCTGATCGGTCCGAGCAAGGCGACTTATCCCGCCGTGCTCAACTTCCTCGGGGACCACGCTCCTTATGTGACCGCGGGGCGCGTCACGGCGATGGCGATCGCGCCGAGCTGCTCGAAGCAGAGCTGCCGGATGTGGGTCGCCGCGGCGGGCGGCGGCATCTGGCGAACCACGAAGGCGCTGTCGGGCAACCCCGGCTGGGAGTTCGTCTCGGGCAGCTTCGCGACCAACGCGATCGGAGCCCTGACGCTTGATCCGAACGATGCGACTGCCAACACGCTTTACGCGGGCACCGGTGAGGCGAACGCGTCCGGCGACTCCGAGGCCGGACTCGGCATCTACAAGTCGACCGACGGCGGTACGACGTGGACGCACCTGGCGGCCAACACCGTGGTCCCCGGCTACGCGGGGCCGGCCTTCGACGGCCGCTCGATCAGCACGATCGCCGTTGACCGAACCAACCCGGACGTGATCTACGTGGCCTCCGCGCTCGGCATCCGCGGCATCAGCTCCGTCGAGGGCGGCGAGACCATCTTTCCGCCGGTGCCCACCATCTGGGGCGTCTGGAAGTCCACGGATGGCGGGGCGACGTTCGCGTTCCTCTGGAATGGCGGAGCCACGGCGGCGCAATGCGACACGCAGGCCGAGGACTTCGCCGCTCCCTGCTCCCTCGTCGGCGCGACCGACTTCGAGATCGATCCCTCGAGCGGCTCTACCCTCTACGCGGCGGCCTACGCGATCGGCACCTGGCGCTCGACGGATGGCGGCGCGACCTGGACGCAGATCCACGCCCCTCTCGTCGCCGCGGACGTCGTGGACCGAGCCGACTTCTCGACGATTCGATTGCCCAACGGGAAGACCCGCATGTACATCGGCGACGGCGGCCAGGGCTTTGCCCCGGCGCGATTCTTCCGCACGGACGACGCAGCGGGCGCGGCGGTGTTCACGGACCTCTCGTCGCCGCAGGTGCTCGGCTACTGCACGGGCCAGTGCTGGTACGACAACGTCGTGTTCTCGCCCAAGGGGAGCCCGGACATCGTCTACGTCGGCGGCTCGTACGACTACACGCAGAACACGGCGGGCGTCTCGAACGCGCGGGGCTGGCTCCTGTCCACGGATGCCGGCGTCACCTGGAGCGACGTCACCAAGGACGGCGACCCGCACCACGCCGACGCGATCCACCCTGACCAGCACGCCATCGTCGTCAACCCGACGGACGTCTTTCAGTTCTTCACCGGCTCGGACGGCGGCGTCGTGCGTTCGGACGGAGGCTTCGCGGACGTCTCGTACAAGTGCGCGCAACGCGGGCTCACCCCAGCCGGACTCGCGTATTGCCAGAGCCTCCTGTGGCGCGTTCCCGACGACCTCGTCAGCCTGAACGAGGGCTTCTCGACGCTGCAGTACCAGAGCCTCTCGGTCTCGAAGCAGCGGCCGCAGAACAACCTGCAGGGCGGCACGCAGGACAACGGGACGTTCCAGTACACCGGCTCGAACGTCGTCGCGTTCCAGGAGATCTACGGCGACGGCGGCCAGTCGGGCTTCGGCCCGGCCGACGACTCCCTGCGGTTCAACACGTTCACGGGCCAGGCGAGCGACGTCAACTTCCGCAACGGCGACCCGACGAAGTGGTGCGTTGCGACGGGGCCGATCATCACGAGCCCCGAGGGGGCGTTCTTCTACCCGCCCGTCACCGCGGATCCGAATCCGAGCAACTGGGGGACGATCTACCAGGGCTCGTTCAGTGTCTGGCGTACGCAGGACTGGGGCGGACCGCAGAGCTACCTCGAGTCGCGGTGTCCGGAGTTCTCGACCTCCTCCGCGGATCCCGCGTGCGGAGACTTCGTCCGGATGGGCGCAACGGGCCTGACCGACCTCGGGAGCGCCGCGTACGGCGCCACCCGCCTGGACAGCGCCGTCGCCGCGATCGAGCGCGCTCCGAGCAACACCGGAACCCTCTGGGCCGCCACCGGCGCGGGACGGGTCTTCGTGACCGACAACGCGGACGCGGCCGCCAGCGCGGTGGTATGGACCCGCATCGACACCCTGTCGGGCACCGACCCGGCGCGGTTCGTGACCTCCATCTACGTGGATCCCTCGGACCCGCACCACGCCTGGCTCTCGTACGACGGCTACAACGCCAACACCGTGCAGCCCGGCCATGTCTTCGAGGTCACCTACACCGGGGGCGGAGCGACCTGGGTCGACCGCAGCTACAACATCGGAGACATGCCCATCACGGACCTCGTCCGCGACGACCTGACCGGAGATCTCTACGCGTCCAGCGACTTCGGCGTCATGCGTCTGGAGAGCGGCACCACGACCTGGACCGTCGCCGGGTCGGGGCTCCCCGCCGTCGAGGTTCCCGGCCTGACGATCGTCCCGAGCGCGCGCCTGCTCTACGCGGCCACTCACGGGCGAAGCGCCTGGCTGCTGAAGCTTCCTTGAGGGATCAGACGCACTGAGTCGAGGGCCGCCTTCGGGCGGCCCTTTTTTTTGCCGTGGGCCGCTAGCGAGCCCTTTCGAGACGCGATGCGCGCGTCGCGCGAGCGTCCAGCGAGAGCAGCCAGAGGAAGAGTCCGGAGAAGCCCGCCAGGGCGCCGAAGAACACGGCGCGCGTCGGAGTGTCCATGAGGATCTTGCCCTGCGGGTTGATCACCGTCTGCGGATGGAGCGAGGCGGTCACGCGCGGCGCCACGAAGACGAGGAACGGCATCACGACCGCGGCGAAGAGGGCGTACGCGGCGGCGATTCTCGCGCGGCGCTCCGGGTCGTCCACCGCCGCGCGCAGGAAGAGGTAGGCGGCGTAGAGGAACACGAGGAGCAGGTAGGACGACTCGCGGGGGTCCCAGTTCCACCAGGTGCCCCACATGATGCTCGCGAAGAGCGACCCGGTGATCAGCGTCAGCACCCCGAACAGGAGGCCGATCTTCACGGCGGAGTGCGCCACCTCGTCGTGCCAGGGATTGCGCTTGACCAGGTAGGCCAGCGAGTACGCGGCCGCCACGACGAACGCGAGGCTCGACGTCCACGCGCACGGAACGTGGAAGAAGACGATCCGCGAGGACTCGCCGATGAAGCCCTTCGCGGGCTCGGGCCACAGGAACGCCGCGGCGACGACGGCGGCCATGTAGGGGAGGAGGAGGAGCTTGAGGATCTTCATTCCGTTTACGGGTGACCGGTCATCGGTGATGGGGGATCGGGTCCGTTCCCCGTCACCTGTCGGCTGTCTCCTTCATTCCTCCCACGCCACCGACGCCAGCAAGTACGCGCCGCAACTGGCCGCCCCATCGTAAGCGATCAACACCCGGAGGGGCGTCCCGGGGAAGCCCCCGCGCAGCGCCTCGAGCGTCGCCTGGATCGCCGTCAGGAGCAGGGGCGAGAGGAGGGGGAACGCGATCAGCACGAACAGGACGTGCCGCTGCCCGGCCCGAGCCGACAGCGCGGACAGGAACGTCGAGACGACCGCGAGCCCGTAGCCTCCGGCGAGGACCGTCGCCGCGAGGCCGGCCGCGGATCCCGCCCGCGCCTCGAGCAGGACGGCGAACCCGGGAACGGTCACGGCGGCGATCGCCAGGAAGAGGACGAAGTTGAACAGCGCCTTCCCGGCGAGCACGCGCCCGGCGGGGAGCGTCTTGCGCAGCGCCAGCGCGGTGCCGGTCTCCTCCTCGTGCGCGAAGGCGCGCGGCAGCCCGGTGGCCGCCGCGAAGAACAGGATGATCCAGAGGAGCGCCGCCTGGACCGGCGGCCGGTCGTCCGGCGGCAGCCCGAAGGGCCCGATCGCGAAGGAGACCAGGGCGAGGGCGGTGGCGGCGAAGAAGAGGACGGCGACGACGGCCGTCCGGCGGCGAAGCTCGGCCGTCGCGTCCTTGAGCGCGATCGCGAGGACGGCGTCGAGGACGGAGCCGTGAGCCTGGTCCACGCGGCCCGTTGTCGCTGACAGCTCCGCCTTGCGTCTCACGTCTTACGTCTTGCGGCCGGCCCCGGCACCCAGCTCCACCCTCTCGTCCGCGCCGGCGAGATCCCTCTCGTCGTTCGACGCCAGGACGACTGCGCCCCGCTCCCGCGTTCGGGCGACGAGCGCCGCGAGAACCGCGCGGCCCTCGGCGTCCAGGCCGTTCGCCGGTTCGTCGAGGAGCAGCAGGTCCGGCTCGAAGAGCGTCGCGAACGCGAGCCTCAGGCGCTGGCGCATCCCGGTCGAGAACTCCTCGACGCGCCGGTCGAACGCCTCCTCGTCGAGGCCGCAGTCGCGAAGCCGGCGGCGCGCGTCCTCGCGCCTTTCCGGGCGGCCGGCGGCCCGGCGAAAGAAGAGGAGATTCTCCCCGGCGGTCAGCTCCCCGTAGAGCTCGAGGTCAGGCCCCGACCATCCCACCGCCAGCCGGCGATCGGGATCGGGGATGGGGCGCCCATCGCGCTCGACGAGCACGCGGCCGGCGGACGGCCGCATGAGTCCCGCGAGGATCTTGAGGAGCGTCGTCTTTCCGCTGCCGTTGCGTCCCGCGACGCCCACGACGCCGCCGCGAATCGAGAGCGAGAGGCCTCGGAAGAGCGGGGGACCGGAGAACGACTTCGAGAGGTTTTCCGCGGTCAGCGTGGTCGCGCTCGGCACGGGAGTGGAGGCACCATACCATCGGGCGGTGGGCGTCCCCGCCGCGTTCTTCGCGCGCGGGTGTCCCGTCCGGACCGCGTTCTTTCGAGCGCCGGCGCCGGCGCCGATTGCTGGAAAAGCCGATAGCGGTTCTGTATGATCCACCGGCTTCGGGCCGATCGCTCTCGGAGATTTCGCGAGCGCGGCCGCGGAGAATTCACTGAAGGAGAACGGGATGTTTCAACGCGCCCTATTTCTGCTCCTCGGAGCCGTCGCCGCCCTCTCGCTCAGCGCCTGCGGCGGCAAGAGCGACGAGGACGCTCTGATGGAAGACGAATCCAGCACCACGACCTCCACCGCCACGGGAACGGCCGCAGCGGCCCCCGCCGGCGCTCCCGCCGCGGCGGCCCCCGCGGCCGGATCCGCGACCGTGACCGGGAAGGTCGCCTTCGACGGCGCCGCCCCGACGATGCCGCAGATCAAGATGGACGCCGACGCGTTCTGCAAGGGCGAGCACAAGGAGCCGGTCTACGAGCAGGAGGTCGTCGTCAACCCGAACAAGACCCTCCAGTGGGTCCTCGTGTACGTCAAGGAGGGCGTGACGGGCACCTATCCTGCGCCCACGACCCCGGTGACTCTCGACCAGCACGGCTGCCAGTACCACCCGCACATTTTCGGGATCCAGGCCGGCCAGCCCCTCAAGATCCTGAACAGCGACGGCACGCTCCACAACATCCACGCCCTCCCGAAGAAGAACGCCGAGTTCAACATCGGCCAGCCCTTCAAAGGCATGGAGACCGTGAAGAAGTTCGACAACGTCGAGGTCCCTCTCCGGTTCAAGTGCGACGTCCACAAGTGGATGGGCGCGTACACCGGCGTCTTCAACCACCCCTTCTTCGCGGTGACCAACGATCAGGGGACGTTCGAGATCAAGAATCTCCCTCCGGGCAACTACGTCATCGAGGCGTGGCACGAGAAGTACGGGACGCAGACCCAGAACGTGACCATCACCGGCAGCGAGGCGAAGACCGTCGATTTCGCCTTCAAGGGATAGTCTCCGGGCCCGCTGCTGGATAGAGCGATTCGTCTTCGCGAAGAGAAGGAAAACCGATAATCTTGCTCCTCGTGAAGAAAACTTTTGGAGCCCTCAGCGCCGCCCGGCCCGTCCGGTCGGCGCTTTTCGTTTTGGCGGCGGCGCTCTCGCCGGCGGCGGCCGGAGCGTGGCCCACCTGGATGCGTCTGCCCGAGCAGGTGTCCACGTACGCGCCGCGGATCGACGACATGTTCCACCTCATCATGTGGATCACCGGCGTCATCTTCGTGCTCGTCGAGGGCGTTCTGCTCCTCTTCCTGTGGAAGTACCGCAGCCGGCCGGGCCGCGAGGTCCACTACACGCACGGGAACAACCGCCTCGAGGTGATCTGGACGATCATCCCGGCGCTCATCTGCGTGATGCTCGCGCTGCTGTCCCGGCGCATCTGGGAGGACGTCAAGGAGCACATGCCCCACGACGCGCTCGAGATCCGCGTCACGGGCGAGCAATTCGCGTGGAACATCCTGTATCCCGGGCCGGACGGAAAGTTCGGCACGCCGGACGACATCGCGACGCTCAACCAGCTCCACTTCCCGGTGGGCAAGGCCGTCGTCGCGACCCTGTCTTCGAAGGACGTCATCCACTCCTTCTTCCTCCCCGAGTTCCGCGTGAAGCAGGACGCGGTGCCCGGGATGAAGACGAGGATCTGGTTCGAGGCGAACAAGGTCGGCCACTGGGAGATCGCCTGCGCGGAGCTGTGCGGCCTCGGTCACTTCCGGATGAAGGGCTTCGTCACCGTCGACACCCCCGAGGAGTATCAGAAGTGGCTCGCGGAGCAATCGGCCGCCCAGGCGGCGGACAACGCTCCCGCGGCCGCCGCGGCTCCCGCACCTCCGGCCGCCGCGCCGGACGCCGCTCCCGCCCCTGCCGCCGCCCCTGAAAAAGGAGGAACGTCTTGAGCACGGTCGCCGTACCGCGTGAGGCCCATGCCCCGGCGCCTCACGCCCACGCTCACGCCGCGCCGACTTCCTTCTGGCGCAAATACATCTTCTCGCTCGATCACAAGGTGATCGGCAAGCAGTACATGTTCTATGCGCTCTTCATGCTGGTCATCGGAGGCCTGCTCGCGACTCTCGTGAGGTACCAGCTCGCGTGGCCCGGCCGGCCGCTCCCGTTCATGGGCAAGCTCGCGCCGGAGGGCATGCCGGGCGGCCAGATGCTCCCGGAGTTCTACAACTCGCTCTTCACGATGCACGCGACCATCATGATCTTCTTCGCCGTCATGCCGCTCCTGATCGGAGCGTTCGGGAACTACGTCGTCCCGATCCAGATCGGCGCGCGCGACATGGCGTTCCCGAAGCTGAACATGGCGTCGTTCTGGACGGC
>Ga0105248_10003514_pt1 | contig 17382 bp, 14 predicted proteins | sample KBSS34metaG_FD_81524 | JGI IMG/M metagenome (GOLD analysis project Ga0105248, IMG submission 81524) | Switchgrass rhizosphere microbial communities from Kellogg Biological Station, Michigan, USA - KBS S3-4 metaG | ecosystem: Host-associated > Plants > Roots > Rhizosphere > Soil | place... | reverse complement strand
GTCGCCGCCGGCATCGAGCCCTGACACGCGGTCTTCCAGTGCGTCGCGCGCAGTCAGGATCAATGCTGGCGGGAAATCGGGCGCTCGGCGCTTGCGACGCAACCAGTCAAGTCCGTCGCCATCGGGCAGGCCGAGATCGAGGATGAGCAGGTCGAACGCGCCCGCCGCCAGCGCGGCGTCCGCCGACGCGAGATCGCCTGCGAGATCGCACGTGAAGCCGCGCCGCCGCAGCCCGTCGATCGTCAACTCGGCGAGCCGCGCATTGTCCTCGATCATCAGCAGCCGCACTGCCGCTCTCCCTCCTGTGCCGTGTCATGATGGCGCGCGAGGCTGACTGCAAGCTGACGTGCCGTGCCGCATTGTCGGCAGGCTGTTGCGAGGGCTCGGGCCGCGGTAGCGTGGGGAAGCACGTAGCTGAAAAGGCTGACAATGACCGAGACGATTCCTGGTCCTGACGGACGACCGCGCTGTCGCTGGAGTGCGGCAGCGCCGGAGTTCATCGCCTACCACGACTGCGAATGGGGGTTCCCAGTTGATGACGATCGTCGATTGTTCGAGAAGCTGTGCCTCGAGGGCTTCCAGTCTGGACTCAGCTGGCGCACCATCCTCGCCAAGCGCGAGAATTTCCGCGCGGCGTTTCACGGCTTCGATTTCGATCGGGTCGCGCAGTTCACGGAAACCGATGTCGAGCGGCTGCTCCAGGATGCGGGAATCGTCCGGCATCGAGGCAAGATCGAAGCCGTGATCAACAATGCGCGGCGGGCGCAGGAACTGGTGCAGCGCGAGGGTTCGCTCGCGGCCTATGTCTGGCGGTTCGAGCCGAAGCCCGAGGAACTGGGTGTTCCGCAGACGATGTCAACGTCGCCGGCTTCGATCGCCCTGTCGAAGGACCTCAAGAAACGCGGGTGGGCATTCGTCGGGCCTACGACGGTGTTCGCGTTCATGCAGGCGATGGGGCTGGTCAACGATCACGCCGAGGGGTGCGTGATCCGCGAGGACTGCGCGCGGGCGAGGGCGGCGTTCGAAAAACCAGGGAATCTCTGATGTGGTGGGTGTTCCTTCTGGGAGCTACTGCCGCTAGCGCTCCAGCGGTTCCACCGTCGAGAACGGTCAACGGCGTGCGCTATGGAAAGCAGGAGATCCTATCCGGCCAGTGGTTCACCAATTTTGAGAACAGCCGTTTCGCCGAATGCGATGACGCGGCGTGCGATTGGCTGACGCAGCGGGAGCAGGCGGCGATCACCTGCACAGATGGCGAATGCGATAAGCTCGACCGTGAAGCGCGGCGCCTTACGCACAACACTGGTCCTACAGCCCCCGAGGGCTCGTTCGGGATCCGTTTCGTCGGAAGGCGCGGTCTCGTGCGACACAAATCTCGTTTCCTGGGAGACGGAGAACGAGACGTGTTGATCGAACGCCTTCTCGAGATTCGCCAAGTCGACAGATGAGCGACCGCCCAATCTCGGCGGAGCGCTGACGCACGAATTCCCCCAAATACTGCCCGTCACCCCGGACTGTTCCGTGTGTGAGCTTTGGCTGGTGGGCTTTGCGCGTCAGGCCGGACATACGCGATCGATGAACCGCCTCACCTCGGCATCGATCTCGGCATTCTCCGGCGCTAATCCGCCGATACCGAAGCTGCCATGCGGCATCGCTTCCCACACGTGCAGCTCGGCATCGACGCCGGCACTGCGCAGCTTGCGGTGGATCCGTACCGAGTTCGACAGGAACAGGTCGCGCGTGCCCGACTGCACCAAGGTCGGCGGGAAGCCACTAAGATCGGCGAACAGCGGCGAGAGATAGGGATCGGCGAGATCGCGGCCGCCGGCGTACAGCAGATTGCACTGTTTGAGACTGCCCTTGAGCACGACGTCGAGTTCGCGATTGGTCGCGAAACTGTCGCCGGACTCGGTGAGGTCGATTTCGGGCGTCAGCAGCACCACGCCGGCCGGCAATGGTAGCCCCTGATCGCGGATCATCAGGGTCGTCGCCGCGGCCAGGTTGCCGCCGGCCGAACTGCCGCCGATCACCACGCGCTTTGGATCAATTGTTGCGATCAATTCGCGATAAACCGCGAGGCAATCGTGTGGCGCGGCGGGGAAGGGGTGGTCGGGCGGCATGCGATAATCGACCGAGACGGTGCGAATGCTGAGTTTGTCGGCGTTCAATCCGCCGAACGCCTTGGCGAAGTTGCCGCCGCCGAACACGAAAGCGCCGCCATGGAGGTATAGATAGACGCGCGAGGTGTCCGGACTGCCTGCCGGCGTCGCGAGATGGCAGGGCACACCGGCAATTTCTCTCGTTTCTATAGAGGCTTGCACCGAAGCGAGCAGCGGCGCGACGACGCCGTCCCAGATCACGTCGCTCTGCGCGACGGCCGCGCGCCAGCCCGGAATGTCGCTCGCATCGGGCCACGCCGCGCGGGGCGTGGCGGCGCTGATCGAGAGCGCTTCTTGCGCAAGCGCGCTGACCGTCGGGGGAGGTGGGACAAGTTTCTCGGTGACGCGGACTGGGGTGTACTCGGTAGCCATCTGCGTCTCCTGCCTGCGGCCTCTAGTTGCGAATGGTTAGCAATAATGATGCGAATTGTTCGCAATTGGGGGATGTCCAAAACATTGCACTGTCATGCCGGACTCGTTCCGGCATCCACTTCTCCACGAGGGAAGGCTTGAAAGGTCCAGCCGGAACTTCACCGATTTCCCGACCTGGGCAGTGGACCCCGGACCAAGTCCGGGGTGACGAAGGAGGCAGTGGAAGGCGTGTCGCTCAATTCACGCTCCGCGACGTTCCGTCCCAGAACTCCGCGCGGATCGCCTTTTTGTCGAACTTGCCCGCCGCGGTGCGCGGTACCTCGGCGCGGAAATGCACGGCCTTGGGCGCCTTCACACTCCCGAGCTGCGCCTTGCAATGCGCGACGATCGTCTCCGGCGAAAGCTCCGCCCCGTCTTCGAGCGCGACGATTGCCGTCACGGCTTCGCCCCATTTCTCGTCGGGCACGCCGATCACCGCGCATTCGCGAACCTGTGGCAGCTCCATCACTGCCGCCTCGACCTCGGCGGAGAAGACGTTGAACCCCCCGGTGACGATCATGTCCTTCTTCCGGTCGACGATATAATAATAGCCGTGCTCGTCGCGCCGGCCGACATCGCCGGTGTGGTGCCAACCATATAGCCGAGCCTCTGCGGTTGCCTCCGACATTTCGAAATAACCGCCGCCGACAATACTGCCGCGTACGACGATCTCGCCGACCTCGCCGGTGGGCAGCAGCTTGCCATCGTCGTCCATCATCTCGACTCGAACCGAATAGGATGCTTTTCCGCAGCTGGCGAGGCGCTCGGGATGATCGCCCGCGGCGGCCGCAGCGACCACCTGCGGCGGGAGCCACGTCGCGATCATATGCGCTTCGGTCTGGCCATAACTCTGGCACAGGCACGGCCCGAATACCTCCACCGCTTGGCGCAGTTTGTCGGGTGCGACCGGCGATCCGGCGAGCAGGAAATAGCGCAGGCTCGAATAGTCATGATCGCGAACGCGCGAATGCCCCAACATCGCATAGAGCGCCGTTGGCGGGAGGAACATGTGCGTGACGCGATGCTGCTCGATCGCCGCCATCACGGCTTCGGCGTCGAATTTGGGCAGCACCACCACCGTCGCGCCCATCGCCACCGCAGCCATTGCCACCGGGCCGGCGGCATGGGTGAGCGGAGCGGTCGCCAGGCAGACCGGATCATCGCACGGCATCATGTTGCCGACCGTCTCGACCATCGCGCCCCAGCTGCGATTGAGGACGCGCACGCCCTTCGCCGGGCCGGTGGTGCCGCCGGTGGCGATGATCGCGACGAGCTCGTCGCCGTTGCCGACGGGGTCACCCCAATCGGCGATATCTTCACCAGTTTGGTTCATGAACGCGTCGAGTGACGGCACGTCAACGTCGGGTCGATCGAGGCACACCAGGTGCCGAATGCTCGGCACTTCGGCCTTCACGCGCGCGGCGTCCGCGCTCAGCTCGCTATGGTAGAACAGCCACTGCGCCCGCACGTAATTGAGATACTGGATGTTGGCGTCGAGTGCGTTCCGGGTGTTGACCGGAATCCACACCGCGCCTGCGCGCCATAATCCGAGTTGTGCGATCAGCACGCCGCCGTGGTTCGGCGACATGATCGCGACCGGATCCTGGTGCTGCAGCCCGGCAGCGAGCAGCGCGCGAGCGAAGCGGTGGCTGAGCGCGTGCATCTCACGATAGCTCACGCGGGCGTCGCCCGCGATCAGCACCGGGCGATCCGGGTAAAGCTGCGCGGACTTGTCGAAATAGTCGATGCTGCGCATCAGGCCGCCAATGCCTCCGTCTCGAGCAGCTCCCCGATGCCCGAAAGCAATCGGTGCGGCGTGCGGTTGGCGGGCTGCGCGGCCCAGTCGCCTGCCTTGTAGAAGCCGGTAGTGACGCCGTAGCCGGTCGCGCCGCCGCGCCGCGCCATCTGGATCTCGCAGCTGGGGTCGTCGCCGACCACGCCGACGCGCGTCATCGGCACGCCGAGCTGGCGTGCGACGAAGCGCAGCGCGTGGAGCGACGGCTTGCCGGTGAGCGTCATCGGCGCCTTGGTCAGCTTGCGCACCGCCGCAATGATCGCGTGGCTATAGCCCATCGCTCGCCCGCTCGCCGAGGCGAAGAATGGGATGTCCGAGGCGCAATAGAGCGTGGCGCCATTCCAGATCGCGTTGCAGGCCTGTTCGATGTCCTTCATCCCGCATTCCGGGTGCCAGCCGACATAGACCGCGTCGACCTGCTCCGCGCCCGCATCTCCGGGAAAGCGCGTCTCGATTCCCGCCTGTTCCAGGCACCAGCCGACGCCGCGCGTGCCGAGTACCAGCGCCGATTTCACGCCGCGACGCGGCATCAGGTCGGCGGCGACGCTGGACGGCGTGAGCATCTGATGATCGGTGATCGGCAGCCCCAGCGCACGCAGCTTGGCGGCCTGTTCGGGCGGCGGATAGGCGCTGCCGTTGGTCAACGCTACGAATGGGATGCCCCTGGCGTTTAGGGTGTCGAGCACTTCGGCGGCGTGCGGCAGCGCCTTGTAGCCGCCGAGCGCGCGGTCGCTGAGGATCAGCGTGCCGTCGACGTCGAACATATAGCCGGCGGGGGTGGGGGGAGAGTTCATCTACGGCTTACCTCAATTCCGATCTTTTCCTCTCCCTTTACGGGAGTGCGGGGTCGGATCGCGCCCCGCGCGATCCTGGGCTATGCGGGGCATGGCCCACCCCGCACTGATAGCGAAGCTTGCGAGCTTGCTCGCTGGCGGAGCTTGGAGAGGGTGAGCGGCGCTTCTGCGCCGCGCGCCTGCGCAGCAGGCGCCCCCCTCTCTAAGCTTTGCTAGGCGGCAAAGCCGCCAAGCAAAGCTATTCTCCCCCGCAAGGGGGGAGAACGGAGCGGAGCGAATCATCGCATCAACTCCAGCTTGAACCCCGGTTTCTCGACTGAAAGCTGTGCGACATCCTCGCGCAGCAGCAGTTCGCGGATCAGCCGCATCGCCGCCTGGCCGCCTTGCGGATCGTACACGCGCGGCGCCGGGCCGGCCGCCTTCATCGCGTCGACCTGCTCGGCCGGCATGGTGGCGCGCAGCAGGAATTCCTCGTCGGACAGATGTCGGCCGAGCTTCGCCCGCAGCTCGTCGATGCTCGCCATGCCCGGCTCCACGTCGAGTTCCTTCGCTCGCGCCGAGGACAGGATGCGGTCCATCACTTCCGCCGCGATCGGCACATTCGGCCGTCCAAACTTGCCGAGCGCATAGCGCACGATCTCGTCGGGGATCACGGCATAGCGCTCCTTGCCGGTGACGTTCATCACCGCCTGCGTCAGCACCATCTGCGCGAACGGCGTCATCACGATCGGCCAGCCGAGTTCCTCGCGGACGCGACCGATCTCTTCGATCACATTGCCTTCGATATGGCTCAGCCGCTGCTCGCGCAGATGCCGGCGCATCGTACCGACCATGCCGCCCGGCAATTGGTGCTGGAGATAGGCGGCGTCGAACGCCTGCGGCTTGCCGAAGGGCAGATCCTCGGCCTGGGCGAGCGCGCTGAAATAGACGACGACTTCGCCCAGCGCATCTTCGTCGACCAGCAAATTGTGGCCGAGCGCCTTCAGATTCGCCAGCACGCGCTCGGCTGGCGGGTTCGACGTGCCGTCGGCCGCCGCGCCGCTCGCGCATTGCACCGTCTCGACACCGAGCTCGGCTCCTTCGCCATAGACCAGGTCAGCTAGCCCGATCGTGCAATGCGCATGGAGCTCGAGCGGCTTGTCGCCGATCACCGCCTGGATCGCCGGGATCAACGTCCGCGCCCTAGTCGGCGTAAGCAGTCCACCGGGATCCTTGATGTAGAGCGCGTCGACATCGGGGCTGGCCGCGAGCGCCGCGGCGCGTTCGGCGTAATGCGCATCGTCGTGGATCGGGCTCAGCGTATAGACCAGCGCGCCGACCACGTAGGACGCGCCACCGGCCTTGGCCATGCGCGCGCCCGCGAGATTGCCGGCCACGTCGTTCATCGGATCCGCGAGCGCGAACCGGCCGATACCGTTGTTGACGAGCGTCTTGTAGGCGAGCGCCATGAATTCGGGGCTCGCCGTCTCCCACGAGATGAAGCGGAAGCCGGTCGACAGGAATTGGAGCGGCGTGTTGGGACACGCCTCGGCCATCAACCGGATGCGTTCCCAGGGGTCTTCCTGCTTGTAGCGCACTGCCACGCCCATGTGCGTCGAAGTCGTGAAGTCGATCGCCTTGTAGCCAACGCGGTCCATCACCGGCGCGATGCTCAGCGTGCGCGCGGTGTCGATGCCGAGCGCCGCCCACAAGCTCTGGTTGCCGTCGCGCAGCGACGTCTCGACCATGCGGATGTCTGCCATCTCAGGCCCCCAGCGGTTCGCGCGCGAGGAAGCGCGTCAGATAGCCGGTGTCGACGCCGCCAGCGCGGAACGCCGGATCGGCGAGCACGGCCAGGTGAAATGCGATGTTGGTCTTCACGCCCTCTACTCGGCTTTGGGTGAGTGCTGTCCGCAGCCGGTCGATCGCGCTGGTCCGGTCGGGGCCGTGCGCGATCAGCTTGCACATCAGCGAGTCATAATAAGGCGGTACCTTGGCGCCGCTCGCGATATGGGTGTCGACGCGGATGCCGTCGCCTTCTGGCCACACTGCTTCGCGCACCGTGCCGGGCGACGGCATGAAATCGTGCTCGGGGTCCTCGGCATTGATGCGGCATTCGATCGAGGCGCCGGTCAGCACCACCTGGTCCTGCGTAAGCCGCAGCCCCTTGCCTTCGGCGATTGCGATCTGCTCGGCGACGAGGTCGATGCCGCTAACCTGCTCGGTCACTGGATGCTCGACCTGGATCCGCGCATTCATCTCGAGGAAGTAGAAATCCTGCCGCTCGACATCGACGAGGAACTCGACCGTTCCGGCACCGCGATAGTTCAGGTGCCGCGCGAAACGCACCGCGGCATCGCGTATAGCGCTGCGCAGCGTGTCGGACAGATCGGGGGCAGGGGTCTCTTCGATCAGCTTCTGGTAGCGCCGCTGCACCGAGCAGTCGCGCTCGCCAAAGTGAAGCACATGGCCGTTGCCGTCGCCGAGCACCTGGACTTCGACATGCCGGCCCTTGCTCACGAAGCGTTCGAGATAGACGCGCTCGTCGCCGAACGCCGCGCCGGCTTCCGCAGACGCGAGCGACACCGCTCCGGGCAGCTGCGCCAGGTCATCGACACGCTTCATCCCGCGCCCGCCGCCACCGCCTACTGCCTTGACCAGCAATGGCGCACCGATGGTCTCGCCCAGCGCTAGCGCGTCCGCGACCGTCTCGACCGACCCGCCCGGCGCGACCGGTACGCCCGCCGCGACCGCCTCTGCACGCGCGCGCAGCTTGTCGCCGACGGCTTCGATCTGCGCCGCGGTCGGGCCGATGAAAATCACACCCTCCTCTTCGCAAAGCTTTGCCAAATCGGCTCGTTCAGAAAGGAAACCATAACCGGGATGGATTGCATCGCATCCGCCGCCAAGCGCCGCCTGCACGATCGTCTCGACCTTGAGATAGCTTTGCGCGGACGGGCCAGGTCCGATGCACAAGGTTCGATCGGCGAGCCTGGCGCCCATCGACTCGCGATCAGCTTCGGAGACCGCGAGCACGGTCTCGATCCCAAGCGCCTTGGCGGTACGGATCACGCGTACGGCGATCTCCCCGCGATTGGCGACCAGGATGCGGCGAATGGTCATGCGGCGCGCACGCGGATCAGCGTTTCGCCATATTCGACCATCGCGGCATTGCCCGCGACAATCTCGACGACTTCGCCCTTCACGCCGGCGCGAACGCTGTTCATCAGCTTCATCACTTCGATGATCCCGATGATCGTGTCCTCCTCGACGGTCTGGCCAACTTCGATGAAGGGATCGGCGCCAGGCTTGGCCGCGCGATAATAGATGCCGAGCAGCGGCGAGGGGACGTCCGCGAGACTCGGGTCCGCGGGCACCTTCGGGGCAACTGGCGGCACTGGCGGTTGCGGCGCAGCCGGCGCTCGCGGGGGAACGGGCGGTGTTGGCGGTTCAGGCGCCGCTTCGCGCACTGGTGCGCCGCTGCGGCGGAGATGCAGCTTGAGGTCGCCGGTCTCGAGCTTGAGCTCGTCGAACGCGGACGCTTCGAGCAGCTTCATGATCTCGGCGACGTCTTTGGACGTGATGGTCACTGGGAAAGGTGCCTTTGCGATCTACTTGCCGTCATCATCAAACAACCAGCTGTTATCCCCGCGAAAGCGGGGATCCACGGCCAGGCGCGATGTCCTGTGTAACCCTGCGTCCCCGCTTTCGCGGGGATGACAGGAAAGAGATGGGATGAGGGTGGGAAACGCGTCACCGTTTCCCCCCAAACACATTCATCAGATGCGACAGCGGATTCTCCGCCGGCTTGGCCACCGGCACCGCTTCCTTCGCCGACCAAACCGTCTCCGGCCGGCTCTGCAGCAGCAGCAATTTGCCGCCATGATCGATCGCCCATTCGATGTCTTGCGGCCGGCCATAATGGCGCTCGGCCTTTCGCCCGACCTCGCGCAGCGCCTGGAGCTCGTCGTCGCTCAGGCAGGGTGCCGTGCGGCGGTCGGCCGGGACTTCGACGTCGTGAATGCCACCGCCGGGCTTGGGCAGCTGTTCGATATGCTTGTCCGAGATGTCGCGAACCGAGATCTCGCCGGTGAGCTTGGCGACCACCCAGCGATCGGGCGTGACTTCGCCCGAAACCACCGCCGACCCCAGTCCCCACGCGCCTTCGATCGCGAGGACGGAGCGGTCGCCGGTGGTCGGGCTGCGCGTGAACATCACGCCAGCGCAGCGCGCGTCGACCATGCGCTGGATCACCACCCCCATCGCGACACCACCCTCGGGCAGCCCGTGCTTGCGGCGATAGCAGACCGATTCGACCGAATAGAGGCTGGCCCAGCAGCTGCGGACCATATGCAGCACCTGCTCGCCGCCGAGCACCCAAAGATAGGTGTCCTGCAGCCCGGCGAACGACGCATCCTCGGCGTCCTCCGTTGTCGCCGAGGATCGTACGGCCACCGGCGCGTCGGGCAGGTCGCCACACAGTTCGGCATGCGCCGCGAGGATCTCGTCGCGGACATCGTCGGGCAGCGGGCTGTTCTCGAGCCGTGCGCGCACGGCGGCGGTCTTGGCGCCGACCGTGTCGAGATCGTTCGGATCGAGATGCTCGACTTCGGCGCGCAGCGGCGCTTCGGCCTCAAGCGCCTGGATGAAGCGTTCGAACGCGCCCGTCTTGACGACGAAGCCCGGCGGCACGCCGATGCCGGCGCGCGTCAGTTCGCCCAGGCTCCCGCCCTTGCCGCCCACGGTGGGGCGGTCGGCGAGGCCGATGTCGGCGAACCAGGAAATGTTTTCGGTGGACGGCAAAAGCTTTACCTCGCAAATTTACCCGTCACCCCGCGAAAGCGGGGGCCCAGGGTCGCAGGCGACGTCCTTCGTGGCCCTGGGTCCCCGCTTTCGCGGGGATGACGGTTGTGAGTGGCATCAGTGCAGGATCGTCACGATCCCCCGGGTTCCGTCGACGCGCACGCGCTGGCCGTCCTTGATCCGCGTAGTTGCCTGGCCGGTGCCGACCACCGCCGGCAGGCCATATTCGCGCGCGACAATCGCGGCGTGGCTCATCGAGCCGCCGATGTCAGAAACCGCGCCGCCGATCTTCTGGAACACCGGCGCCCAGGTCGGATTGGTGATCTGGCAGACCAGGATGTCGCCCTGCTGCAGCCGTGAGATTTCCTGCACCGACTTGATCACGCGGGCGGTCCCTTCGACCACGCCCGACGAGGCGGCGAAGCCCTTGACGACGTTCGGATCGGTCTCGCCGGCGTTGAGCCAGGCGTCGAGGCTTTCACGGGTGATACCCCACAGCATTACGATCGCGGGATCGTCGATGATGTCGGGCACCGGCCCGAGCGCGGGCGGCGTATCGAGCTCGGCCCATTCCTCGATCGCGGCGCGGCGTTCGGCGATCAGCTTGTGAAAACGGGCCGGCCCGCGCGGCGGCGAGCCATTTCCCCAGCTGGTCATCAAATCGATAATCGCCGCTTCGACTTCATAATGGGTAAGGTGGAAGATATCCTCTTCCCTGGCGAAGAAGCCGTGCTCGGCGAGCAACGATCCGAACTCGCGGATCTTGTTGAAGAACAGGTTCGTGTACCAATGCTCGCAGTAGAATTTATGCCCCTCGACATAGGGGAACACGCGCACCGCGAGCGCGATCATCTGGTCGTAGGCGGCGCGTTCCTCGTCGGTAGCAAGCAGGTCGCGATAGCCCTCGATCAGTTCCTGGCGTTCGGCGAACAGCTTCTCGGTCGGGCGATCGAGGTTCTCGCCGGCCTTGACCTTCTCGATATAGCCCGGAAGCGCCGAGAATGGCAGCGACAGATCGTCGTTCCACGAGCGGTGATAATGGTAGAAGCCATCGCCGACGTTGACGTTGAACCAGGGATTGCGCGAGATTTCGAGTTCGCCGAGCCAAGCCTTGCCTGGCTCTCCCAGTTGATCGAGCGAAGCGAGCACATCGTCGGCGCTGGCGCCATCGATGAACTTGTGATCGACGCCGAGTTCGACTGCCTTGCGCGCGAGCCGCTTCACTTCGTCGTCGGGCTTGAAGATCTCGGCCTCGAACCCGGCGACCATGCGCGCGATCGTCTGGTCGGTGATCTCGGGGAAGGCTTTCTTGCAGAAATCGAAGAAGACCATGTAGGCGCCATAGCCGAGCAGCAGAAATTCGAAGTGGTGGTGCCACATTCGATAATAGCCCTCGAGCGTCTTCTGGTAGGTGTCGAGGAGGTAATGGCTCGAGGCCACGCCGCGGCCGGCGTGGACATGCTCGATCGGCTCGAAATCGGGCAGGTCGAGCTTGGGCAGCGCCAGCGCATCGTCGATGAGCTTGCGCATCTTGACCTTCCACTGGTCGTAGAGCGTTTCCCAATGCTCGTAATAATAGAAGGCGCGCTGCTGGAACTGCTCGACGCGACGGCCGATTTCGGCGGGATCGGTGACGCCGTTGCCGCCAATGTAGACGCGCCCGTTGATCACGCGATAGTCGATGCCGAGCGTGGTGGGCAGCGAGTGCACGCGCGTGTTGCTGGCGCCCAGCGCGATATAGGCCGCCTCCGCCGTGATCATGTCGAACACATGCATCGGCTCGGGGAAGTGCATCGAATTGTAGAACCAGAAGCGCTGGTCGTCGCCCGGCTCGAATTGCATGTAATAGGGATAGGCGGCCTGGGCGGCTTCGGTGCCCGGTGCGACCGTCAGCGAGCTCGGCAGCGGAAACTTCTTCAGCTCGGTCATCTCACATCCTCTCTCGGGGCCGTGCCTCTACCGGGCTCTATGGCCGCGCACCGGGAACCCCGGCGCGTGAGCAGGGAGATTAGGCTGCGCACATATTTCGGAAAGAGCGAATCTCGGCATGACGTGATATGGATTTTCGAATGAACCTCGGCGGTCGCGATTTCGAATTGATCCATGTCCTCGCGCGCGAGCTGCACTTCGGCCGCGCTGCCGAACTGCTTGCGATGCGCCAGCCACAGCTGAGCGTGCGGCTGGCGCAGATCGAACGCGTGCTCGGCCTCACCTTGTTCGTGCGCCGGCCGCGCGTCGCGCTGACGCCGGCGGGAGAGATCGTCGCCGATGCTGCGCGCCGCGCCGTGGGCGAATTGGCCGGCGCGGTCGAGCACGCGCGGCTGGCGGTGCTGGGGCAGGCGGGATCGATTGTCGCAGCGGTGGCGTCGACCGTGATGCTGTCCGACCTGCCGCTGTCGGTGCAGCGTTTCCGCCGCGCCTATCCCGACATCGCGCTGACGATGCGCGACATGCATTCGGCGCAGCAATGGGAGGCGCTACGCACCGGACTGATCGACGTGTCGGTGACGCGCGAGATCGGCTCGGGAAAATCGATCCGCTCGGAGATATTGGGGCGCCAGCGGTTCGTCGCACTGCTGCCGTCGGACCACCGGCTTGCCGGACGCGCCGAGATCGCGCTGTCCGAACTAGCGGGCGAGCCGTTCGTGCTGTTCAATCCCTCGGTTGCCCCAGGGCTGCACCACCAGATCAACGCGCTGTGCATTCGCGCCGGCTTCGCGCCGATCGTCGCGCAGCAGTCGGACGAATGGTACACGGTGCTCGGCTTCGTCCGCGCCGGCTATGGCGTGACGATCGCGCTCGACATCTTCGGAACGCTTGCCTGGTCGGGTGTCACGGCGGCGGCAGTGACCGATGCCGACGCACAGGCGCCGGTGTTCCTGTGCTGGGACGAGGCGCGCGAATCGGCGCCGCGCGACTTGCTGGTTCAATGGCTGCGCAACGACGAAAACGTCCTGGGGATCACCAAATAGGATCGTGGTGCCTTAGCGAAACAGGGTTGTTTGCCAACGGCTCACCTGGCTGACCATACCGATCGTCGCCTTGGCGGTGAACACACCGTTGACGCGCTCGACCGTCATCGGCTGCGCGCCGGTGTCGCGGAAGAAGATATCGTCGACGTTGCGGATCCGTGCATAGGCGCGGTCGAGCCCCGGTGCGGTCAGCATCCGGTGCGACTTGTACGGCTCGAGGTCGGCATAGAGCTGGTCGATCAGCGGATCGGGGAAATAGAGCTGCGCAGTGAGCACTTCGCGCCCGTGGAACGCCTTAACATGGATATGCGTGGTGCGCGACGCGACATTGACCGGCGGTGCCGCGGCGACGATCTCCCACCCGGGCACGATCGTGTCGAACTCGACATATCCCTTTTCGTCGGTGACCTGGTGGCCGCGCAGGAAGGTCTGACCCCGAGTGTCCACTGGCTGCAAATCCTGCCCGACGTTCGAATACAGGCCTGTGGCATCGGTCTGCCAGATGTCGATCACCGCGCCGGCAAGCGGAAAGCAACTCGTCCCGGTAGTGATTCCGCCAAGCGTGATTCCGAGCCGCAGCGGTTCGCCAGCGTGTCGCTCGGCGATCGCGCGCCGTTGTGGCGACGATTCATAGTAGAATGGCCCCTCGCTTGCCTGCGCGGTACGGATGCAGGTAAACGGCGCTTGCCCGCCATTCTGGATGATCGCATCCCATTCCTTGCGCGTGATCGCCGTTCGCCCGCTGCGCGCCTCTTCGGCCTCGGCGATGCCCGCGCGGCTCAGCGCGCACCCGATTATAGCGCCGCTGCCACCCAAGAACAGTCTCCGATCGAATGCCATGGTCGCTCTCCCCCGAACGTCTTGTATGCCCTGCGCTATTGCTTGTCTTGGCCCCCGGACGGTGAAACCGTGGCGACCAGAAAAGCCGACGCCGTCAGCAGCAACGCGACGCCGAGCATGGTCAATTCGAGCCGATCGCTCGGTGCCGCCGCCACCCGAGGCACGTGCACCAGCAGCACGAACGACGCCATCATCGCGCCCTCGACCGCTGCGGCGATGCGCGGCGCGACGCCGATCACCAGGCATACGCCGGTGCCGAAATGGATCGCGCCAGTGATATAGGCGAGCGCCAGCCGCGCCGGCAGCCAGGCCGGGACCATCTGCGCCGTGAAATCGGCATAGACGAAATGCGCGGTGCCGAACGTTATGCAGCACAGGCCGAAGCCGATGCGGAGCGCGGGGATCCAGCGGTCATCCGCCAGCGCGGCGAGCGAAGCCAAGCCGAACGCCATCGCCGCATTCTCCGCCAATCCGTTCAGCGAGGCGACGCTCCCCTTGGAGGCGACGACGTCGGGCAGATGCAGGAATATCGCCCAGGCTGCGATCCAAAGCGCTACCACGAGCCCCATCGCACGCCGCAGCTGCGGCACGAACAGGCCGATGCCGGCACCGATCAGGATGACGCCAGATACATAGCCGATTGGCGTGCGCCATCGCTCGGGAGCAGGCTGCCACTGGAGCAACGTGTCGCCATATGCGAGGTTGAGCGCGCCCAAGCCGATCAGAGCGAGCGCGGCGCCGAAGATTGCGATTGTACGGAGCCGAGCAAACACATCCTCCTGTGGTGCGGCACCCATGCGATCTCTCCCCCGGGCTATGATCGTATCGGTCCCTGCTTGCTCTTCTTCCACGCGATCGGAAAGCGCAGTTCGCGTTCGTCCGACTGGCGCAGCTTGTGCAGGCTGTCGCGCGCCCACAGCGCCAGTTCGGCATTCCGCGCCGCGGCGATCGCTTCGCCCTGCTCGAGCGCGGGTTGCGCGCGTTTCGCCGCCTCGATCAGACGCTTGCGCCGCAGCCGGGGATCGAGAGTCTCGAGCTCGACCGCGCAGTCGTGGATACGCCGCCATGAGCCTTCCCAGCGGCGCCCGCCCGATGCCACGACACTGGGCTTGTCCGACGGATATTGCCGCTCGCCCAGGATCCAGATCCGCTCGCCCGCCTCGTGCCCATCGGCGATCACGGTGAGCCGGTGCAGATCTTCGGCGTGTACGACGCACAAATGGCGATCGACGCTGGGGTCATAGTCGGTCCGAAGCGACGCCCACGCCGCCGCACTTGCGCCCAGCATCACCACTATCGCCGCACCCGCCCAGCCGAAAATCGGATAGATCCACCACAGCACGGCAATCAGCAACAGCGGGCCGAGGTAAAGCCGGATGCGCCGGTCGACTTCCTGACGCACCACCCGCCGAAAATGCGCGTCCGGATCTTCCCGCTGGAGCCGTTCGCTCAGCTTGTTCACCAGGCCGCGATAATGTTCTTCTTCCTCGTTCGCGACCATCGCGGCAATTCCCCCAATGCTGCCAGTTATAAAGCGGCGGCATCGAGGTTCAATTCGGTCGCGACAATTTCCCGTCGAAACCAACGGTTCTTGACTCGCCGGGCAAAGAGGTCCGTCCTGCCGGCCAACGCGTCGCGACGTTTGGGGAGGATGCGCGTGGCACAGGGCGCTTTCCGCATTCCGGCACCTACCGGGTCCCATGGCTCGGCAGCTTCAGTGGTGCGAGCCGGCCTGGTGCTGGCATCGCTGTTCTGCATGCTCGTGGCATCGGCGTGCACTGCCGCCCCACCTCCGACGGGTCCAGGTCGCGGTATCCATGCGTTGGTGATTGGCGTCGACCATTACCGCTTCTCGACGGCGCGCCAGCCCGGTGCCGCGTTTCCGGACCTCGCCGGCGCGGTGGGCGATGCGAGCCGGTTCGCCCAGGCGTTGACCGAGCTCTATGGCGTCGCATTCACGCCCCCGGACAAGAGTTGCGGCGCTGCGTCGAGCGCCTCGATCGTGCTGACCGATGCATGCGCGACGCGCGAGCGCATCCTCAAGCGGCTCGACGACGCTATCGCCATGCTCAAACCGGGCGACACCTTGCTGCTCTATTTCGCGGGACACGGCTCGCGCTATCGCGACGACGAGCATTACGAGCAGGATACGGGGTTCAACGGCACGATCCTACCTTACGACGCGCGCAATCCCGATGGGTCGCCGGGCGACATTTTCGACGTCGAGTTGAAGGCACGCAAGGATCGAGCGACCGCAGCGGGCATCTATTTCGTGTCGATCTTCGACTCGTGCAATTCGGCAACCGGCACGCGCGAGGGCGCCGCCGGCCAATCGCGCAGCGCTCCGCAGCCGCGCGGCAGGCCGCCGGCCGCTGTCGCTTCGCCTCCGGTGCAGACCCCCGGCGGCTATTGGGTCCATATGGGTGCCGCACAGGACGGCGAAGAGGCGCAGGAAACGCCGAGCGGGGCGGTCGGCGCGCGCGCCGGCGTGTTCACGACCGCGCTGATCGCTGCCCTGCACATGCCGGGGATGCGCGACGCGACGTTCGGCGACATGATCCGCGAAGTTCGCCTGCGCGTCGCGGGGCAGGGCCACAGCGCCCAGACTCCCTCAGCCGAGGGCCGGCTGACTGCCGCGATGGGATCGAGCGCGCGCGCGGCGACCTTGTTCGCGGTGGCGGGGGACGCGACGGGTGCGACGCTCCAGGCGGGCGCGTTCAGCGGCGTGACCAGCGGTTCACGCTTTGCGCTATACGCGCGCCAGGCCGACGCGATCGCCCACACGGCGCGGCTGGCGACTGCGATCGTCGTGTCCGTGGACCGGAACAGCGCGCGGCTCAAGCTCGACGCGGTATCCGGGCGCCTGCCGGGCGCGATGGTGGCGGAGGAGATCGCGCATTTCTTCGCGCCCGCGCTGGTCGGCGTGAGCAATGATCTTCCCGCCGGCAAAGCGCACGACGCGGTCGCGGCGGCGCTCAAATCGATCGGTTTCGTGGCAGTCGCGCCGCGCGCCGCCCATCATCTCGTGCTGCGCAAGGGCACCGCCGCAACGGTCGACCTGCGGGCTGACGACGGAGTAGTGCTGTCGGCGGCGCTGGGAAATGCCGGGACGCCGGGGTTCGGGGAGCGATTGATCGGAGAATTGCGCAAGATTGCGCGCGTCGCGCAATTGCTCGCGCTGCGAACGACGGCGGACGATGCCGCGGGCGCGCGGGGGCTGGGTCCGATCGACCTGTGCGTTGCGCCCGACGGATATCGCCCGACATCGTGTCCGGCGCTCCAACGCGGCGGGATCCGGACCTTGGCGTCCGACGCTTTCACGACCGCGACGGTGATCAACCGCGGCAGTCAGCCGCTCTACCTCTATGTGCTGGCGATCGACCCGGCCAACGCAGTCGACCTGGTGCTGCCCAAGCCCGACGAGACCGACCGGATGCTGCAGCCCGGTCTGCCCTATCGTCGTGGCCCGATGACATTCGACGCACCCGGAACCTATCGCTTCGTCACCATTGCCACTGACCAGCCCATTCGGGCGGACGCGTTGGTGCAGAGCGGCAACGGCGCGCGCGGAGTGGGTGCGTGCGTGTCGCCGCTCGAACGCCTTCTATGCTCCGCTGCCGAAGGCCAGC
>Ga0105248_10003511_pt1 | contig 17388 bp, 17 predicted proteins | sample KBSS34metaG_FD_81524 | JGI IMG/M metagenome (GOLD analysis project Ga0105248, IMG submission 81524) | Switchgrass rhizosphere microbial communities from Kellogg Biological Station, Michigan, USA - KBS S3-4 metaG | ecosystem: Host-associated > Plants > Roots > Rhizosphere > Soil | place... | reverse complement strand
CGCGCAGCCCTGACCGGCCCGGCTCGCCCCGCCATCAGCGTGCTCAACGTAAAGTCGCGCGAAGGCCTCTCTACTGAGGAGCTCAACCAGAAGTTGCTCGCGCTCGCCAAAGACCGCGGACTCAAAAGCACCTACGCCGTCGAAACCATGGGTCCCGAACTAACCCCTCGCCTCATCTATCGGGTCAGCGCCGACGGCAAGCGCGAGCTCGTCCGCGGAGCCACCCTCGATGATCTCGATCAGCGTGCCCTGCGCTCCGGCGTGATCGCAGCGGGCAAAGAGCCCTACGTCGCCAACTACAACGGAGCCGTGCCGCAATCGATCCTGGCTCCCGCGCTCCTGTTTGACGACGTGACAGTCAAGCGAGCCAACGAAAAGAACGATAAGCTCCCCTTCTACCCCCCGCCGGATTGAGCTTCAGTTATTCCGGCTCAATCTTGGCGCGGGCTTTCGCAAGATCGGCTAACCGCAGGCCCTCTTCATTGCTGCTGCGGTCAAGTTTGCTGAAGCCGATGCGCTGCGCGGAATAGATGCCCGCATGGCCTGAGAAGAGATAGCTCACGATGCACGCGATTGCCGCGTAGCTACCCGCTTCCGCGCCAAACAGCTCAATCGCCATCAGAGAAGAAGCAATCGGCGTATTCGCCGCTCCTGCAAAAACCGCTACAAATCCCATTCCTGCCAGCAGTGAAGGCGGCAGCGGCAACAGCCACGCCAGCGCGTTGCCCAGTGTTGAGCCGATAAAGAAGAGAGGCGTCACTTCGCCGCCTTTGAATCCAAAGCCCAGCGTCACTGCTGTAAACAGAAACTTGGCTGCAAAGTCCCACGGCGGTAGCCGCTGCGAAAACGCCTCGACCATAGTAGGAATTCCCAGCCCGACGTACTTCGTAGTGCCAATCGCAAAAACCGCCGCAGCCACAAGAACTCCGCCCACCAAAGGCCGCAGCGGCGCCCATGCAATGCGCTGTTTGCTCCAGTGGCTGATCGCATGCGTCACCCGTGCAAAAGCCATCCCTGTCAGGCCAAAAGCAATACCCGCGGCGATAGCCGACAGAAACCCTACAGCATTCAGTTGCGGTACAAACGCAACTCGATACAGCGTATGTTGAATGCCCCACGCGTGCGTCACCCAATCTCCCACAAAGGCTGAGACCAGGCACGGAAACAGCGCACCGTAGCCAAGCCGTCCGAAGGCCAGCACCTCCAGGCCAAATACAGTGCCAGCAAGCGGCGTACCAAAGACTGAGCCAAATCCACCGCTGATACCCGCCATGAGCAGGATCTTTCTCTCTGCGGCGCTAAGCCTGAGCGGCCTTGAGAGTTGATCTGCCAGCGAGGCACCCGTTTGCAGCGCTGTTCCTTCACGGCCCGCTGAGCCGCCAAAGAGATGCGTAATGGCAGTGCCGATCAGAATGAGTGGGGTCATGCGTAGCGGCAGCACCGCTTTAGGATCGTGAATCTCGTCGATGATCAGATTGTTGCCTGCTTCAACGGATGTGCCCAAGTAGCGATACATCAAGCCGACTGTAAGGCCTGCGATTGGCAGCAGGGCAATGATCCACTTGTGGCTCTCGCGAACCTCGGTTGCCCAGTTCAGAGAAGCCAGCAGCAACGCCGAAGCCGAACCCGCCAATACACCCACGCAGGACGCAATCAAAAGCCAGCGCAGCAGGCCCTGAAAGATATGCAGCTGTTCAGCGCGATGGAGAGATTGGAAAAGTTGGGTGAGTCTCGACACACGTCCTCCTACAAGTTTCGTAGGAGTCATCAGCATGCGCACCGGCAGCGCAGCGGTTCAGGCGAACTCCATCACCCTGAGGTTATGCAGCTAGAGTAGCAATCGCGTGCTTAAGGGTCAATTGCACAGTGCGAGCCTAGTCGAGCCGAACAAGGTAGGCGTCGCCCTCGGCGGGCCGCAACCGGCGCTGGATCAACTCAGCCTGTTCACGGTTGTCGCCTTCTGGCCGGATGCGAATCCAATGACCCGTAGGTCCTGCAAAATCGATCACTCGCGCCGTCCTGTAGCGCCGTTCGAGCTGGTCGCGCAGCTTCATCGCCTTACGTTCATGTTCAAACGCGCCAATCTGCACGCACCACCGTCCGCCCTCTTCGATGGGTTTGGGCGTCTGATAAACATCGATCCGGACAGTCGCCAATCCAGCCCGGTAAACCCCCGTAGCCTTCGCCGAACCCATCGACAGATCCAGCACCCGCCCCGGCACGAACGGCCCACGATCCGTCACCCGCATCGCTGCCGACTGGCGCGTCTTTTCGTTCGTCACTACAATCAGCGAACCCATCGGCAGCGTGCGATGCGCCGCGCTCAAGGCGTTCTGATCGTAGACATGGCCATTGGCCGATTGGCGATTGTGATACGGCGAACCATACCAGCTGGCCACACCCTCTTCGGAGTAAATGGGCCGGTGCGTAGCGATAAAGTCCGCGTCCTGATCCGAAACCTCATTCAGTGGCTTGGGCGTCGATTTGATCGGAGGCGGCGCAGCAGCCTGCGCCATCACCGTCGGGTGGTGATGATGGCTGCAACCCGCCAGGCTCACGCAGAGAAAAGCCGCTGCCCCAAAGGCTTTCGCCCAGCCCGGCATCTTCTGCCACATGCCTTGAGCGTCGTTCACCGCTCACGCTTCCCGGCAGGGTCCAGCTTGTCCGCCCACGCTTCCAACTGTGCAGCAAGCGAGCGCATCGCGCTGGCCGACTCGCGCCGGACCTCAGGCACGACAACTCGGTCGACATAAGCGACGGCCTCGTTGATCTCGTTGGCCACTGTGTGTATCCAGTCTTCAACCTGATCGGCAGTCGCGCTGAAATTCCCACTTGGCGAAGCGTATCCCTGCATGGGTAAATCCCTCTGCTCTCAGTGTGTGCAGTCGCTTGCACCGCGTCAATGGCTTCTGGCGCAAACTTCGGGCAGAGGTGCCGGGAAGAGCAACGCCGTATCTTTCATGGTTCAAGCGGTCTTTTTGCTCAACAGCGCGTCGAAATAGGTAGCGACTTGATTGATGCCCACCCAGCCCTACATCCTACCCACACCGGTTTTCTTCCAGAAGACGACACTCTTTCTGGTTTGCATCGTAGCTCTGGCAGTTCTCGAGCCTAACCGCATGTTTGCCCAGGTTGCGCATGGCGAGGAGTTTCTTCCCGACGCTCCACGCCCGGCATCAGCTGCTCAGGCCCCTGTCTCAGCAACTACTCCGGCAACGCAGCCCGAGACCAAGCCGTTGTCGGCAAAGGTTCGCAAGCCATGCGCCTTTCCCCCATGCTTCGACTCCGACAACTGGTATTTGAAGTTCGTAACCGGCCCGCAGGATACTCCGCTGACGGTTCGTGACAAAGGCTGGCTCGCAGCACGCAACTTCGCCGATCCTTTCACCGCTTTCACAGTCCTGTTGGAAGGCGGCATTTCGGTCGCAGCGGACTCGCACTCACCCTATGGACCGGGCATGCCTGGCTACGGACGATATATCGGCGTCAGTTTCACCCAGGACCTGACCGGCGAGTTCTTCAACACCTTTCTCATTCCGTCCATCGTTCACCAGGACCCGCACTACCATCGCATGCCCCAGGCGGGATACATGCGCCGGGCAGCACACGCCACCGCCCAGGTAGTCTGGACCCGCAGCGACAACGGCCGCGGCATGTTGAACTACGGTAACCTCGTCGGCTTTGCCATCGATGACGAAATCGGCAACCTCTACATCCCCGGCCGCGAAACCAACGCAAGCGCCACCGCTCAGCGCTACGCCATCGGCCTCGCCACCGCCCCAATCGGCAACATCATCACAGAGTTCCTGCCCGACGTAGCCCGCCGCATCCACGTACAAATCGTAGTAGTACAGCGCATTATCAACCGCGTCGCCAACACCGACCAATAGGTGTGAGGCCTTGAATTCAGCCCGAACAGAAGAATGACTGGAACCCGCTGATTCGGGTAACGTTGCAGAGGTTTCCATCCCACTCCCCGCCCAAATTCCCCATTCAGCCACAGATTTCGCCATTCGCTGAACGTTGATTGGGTTGACCGGATGCCCAAAGTACCATGAGTGTGGGTCGCCAGACCCGGAATACGGGCCTCAGCCTGAAACTTCCGGTCTGCCCACCGCGCGGTCTTTAGTACGTCCAACAGATTGATTTCAAAAACGATGCACCAGATGAATCTAGACCGTCATCCAATGGCCACCGTGACCAAACCGACCAAGGAGATTTAAGCCCCGATGTCCAAAGCCGTAAAGTATGCAGAGAAAGCCGTCGTCTACGCCGCCAAAGGCGCGTGGGCAGTGTTCGAGCGCGTCAACCGGATCAGTCCGAATGAATCGATCACGCCCAAGTGGAGCGACAAGCCTCTGCTTAAGAGCTGGCAGAAGGAAAAGCCGCCTCTCGGCTGGCCCCGTTCGACCGATTCGCTCTGCCCCAAGTGCGTTCCTGAGATTCGCCAGCAGATCCTCGACGGCAAGCTGCCTCACGAAGTTCTGCTCAACGAAAAGGTCGGCGAAATCAAGGCCCAGATCATCGAGCGCGACGGCCAGATCCTGATGGTCAAGGACTGCCCCAAGCACGGCCACTTTGAAGACGTCATGTCCACCGATCCGGCCTTTTTCAAGCATCTCGAAGAGTCCTTCCCCGGCCGCGACATCCGCGCCCACAACGATGAGAAGCTGCATAACCACGGCACCTCGACCGTCACCCACGGCCGCGGCTCCGTGTTGACCATCGATCTCACCAATCGCTGCAACATGATGTGCGATCCCTGCTTCATGGACGCCAATCAGGTTGGCTTCGTCCACGAGCTCACCTGGGACGAGATCAAGACCATGCTCGACAACGCCATCACCATCAAGCCACGTCGTCAGATGAGCGTCCAGTTCTCCGGTGGTGAGCCGACCCTGTCGCCTTACTTCCTCGACGCTGTCGCTTACTCCCGCAAGGTCGGTTACAACTCCGTCCAGGCCGCTTCGAACGGCATCGAGTTCGCCAAGAGCAAAGAGCTCTGCCGCGCCGCTGCTGAAGCTGGTTTACGCTATGTCTACCTGCAGTTCGATGGTATCGGCAACGCTGCCAACTCGCACCGCAAGGTAGGCAACCTCTTCGACGTCAAGCTCCAGGCGATCGCCAACCTGCACGAAGCCGGTGTGGATATCGTCCCCGTGACGACCATCATCAACGGCATCAATAACGAGCAGGTCGGCCGCATCATCGAGTTTGCCCTCGACAATCCCAAGACCATCAGCTTCCTCAGCTTCCAGCCAGTATCCTTCACCGGCCGCGATGAGGATATCTCCGACGATCGCCGCCACGCGCAGCGCTACACGCTCAGCCATCTGGCTCACGACGTTAAGAACCAGACCGGCATCGGCGAGCCCGCCCGCGACTGGTTCCCCATCAGCTTCATGAGCACCTTCTCTGACTGGGCCGATAACATTCACGGGCCTGGCGCCGAGTGGGGCCAGCTCTCCTGCGGATGCCACCCCAACTGCGGTATCGGCACCGCGCTTATGATCGACAAGGAAACCAAGGAAGCCGTTCCCGTTCCCGCCTTCCTCAAGATCGGGCAGGTTGCCAAAGATCTCGCCAAGGTCAACGATGCCGCTCGTGGCAAGTTCCTTTCCATGGTCGGCTTCGCGCTGGCTCTGGTTCGCAACTACGACCCATTCATGGCTCCGACCCACTTCAAAATCACTGACATGATGAAGAAGATGGATAAGACCTTCGGTGCCTCAGGCAAGAGCTACGGCAAAGTCTCCGGCGACCGCACCAAGGAAGACATCGATCTTCGCCGCGCCGACCGCTGGAACTTCCTTTTCATTGCCGGCATGTGGTTCCAGGATCTGTTCAACTACGACTTCCGTCGCACCGAACAGTGCATCATCCCCTATGCCACGCAGGAAGGCGAAATCAGCTTCTGCGCCTACAACACCGGTGTAGGCTGGCGCAACATCATCGAGAAGATGCACATGACCGCAACTCTGACCAAGTGGTACGAAGAGCACGGGCGGCATGAAATCTTCGCAGGCGGCAAAAAGGTTGGCATGGGCGCACAGGGCCACAAGCTCGAACTGAACATGGAGCATGTAAACTCTGAAGCCAACCACACGCTCGACGATCTCGGCATTGCCAAGAACTCCCGCGAAGAGAAGATCCGAGCTCGCGACGAGAAGATCAAGCAGGACGCTGAGAACGCCCGCATGGCCAAGCTCTATCGCGAAAACGTGCTGGGTGAGAAGCCGATTGAAGGTCTGATCCGGCTCGACGCCATCGCTCCCGCAAAGCCAATCGCAACACGCGCCGAAGAGCCAGTCGCGGGAGACTAATTTTCCTGCAACCATCCTTAAAAACGACCGCCCCAGAGTACTCACTCTGGGGCGGTCGTTTTGCGTCTAGAACCCGTCATCGAATGTTGAAGCTGTAGACGACGCTGGTCGAGATGATCGGATAAATCGTGACCTTGTTCAGGTTCTGCCGCAGATGCGTCAGGCGGGTCTGCAGGTCCTTGTTGAACTCAACCGTGATCGAATTCTTCGGATCGCCCAGGCTGCTGCATTGCTTCTGCTGTTTATCCAGGCAAGCCCATCCACTTACGTTCACATCGACGGTAGGTGCTCCCGTAAAAGCGACGCCAAACTCCGACGGAAAAGACCAATGGCGGTCTGAGTGGGGAATGAACTTGCCGAAGCCGCCCGTGATCGAGAGGGCGGGTTTTTTGGAGTGCAATCCAAGCAAGCCCGTCGCCGTGAGTGGTGTCGCACCGGTAGCAGCATTCGCTGTGGCGGAGTAGTAAGTGTGGTCGCCCAGATCAACCTCGGTTCCTCCAACTACGGTCGATGAGGCCGAGATTTCATTGTTGTTGAGGAAGACGATACCCGGACTGATGCGCCACACGCTGCCCCACGGATACCAGTCGAGCGCCGCAGCCGCTGACCCAAAGTTGAACTTGGCGTCTACGTTATAGCCCTCCACCTCAAACCGGCCCGTGTCCAGGTTAAAGAAGCTCCCCTGCAGCCGCCCATCAAAGTAGTGATTCAGCACAATCGCCGACTTGACGCCAATGCCCCACGGAGAGATATCCGCGCCGATACCGACCCGCGAAAAGGGAACCTGATGCCAGACCGCGGCGGGTTTCGCGGCATAGTGGTCAAACCCCGCAATAGGCTCCATCATGCCTGAGCCCGGCTCAGGTGCAGAAGGCAAAGGCTCTAACTCCGCAAGTTCCGGGCTGATAATTGCTGTTGCCGTAGACGAACTCCACGAATGAATTTGCGTGCTCGCGGAACCAGCAGGGTTCGCAAGCAAGTGAGCAGGGGTTTGAGCGGCTACCAACAGGGAACTGGCTGAAATGCCGAGAACTGCCGGAAGGAGTGAGAGCGATTTCAATTCGAACAGGGTCTTCAGGGGGAGTCTCCAATATGATCTGAAACAGGTATGGCTTGATCCACGCCAAATGGACGGTCGTCCACCCAAAAAGGCGTGCGAATGCGTCACTTCAGCATTGGAAATCGTGGCCATTCAAGTAGGAAGTCTCTAAAGTAACATTACCATCGCGCAGTGAAAATGAATTGAAGCAAAACAGGATTCATCCCATAAAACCTTCCACAATCGAACCACGTCGGATTCGAAAGTGCCAAAATGGCGTGGTTTGATTCGTAGCCTGATCTCAGGTCACAATCCCGCTAAAATCGAATCTATGCAGTCCAGTGAAGTGCCGGATTCAAACCAGACTGGGAACAAAAAGCGCGAGTCCGAGATTCAGTTCCAGCCGTCCTCCATTGGAGAGATGCGGGCACGGCTGTTGGCCTGGTATGAGCTCCACCGTCGCGATCTACCCTGGAGGCGCACGCGCGACCCTTACGCCATCTGGGTTTCAGAGATCATGCTGCAGCAGACGCGTGTAGCCGCCGTTCTGGGCCGATATGAAGCTTTTCTACGTAATTTTCCAACGGTCGAGTCTCTGGCTCACGCTGCCGAGGCCGATGTTCTGACTCTGTGGAGCGGGCTTGGCTACTACCGCCGCGCTCGCATGCTTCACAAGGCAGCAAAGACCGTAGCCTTTGACTACAAAGGGGTGATGCCGGGTGTAGCGGCAGAGCTGCGCGCCCTCCCCGGAGTGGGCGCATATACTTCCGCGGCCATAGCCAGCATCGCCTACGGAGAGCCAGTAGCGGTCGTCGACGGCAACGTCGAGCGCGTAGTGCAGAGGTTGGCCGGTTGGGGTTCAGACGCCAGGGTAGGTCAGGGAGAGCTGATACGTCGTACCGAGAAGCTGGCGAACAAGCTACTCGATTCAAATCGCCCCGGCGACTTCAACCAGGCCATGATGGAGCTGGGAGCGACCGTCTGCCTTCCGCGCACCCCAACCTGCCTCATCTGCCCGCTGCGGCGGCAGTGCCACACACGTGGCGAACACCCGACCCCTGCCCGGGCTAGGATGCGAAGTCAGGTCGCTGCCTATGCCTTGTCGATTCGCAATTGTCCCAGTGGTTACAACGGGCCGCCCGTGCGAGAAGTGCTCTTGCACCAGCGCTCCCAGGATCAAACCGTAATGCCGGGCATGTGGGAGCTGCCTCCCCTGCGCGACCCGGAGATCTCAGGTCCCCTGGTGCAGATGGCGCTCCGTCACGCCATCATGCAGGTCAACTACTACGTCCGCATCCGTAGCGTCGACGAGGCCGACCTCGAGAGACTCACTGTTGCTTCGGAGTCGGCACGGTGGTTCAAGCTATATGAAGTGGAAAATCTTCCCCTGACAGGACTTGCGCGGAAGGTATTCATGCGCTCCGGGCTGGCCGAGCTCGCGCCGCTGCCGCCCGTGCTCGATCAGGCATGATCGCAGCTCTCAGAATGGCTCAGGCTTAACGTTGTGATGGCAGAGCTGGATAGCATGATTGAACGCATTGACGATGCGCGGCGGCAAAGATTCATCGTCTGAGTCAATCTTGACCGACTTGCCTTTGCCCTCAAATGGGATAGCGATTTCTTCCATCGGAACGCTGCCCGTGCTCCGGCGCTTCCAGGTGATCGCATTTGCCGAGGCCTCAATCGTCAGCGAAGTGAAGGAAGCCGGCTGAATCGTCGTCTCGCTCGATTCAAGCCCCTCTGTAGTCTTGCGGCCGCTCTGTTGCTCCAATTTCAGAAAGGTCCGTGTCAGTTGATCGAGCGGAATATGGTTCACCGCCACCACCGAGTAATCGTCTCCCTTGATGAGTTGGCCCAGGGTGAGAGAGCACCCCTCAAAGCTCACCACGGAAACCGATTCGTGGGTATTCACGATCTGTCGGTCCACTTCGACTGCCGGCTTGTTCTTCTTGGGAGCCCTGTAAGTCACGATGGCCCGGCGGCTCGTATGGGTCAACCCGATCAGATGCGACTCGATCCAGTCTGTCGTCTCCTTCAAAGACGGCCCACTGGCAGGCGAAGACGCCTCAGGGGAAGCTCCAGCGGGGGGACTAGCCGTCTGCTCACCAAGAGCCGAACCCATAAATGCCCCCACAAGCAGAACTACACCCCAGACACCCGGCATGTCAGTAACCCTCCCCAAACATATCCATGACAGGCGCAACCATATCACGAACATTCAACAGAAAGGAACAGCGATTATCTCTTTTATATGGAGTGGTTTGAGGGTGGTGCAGTCTTGTCCCAAAACTACATAGAAAGTAACTTAAAACTAAGTCTAGTAGTAATCGGAACAGCTAAGATAGTAACCACATCGCGTACAAACCAGCTTGCAGTGGTGGCCACTAAGCATCTGACTGCAGTTCGGGCAAACCTGCTGGTGGTGGCTCGGAGTTATCGCTACCTCCGGCTCTGCCGCAGCGGGTAAAAATTCCCCGTCAAATTCGGCGTCGAGTGCAGTTGGGCGCTCCGGAAGCATGGCTGAGAGATTAGCATGGAGTCTGGCGCCAACTCCACCCACCGGGTGCGCGGATGCCAAAAGGATTTGTTCGAAGGAAGGGACGGCCGTTTCGCAGTCGTTGCACGGCCGGACAGAATTTAAAGAGTTTCTATCGGAGCCCAGGTACGGGCAAGGAGCATTTCATGGCGAGCAAAGCAAGCGCAGTATGGACCGGTTCTCTCAAAGAGGGCAAAGGATCGATCAGCACCGCAACCGGCGTTCTGAAAGACGCGAACTACTCTTTCCAGACCCGTTTCGAGGGCGCAGACAGCGGCACCACTCCTGAAGAGCTGATCGCAGCCGCGCACGCAAGCTGCTTCTCCATGGCTCTCGGAGCCCAGCTCGGCGGCTCCGGACTCACCCCCACCAAGATCGAGACCGCTGCTGCCGTCACCCTGGGCAAGGTCGAGGGCGGCTTCGCCATCACCAAGATCACCCTCACCACCACCGCCGACGTTCCCGGCGCCACTCAGGAAGTCTTCGACACCGCCGCCGCCAACGCCAAGGCCGGCTGCCCCATCTCCAAGCTCTTCGCCAACAACACTGAGATCGTTCTCGACGCAAAGCTGGTCTAAGCCATCCGGCCTCGAAAACGAGCGGGTGCCCACACCGGGTGCCCGCTTTTTCGTTTCAGCCCTCCGCCGTTTCCCCCGTCAGGCTCAGCCCTGTCGCGGCGCCGATTAGAACCGCCACCACCGTCGAGAGCACCATCGGCGGAATCCCAAAATACAGCAGCGAAAGCACAAGGCCTGCCACCTGCCACACAAAGAAGGCCCCACCCAGCACTTTCACATCTCTTGAACCGCGTTTCGCCATCCCCGCCAGGTACCACGCCAGAAACGCCTCAAAAACCATGCCCGCCGTAGCCGACAGCCCAAAGCCACGGTAAAACCCGCCATAGCTGTAGACCGCCCCCTTGACCTCAAAGTGCACGTTGTTCATCGCGTCGCGTACCGCCAACCCCGGCTCCGTCGGCGGTTTAAAACTGAGAAAACCAAAGGTATGCCCCGCTGCAAATACCAGGAACAGGACAGCCGTAATCCGGAAAAGAATCGTAGCCTTCAAGCCGCACCCCCCGCCTGCTCCGCAAAGAGCGCGATGATCGTCGTCCACCCTCCCGGCGAGTCCACTTGCGAGCGCATCCCAGAGAACCCAGCCCCATGCCGCTCAAAGTTGCGGTGCTCCAGCTCCACCAGTGTCGAGCCATCCGGAGCCGCCGTAAAGCGCACCTCCACCTCGCTGCACTGTGCCAGTTCCGTCTCATACTTCCACGTCGGCGAAACCCGCCAGGCCATCACAAACCGCGCAGGCGGCTCCCACGCAGTCACCTCTCCCCAAGGGCACTCCGTGCCATCGGCCTGCTCGCTGTAGCAGCGGCCTCCCAGCCGGGGCTCGATCACCGCCTTCGTCATCGGTGAACTCCCGATATGGTGAGTCCGCGGCCACCAGCTATCGATTCCTTCCGTAAACACCTTGAAGGCCCGTGCAGAGTTGGCGCGCACGCGAATGCTCTTTCGCACCGGCTCCACCGAAGAAACGTGATCGCTCATATCGGTAACCATCGGCATTATTGTTCCTCTACTTTCTGCTGAAAGGCTGTAAGAGCCAGCCCCCAGAACTGGTCGAAGTATGCCCGTAAAGACTCAAATCCCTGCGGATTAAGCTGGTAAACCCGCCGCGTTCCCGCAGCCCGGTCTGTGACCAGCTCTGCCTGCTTCAGAACTCGCAAGTGCTGCGAAATTGCCGGGCGGCTCACCGGAAACTCCTCCGCAAGCCGGCCCACCGACGCCGGACCGCGCAATAGCAGTTGCACGATCGCGCGCCGCGTCGGGTCGCCAAGCGCATCCAGTTGCGAATTTTGGTAAGTTTCCACTAACGGTAAGTTAATACTTACATAATGTGGAGTCAATACCTACTCGCTCAAAATTTCCAGTCCTGACCACGGATTGGGTCTCTCCCGGCCCCTCGATTTGACACCCCGCCCGGCATTTGCGAAACTCAATCTTGCTGCCAGTCTGGTTTTTGCCAGGCGTAGTGACCGTGCCGAAGTGGCGGAATTGGCAGACGCGCATGGTTCAGGTCCATGTACTCGCAAGGGTGTGGAGGTTCAAGTCCTCTCTTCGGCACCATAATTTAAGCAGCAATCAGACGCCCCGATTCGATTCCCTCGAATGGGGCTTTGTTGCGTCTGGACTACTTTCAGGGGCTTCAGACGCCGAATTTATACTAAGAGAGCATGTCCACCCACCTCGACAGAATCCTCGCAACCACCCGCGCAACAGTCGCCACCAGCAAAGAGCGCGTTTCCGTCGCGGATCTCGAGCGGCAGGCCGCCCTGCACACGCCGCGAGGATGGGCCGCAGCCCTGCGCCGTCGATCCGAAGTGGCTCCCGCAGTCATCGCCGAACTGAAAAAGGCCTCGCCCTCCAAAGGCCTCATCCGCCCTGAGTTCGATATCGAGTGGCTGGCCCAGCGGTATGAAGTGGGTGGCGCCGCGGTGCTATCCGTCCTCACCGACGAGCCCTATTTTCAGGGTTGCCTCCGCAATCTTGAACTGGCCTCCGCCGCCGTAGTCCTGCCCTGCCTCCGCAAAGATTTCACCGTCGACGAATATCAGATCGTAGAGGCCCGCGCCCATCGCGGCGACGCCATCCTGCTCATCGCCGCCGCCCTCACCAACACCGAGATGGAGCAGTTTCTGCGTGCCGCCCACAGTCAACAGCTCGACGTGCTCTGCGAAGTTCACACCGGCGAAGAACTCGACCGCGTCCTCGGCCTCAGCGAAACCCCAGACGCCATCGGCGTCAACAACCGCGATCTGCGCAGCTTTGAGGTCCGCCTCGAAACCTCCCTCGAACTCCTGGACCGCATCCCCGCCGATGTGGTGCGAGTCGCCGAGAGCGGCATCGCCACCTCCGCCGATCTTCGCCTGCTCCGTAATGCAGGCTTCGACGCCTTCCTCATCGGCGAAAGTCTCATGCGCCAGCCCGACCCGGCTATCGCCCTGCAGGCCCTGCTTGGCGAAAACCCACGCCGCCCCTTCAATGAAGTCTTGGCGTCCATGCCTAATGTCGGTCTCGATTCCGACTTTGAGCGGATTCAGGATATTGGGCGACCGGACCCTCTTGAGCCATGAACCTCTGGGTCAAAATCTGCGGCAACACCTCTCTGGCAGACGCCCAGCTCGCGGTCGATGCAGGAGCTGACGCCGTCGGCTTCATCTTCGCCCCCAGCCCCCGCCAGGTTACGCCCGCACAGGTAGCAGAGATCACATCGCAACTCGTGGGCAATGCGGAAAAAATCGGCGTCTTCGTCGATGCTGGTTTCGCCGCCATCGCCGCCACTGTGCAGCAATGCGGCCTTACCGGCGTGCAACTCCACTCCCAGGGCGACGAAAATCTTCCAGCAGCACTTCGCGAACGCTTCGGCCCCACCCTGCGCATCCTTCAGGTCCTCCACTACGCTGAAACCATCGCCGGACCCTTGCAGCAGGCCGCCGCCAACCCCGCCATCGACGCCGTTCTTGTGGATTCCCGCACCGCCAGCGCCGTCGGCGGCACCGGCATCGCATTCGATTGGGAAGCCGCCCGCAAGACCGTCTTCTCCGGCCATAGCGGACTGAAGCTGATCGCCGCCGGAGGCTTGAATCCCGACAACATTGCTCACGCTGTCAAGCTCCTCCAACCCTGGGGCGTCGATGTTTCCAGCGGCACCGAATCCGTCCCGGGACGCAAAAACCCGCGTAAAGTCTACGAATTTGTGACGCGTGCCCGCGCATCCCAGGCAGAGCTCACCCCTCAAAAATAATCCCAAATTTGTTGCCGGTAATTATTCTCGTTTTTTGTAAAATCAAGATCACAGATAACAACTCACATGCAAGCGCCTCGTAACCGGGCAGGACGATTTACGTCTGCTTTGGCCTCTTGGGACATCAGGCAGCTGGAGTGGCCAGGACCAATGCACCCCCCTCCCCCCCTCCTTGCATGCAATTGCACGACAACCACTCACCACTCAGGATTGGAGAACTTCTTCATGTCCGCAAACGTGCTCGTCCAAACCCGCATCGACGCCGCTATCAAAGAGCGCGCCTCGGCCATCCTTGAATCGCACGGAATGACCATCTCCGACGCCGTCCGCATCCTCCTCACGCGGACAGCTTTCGAAGGAGGCCTGCCCTTCGACCCCTCGCCCAACAGTCTCGCCTACAACCAATACATCCGCCGCGCGGTCCTCGCAGCCCTTCAGGAACTGCTTCAGCTCACATCGCAAAACTCCAGTTAAGGACACCTGCACCTGCCGGGCTATCGCCGCTGTACACTAAAAAAGTCAGCATCGAAAAGTTTTGTGAGCAGGAAGGCTTTCCAATGGCGGCAGGGATTCTTCAACCGGCATATCAAGAGCAGACAGAGTCGCGTCCCGGGCGCTTCGGCGTCTACGGTGGGCGCTACGTCCCCGAGACGCTCATGGCCGCCCTCAACGAGCTCGAATCCGCCTACGCCGAGGCAAAGCAGGACGCGGCATACCAGGCCGAACTCGCCCTCCTCCTCAAAGACTTCGCCGGCCGCCCTACACCGCTCTACTTCGCCAAGCGCCTCACAGAAACCCTCGGCGGAGCAAAGATTTACCTCAAACGCGAAGACCTCCTCCACACCGGTGCGCACAAGATCAACAACGCCCTCGGCCAAGGATTGCTCGCCAAAAAGATGGGCAAGCGCCGCATCATCGCCGAGACCGGCGCCGGTCAGCACGGGGTAGCCACCGCTACCGTCTGCGCGCTCCTCGGCCTCGAGTGCATCGTCTACATGGGCGAAGAAGACATGCGCCGTCAGGAACTGAACGTCCTGCGCATGCGCCTTCTCGGCACCGAAGTTCGGGGTGTCTCCTCCGGATCGAAGACCCTCAAAGACGCTGTCAACGAAGCCCTCCGCGACTGGGTCACCAACGTCCGCGACACCTACTACATCCTCGGCAGCGCCCTCGGTCCGCATCCCTACCCGACCATGGTGCGCGACTTCAACCGCGTCATCGGCATCGAGATGCGTGAACAGATCCTCGAAAAGGAGGGTCGTCTGCCCACCGCCATCGTCGCCTGCGTCGGCGGCGGCTCCAACGCCATCGGCGCATTCCACCAGTTTCTCGGCGATAAGGGCGTCCGTCTGATCGGCGTCGAAGCCGGCGGCCGCAGTAAGAATCTCGGCGACCACGCCGCCCGCTTCGACGGCGGCTCGCCCGGCGTCCTCCAGGGCACCTATTCCTACGTCCTCCAGGACGAAGACGGCCAGGTTTCCCTGACTCACTCCGTCTCCGCCGGCCTCGATTACGCCTCCGTCGGCCCCGAACACGCCTACCTACACGACTGCGGTCGCGCCGAGTACGTTTCTGCCGATGATGCCGAGGTGATGCACGCCGTCGTCACCCTGGCCCGGACAGAGGGAATCCTCCCCGCGCTCGAGAGCGCCCATGCTGTCGCCGAATGCCTCAAAATTGCCCCGAAAATGGCAGCACATGACATACTAGTAATCAATCTCTCTGGCCGCGGCGACAAGGACATGAACACCATCGCTCGCGAGTTGAATATCCAGGGGGCCACCGGCCTTCAGGTTTAGACCCTACAGGTCCGGATAAAGCAATCTCATGGCAATCCGATTCCAGCAACATCCCGGCCTCGTTGTGTACCTCACAGTAGGAGACACTGGCCTGCCCCAGCCCGCCTCGGCCGGAAAAATTCCTGATCTGAGTGTCACGCGCAAAATCGCCCTGGCGGCCATTGACGCCGGCGCAGACGTGCTCGAGCTTGGCATTCCCTACAGCGACCCGCTCGGCGACGGCCCTGTCATCCAGCGTGCCAGCGAACGCGCCGTTGCCCGTGGTACAAGTCTCAAAGATGTCGTAGCTCTCGCCAAAGAACTTCGCATCGCCCGCCCCAAATCCGGCCTCATCCTGTTTTCTTATCTGAATCCCATCCTCCGATACGGCATGGCAAAATTCGCCGACGCAGCCGCCGACGCTGGAGTAGATGGCGTCCTGATCATTGACATGATCGTAGAAGAAGCAGCGGAGTACATCGCCGAGATGGAGCGAGTGAATCTGGCCCCGATCTTCCTCGCCGCTCCCACCAGCACCGATGAGCGCCTCAAGGCCATCGCCGAGCATAGCAAGGGCTTCATTTACGCCATCTCTCGTACAGGTATTACAGGCAAACAGCAAAGCGTAGCAGCCGACGCAGCCGGGCTGGTCGGACGCATTCGGCGCTGGAGCAAGCTGCCCATAGCCGTCGGGTTTGGCATCTCCAACGCGGATCACGTCACACAGGTGGGTGAATTCGCAGATGCGGCGGTTATCGGCAGCGCAATCGTCGAATTGATCGAGCGAACCTCACTCGATCAGGGCGAAGAGCAGGCACCCGGCGCAGTGGCTCGATTTATCGAGGGTCTGCGCCAGCCGTATCCGGTGCAGGCCCTTTAACGCGGAAGCAGAGGAAACACTCTCAACGCAACCGCCGACGACACTTCGCAGGCGCTCCCAGGCTGCAAATTCCAGTCCAGGGCCGCCGAAGATTTTTGGCTGAACGAATTTTCACTGGCTTGCCGAATGAGGATCGAAAAATCCGCCATCATCGGCAAATCAGAAACAGGACGAGGCAAACATGACGTTAGAAGAATTGCGGAAACAGATCGATGAGCTTGACCGCCAACTGGTGTCGTTGCTAACCCAGCGGGCAGAGGCGGCGCTCGAAGCAGGCCGTCTCAAGGTGGCCACTTCTTTGCCGATTTACGAGCCGGCTCGGGAGAAGACGATCTACGAGAACGTGCGCGCGGCAAACAAGGGCCCTCTGCCCGACATCGAACTGACGCATATCTTCGAGCGCATCATCGACGTCATGCGCGCCCTCCAGAAAAATGAGTTGGCCAGCCAGAGAAATGCCCAGGCACTCCTGGGCCACGAAGCAGGCGTGCAGTCGCCCGAGACGGGGAACAGGCAATGATCGTAGCAATGCAGGAATTCGCAACCGAAGAACAGATCGACAGTGTCATTGAAAAGCTGATCGAGGCTGGCGTCAACGTACACCGGACTACCGGAGCAACCCAGACCATTCTGGCGGCCGTAGGGCCGACCTCCTCGTTGGACATTGAGGAGTACAAGCTCCTCGGGGGCGTGCTCAACGTCCACCGCATCAGTTCGCCCTACAAACTCGCCGGACGCGCCTTCCGTCCCGAAGGCACCATTGTCGAGTTCAACAACGGCGTCAAAATCGGCGGCGACGAAATTCCCATCATGGCCGGCCCCTGCTCGATCGAGAGCCAGGATCAGATCTTCCTCGTAGCCCAGCAGGTCAAAGAGGCAGGCGCCACCTTCCTCCGCGGCGGAGCCTTCAAGCCCCGCAGTTCGCCGTATGCCTTCCAGGGCATGGGTATCCCCGGCCTCAAGCTCATGCGCGAAGCCGCCGACGCACACGGCCTGCTCGCAATCAGCGAGGTCATGGAGAT
>Ga0105248_10003508_pt1 | contig 17392 bp, 16 predicted proteins | sample KBSS34metaG_FD_81524 | JGI IMG/M metagenome (GOLD analysis project Ga0105248, IMG submission 81524) | Switchgrass rhizosphere microbial communities from Kellogg Biological Station, Michigan, USA - KBS S3-4 metaG | ecosystem: Host-associated > Plants > Roots > Rhizosphere > Soil | place... | reverse complement strand
TCCTGGCGGCCGAGCCGCGTGCCGGCGTAGCGCGCCAGCAATTCGTCTTCTGCCGCCCGCACGGCGTCGGGCGACGTCAGGCCTTCGAGGGTACCCATCGCCGTCAGGCAATAGAGCGCACAACACAGTTGAGACCGCACATGTCCATGGGTCACCAGACTCTGTCTGCGTGCCAGCTGAATTGCCTCTTCGTGCGACGTCGCTATCATCACGACGGGAAGACATCGCATCAGCGAGCCGTTGCCGTTATCACGTTCGTCGCTGGGCCCGGCAAGCGCCGGATCGACGCCTGATGTCAGTTCATGAAATGCTCTCTGCGTCTGCAAGCCGACGTCGAAGACGTGCCCATCCGGCGTGAACGCTCCTCGGTGAAACCAGTTCAGCAGATTGGTTGCAAACGCATCGAGATCCAGTTCGCGACCGCGTAACAACGCATCGAAAAGTGCCAGTGCCTGGGCGCCGTCGTCGCTCCATGTGCCCGGCGGTACGCCCTGATGGGCGCGATCGAAATCCGGCGGCGGCGTCATCTCGATGGCGCCCAATGAAGCGATTGACGCTGCACTGTGGAATTCGTATGGCACGCCTAGCGCGTCGCCGATCAAGAGCCCGAACAAGCCGCCACGCAGGCGGGTGCGTTGAGAAAGAGTCGTCATCGGCATAAGGTGGTGATTTCACGGTGCGCAGGCTCACCATGCGGGTTGGATACAAACTGGCATGACGCCAGGCCCATTTGATAAGATCCCCCTTCGCTCATCCAATCGACTCCAAGGCATGGATAAAAAAATACGCGTGCGGGTTGCGCTGATCATTTCTGCCGTTGCATGTTACCGGGTATTCACGCATGTTCACCAGATTGCGACCGAGTGCATCCAGATCGGACAAAGCCAGCGATGTAGCTTCGAAAACGCAGCCAACTTCGAGGGCTTGCAAAATGTCGATCTGCTTTTTACGTGTGGCTGGGTGTCGGGCGCCGTGATGTGCTGGTTCTTTGTCATGCAAGCCGGCAATAAGCCTCAATGATCCGCTGAGCGCGCCAGCTAGGCGCGAAGATCTCCACGCAGATACGCAGCAACCGCCTCTGTCAGTGCGATGCCGCGCAATTCCTCCGGCGACACCAGACGCGCGGCGACAATCTCCCGATTATCCAGCCGCAGTTCGGGCATGCTGTCGAGGTGCAGTTCAAAGAAATGCACCCGGTCTTTTCGACCATCCCATATGCCGCTAGCGTTGCCCGCAGGGCGCAGCGTGTACGACGACAGGCCAATCTCCTCCTCCATTTCGCGTCGCGCCGCCGCATCGGGCGTCTCACCGGGCCCGACACCGCCGCCGGGAAAATTCCACTCCGCCCGGTACGACGACTTCACGAGCAACAGCGCTTGCCCGACGTAAATTGCGATTAGCGCGCCTTCGTGGTCAGGCCGTCGAAGGAGCCACCAGATGCGAGCGCATCGAAATGCAAACCAGAACACGATGCGCCAGACCGCGTCGATAAGCCTGGCGGGTCCCGCTCGCTCGAGGCTCGGCATCAGGTTTTCTCCTTTCTTTTCGTGGGCAGAGGATCTTCCGGGGCGCTGCGTCAGTGCGGCTTCGATGTTTCGATGCTTCGATCGTTCGGCACTTGTCACGGCAGCGCATCGAAACCGTAGTTTAACGGGAGGCCGCGTGGTTGTTACGCTTCAAAAAAGCGTCTGCTGACCACTCGTCAGCGTTTCGAAGTCGTCATTCAACAAAGGCAGTATCGCGTCCGCCACCGGCTGCAACTGACTGCTCAGGTAGTGCTGATAGTCGAGCGCAGATCGCCAGGTTTCGAGCGGTTCCGGCCCGGCGCTGGTCATCACGTAACTGATCCAGCCGCCGCTCTGATACTGCAGCGGCCGCCCCTGCTGCTGATTGAATTCGTCCGCCATACGGGCAGCCCGCACGTGGGGCGGCACGTTGCGCTGGTACGCAGCAAGCGGACGACGCAGCCGTTTGCGATAGATCAGCAGTTCATCGAACTCGCCACTCAAGGTCCGGCGCACATAGTCACGTACGTAATCCTGATACGGCTCGCGCCTGAACACGCGCAGATAGAGTTCCTGCTGGAACCGCTGGGCCAGCGGCGTCCAGTCGGTACGTACCGTCTCGAGCCCCTTGTAGACCACTTCCTCGCTGCCATTCTCACCCAGCGTGAGCCCCGCATAGCGCTTCTTGCTGCCTTCTTCAGTACCACGGATAGTCGGCATGAAAAAGCGCCGATAGTGCCTCTCGAACTGCAGCTCCAACGCGCTCTCCAGACCGAAGCGCTCACGCAGGTCCTGCTGCCACCAGTCGTTGATATACGCGACGAGTGTCCGTCCTGTCTGCGCGGCCTCTTCTTCCGTGCGCGCCTGGTTTAGCCAGACGAAGGTCGAATCCGTGTCCCCGTAAATGACTTCGTAGCCCTGCGATTCGATCAGCTCGCGCGTCTTGCGCATGATCTCGTGACCCCGCATCGTGATCGACGACGCGAGGCGCGGGTCGAAGAACCGGCATCCGGTCGAACCCAGCACGCCATAGAACGAGTTCATGATGATCTTCAACGCCTGCGACAGCGGCTTGTTGCGATCGCGCTTGGCCGCCTCGCGCGCCTCCCAGATGTGCGCAACGACGGACGGCAGGCCATGCCGGCTACGCGAGAAGCGCGCGCCCAGAAAACCGGGAACCGAGTCGGCATCGTCGGGATTGCGCATGCCTTCCACGAGTCCGACCGGATCGATCAGGAAGGTGCGGATAATCGACGGGTACAGGCTCTTGTAGTCGAGCACCAGCACCGAATCGTAGAGACCCGGCCGGGAGTTCATCACAAAGCCCCCCGGGCTCGGCGCTCCCGCGACGTCCCCAAGGTTCGGGGCGACATAGCCAAGCCGATGCATCAGCGGCATATAGCGATGCGTGAAGGCGGCCACCGAGCCGCCGCTCCGGTCTGCCGGCAGGCCCGTCACGCTCGCGCGTTCAAGCAGGAACGCCAGCAACTCGGTCTTGGCGAAGATCCGCGTTACCAGCTCGCAGTCTTTCAGGTTGTATCGCGCGAGCGCCGGCTTGTCTTCATCGAAGCGGCGCTGGATTTCATCCATGCGCTGGTATGCGTTGTCGATCGCCTTGCCCTCGCCCAGCACCGCCTGCGAAACAGATTCGAGGCTGAACGACGGGAAGCTCCAGGTCGCCGATCGCAGCGCTTCGATGCCGTCGATGATCAGCCGGCCCGCTGCACCCGCGAAGAAATGCCCCTGCGTCAGGCCGTGTTCCCGCCACTCCATCACGCTGCCGTCGCGGCCCAGACACAACGGAACGCGATATTGCTCCGCATGCTGATGCAGGATGCGCAGATCGAACTGCACCAGATTCCAGCCGATAATCGCATCGGGATCGTGCCGCGCCATCCATTCGTTCAAACGCTCGAGCAGTTGCGGACGGCTTTCGCAGTATTCGAAGTCGAAATCGACCGCGGCGTTGCTGTCGCCGTTTGCCGGGCCGAGCATGTAGACCTGGCGCTGCCCACAGCCTTCGAGTGCGATTGAGTAGAGCTCTCCGTTGGCGCTGGTCTCGATGTCGAGCGACACCAGCCGCAACTGCGGCCGATAGCCCGATGCGGGCTTCATGTCACCGTCCAGCAACGGACCACTGCCGTTGGGTTTGCCGCTGAACCAGACAGGCGCGGTGATGAAGCGCTCCATCATGTACCGGTCGGGCGGAAAGACGTCGGCCTCGTAGACGTCGACGCCGGCCTGTTTCAGGCGCTTTTCGACGCGGGTCAGTTGCCGGTATTGCGGGCTATACAGCCCCAGCACCGGACGATGCTGAAAGTCGCGCAGTTCGAGTGGGCGCAACTCGATCCCTGCAGACGGCGATTCGCGACGCAGGACCAGTTCGACGTGCTCGCGCTGCGCGGCGGGGATGAACGCAACGGATTCCTGCGGGCGCAGACGGATCTGGCGCGGCCCGTCGTCGGTCGCCAGCCAGAACACCACCTCCGTACCAGCCGGCGAGTCTCGCCAGTGACGGGTCAAAATGAAGCCCTGCTTCTGCGCTGTCAAACACCCACTCCAATTCGACGGTATATGCGCCGGATTTTACCGCCCGCGCCGGGTACTCATTTTCGCGCCTGATTGCGGCCCGATTGCCGCCCGATTGCCGCCCGCATTACGCGTGTCGACGCTTGACACTGCCAACAGGCTTGGGTGCATACTTCCTGCTCGGCAGATCTCGCTTAAGGGGCTTACGGGAGGCATAAAGCCATGAAACCCGGGGCGGAGACACCCTTTTGGCCATAGGTTGACGCAAACAGCCTGCTGTTAGTGAACAGAAAGCACCTTGTCATAAATAGAACGATTCAAGGAGAGCCTTACATGTCAGCGCAGTCCTCGCAAAGCGCATCCGCACTCACGATCGCGGTGGATGGCAAAGCGCATGTTGTAGAAGCGTCGCCAGATACGCCGCTGCTATACGTGTTGCGAAATGAATTGAATCTCACCGGCCCGCGATTTGGCTGTGGCCTCGCGCAATGCGGCGCGTGCACCGTTCATCTGGACGGAGCCGCCGTACGCTCATGTGTGTTGCCGGTCTCCGTGGTGGCAGGCCATCAGGTGACCACCTTGCAAGGCCTTGCGCAAACCGTGCCGGCCGAACAGCGTATCGATGGACTGCATCCGGTACAGCATGCGTTTATCGAAGAGCAGGCGGCGCAGTGCGGGTACTGCATGAATAGCTGGATCATGAACAGTGCCGCGTTCCTCAAGCAGAATCCGCACGCATCCGACGCTGAGATTCGCGCCGGGCTGACTGGACTCAAATGCCGCTGCGGAACTCATATCGCGATCTTGCGCGCCGTCAAACGTGCCGCCAAGGCCATGGCGTAATGCCCACCCGGACCTGGAGATCGATATGTCGGATATTTCGTTAAAGGTTTCGCGGCGGCAGTTTCTCGGCACGGGCGGCGCGTTGATTGTGTCGTTCGCCTGGCCCACACTCACCCGCGCGGCGACCGCGCCGGAGCGAGCCAACGTCGTCGCGCACGGTGTACCGCCCGATGCACCGCTTGAACCGCAAAGCGCGCCTTGGCCTGCCACCCTGCCGCCCAACCAGCTCGACTCCTGGATCGCCGTGACCCAGGACGGCGACGTCATTGCCAGTGTCGGCAAGATCGAGGCGGGCATGGGTATCAGTACGGCCTTCACGCAAATCGTCGCGGAAGAGCTGGACGTATCGCTGTCGCGCGTCACGCTGAATATGGGCGATACCGCCACCACGGTCGATCAGCGTGGCACAGGCGGCAGCAACGGTATCGAAGATGGCGGCAAGGCCCTGCGACGCGCGAGCGCGCGAGCCCGGCAAGCGCTGGTGCGCATGGCCGCGCAACACCTGCAGACCGATGAAGCGCAGCTCACGGTGCGTGATGGCGTCGTACAGTCGAAGTCTGATGCGACAAAACGTGTCAGCTATGGAGAACTCGTCGGCGGCGACCAGTTTCACGTGACAGTCGACGAACACGTGCCGCTCAAAGACCCTGCCACCTATAGCGTGGTCGGGCAGCCGGTACCGCGCATGGATATCCCCGCCAAGGCGCGCGGCGAATATCACTACCTGGTCGATCTCAAGTTGCCTGGCATGCTGCATGGCCGGGTGATCCGGCCACCGCAGGCCGGCGCGCAACTGGTCGAAGTGCCGCGCGGCCAGACCTTTCCTGGGCTCGTTGCGGTCGTCACACAAGGCAACTTTGTAGGCGTGGTATGCGAGCGCGAAGAGCAAGCCATTCAGGTTTCCCGCGCTTTGCAGATCAAGTGGACAGAGCCCGCCGCCGCCTTCGATCCCGACTACGACGCGCTGTATGCACGCTTGCGCAGCGAACGCGAAGTGGTATCGAAAACCGCGCAGAGCGTAGGCGATGTCGATGCGGCGATTGCCGGCGCGCACACGAAGCTTTCCGTCGACTACGACTTTCCGTTCCATTCGCATGCGAGCATGGGACCGGGATGCGCGGTCGCCGACGTCAACGCCGAGCGCGCCATGATCTGGGCTGCGGGCCAAAAGCCCTACCCGTTGCGCCGCGCGTTAGCGCAAATGGCGAATATGCCGTTAGAGAAAGTGCGCGTTACATGGATGCCCGGCCCCGGTTCGTATGGGATGAACGACGCCGATGATGCGGCCATGGATGCAATGCTGCTCTCCAAAGCCGTGGGCCAACCCGTGCGCGTGCAATACATGCGGGCTGATGCGGTAGGCTGGGATCCTAAGGGTTCGCCGACCAGTTTCCGCATGCAGGGTGCGCTCGATCGTGACGGCAAGGTCGTGGCTTTTTCCTATCTGGCGCGTGGGTATTCAAGCCAGATTCGCCCAGCCGGTACCGAAGTGGCCGGCGATACCTTGTCCGCGCAGTTGATCGGAGGCTTCCGCAACAGTGGTGCGGAGGCCTTCCAGTTAGCCGACGAGCACTATCAATTCGACAATAAGCGGCGGCGCAGCGACCTGCTGGACTGGGAACGCTCGCTGAGCACGGGGCTGCGTACGGCCCACCTGCGCGATCCGGACGGCATGGCCACCTGCTTTGCCAGCGAATGCTTTATCGATGAACTTGCCGCTGCCGCGAAAGCCGACCCTGTGGAGTTTCGCCTGCGCTACCTCAAGGACGAACGCGATAAAGGCGTGATCCGCGCCGCCGCTGAAAAGGCCGGCTGGCAATCACGGCCCGCTCCGAGGCCGCCGCAATCCGGCAATGTGGTGACGGGCCGTGGCATTGCCTACGCACCACGCGGCAAGACCACGGTGGCACTCATCGCTGAGATAGAGGTGCATCGCGATACAGGCGAATTCCATGTGACGCGCTTCGTGGTGGCACACGACTGCGGCTATGTGATCAATCCGCGCAATCTGACCGGCACGATCGAAGGCAATCTGATGATGGGCATGAGCCGGGCCAAGTACGAAAGCGTGCGCTTCGACAGCCATCGCGTAGGCAGCGTCGACTGGCTCACTTACCCGATCGCCGAAATCTCGGATGTCCCCGATGCGGTGGAAATCGTGATGGTCAACAACCATCCGAGCCATCCGTCTTCGGGGGCGGGCGAGCCTGCTAGCAGACCGATGGCGGCGGCCTTGTCGAATGCGCTGTTCGATGCGACAGGGATTCGCTTCCGGCGCGTGCCATTTACGGCTGAGGTGCTGAAGGCGGCGTTCGACAAGCAGGCAATGACGGTGTAGGCGCAAGCCTTCCCTGTGCCGTTATCCACACGGCACAGGGCTGCCCGCACCCGGCATTCAGGTCAACGCGGCGCCCTTGCGTTCTTTCGTCAGAAACAGAGTTGCCACGATGTCCACCGCCCAGATCACGACCAGGAAAGACAACGCGGCGGGCAACGAGTATTTGAGCGCTAGCCAGCCGATCACGAGCGGTCCGAAGCCGCCGACACCTCTGCCGACGTTGAACAAGACGTTCTGTGCCGTGGCGCGCGCCTGGGTCGGATAGCTTTCGGAAATCAACGCGCCGTAGCCGCCCACCATGCCGCTAAGGAACACACCGGTAAACGCGCCGGCGATCAGCAGCGCCGTCGGATCCGCGATCTTCGGATAGATAAACGCCATCGCCATCGCGCCTGCCTGGAATGCGATGAACATCGGCTTGCGGCCGATCCGGTCGGCGAGTTGACCGAAGATCCACATGCCGACCGCACCGCCCGCCACGGTGACGGCGATCCACATCGCCGAGCGGGTCAGGGTGAAACCGAGTTTGGTCGACAGATACGTGGGCAGCCAGATAATCGTGCCGTAATAGCCGAAGTTCTGAATCGACGTCATCAGCGCGATGCCGATGGTGGTGCGGGTCACGTCGGCATTGGCGAACAGGTATCGGTAAGGGCTGACGCGCGGCCCTTGCTGGGCTTGCCGAGCCGTTGCGACGAACAACGCGGGTTCGTGCAGCACACGCCGTAGCGCAAACGCGACGACCGCCGGCAGCACGCCCACGGCAAACATCCCACGCCAGCCGATCAGCGGCAGCAGGAACGGCGTGACGAACGCCGCGCAGAACACGCCCGCTTGCCAGCCGAGTGCCACGTATGACGAAGCTCGTGCACGCCGCTCCGCCGGCCACGCTTCTGCGACGAGCGCCATGCCGATGCCGAATTCGCCGCCGAGGCCAATACCCGCAATCGTGCGATAGACGAGCAGGTCCGCATATCCTTGCGCGAATGCGCACAGCCCCGTAAAGACGGCGAACACCAGGATCGTCCACGTGAGCACGCGGATGCGCCCATAGCGATCGCTAAGCGCGCCGGCCGACAAGCCACCGAATACCGCGCCCACCAGGGTCCATGTGACGATCGAACCGGCTTGTGCGCCGCTCAGATGCAAGCCCGCGATCAACGTCGGCAACATGAAGCTGAGGATCAGCAGATCGAAGCCATCCATTGCATAACCAGTGGCCGATGCCATCAGCGCGCGGCGGGCGTAGCGGTCCACCGTGGTCGGGATGGCGGCCGCCATTGGCGGGAGAGTGTCAGCGTCTACAGGATTGACCGACATGCGTGAAAGCCTCTGCGGGATCGGGGTTGCTTGCGGATAGGGTTCGATATGGCAATCGTCGAGGCGAGGCAAGGCGACCAACCACTAGTTCATCTCTTCGAACAAAAGCCGGTTGGGATTGAGAACCGCCATCTGCGCAATGTCGTCCTCCTTCACACCGTGCCGATTCAGTTCACCGTAGAACTCGCGCAGTGCTTCACCCACCGGAGGCGAGAACACCTGGCCCACGTCCGACGAGAGAATCACGCCTTGTGGGCCGACTGCCTCGATGACGGACAGGTATTGTGAGTACGTCAGGTGGTCCATCGCGAGATTGACGAAGGCGAGTTCGCTATACGCGCCGTATTCCTGCCACATGCGCGCCATCGTCTCCGGATCGAGTTCGGTGGAGTGAAATAGCGGATGGGTCATGATGATCCGGCGTACCCCGGCCTCGCGCGCCGCTTTCACGACGGTCAATGTCTCGTCGCGGTCGAGGTGGCCGGTTGCCAGGATCAGATCGTTGTCGGCGATGACCTTCAGCGCGCGATTGAGCGCCGCCATTTTGTCGAAGTTGTTTGAGTCGAGCGTATAGCCCGTGCCTTCGGCGTAATACCGCGTGTATTGCCCCTTGACGCCCCACGCTTCCGACAGATCGCGACGGTTGTAGCAGCGCAAATGGGCTTCGCAGCACAGCGTGGGCAGCCAGACCACAAAGCGGTCCGGGTCCGGGTCGGCTTGCGTGACGTCTTTCTTCCAGCCGGACAATGCCGATCGCACGCCGTGATCGTCAACGCCGCCGCAACCGAAATTGAGCGCCACCGAGCCGACGAGCGCCACTTGATCGTCGTCGCGGCGAAGCTGGCTCACCTGCCCGGTGGTGGGCTGAAAGTGATTTTTCATCACGACGCCGAAGCCTTCCCGGCGAGCCTCGGCGGCCAGTGCTTCGGCGTTGTAGCGGCGACTCAGGAATTCCGGGCCGATGTGCACGTGCATGTCGATGACGCGCTTGTCGTCGACGCGGGGAAGAGCCTTCATTGTCACGATCCTGAACTGCGCCTGATTGGGAATAGCTGCGATTGGGCGACCACGCGTTGCCGCGATTGGGGGCCCTGTGGCGGGGAAGTTAACACGCCAAATTTGTAGGTGTCAGGATATTCGGTGGTGCGCGTCGTCATTGTTGACGACATGATCAAAAAGGTCCGCACGACACCCAGGCCCTACTCGCGGCCCTGCGCTCGTCGGTCTGATCACGAGCATGGCGCGCCCGACACTGCTCGTTGATAAACTGTGAACCATAGGTTACAATACGGCCCATGACGACGATCAAACTGAAGCCGCTGCCGGAATTCACGGACTGGCTCGTTGACTTGAAAGATCCCATCGCTAAAGCCGCGATTGTGGAACGGATGAGACGGGCGGAGCGTGGGAACCTCGGGCATGTCGAGACTGTGGGCGATGGCATTTCGGAATGAAGATCGACGTTGGACAGGGCTACCGGGTTTACATCAAGCCTAAGGGAAGGGTGCTGGTGATTCTTCTGTGCGGTGGCAACAAGCGCAATCAGAGTACCGACATCAAGCGTGCGAAAGCCCTTGCAAAACAACTGGGAGTTTGACGATGAATGTAAATGACCTTCCCGACTTCGATGCGGCCCGTTTCCTGGACGATGAGGAAACGATTCGCCATTACCTCACGCTTTCGTTTGAGAGCGGCGACCCGATCCAGATTCAAACGGCACTCGGCGACGTCGCCCGAGCGCGCGGAATGACGGCACTTGCACGCGATTGCGGCATCAGCCGCGAAGCGCTCTACCGGGCATTGTCGGCACGCGGCAATGCCGAGTTCGCGACGATCCTGAAGGTGGTCGCGGCGATGGGACTGCACCTGACGTTGGCAGCGGGCAAAGCAGCGGCTGCGAAAAAGGTAATGCCCAAGGCAAAGGCAGCGGGGGCCGTGAAAGCAGCACCGGCACCTAGGCAGCCAGCGGCCAAACGTGCCAAGCCACGTACCACCACAAGCACCCGGTGAGGCGGCGCCCGCGCCCGTGCAGCAGCCCATTAGCGCGCGTGAGTACCGCAACCTGTGCCAATGCTATGTACTGTAGGGCCGAGTCATGACCTCAAGAAAATGCCCATCAGGATCGTCGAAATACAACCCGCGACCGCCGTTGTGCACATACGTTTCGCCAGCACGGTGTTTGGACGGATCGGCCCAGTACTGCAGCCCACGGTCACGAATACGAGCGAACACGCGGTCGAACTCGTCCTCACTTATTAGAAACGCGTAGTGCTGCATCGAGATCGCGCCGTCTTTTTCGTAGAAGTCTAGCGAGACGCCATTGTCGAGTTGCACGACCAGCATCGGCCCGAATTCAATCGGACTGGGCAGCTCAAGGATGTCCATGAGGAATCTCGTGGACTTCTGCTTGTCGCTGCACCAGACAATAGTATGGTTTAGCTGCACGCCCATGTTGCGCTCCTCACTGAGCGCGGCGGCGCCGGACCCAAGCCCGGCGCCGAACACGCTTTACTTCAGGCGCCCTGCTCTGCGCCGAGCAAATCTTCAATCATCACCGGCAGTTTGCGCACGCGCACACCCGTCGCATGATGAACCGCGTCAGTGATGGCCGAAGCGATACCCGCCAGCCCAATCTCCGCGATCCCTCGCGCGCCGAGTTCGTTGAACACGGTGTCGGGGTAATCGAGAAACGTCACATCGAGTTTCGGGCTATCCGCATGCGACGGGATGATGTAATCGGCAAGGTTGCTATTGATCGGCGCGCCGTTCCTCGAGTCATACATTGTGTGCTCGAACAACGCCATGCCAACCCCCATCACTACCGCACCTTCGATCTGATTGCGCCCGGCGAACGGATTGAGAATACGCCCCGCATCGATCACCGAAACAACCCGGCTCACCTGCAGCCGTGCGATCTCCGGCTGCCACGTCACCTCAGCGAAGTGCGCGCCGTATGAGTAGATCGAATACTCCTTCTTCAACGGATCATCGAAGCCACCCTGCGCGCTGCCATTGCCCGACGCTGAATACATCTTCGCCGCTTCGAGTATCGCGCCATACGGCACGCCCGTCTCAGCAGCCGCATCCTTGCGATGCACGCGGCCTGCACTGAATGCAAGCTCTTCCGGTTTCGCGCCCTTGAACGGCGAATCCGCAACCGCACCTGCACGCGCAAGCACGATATCCACGGCCGCGCGCGCAGCTTGCAACACCGCAGGAATCACCGAAGCCGTCACTGCCGAGCCACCCGAAATCGGTCCCAGCGGCTGCATCGTATCGCCGAGCTCGACGTCGATGCTGTCTAGCGGCAAGCCCGTTTGCGACGCAACGAGTTGCGCAAGGATGGTGTACGTACCCGTGCCGATATCCTGCGTACCGCACACTACACGCGCCGTCCCATCCGCACGCAGATCCACCGAGGCCTGCGCCGAAAAGCGCACGCCCGGCCACCCGCACGCACCGACGCCCCAACCCAGCGTCAGCCCATCGCGCTTCATCGATCCGACTTCCGGCGTACGCTGCCCCCAGCCGAATTTCTCCGCACCCGTGCGCAGACACTCGGCGAGATGCCGCGACGAAAACGGAAGCCCCGTGCTTTCGTCAACCCGAGGTTCGTTCTTCAACCGCAATTCAACCGGATCGATCTTCAGTTCACGCGCCAGCTCATTCATCGCCGATTCGAGCCCGTAGAGCCCAGGAACCGCACCCGGTCCGCGCATCGCAGTCGGCGAGCCGACATGGCGTTTCACGAGCCCCGAACTGACGCGCAGATTCGGCACGCTGTACAAGAACGGCGTGATTTCACCGCAGGTTTCCTGATAATCGTCGGCGATCGCAGTGTGATTCAGATACTCGTGACGGATCGAAGTGAGCTTGCCGTCGCGATCCGCGGACAAGCGCATGCGCTGCTGCGTCACCGGACGATGCCCCACGTTCTGGAACATCATCTTCCGGTTGATCACGAGCTTGACGGGTCGCCCGGTATGCCGCGTCGCCGCTGCGGCAAGCAGCGAGTGCGGCCACATCCACAGCTTGCCGCCGAAGCCCGAACCCAGAAAGCGCGAGATCACGCGCACTTTCTCTTTCGGCAAGCCGAGCATCTGCATCAACGTGCCCTGATGGTTCGATACCGCCTGGCTCGTTTCGTAAAACGTGTAGCCCTCGCCGTCCCACTGCGCGACGGTCGCGTGCAGTTCGATCGGGTTGTGCGTTTCGACGGGCGTGACGTAGGTCGCGTCCAGTTTGACGGGTGCGCTGTCGAAAGCACGGGCGGGGTCGCCGCGTTCGCTTTCTACATGCGCGTTCTCATAGCCGCCGAGCTCGTCGCTGACGTCATGTGGGGCGACGTCATAGCCGACCTTTACAGCGGCGGCCGCGGCGCTCGCGGATTCAAACGTATCGGCAATCACCAGCGCGACGTACTGGCCGTAGTAGCGGATCACATCGTCGTCAAAGGGTGGCCGCGCCTCATCGACGAAGCCCGTATCCATCGAATTGCCCGAGATCCGGTAGAAGCGGCCGATATTGCCGCGATGAAGCACGGCATGGACGCCGGGCATGCTCTGCGCAGCCGCGAATTCAAGCGATGTAATGCGGCCGCTCGCAATCGTGCTGCATACGGGCACGGCATGCAGCAGATCCGGCAAGTCGACATCCGACGTATACGTCGCGGCGCCGCTGACTTTCAACGGGCCGTCGACGCGTGCTTGCGGCTGTCCGATCACGGATAGCAAGGTGTCAGTCACGGTGGACATGAGTGAAGTCCTATTGAAGTCAATCGGTGCGGGTGGCTTGCGTCAACGCGTGCACGAGGCAGCGTCGCGCCAGTTCGACCTTGAAGCCGTTCTGGCTCTGTGGCTGCGCATTGGCCAATGCGGCATCGGCGGCACGGGCAAACGTCGCGGCATCGGGGGTCGCGTCGGCTAGCGCTGCTTCAGCTTCCGTCGAATGCCACGGTTTCGTGCCGACCCCGCCCAGCGCGACGCGTGCATGCGCGATACGTCCATCGACGACCTTCACCACAACCGCCGCTGACGCCAGTGCGAACTCGTACGACGCGCGGTCGCGCAACTTCAGATAAAGCGAACGGCTGCCCTCCGGCTGCGGCGGCAAGGTGACGTGCGTGATCAGATCGCCGGCTTCGATTACGGTCTCGCGTTGCGGCGTGGCGCCGGGCAGCAGGAAGAACGCGTCGATCGGGACACTGCGTGGGCCTTTCGTGCCTTCGATGTGGATGGTCGCGTCGAGTGCGGTCAGGGCGACGTTCATGTCTGACGGATTGCTGGCGATGCACGCGTCGCTGACGCCGAGTATCGCCATCGTCCGGTTGAAGCCGCCGATCGCCGCGCAGCCCGCGCCGGGCGTGCGCTTGTTGCACGGCATCGTGGTATCGCGAAAGTACACGCAGCGCGTGCGCTGCAGCAGGTTGCCGCCGGTCGTCGCCATGTTGCGCAGCTGCGCGGATGCCCCCGCGAGCAAGGCCTGCGACAGCACTGCATAACGCTCGCGGATCAGCGGGTGCGTCGCGAGGTCCGCGTTGCGTACTGTCGCACCGATTTTCACTCCACCGTCGGCGGTGGCTTCTACCTGGTTCAACGGCAGGCGGCTGATGTCGATCACGCGGCCTGGACGCTCCACGTTCAGTTTCATCAGATCGAGCAGCGTCGTGCCACCGGCCAGAAAGCGCACCTGAGCGCTTTCTAAGGCACCCGATGACGCCGCACTGGACGCGATAGCGTCGCGCACATCGTTCGCGCGTGAGAGCTGGAAGAGTTCCATGGCGGCGTCCTCAGGCTTTCTCGCGCACGCGCTGGATCGCGGTGACGATGTTCTGATAGGCGCCGCAGCGGCACAGGTTGCCGCTCATCGCTTCACGCACGTCGGCGTCCGCGGGGCCGATCGGCTCCCCGAGCAGTGCCACGGCGGACATGATTTGCCCCGACGTACAGTAACCGCACTGATAACCGTCGCATTCGACGAACGATTGCTGCATCGGATGCAGCGCGGCCACACTGCCGATTCCTTCGATCGTCGTGATTTCGTCGCCTTCGAGCGTGCCTGCCAGCGACAGGCACGCGTTCACGCGGCGGCCATTCACGTGTACGGTGCAGGCGCCGCACTGGCCGTGATCGCAGCCTTTTTTGGTGCCGGTCAAATGCAGGTGCTCGCGTAACGCGTCGAGCAGCGTGGTGCGGGGATCGAGGGCGAGTGAGTAGGTTTTGCCATTCACCGATAATTCGACCGACATGGTGGGCGGCGGCGTCGGGCTTGTGCTGCGGGATTCGCTGTCGCGGCGGTCAGAAACGGCTTGATTCGCTGGGGCGTCACGACGGCTGGCGGTATGTTGCATCGAGCTGGCTCCTTTAACGGGACGACGCGGAAACGACTGGGCGCTCAACATGCTGCGCCCTCATTGGCAGCGCGGACAGCCTTCGTTGCAGATCGTGTGACTGTGCTCTGCAAGGTCAGGCTGCGATGGACGTGGTGCGAGATGACGCGGGGCGAGACAAGGGAAAAGTATAGGCCGCGGTTGACGGTCGTGCTGGTTGTCTGTTGATTGCTTGCCGCGTGGAGGCCGGCGCGGCGTGCCTTCGTAGGAGGCGAGCAAACAGGATGCCTGATTTGATGCTCGACTGTTTATTTTTCTATGGCACAGGTTAGTGTCTTTATGCACACACCCAAAAACAGCAGGCCGCTATCTGCCAGGACAGCGGCCTGCCATCCCTAACTGCTCTTATTGACCGGCGGCCGGAGACACCGTGCTAGGCGTCGCCAGCGTGTTGTTGCTCTTGGGAGCGCTAGTGCCGGACGTCGAGTTGTTGTTCGTGCTGCTCGGCAGGCCCGAGCTCCGCGCCCCGGCGCTCATGCCGCTGTCCGAGTTGGCGCCGCCGGGGGTGCCGTAGCTGTCGTTGGTCTGGTTCGCCGGGCTGGCCGTGCTGCCATTCGAACCGCCACTGGCTGTGCCTCCACCTGCTGCCTGTGCATAAGCGCTGCCCGACAGCGCGAGGTTGGCGACGGCCGCGATGAGGGCGCTGGTTGCCTTGTTCATGATCCGTTCCTCCTTGATTGAATGGAATGTCAACGCGGACGATCGCCGCCTGCTTGATCATGAATCGAGCAATCACCGTGCCGCGGGGGATGTCGTCGCCGGTCTCGCGTACCGTCACTGGCCGGCCGGTGTCCACATCCCGCAAAAAACGCTCAAGAACCGCGTTGAATTCTTCCGGATGTTCCCAGAACGCCGCGTGCCCCACCCCGGGCAGCCGGTGACAGCGCCATTCCCACAAATTGCCGTAGGCAACGGAATCGATGTAATCGAGATTGATCACGCGATCCGTCGTGCCGTTCACGACCGCTAACGGGACCAGACTGTTTCTCACGGCCACGCGCTGGTCGTCGCTCTCTCCTGCGCGTGCGGCCTCGAACAACCGCTTACGGAATCGGCCGTCCGCTCGCGCGACCGCATCACGCATGAACGGCTCAGCAGAGTCGCCGAAAATCGCCTGAACGAAGCCATCGATATCTGTTTGACTGAGATCCTGTTGGCCTGCGACGCGCGTCTGCGGCAAGCCCTTAAAGCCTTGCGCAAAGTTGTCCGACCCAACCGGAGGAGTACCGCTGATCATCAACCCTGTCATGCCGGCAAAGCGGGAAAGCATATCGATGCCGATATGGCCGCCAAGCGACCAGCCGAATACGGCGGCTTCGGTCACGCCAAGCGTTGCAAGCAGTTCGACGGCAGCGTCCGCTAACCCATGTCGTGTGTAAGTGCGCATGGGCTCGGGCGCATTGCTGGACTCACCATGACCCGGCAGGTCGAAGGCGATCAGATGGTAGCGCTCGGCAAGACAACTTTGCAGTTGATGGCGAAACACGCCACGGCAGAAGGAATTGCCGTGCACGAACAACACGGGCATGCCGCCCTGTCCGCTTTCTTCAACGGCCAGCGAGCCGTGCGACGTAGCCACGACGCGCTTACGAGTAGGAATAGTCACAAATGTCCTCGTGTTAGATCAGATGGGGGGTTTGCGCAACCAGGTATCACCGCACCTGAAACGCCACCACTTCCAAACGAAACAACTGAAGAGCTGACCTATTCCTTTCAAATACCAGAATTCCGGTATGCATTTTAGACACCGGCACCCGTCGGCCGACGGGCGCCGTCATTCGAAAAACGCGCTGGCGGGCAGATGATTCATCCGCCCGCGCATCGATTACATCGGCGGAGCGACGCCATCCTTTTCAACCACTACGCGCTGCGCTTCAAACGCGCCCTGCGCCGCGGGCGTCGCGACCACAAACACCTTCTTGCCCGCAGTCAGGTCAGTGCGTGCCGCCGGAATGAAAGTCACGATAGGTACGTTCGGCGGTACCGTCACTTCATTGTTGCCGCCTTTGTACGACAGCTTCAGATTCCGGCCGCTGGTACCCTGAACCACGGTGTCGACGTTCGCGTTCGTCATCGTGCTGTTCGGAGAAAGGTCCCATGCGTAATGACCTTCGCCCGTGCCGCGCGCGGATTCGGGGAATACCACCACTTCGGTGGCCGTCAACTTGCCGTCGGTGCCCGTCGTTGCGGCCGTACCGACGAAGGAGCCCGGCTTGATATCCGACAGTTGCATGGCCTTGACCGCCGACACGGCAACGGTCGATTTGACGTCGATCGAGACGGTGTCGCCGCTACGGCGATGCACCTTCAGGGTATCGCCGTCGAGCGAGACAATCTCGCCGCGGATGCGCGACGGCTTGGCGGCAGGCGCCTGGGCGAGCGCGACACCAGCAAAAGTCAGCGTGACGAGGGTGACGCCAAGTTTCAAGCGGATAGACATGGATGCTCCGTAAAGGACTGTTGAGCTGC
>Ga0105248_10003507_pt1 | contig 17392 bp, 10 predicted proteins | sample KBSS34metaG_FD_81524 | JGI IMG/M metagenome (GOLD analysis project Ga0105248, IMG submission 81524) | Switchgrass rhizosphere microbial communities from Kellogg Biological Station, Michigan, USA - KBS S3-4 metaG | ecosystem: Host-associated > Plants > Roots > Rhizosphere > Soil | place... | reverse complement strand
TCTTGTGCTTCGCGGCGATAGTGAGAAATTGGTCGAGGCGGCGTTTGAAACCGTCCGCGTCCTGCCACATCAGGTCGTGCAGGTAAACACGCATCGTGTTCATGCCGAGACTCTCGGCCCAACCGAGTTCGAGATCGATCCTTTTCGGATCGAACGAATCTCCCTGCCACATCTCGAGCTGGTTGATCGCGCTGGCAGGGTTGTAGTTGCTGCCGACGAGCCACGGTTGTCTTGCGTACCAATCGCGGGCTTTCTGCTCGGACCAACGCTCGCCCTGCGCGAACGCGGTGACGGCGAGGAGAATCCAGACCGTAATTAGTTGAACGATTTTTCGTAAGGACATTTAAAAAATTTACCCTTCAAAACCTCACGTTGGCGAGCCGGCGGACAATCTCGCGGCTTTCGTTTTGCGCTTTCTGCTTTTCGTTTAGTTCCTTAAAGGTTGCAAGCTCGCGGTTCGCGTCAGCGGGTCGTTTCAACTTCACGTAAACGCGGCTGAGTTGATAATGAGCTTCCATTAACTCTGGTTGTAAAGCCACGGCGCGCTCGAGCAACGGCCCCGCTTCCGCGTAGCGATTGGTCCGAACGTAAAGCCTTCCCCACGCCAGGTAAGCGGCAGCCAGGTTCGGATCGAGCTCAGTCGCGCGCTTGAGATATTGTTCGGCGCGAGTCGTGCCGGCGCTCGAAACCTTGAGCATCGTGTCAGCAGCGAGGTAATACAACGCGGCGGTCTGCGCGTTCAAGGCAATCGCCTGTTCGTAGAAAGCAACAGCCTTGTCGTACGCGCCTCGTTCGGAGTAAGTCATGCCGAGATACGCCAGCGCGGGAACGAGTTTCGCATCGAGCGTGAGCGATCGCTTGAAGGAGTTTTCCGCTTCGACGTTCTGCCCGTACGTGAGCTGAGCAATTCCCAACGCTAACCACAAACGCGCCGAGTTTGGAAACTGCTTGAGCGCTTCCTGTAAACGAAGAATGCCTGCTGCCGGCGCGTGTGAGTCGGTGAGCAGCAGACCATAATGAAAGTGGTACATCTCGTTCCGCGGATCGCGTTGCACTGCGAGCCGCATCGCGGGAATCGCATTCTCAAAATGGCCGTCCGCTTCGTAGACTTCCGCCAGTGCTGCGTAGATTCTCGCGTCGTCTAATCCGCTCGCCACCGCACTCTCGAGAGTGCGTCCGGCAGCGCGAAGATCCCCATGTTCCAAATACACCTGGCCCAGCTTCAGGCAAGTGATAACGAGCGCGCGCGAGATCTCCGGATCTCGGGTGCTCTTCGCGGCGCGTTCCAGCAGGCTCCGCGCCATCTGCAGATCGTCCGGCCGTCCAGCGTCGAAATAGATCTGCGCGAGATTCGTTAACGCGCTCGGTTGATCCGGATTCAGCTTGAGCGAAGCCTCAAACTGCGTGCGAGCTTCTGCCGTTCGGCCGAGACGCATGAGAATCGCGCCATAGTTGTTTCGAGTTGACGGCTCAGACGGAGCGAGCGAGGCTGCCGCGGCGAAATGCTTCTCCGCTTCCTTCAGATTATTTGCCTCGGCAGCCCTCACCGCCAGACGCGTGTGCTCGTCTACATTCTCCTTTAGCGCCTCTTGCGCAACGACACCTGTGCCGGCGCACGTTAGCGCAATCAGCAATAAAATCCGTGTCATCCGTGGGTAAATCATCTCTAGAAAAGCAACCGTAAACGGATCTGTACTCGACGCGGATTGTTTGCGCCAATACTCTGAAAGCCGAAGTTTGCCGCGTCGCGCAGGTCCGTCGTCGGGAAGAAGTAGTACGAGCGATTGAACAAGTTGAACGCTTCAGCGCCGAGCTCAAACGTCACCGTTTCAGTGATGCGCGTCTTCTTGAGCAGACTCACGTCTTCACTGAAGAACGCCGGCGAATGCACGTTGCTCAGCGCGGGCGCAAGCGTGCCGAAGAACCGCAGCGGATCGTTGTAGTAAGCAGCGTAAGCAGCAGAGCCGATCGGCGCGCCGCTCGGGTTGTTGTTAAAGCCGGAGCCAAACTGCGGCGGCGGCGTAAACGCGCCCGGATTGATCGCTTGCCGGCCAAACCGATTGTCGACGAACGCGCTGTTACTCTCAAACGGTTGACCGGTCGGGTTGAGACGCAGGTTTCCGAGATAGCCGGTCAGTTGCAGGAAATCGGTGAACAACGGATCGGACGTAAAGAAACTCAGCGGCACGCCCGATTGATAGCGATTGATGCCGTTGACCTGCCACCCACCCACGAGTTTATCCACGACGCCGCGGCCGCTGTTCAGATAACGCTTGCCTTTACCAAACGGCAACTCGATGAGGTAATTGATCACGAGCACGTGTGGCGCGCTGTTTGGCGAGATCGACCGGAACGATTCGCGATCGAACGGATTTTGCAGCACTCCGCCGAGCGGCGAGCCGCCGAACAAATCTTCAGACGCGTCCGAGATGAGTTTCGCGAACGTGTAGGACGCACCGGCTTGAATACCACGTGAGAAGCGTCGTTCGAGTTTAGCCTGCAGCGCGTTGTAGTCGCTTGTGCCCTGGCTCTCGAGAATATTGTTGATCCGGTTGTATTGCGGGAACGGCTTCAGCGACTGAGCGACGTTGCCGTTGAATCCGGGAAAGACGGCATTCGTTGACGAGGGCAACGGCGATCCGACGCTCTGCGCAAACGCAACGATCGCCGGGTCTGCAAGCGCGGTCGCCAGCGGCATATTAAGGACTGGGAAACCCAGCTTCAGCGCGTTGAGCGGGAGGGCATTCAAACGCCCGAAATTAGATCGCAGGCGCGTCGCGTGATGGCCGATATACCCGACCGACGCCACGAAGTTAAACGGTAACTCGCGCTGAATGTCGAGACTGTATTGCAGCGTGCGTCCGGTTTTGAAGTCCGGATCGAAGAACTGTATGTCTGACCCGATGAACTGGCTGTCCGGCGCAATCGGAGGAATCGATGGATACGACGACAAGAAGAACTGCGCGTTGCGGCCGTTGGGCGTGCGTGGTCCGGAGCCTGTGTTGTAACCAAGCAGTCCGGTGTTCAGTTCATTCTGGCCTTCAAATCCGTAGATGATCGGCGAATAGTAAAGACCGATCCCCGCGCGAACCACGGTGCGATCGTTCCAGGAGTAAGCGACGCCGACTCTTGGACCAACGTTTGAATAATCATTCTTGACGAGGGCGCGCTCGGTAGCCTGCACGCCGCCTTGTCCCGCAGCTCCGGCAATCGCGCCGAGGCGTCCGACTTCAGGATTCACAGCATTCGGATCGAACCCGCGATAGAAGTTGCGGGCTTCGTATCGTTGCCCCGGCACGTCGTAACGGATGCCGAGGTTCAAAGTCAGACGAGGAGTAAGCTTCACGTCGTCCTGCGCAAAATAACCGTGCGTCAGTTGTCTAAACTGCGGGTCTATCGAGTTGTTTGAATTAAACGAGAACTCGGTCGCGCCGGTTATGAGACTCGCAATGGGCCAGCCGCCGTCAGGATCGAAATCGGCCGCGGTTTGATCGTGCCGGAAGTTGAACGAACCGCCCGGGTCGATTCTTTGCCGGAAATTGAACTGCGAAGTACGCACTTCCGCGCCGAACTTGAACGAGTGTTTGCCGCTAATCCACGTGACAGAGTCGGAGACGTGCCAGGCGGTATCGAAGATGTGATCGGTAAAGAAACTCGAACCGATGTCCTGGTAAGCGCGCGGATCCGCCGAGCTTTCCGGGAAGCCATACCCGGGAAAACCGAGCCGCGGAAAGGCGCTGTTCTGCGTCGCGTTAATCGGAAAACCGAGCGACGACGTATCGAACGGATCAGTCGTGTTGCGATTCGCGACGTCGTAGCGCGTGAACCCGACATTGAAGTGATTCAAGAGAGTTGGACCAAAGGTGTAGTCGTCCTGGACGCGCACCAGAATCGATTTGAAGTTCTGATTGAAAGCTCCCTGCGAGGTGAACGGCAAAGGAAAACGCGGCACCGGATCGCCCGCGACGCGGTCGTTCTTGCGGTGCGAGAAGCTGCCGGAAAGCCGGTGTTTGTCAGACGCGACGAAGTCGATCTTCGTCGTGTACTGGTTCATGTTAGTCGGTCTTAATCCGATCGACAGGTAATTGCGGAAGACCGTCGAACCGTTCGGGCCGGTGATGTTGGGCGCCGGGAAAAACTGGAGTGAGTTCAAGCCGACGGGATCGATTCGCGCGCCGCCGAGATACAGGTCGAGACGGTTACCGGGAATAGCCGTGCGAGTTCCCGCGGGCTGCCGCGGATCGTAGATCTGTACGCCGTGTCCGAAGAAACCGACGATGTACGGATCGGTCAGCAGTTCGGAAAAATCGCCCTGCCGCATCCTGAGCGTGGGAACCGTGATGATGTTGTTTGCGCCTTCAGTAAACCGATAGCCTTCGTAGTTGAAGAAGAAAAACGCGCGATTGCGAAGCTGGTGGATCAGCGGTCCACCTTCGCCGAAGTGCGGGAAGGTGATTGGACCGCCGACGTTGAAACCGAAGTCGTTCTGGTTGTCGCGCGCGCGCTCGATACGCTGGGCGTTACTGCGAAACGTGTTGGCGTTCAGTTTCTCGTTCCGGACGAGGTCGTAGATTTCGCCGTGGTAATCATTGCCGCCACTCTTCTGCGTGAAGTTAACGACACCGCCCGACGAGTTGCCAAACTCGGCGGAGTAACTGCTGGTCGAGAGGGTAAACTCCTGAAACGCATTTGGTCCCGGAGCAACTTCCGAGAAAAACGTGCCGTTTTGAGTGCGTCGCGTACTCGCGCCGTCGATCAGGATCTCCGTGCCGAGCGCTTGTCCGCCGCTAACGCGAAAACGCGTAGTGTCAGTGCTACTGCCGCCTTGCGTCGCGCCGCCCTGCGTCACGTTACTGTCGAGATATATAAAGGACAGCGGCGTGCGTCCCGAAAACTCGGAGCTTACAAGCAGCGGCAGCTCCTTCACCTGCCGTTCGGTCACGTTCGTCTGCCGCACCGGCGTTTCGGTTTGCAGGACTGGAGCTTCATCGTTGGTAATCGTGACGACGGTGCTGATCTCGCCGACCTCGAGTTTGAAATCGAGCGTGCGAGTGACCTGGACCGCAACGACGATGTTTTCCGCGGAAGCGGTTTTGAAGCCTTGCGCTTCGGCAGTGACTTTATATGGATCAGGTTTGAGCTCGGGAATCGTGTAGTTCCCGTCATCGGAAGTCGTGACGTCGCGAGTTTCGGCTGTGTTCAGGTTGGTGGCGGTGACTTTGGCGTTTGCGACGCCGGCGCCGTTTGGATCCGTAACTCGGCCGGTCAGAGATCCACGATCGGTTTGGCCCACTGCGGAAGTAACACAAAGTAGAACTAACGAAAACAGTGCGAGTGCTGATTTTCGAGATAGCATTTTCCCCCCTCGGCTCAAAAGCTACGAAGAAATTTAATGACGCGGGAGAACGAAGTTATACAGCAGGATCTGGTTCAGACTGGGGGATTGGAAACAATTAAACGGTAGCGCAGATATAGCAAGCGCGTTTGGCGTTGTCAATGAAATTTGTAGTTGAGTGGCTTGTGCAAAAAGATGGACAGGAGGAGCGTTAGCAAACTAAACGCGACAATCGTGACAAAGATTCCAATTGACAAAAAACCAGACGGTTATATTCTTCCGCCGCGCTTCGAGTCTAAAGTGATGATCGCCTCGTTTCGGTCTTCACTAACTCCCGTTGAGACGACAAAACGCATTAACTAGCAGCAGTAGAACCTCCAGCAGACGTCTTCTGCCCCTCGGATAGGTCTGCCCCGACATCAATCACTGCTCACGCGATCCGTTCCTGCGCTTCACCCTTGGGTGGCTAAGTGTGCCCTCCATCCTGGCCGAGTAAGAATCCCGACTTTCTTATCTATTTCTCAGTGGATTGAATCCACTACAAGGAGGAAGAATGAGAGTTTTGAGGTTAATTGCGTTAGCTATAACTCTGGCAGCGCTGATCATGTTGCCTGCTGTTAATCGCACTGCGCAGGGTGTGGGTGAGGGCCTTGCCGCCGATCAGGCCAATGTTGCGAAGACCACCGACTCCACCTGGACGTCAGGGTCAGTCGATCTTGAAGGAGTGCCCGAGAACGACACTACAACTTATACGTTTAGCCTGAAAGAAGAGCCGGCCGCGGCGAAGGGCAGTTTCGCGGCTGAGCTTCCCTGCACGCAGCCGCCTGTTGCCGAGGCTCTGGCGAACGGATTCGATGACGTAACCAACGGTTTGATTGATCAAGGTAAACCGCCGGAGGAGTGCGCCGAGCCCGTGCCCGGAACTTTCCTGCAGGATAAAGCCATCTTCGAAGAAGTCGATGAAGTCGGAGACGGATTAGGACCGGTTTACAACGCACAGTCATGTCGCGAATGTCACCAGAACCCGGTCACGGGCGCTATCAGTCAGATCACCGAATTACGCGCCGGACACACAGTAGAGAAAACTTTCTTCGATGCGCCCGGCGGCTCGTTGATCAATAACCGCGGAATTCCCACACCGAATTACGCTGACCCGCACAAGAGTGCGAAAGTGCAGGAACGCGTGCCGCCACTCTTTACCGCGGGCATCATTGGCGGTGGACCAGCGATTTCGGCAGAAGAGGAGACGCGAACGTTTCGCACTTCCCTCAACACACTCGGCGACGGCTTCGTGGAAGCGGTCGCTGACGGCACTCTGATCTCGATCGCAGCCCAGCAAAAGGGACAGACGAATCAGGAAGTGCACGGGCTTGTGATCAACGTGCCGGTGCTGGAGGCCGGTGGCCGTTTGCGTGTGGGACGTTTCGGGTGGAAGAACCAGCATGCGAGTTTGCTGTCGTTCTCCGGCGATGCGTATCTGAACGAAATCGGCATCACGAATTTTCTGGTGCGCGACGAGAACACGTCGCTGGGCCGCTTCGTCGGTTTTGGAACGATTTTCGACGTAGTGCCCGACAACACGCCTTGTGAGGATGATCCGTCAGTGCTTTGCGGTGAAGATGCCGCGCAGGACGTGGAGGTGTTCGCGGAGTTCATGCGTGCGACGCAAGCGCCGCCGCAGGATCGCGACATTCAAAGTCAGTTTGCGGCGGATATCGCCGCCGGACAGGCGCTGTTTGAATCGATGAACGGTCAATACAGTTGCAGTGTTTGTCACGTGCCGACGATGATGACGGCCAATAAGTGCCAACCGATCAACGGCGGAGAATTTCGCGTGCCTGAGGCACTGGCTCGCAAGGTCTTCCATCCGTTCGGCGACTTCCTGCTGCACGACATCGGAACCGGAGACGGCATCGTGCAGAATGGCGGACCGGTTACACGGACGAAAGTTCGCACGGCTCCGTTGTGGGGAGTGCGCACGCGGACAAACCTCATGCACGATGGTCTAACTTTTACCTTTAACGAAGCGATCCTGCGTCACGCCGGCGAGGCGTCGCAGGTACGCGCGCGCTACCAGGCGTTGACTGCAAATCAACGGAAGCAGTTGATCATGTTTTTAGAATCTCTGTGAGGAGGGAAGTGTTGCGGTCAGTACCACCTGCACCGCGCGGGTGGTACTGACTGCGATCGCCGACAACGGTCGTCTACAAGGACATGGGACCGGCGAAGTATTTCCGCCTGGCAAACCTCGCGCTCTTGTCGTTCGGATCGAAATAATCCTTCATCCAATTGTCGTTATCGATCAGGTATTGCGGTTTCCAGTCCTGCGGCTGGCCGAGTTCTTCTTTTTCCATCGCCCACTTCACGGCTTCCCGAAACGCGTAATGGGTGTAGAGGCGAATGTACTCTCCGAAATAAATGTCTGAGATTCGCTTGTCGCCGCGGATGATCAGCATGTTTTCGTCGTTACTGTCCGTGCTGGCCTTGCTGAAGTTAGCGCTGCCGCTTATCACGATCGGATTCTCGCCTAACGGATCGACCAGCATGTACTTGGTATGTATCCAGTAGACATGAATATGGTTCTTGATTTGAGAGAGTTCGCTGAGCCAGCGGTCAAAAGCGTTGGTCACGATGCGGTTGCCGATTGCGACCACGACATTGGGCCGGTTGCGAAGTTTCTGAACGTCTTTCTTGTCTTGCTCCGCGGTTTGCGGACTATTCACGGCTGTTTCAAGCAAAGCCATCCTGAGAACGTCATCAGGTTTCATGTAGACCTTTTTGAAATTCTTATGCATGCCAAAGGCAAACGTCATGAAGAGGCCGTCTTTAGCTTCGCCCGCGACTTTGGAGTACCACTCGAGCGAATCCAGTTCCGTACCGCGTGGTGAAAACACTACGCTGGTAGTCGCGTCCCAGGGGTCAGGCGGCGCCGGTGTCGCTTCCATATTCGCGTTGCGGTAGTCCGCGCCGACTTCCGGATCGTCATTGAGACGCTCCCAGTAATCGAGGAAGGCCTGGGCCACATCGCGGTCAGCAACTATATGGCCCATGTTCGAATGTCCAAAGATTCCGTTTTCCGAGAGGTTCGTAGAGCCCGTCCAGACGGACTGCGGCACTCCATTCCTGCTCAAAACGAAAAATTTATTATGCATTAGCCGGCCATTCGAGCGGCCTTTACAGAGTGTTTTTATCTTGGCATCCGCGATCGCTTGCTGGTTGTTTTCCCAGGGGCCATTGTCGGTTTCAATGTTGTCGTAGAGAATCTTCACGTCAGCCCCACGCGCATGGGCCGCTTTCACCGCGGCCAGCGCCTCCGGCCATTGAAATTCGTAAACTGCGCCGCGCACCGACCAACCCTGCTTCGCCTGAGCGAGAAAGTCGACGAGGGCCTGGAGCAATCCGCGCGAAAGCCATTCGTAGGCTCCCGGTCCAGCTTCGCTCGGCTTCTTGTTTTCAAACCTGCGTGCGTATTCCTGGGTGGCGACTGAACCGCGATTGAAGAACGCTGAATGCACCGGTCCCGTCGAAACTTCAGTTGTGATATCCAACTCCACCTCGATTTTTGCTTTGAGGTTCGCCGGGTCTCCATAAAGCGCCACGATCGTGTAGGTATACTGTCGACCAGGATAGACGGCGTAATCAGCCCATTGGAAAGACTGAATGGGATGATGGCGAGTGGAAAACATTTCACCCTTGGCGGGGTGCGGTTCGGTTTTCTCAAACGTCTTCATTCCCCTGTGCCAAACCAGCTCGCCTTCCTCGTGGTCGAAGCGTTTGACCGCGAAGCCACGAAAGCCGGGGCGTTTGGCGGCCGTAAGATCGAAGCCAAAGAAGACTACATGGCTGCCTGCAATCAGGTTGACGGTGAGTCCTTTTTCTTGTTTGCGTGTACGCATGTTTGGGGGGTTCTCCTTGTGAACTGAGCTCGAGGTCTTGATGTTCGGCAGGACGAGGTCGTCTCGGTCGCGCCTTTTATCATGGTTCGGCGCTTGTGTCGAGGAAACGCCGTCAGTGCGATGCCGTGCCGAAGAAGACGTACTTGATTTCCGGATAGCCCGCCTTGATGTTGGTCTCCAGACGGCGCACGGCCGCTCTGACGTCGACCGCGGAAATGGTGTCGTTGAAGCGTAGCTCGATCACCAGCAGTACGGTGTTTGGACTCTGGTAGATCGTGTGCAGGTGTTGGACGTGCGCCACGTCCTCGTCGTCTTCAACTATCGATCGCAAACCCTTCAGCGTCTGGCGATCAACGCCCTCGCCGATCAGCAGTCCGCGGCTTTCGTAAACCATCACGGTCGCGATCGTGCACAGCAGGATGCCGATTACGATCGAAGCGCCGCCGTCAAAGTAGGGTTGATGCAACGACTGGCTCAGAAAAATACCGAGCAAAGCCACGGCGAGTCCGGCCAGCGCGGCGGAGTCTTCAAGCAACACTGAGAAACTGGTCGGGTCTTTGGTGCTGTGGATCACCTGAAATATCCCGCGACCGCGCCGCTCTTTGCTGAATGCCTTCCAGCCGAAGTACCAACTGACACTCTCAAACGCGGCTGAAACACCAAGCACGATGTAGTTCAACTTGGCGTTTTCGATCGTCGCCGGATGAAGCAGGTGAGTGATGCCTTCGTAAACGGACATGCCGCCGCCGACGCCGAAGATGAGCACTCCGACCATGAGTGTCCAGAAATAAAGTTCGCGTCCGTGTCCGAAAGGGTGTTCGGCGTCGGGTGGTTTGCGGCTATTGCGAAGTCCGACCAGTATGAGAGCGCCGTTGCCGGTATCAACGAGGGAGTGAATCGCCTCGGAAAGCATGGCCGAGCTGCCCGAGTAGGCCGCGGCAAAGAACTTCGTCGTGGCGATTGCGAGGTTTCCGAGTATTGCCGCAACGACAGCGGTTTTTGCCTCTTGCGCCACTTAGTTAACCGTACCTCGTACTTTTTGAAACATGCTCCAGCGATCGGTGAGCAAGTCTAACATCTGCCGACATCTAGACAACGAAGTGGCTGACAGCCTATGCTGAGGTTACCCAGCACCCCTATCCAACATGACAGATACTGATGCGCAGTTGGTACTCGACTGCCGACGCGGTGACCAGCTTGCGTGGGAGAAACTGATACGTCGTTATCAGCGTCTTATCTACACGATTCCGCTACGTGCCGGACTCAATGAAGACCAGGCTGCGGAGATCTTCCAGGAAGTATTCACCACTCTCTTTCAAAAACTAAACGACCTGGAAGAACCGGAAAAGCTACAGGCCTGGTTGGTTACGACTGCGCGCCGCAAGACGTGGCGAACTATATCCAAAGCCGGCCGCGAGCGAATAGTAGATGTGAGTGTGGATGAAGCAACCGATGATTTCGAACCGGTTGTTCGAGACGAAACTCCGCTTCCGGACGAGCAGTTGTTGCTACTCGAAGAGCAACACCGGATTCGTCTCGCGGTGGCATCACTCGACGAGCGTTGCAGAACTCTGGTGCAAATGCTCTTCTATCAGTCCGAGCCGCCTTCATATCAGGAGATCGCGGCTGCGTTGCGAATTCCCGAAGGCAGTGTCGGTCCAACGCGAGCGCGTTGTCTCGGAAAACTGCTGCGGCTGTTGCAGAAATAAGGGACGGATGTATTTTTGAGGCGGTTGCCGGACTCTGTTGCATCAGGATTACAGGGGGAGGGCGGCCCCCGGACGGGACTCGAATATGAATAACTCACCACATATTTCCCTGGAAACCCTTGCCGACATCGCCGAGCAGCGCGCCTTGTCAGAAATGCCTGAAACGTTACAAGCCGCAGAGCGTCACTTGTCGGTGTGTGCGAGTTGCGAAGCGAAGTTGCAGAGTCTGCGGCGGCTCGTGTTGCTGATGAAGAGCGACACGGCGGCAGACGTTCCGCGCGATGTTCTGATGTCGGCCTTCAGCATCTTCACGCCGGAAAGGAGGACGCCGTTGCGACGTATCGTTGCCGTCCTGAGTTTCGACAGCCGTGCCGCCGGTCCGGCTTTTGGTATCCGATCGATCTACACGGCGTCGCGGCAGTTGCTGTATACCGCGCAGGAAACGGCTTTGGATCTGCGTGTCACAGTGGAGAATGGCGAGTGCCATCTCGCCGGACAAGTCATCAGAGATAATTGTGGCGGCGCCCAGCTCGAGCTCACAGGCGCGACCGGAATGGTGAACACAGAGCTCAACGAACTATGTGAATTTACATTTCCACCGATACCAGTGGGAAACTATTCGCTTCGCGTGAGAATGCCAGATGTCGAAATCGAGATCCCAGAGCTCGAGCTCAAGGACTAATCTGAGCAATGCAGCATGCAGAACTTGCATCACTACTTGTTAATTCCAGCGGTAACAATCGAGAGACATTGCTTTGGGAAAACTCTACCCTGATCGATGTTGAACTCGCCTATTGTTTAAAAGACATCTGTCTCGAAGGCTGGAGTACTGATCCGGCACAAGCACTCGGCGCCGCGGCCGCGCTGCAGGTGCTTGCCGAGATCCGGCCCACTGCTGAAATCGCAGCCCTGAGCGCCTGGGCCAGCGGTCTCAAAGCACTCATCGCCGGCCAAATGAATTTGGCGATATCCGAGCTCGAAGAATCCGAACGCCAGTTTCTAGGTTTAGGAAAGATTCACACCGCTGCCGCGACGCAGGTGAGCAAGCTCATCGCTCTCTCGATGCTCGGCCGTTACGACGAAGCGGTTGAGTGTGGTCTGCGGGCACGCGAAGTCTTTCTCGCCTACAACGATCTGCGCGCTGCGGGGAAGATCGAACACAACATCGGCAACCTGCATTTTCGCCGCGATCGGTACCACGACGCCGAGGGATTTCAGACTGCGGCGCGCGAACGGTTTGCCGCACTCAACGATCAGAAGCAGCTTGCGACCGTCAACAACTGTCTCGCGAACACTCACGCGCAACTGCACAAGTTCAAATCCGCCGAAGACATTTTCCAGGAAGCTCTCAAACAGGCGGAAGCGTCGCAACATCACGTCACGCTGGCGGGCATCGAGGGAAACATCGGACTGTTTGCCCTCCTGCAAGGCCGCTACGATCGCGCGTTGAACTATCTCGAACGCTCGCGTCAGCGCTACACGTCACTCGGACTCACGATCCAGGCACTACTGGCTGAGCACGAAATCGCCGACGCTTATCTCGAACTGAATCTCGCGGCCGAAGCACTCGAGATCTACGAGCGCGTAGAGCAAACGTTTGCCGAACACGGCATGCGCGCCGAACAAGCGCGCGCTCAGGCTTATGGCGGCCGCGCGCTCATGCTCTTGGGAAGAATCAAAGAAGCGCAGCGCTGGCTCGAACAAGCGGAGCGACTTTACGCAAAGGAAGGAAACATCGTAGGCGCGGCTTTGGTTGAATTAACGCACGCGCAGTTGCTTTATCGCGAAGGGCGGTTCGAGGGTGCGCGCATGATCGCGAGTAAGGCGGAGGCGGCGTTGTTGATGTCCGGAAGTTGGCAACGACTGCTGCTCGCGCGTTGGTTACGGGCGGAAGCAGATCGCGTTCTCGGCGATCTCGGTCCAGCGCGTGAGCTGCTCGAACGTACTCTGCAAAAAGCGGAAGAGCATGGCCAACCACAGATAGCCGAGCGTTGCTTGAGCTCGCTCGGCGCGGTGGCGCTCGACCAGAATAACTTCGACCTCGCCGAGTTGTACTTCAAGCGCGCGATTCAAATCACCGAAGAGCTGCGTGCGCCGATACCGGGCGAAGAGTTTCGCACCGCGTTCTTTTCGAATCGCATCTCTCCTTACCATAAGCTGGCGAAGCTCTGTCTCGCCGTCGACGACGCGAGAGCATCTGAAGCGCTGAATTTTGTGGAACGCGCTAAATCGCGCGCGCTCGCGGATGCTTTGGCGGGCCGGATTGTTTTAGCCACTGCCGCTCGCGACGATTTCGAGCTGCATCTTCAGCGTCAGGCGGAGAAATTTAGAGAAGAGCTGAATTATTTGTACAACCAGATGCACCGTTCGGTTCGCGGCGCGGTTCAGAGTCAGGACCAGAATTCCGAACTGGAACGCGAGCTTCTCGAACGCGAACGCCGGCTGGTGGAGATTACCCGTCAACTTCAGCATCGCGGCGCACGTGCAGACAGCACAAGTCAGGAACAGGATCTGTTCTCGATCGAACGGCTTCAAACTGCGCTCGGCGCCGAGCGCGCCCTCGTCGAGTACACGACGATTGACGAGCAGCTCGTCGCGTTTGTGGTTACCGATCAGGGTGTTGAAGTGGTGCGCGAGTTGGGAACTGAAAGCGAGATCGTCGCGGAGATTCAGCGCTGTCGTTTTCAAGTTGACACGTTGCGTTTCGGCTCGACCGAGGTTCGGAGCCATCTGCCGGCGCTCACGCAGCGTACGCAACAGCATTTACGTTCGCTTTACGATCGGCTGTTGCGAACGATCGAATCGAGAATCGGCGCGCGCCACCTCGTGATCGTGCCGCACGGCGCGCTTCATTACTTGCCGTTCCAGGCACTCCACGACGGTAATAATTATTTGATTGAAAGAAGGGAAGTGTCGTTCGCGCCCAGTGCCGTTGTCTTGTTGCAATGTCTGAATCGACCCGCGCAGCAGTTGAAGACCGCGCTCGTTTTGGGTTTGCCTGACGAGCAGATTCCGCGCGTGCATGAAGAGCTCGACGTTGTCGATAACATATTTACCAAGGTAAAGCGCTTTTCCAATGAAGCGGCCACTACTCGAGCGTTGATCGAAAACTCTGCTGCCGTGGACGTGCTGCATCTTGCTTGTCACGCGCAGTTTCGTTCCGACAACCCGCTCTTTTCGGCACTGAAGTTAGCAGATGGCTGGTTTACAGCACGTGACGCATACGCCTTGAAACTGAATTGCGCGCTCGTGACGCTCAGCGCGTGTGAGACGGGGATGAATGCGGTTGCGCCGGGAGATGAGCTGATGGGACTCACTCGCGGCTTTCTTTCGGCTGGATCGCCGGCGGTCATGATGAGTCTTTGGACCGTCGACGACGAAGCGACAACCGAGTTAATGACGTCGTTCTACAGCGAACTTATCAGGAGCGGATCAGCCGCTGCGGCGCTACGCGCGGCGCAGCTCAAGTTGCTGACGGAGAGACCCCATCCGTTCTTCTGGTCACCTTTCGTTCTCGTCGGCCGCTGGTGAAACTGCCCGAGAATGGTTGGCAACTGAACGTATTTTCGCTATTTTATCTTCGCTTCCCGACTTTTCCTGGGTTCGTTCAATACAAGCGAGGTTTACTCCCGGTGCGTCGAACTCTTGCACTGCTGTCCTGTTTGCTTCTCGTCCTCTTCTTCATGTTTTCGGAGGGGCGAAACAGCACCGTCGTGAGTGCGACCGACGGGGGTGAAGAGTTTGTCGCCGACGAAGTCATCGTCAAGCTCGTAAGAGTCCAGGACCTCGCGTCTGTTGCTGCCGACTATTCGCTCGATCCGGTTCCTCTCGACCAGTTTGGCAGCCGCCCGATCTTCAGACTACGCATCACCGACAACGCACGTGTTCAAGATCGCGTTGGAGAGTTGGATAATGACTCTCGCGTCGCTCTGGTTGAACCGAATTACATCGCGAAACCGCCCGTTGGCGGTGGTAACACGTGGAGTGTCGGCAACACCTGGAGCGTTGGCGGCGATTTCGGAACGTACGTAGCACAGTGGGCGCCGGAAAAAATTCACCTCGCGATCGCACACCAGGTCAATCGTGGAACCGGACCGAATGGTCCAATCAGGATCGCGGTGCTCGACACCGGCGTCGATGCAACACATCCGGCGCTCGCCGGGCATTTGATTCCGGGTTGGGATTTTGTCGACAACGACAGCGATCCGAGTGAAGTCGGCGACCAGCAAACTGGACCATACGGCCACGGCACGCATGTGGCCGGGCTCCTTGCCCTCGTCGCGCCGGAAGCCAAAATCATGCCTCTCAGGGTTTTGGATCGCAGCGGTGTCGGTAACGTATGGGTGTTGACCGAAGCTCTCGCCTTTGCTCTCGATCCCGACGGTAATCCAGCTACCGCAGACGGCGCCGACGTGATCAACCTGAGTCTGGCGACCTCAAGAGAAACGAAGTTGATCGGTGCTCTGCTGGAGAAGGCTTGTGGCTCCGGCTCGAGCGATTTTCCGGTCGCCACGAATCCGTATCTCGTCGTGGTGGCCGCCGCTGGAAACAGCGGCAATAGCACCAAGCAATATCCGGCGGCGGAAAACGTTGATGGCTTGATTGCCGTTGCCGCTTCCACCATTAACGACACGTTAGCTACTTTTTCGACCCGCGGCTCGTGGGTTCATGTTGCTGCGCCGGGACAAGCGATTTTGAGCACTGTTCCGAACGGTCTATACGGCACATGGAGTGGGACATCGATGGCCGCGCCGCTGGTTGCGGGCGAAGCCGCGTTGGCGCGTGCACGCTTTCCATGGCTTTCGAACAAGGACCTGGCCCGACATGTTATCCGCATGTCCGTGGAGATCGGCGGCGATGTGCAGTTTCGTGCGGACGCCGGTATCGCACTCACCACCTCGCCGGAAGGCAACGTCCAGCCCTCTCCAACGCCTACTCCAACGCCTTCGCCGAGTCCCACGCCTTCACCAACTCCCACGCCTTCGCCCACACCTGCACCGAGTCCGAGCCCGACGCCGACACCCAAACCGGGCAAGCGCCCCCGCTCCTGATCCTTCTTTGTCACAGAAAAGTTATTTCTGCTGAAACTCGCCTGCCTCAGGTATTTTTCCGCGCGCTCGCCGCACTGTGTCTCTGACGGAATCGTCTCTACCGAACAGTTTTACAACTGATGGCGATGAAGCCAATGTGCGGAATCGTCATTTGGGCGGCGCGAGTGCTGGGCTCGTGCCGCACTTTTGTTTGCGGTCCCGGACGATCCGGCCAAAAACAGTTCACCCTGTTAACCCGCTCGAATAGTGTGGCTAGTCCGGTTGCTACCCGCGTTCTTCTCCGCTCATACTGCGAACAAAAGATTCGCCACGCACGTTGAATCTTGCGTCGGGAGCTTCGAGACATGCTTACGCTGCTCAAACTGGAACTCGAGAAGTTGTTTCGCGCCAGGAGTTTCTACCTGTCGTTCCTCGTGCTCATCGCATTTGTGGCGCTCATGCTTTGGGGGTTCTATACGTACGCCGCGCGCAAGACGGGCGGTGAGGCGGTCGAGCAGTTCAAATACACGTATGAATCGAAGCAGTACTTCAACGGACTGACTTTCGCGCTCTATTCGCTGCTCTTCTCCTTTACTTTACTGCTGCCGATTTTCGTGTCGATGAGCGCGGGCTCGCAGATCGCCGGCGAAACGCGCGCCGGCACGCTGCGGATGATCTGTACGCGTCCAATCTCGCGCGCGTCACTCGTCCTTTCGAAGTTTCTGGTGACCGCGCTGCACGCCGCGCTCCTGCTGTTGTTCTTCATCGGGTTGAATCTCGTGGTCGGCTTGATCTTCGTCGGCTGGGGTAACCTCGAACTCTATCCCGGCCCGCTCAATCTTGTTGATGTGCCGGGAAAGATCATGCGCGACGATGCGCTCATGCGCTTTGGCTACGCGGTTTTGTCAGGTACGTGGGCCCTGCTCGTTATCGCCGCGCTGGCGCTGCTTTGTTCGGTCGTCTTCGACTCGCCGGCACAGGCGATCGTAATGACTATTGCGGCCTACCTGACGCTCTACATCGTTGGCCGCGTGGAGTTCTTCGAGCATTTGCGGCCTTACTTTTTTACGACTGACATGGACTTCTGGCGCGATGTGTTCAAGCCGGAGATCCCGTGGGCGAATCTCTGGCATTACGCGTGTATCTGCGGCGCTTACACGACGGGCTTGTTGCTGGCGACCGTCGTGATCTTCGAGCGGAAGGACATCGTCACGTAAACATGTGGGTGAAACTCGTCCTGCTGCTTTTGTTTTGCCTGATGATTCTGGGCGCCGTTCATTTCGCCCAGCCGTCGCAATCCAGCAACCGCGCGTCATCGCCTGCTGTTGTTAACGCGCTTCGTCTGCTCACCTGGAACATCGGGTATGCCGAGCTCGAAGACGACACACGCGCGCACGACAAGGATTTGCCTGCGGTCGCGGA
>Ga0105248_10003505_pt1 | contig 17414 bp, 11 predicted proteins | sample KBSS34metaG_FD_81524 | JGI IMG/M metagenome (GOLD analysis project Ga0105248, IMG submission 81524) | Switchgrass rhizosphere microbial communities from Kellogg Biological Station, Michigan, USA - KBS S3-4 metaG | ecosystem: Host-associated > Plants > Roots > Rhizosphere > Soil | place... | reverse complement strand
CGTTTATTTTGGCGGGGTGATGGAGAACGTGTCTTTGACTTCCCAGGATGGAGTGGCGGCATCTGGGTCTTTTACGCGGAACATCGTAGCGCTTACGATCTTGCCGTCGAAAGTGAACTTGACGTAGTGGTAGTTGGGGAAGGCTGGGTCTTGGAACTTGTCTGCGGGAGTGCGGGCAATTGGGTAAGGCTTGGCACCGCCGCCGCCTGAGACGAGATAGGTGACATTGTTCTCGAAGAAACGCTGGTAGTTGTGGATGTGTCCGGCAATAACGATGATCTGAACCTTGGATTGCGAAGCCTGTTTTTCGAGCGCCAGAGCCAGTTCATGCTCGTTGGGACGGACGTCGTGGGAGTGGCTGCCCTCAATGGAATCGGCCACTGGTGGGTGGTGTAACGAGACGAAGACGAACTGTGTGGACTTTGGCAGATGAGCGAACTGATCGTCGAGCCAACTGCGCTGACGGCTGCCGGAAAGCAGCGAGAGATTCGAGTCGAGCGAGAGAACATAGACATTGCCGGCTTCGACGGAATACCAGCGGCGGCCTTTGAGTTCGGGGAATGCTGCCCACCAATTCTTTGGTTCGCGCACCTCATCGCCGTGGAGCTCGTGGTTGCCCATGGCAGGGAAGACGTGAAGCTTAGCATCACGCCATGGAGTTGATTCCTGGTGATAGACGGTGTAGTCGTTGACGACGTCGCCACTATAAGGGACGTCGCCTGAGAGCAGGATGGCGTCGGGGCGTTCCGATGCGATCTTGTCGACCAGCCACTTGCGGACTTTGGGATTCGTAACTTTGTCGTTGGTGGGGTCAGTGAAGCGCATGTCGCCGTAGGCGATGAGGGACCAATGCTTGGGAAATTCGCTGGAGGAGAGGCGAAAGGTTGGGCCGGGTGTGCTGATGAGGTCTTTGGTGAGTTCAGCGTCGGGTGGCGCCGGGTCTTTCTGCGCGTATAGGGAGGGGATAAGGAATGCGGAGAATAGTAGGAGTGCTGGAAGAAAGGTCCGGATGGAGCGCATGATTTCTCCTGAAAAGCGATGTGAAATCCAGGCCTCTGTCGCGATTTTGGAAAGAGACCCGGAATACCTGGATTGTTTCAAAGGAAGTTTACTTGTTGCTTACTCGGTGATGGAAAATTGACGGATCTGCGAGGGTTCGCTGGGCGTCGATGGAATGCCTACGAAGAGCGCATGGATCGACGGGACCAGCAAACCGGTTTTGGCTCCTGCCGCAGTTTTGGTCGCACCGAGGGGTTTGAGGCTTTTGTCTGCACCTACTTCATAGACGTCGACGTTACCACTGCCGCTGATGAGGTAAGCGCGATGGTTAGCGGTTGAGTAGAAGATGTCGTCGGCGCCGGTGTTGGAGGAGGCATCGCTGATCTCCTTGCCTGTTACAGCGTCTAGCACGAGTGCCTTAGCAGGAGTACGGCATCCGAGAATAAGAGCCTGGTGGTCAGCGTCGAATGCCACGGGGACATTGTCTTTTGCACGACTGAGCTTCCACGTGTTGGTGACGGTGTGGGTGGGGCCATCGATGACAAGCAGTTCGCTGGAGTCGGCGATGTTAGCGAAGATGCGCTTGCTTGCGGGATCGATTTCGAGAGCCTCGGGGTGGGCGCTGGCAGGCAGGTTGGTAACGAGGGTATTGTCGACGGTGTTGATAACGGCGACGCGTGCGGGGACGGCGGCAGTGCCGTTGCCGTGGCCTACATAGAGCAGCTTTGTGGCGGGGTCGTAGACCATGTCATCGGCGTCATCTGAGAGTGCGATGGTGGCGGCCTCTTTGAATGGCGAGCCGCTGTATATCTTGAGCGCGGCGAGTGAGCCGTCAGCGACGAAGAGCTTGCCTTCATCGGCTACCCATGCGACGCCGTGTGGTTTACCGAGACCCTTGAGACTCTGAGTAATTTCTCCGGTGGTGGTGTCGAGAACCTCTACGGTGTGATTGCCTGTGGCGGCGATAAAGAGACGACTGCCGGATTCATCATAGGCGAAGTGGTCAAAGCGGCCTGTGACTCCTTTGAGTGGGAAGTCCTTGATGAACTTGATGGGGGCAGTTTGCGCGGCTGCGACGATGGCGGCGGAAAGCAGGCAGAGGGTTGCGAGTATCTTCATGAGTTGTATCTCGATTTCTGGGATGGTAGTTCGGAATAAAAAAAGAGGGCCACAAAGCGCGCTTTGCGACCCTTTGTCAAAACTGTGCGAGGGCGCTGTTCTTTGCTGCTTTATTTCTCGCGTGAAAGATTCCAGCGCAGGCCGCCTGCGAAAGTGGGGTGATAATACTCGCGCTGCACGACGTACTGCGTAGCGCCGTTGTAGAAGCCGAAGACTTCGTTGTTCAGGTTGAGGCCGTACCCATAGACCGTGAAGCCGAAAGGAAGTTTGTAGCTGGCCTGGGTATCGAACTGGTAGTGAGCGTAGAGGTAGTTGTCGCCTGCGGGACCTTTGGTGCCGCCCACCTGTGGGTTGGGGGTAGTAGCCTGCTTACCGTTGACGATGATGGGATTGCCATTGTCGTCGGTCTCGTAAGCGAGGTTCTCATACTGGTAGGCGTAGATCATTGTGTCGTCAAAGGTCATGCCAACGCGCATGGAGAATCGCTTGGTGTCGAAGGTTGGGCTGATGTTCCAGCTGTTGGGGGCTTGGCGAAGCAGAGCGGGGGTGTCGGTGCGAAGCGGATCGACGCCGTTGGCCTTGGAATTGGTGTAGCTGTAGTTTGCCGATAGGCCCGCACCGTGGAGCACACCGGGCAGGAAGGAGAGGCGCTGCTGATAGCTGAACTCGACACCCTGCACATGGCCACTGCCAGCGTTGGTTGGCTGGGAAACGAGGGTCGGATTGCCTGGGTTGAAGGGCGAGTTTGAGGTCAGTGTCTGCAGGGTGACGATGGGATCGGAGAGATCCTTGTAGAAGTAGCCTGCCTGGATCAAACCAACGTGGGGGAGATAGCGCTCGTAGAGGATGTCGTAGTTGTTGGCGTGTTCGGCTTTCAGGTTGGGATTGCCGATGCCGATGGTGGCAGGTGTCTGGCCATCGACTAACTGACCTACGGCTGCTGAAACATCCTGGGGATTGGGACGGGCCAGGCCGCGTCCGTAGACGAGGCGAAGGTCGGAGTCCTTGTCGAGCGCAAAGCGCAAGGATGCACTGGGAAGCACGTCGAGGTAGTCTCCGCCGGCCTTAAAGGTAAGTGAATTCGGAGTGGGGCTGGCATTGCCGTCGAAGCTGAGGGTATCGAGATGCGTCGCTTCGAAGCGAATACCAGCGACGAGACGCACACGGCTGCTCAGTTCCAGTGTGTTCATCAGGTATCCGGCTGGAATGCGCTCGATGAAGTCGTAGTTGTTGGAGTTGACACTATAGGTGGGATTGGCGACGACGAGGCCGTTCTGGATGACGTAGGCCTTGACTTTGCCCCAGTCGGTGACACTGCCAAATTTGTAGGTCTTGTCGTAGTAGTCGGGATCGGTGAAGGTGCTGTACCACTCCGGGTGGCTGGCGACGGGAATTTTTCCGAACTTCACACTTTCGTCGTAGGTGTTGTCGAATTTATGGGCGTTGCGGATCTTTCCGCCGAGTTCGAAGGTGCCGAAGTGCGATCCAATGTGATAGAGGCGGGAGTATCCAGCAGAGGCCTCCAGATTGAGTTGGACGCTCTGGCCAAAGGTGGGGAGGGCAAATGAGGTGAGCGCGTAGTTGTCGCGATTGAGGGCGTCTGCTCCGCCGGAGCCGTTGCAGCCAGTAAAGGCGGGGCGGTAGATGCTGACGCCGGGTACGTTAGTGCAGGTGATGTCGTCGCCGATCCACTTATATTTGGCGCTGCCGCTGCCGCCGAGGGAGCGGGCGCGGGAGACGGCAACATCCCAGAGGATGGTGTTGGAGTTGAAAATGTGGCGACCGTGCAACGAGAGGCTGCCTACGGAAAGATTGGGGCGACGCCAGTCCTGACTGTATGCAGGCGTATCGTCGCCGCCGAGGTTGGGGTCGCTAAGGGTGAAGACCCATTTGTTGCCCCAGTTGCGGAAGGTGGAGTAAAGGCCGCGGAGAGAGATGCTGGAGCCTTCGCTGAGTTTGTAATCCGCGGTGGCGGTGGCACCCCAACGGGTGCGGTTGTAAATGTAATCACGCAGGTCAATGCTGTCGTAGTGCGGTTCTAAGCTGCCTTTGTAGGGATCGGGCTCGATGTCGTTGATGCCGCGGCCGTTGTAGTCGTAGGTAAAACCGCCGAGAAGGCCGAGCTTCTTGTCCGTCAGAAACCTTCGTCCAATTGTGACATTGAACTGGTCGGCGGTGCGGCCGCCATTGAGAATAGGCGTGTATCCGCCGATGCCGGAGAGATTGATAGTGGGAAGATCGCCTGCGGTCTTAGTGACCAGGTTGACCGAGCCACCGATACCATCTGCATCAATGTTAGCTTGGAGCGTTTTGTTGATCTCGACGGATTCGACGAGATCGGAGGCGATGGTGTCGAGTTTGATCTGGCGGACGCCGGACTCGGGTGAGGGAATGGTGACGTCGTCGATCATGGTGTTGCTTAGGCGAGGCTCGGTGCCGCGAATCTGGACGTACTTGCCCTCACCCTCGTCGCGCTCAATGGTGACGGAGGCCATGCGGCCGAGAGCGTCGGCGATGTTGGCATTGGGCAGGGAGGTGATGACCTCGGCGGGGAGCACTTGGAGGATATTTTCGGCGGCGCGGGTGCGATTGATGGCTTCAGCCTCGCCGCGGGGGCGGTCGGCTGTGACGACCACCTCTTCAATGGAGCTGCCCACTTTGAGTACGGCGTCGATGTGCGCGGTCTGGCCGGCAACGACGGTGACGCTGCCGGTATAGGTGGTAAATCCGACATACGAAACGGTTACGGCGTATGTGCCGGGGGTTACGTCGGTGATGGTGAATTCGCCCTGGCCGTCAGAGACTACGGGACGGACCTGGGGCTGAAGTTCCACGCGGGCCCCCTGAAGAGCGCCAGATTGGATGTCTTTGACATCGCCGCTGATGACGCCTTTGGCGGACTGGCTGAAAACGGGCAAGGCGGACAGAAGTAGAAGCAGAAGGAAGACGATCCTGGACTTTCTCAGATACATGGCACTCCTAAACCCGGGCAGGAGCCGGGCAGTATTGCAGGATTCAAGCCGATTTTGCGACTTAATCCCACAGTAGGAGTGCGTGTTAAACGTACGTTCATCATTCGATGAAAGAATTTCGAGATTGGCAGGGAAGTGCGATGCGACCAACAGAACTGTGTTGCAATATGCGCCCCAATCAAACCGGCTCCAGGCGCGGTGGCTGATTGAATCAGCCGATGGAAGGTGCTTTGCCCTTATGCGAATCCTGATCATCGAAGACGAAGGGAAGATGCTCGCTTTGCTCCGCGATGGCCTGCGTGAGCATGGGCATACGGTGATGACCGCGCAGGATGGGATCGATGGTCTGGAGCTTGCAGGTGAACATGAATTTGATGTGATTGTGCTCGACCTGATGTTGCCAAGGCTCTCAGGGTGGCAGGTGATGCGAGAGCTGCGGAGCCGGGAGCATCCTCCGTCGGTGCTGATGCTTACCGCGTGCGACGCCGAGCCGCAGGTGATTGAGGGGCTGGAGTCCGGCGCGGACGACTACCTTACCAAACCATTTTCATTTCCGGAGCTACTCGCGCGGCTAAAGTGCCTGGCCCGGGCCAAACGTACGGACGAGGCCCGGTCGGCGCATACGGTAATGCTGGATACACTCGCCGTGGATACCGCTCGGCACGTGGCATATCGTGCGGGGCAAAATCTTGAGCTGACGCGCACGGAATTCGCCATTCTGGACTGCCTGATCAAGTCTTCGGGAAGTATTGTCACGCGAGCTGCGCTGGTGCAGTCGGTGTGGGGAGAAGACCCGAGCGTGGGCAGGAGCGCCCTCGACTCGTTCATCAGCCTGCTGAGGAAGAAAGTGGATATGCCCGGCGAGCGGCGACTGATGCACACGGTCAAAGGTGTGGGATACAGCGTTCATGCGGAAGCTGCGTTTTCGAGTAGCGGCAAAGAGAAGTGCGCATGAAGGTTCTCTCGATCCGGCTGCGGTTGACGCTTTGGTACTTCTCTTTTTTTGCGGTTGCGGGGCTGCTGCTGAGCGTGGCTTCGTGGCTGCTGTTGCAGCGCAGCCTCGACCTATTGCAGAATCACGAACTTGAGGAACGGATCGAGGATCTGCAGAGCTTTCTCGATTCGCGCCCAGCGGACGCGAGCCTGGATACCCTGCGCCGCGATCTGATGATCGAGTACCGGTTCAAGGATGAGGGTAAGTGGCTGCAGATCAGCGACGAGACCGGGAACTGGCTGTACTACTCCAACCGGGTGAAGGTGGCCTATGCTATTCCGCCGATAGCAGAGGCACCGCGAGTGATGGCAAAGTTTCAGGCTGTGCCAGGGCACTTTCTGCAGAACAGGGCCGATGAGATCGAGGCGAATGGGCATCGTTACCGGGTAGGTATGGCGATATCCGCTGACCGCTCAGTCAATATCCTGGCGCAGTTTCGCTGGGATCTGTTGCTGCTGGTGCCTCCGGTACTGCTGGTGGCTGCGATTGTGGGGCATTTTTTGAGCCGGAAAGCGCTCGATCCGGTGGCTGCGATTGTGTCGGAGGTTCGGCGGATCAATGAGCGAAACCTTTCGACGCGGCTGGCTGTGATTCCGACGCAGGACGAGTTGTCGCTGCTCTCGGAGACGCTGAACCAGATGCTGGAGCGGATCGATGCGGCGTTTCGCAGCGTACGGTCGCTGACGGCTAACGCATCTCACGAGCTGCGGACTCCGCTGTCGCTGATACGGACGCGGGTGGAGATTGCGCTGTGCTTTCCGCGTACCGAGGAGTATTACCGCACGGCGCTTGAAGAAGTACAGATCGAGACGCTGCGCATGACTTCACTGATTGAGAACCTGTTAACGCTGGCCCGGTACGATGCGGGCGCAATGCAACCGGAACTGCAGCCGGTTGAGGTGACCGCGCTGATGGCGAAGGCATTGCGTGAATGGAGGCCGACAGCTGAGCGGCTTTCTCTCGGGCTTACGCTGGATCTCAGCGGGCTGGAGCCGACGTCGGGGGCATGGATTCTAGGTAATGCAGAATCGGTAGAGCGGGTGTTGCGAGTTTTGCTCGACAATGCCTGCCGGTATACGCCCTCGGGCGGTTCGATCCAGTTGCGCGTCGAGACTACCGAGCAGTCGGTAGTGCTCTCGGTCGAAGACAGCGGTATCGGCATAGCCGAGGAGGATTTGCCGCATATCTTCGAGCGGTTCTACCGGGCGCGAAAGCAGAGGAACCTGCGAGAGGCGGAGCAATCCGGGTCGGGACTGGGGCTTTCGTTGGCGAAGTGGATTGTCGAGCAGCACAAAGGAACGATCTCTGCGGAGAGCGTATTGGGTGAGGGTTCGCGTTTCCGGGTAACTTTTTCCGCTATGACCATGCCTGAGGGGATGCATCAGTTGACCCTGGCGCCGGATATTCCATTCCAGTCATAGCGTGACGCTGCTGGGAGAAGTTGGATGACTGTAATGCCCGATAAGGCGCGTTTTTCCAAGGTTGCAACGGTTGCGTGAGCACCAGACTCCAACCCGATCGACGAATTTGTGCCCGACGCTATGAACCCAGTTTCCGCAAAACGTGTGGTAACGTATGCTCTACAGTAGAGCTTCTGCAGAGAATGAATAGCCCCCAGGGGCAAAAGATGCGAAGCCTGCGCGGACTCCTAACGTGAGCCGCTTGAGGTGGGATGGGTATACAGGTTGCTCTGAATCACCGGACGCAGTACCGGTATGACAAGGCTGTATTTCTGGGGCCGCAACTGGTCCAGTTACGCCCTGCGCCGCATTGTCGAACGCCGATTCTCAACTACTCGCTGGATGTGACCCCCGCCGAGCATCTACTGAACTGGCAGATGGACCTGCACCACAATCATGTGGCGCGCATGCTGTTCCCGGAAAGAACCAGAGAGTTTGTCGTTGACGTAAACCTGGTGGCGGACCTTGCGCCGATCAACCCCTTCGACTTTTTCCTTGAGCCATATGCTGCCGAGTACCCCTTCGCTTACGCTGCAGAATTGACCCAAGACCTCGGGCCCTACACTGCGGTCGAGACACCAGGACCGCGGCTGTTGGCACTGTTGCAGGGTTTTCGTGCAATTCATGCCGGGGCAAAGCACGGAACCGTGCAGTTGCTGCTGGATATAACGCACAAGATCCGAGACGAAGTGAACTATGTCACGCGGCTGGAGCATGGTGTGCAGGGCTGCGAAGAGACGCTGCAGTTGGGCTCTGGTTCGTGCAGAGACTCTGCCTGGCTGCTTGTACAGGCACTGCGCAGTCTGGGAATTGCGGCCCGATTTGTATCGGGGTATCTCATCCAGCTCGCAGACGACGATGCGGCGGGAGATGGGCCCAAGGTTGACTCGGCAGATCTTCATGCCTGGGCGGAGGCATATTTACCGGGAGCGGGATGGATAGGGCTAGACCCGACCTCTGGATTGCTGGCCGGCGAAGGACATATCCCGCTGGTGTGCACCCCGAATGCTTCGCAGGCAGCGCCGATTGTTGGAACGGCTGAGCCATCGAAGGTAGAGTTTGGCTTTGCGTTTTCGGTTCGCCGGCTGAATGAGACGCCACGCGTGACCCGGCCTTTCAGGGAAGAGGCTTGGGCTGAGGTCGAGGCGCTGGCCCACAGGGTGGATGCCGATCTGGAGGCGCAAGATGTTCGGCTGACGATGGGCGGGGAGCCTACGTTTGTGGGTATCGATGAGCCGGAGAGTCCTCAGTGGAATATCGAGGCTCTAGGGCCGATCAAGCGGACGCGGGGGCTGGATTTGATCCGGGCTATACGGGACAAGGTGGCTCCGGGGGCGCTGCTGCATTTTGGACAGGGCAAGTGGTATCCAGGGGAGCCGCTGCCACGGTGGGCGCTGAGTTGCTACTGGCGTACAGACGGGGTTCCGGTGTGGGAGAATCCGGAGCTGATTTCCCGCGAAGATGAGGCTTCGAGCTATGACCTGGCCGATGCGTTGCGTTTTGGCCAGGCGTTGACGCGGCGGCTGGGGGTTGAGGCGGCGAATCTGCTGCCCGCTTACAATGCTGATGCAACGGAGCCGGCAGGATACATTCTGCCCATTCGAAGGCGACAACCCGACGGGAAGCTGGGCTGGTCAAGCCAGTTGTGGTTTCCCCGCCCGGAGCGGCTTACGCTGCTGTTTGGGGATGGCCCGATCGGGTTTCGAATTTCGACGGACACAATTCCTTGGGTGGCGCCAGATGAGCTGACGTACGAGATGGATACGGCTCCCTTTTCGGATAAAGCAAAGCTGCCGGCGAAACCGCAGCGCCATCCGGAGCGGTTTGACGTTGAGCCGAAGGCTGATCCGTTGCCACCACTATCGAGTACAGCAGAGACTGCGCCTGTGTTGATTCGTACTGCCCTTTGTGTGCAGGCTCGCGAGGGGCAGATGCATGTGTTTCTGCCTTTTACATCAGAGCTGGCCGATTACCTTGACATGGTTGCAGCAGTTGAGGATACATGTACACATCTTGGGATCAAGGTCTGGGTCGAGGGCTACACACCACCCTCTGATTCGCGGCTCAGATTTTTTAGCGTTACGCCTGATCCTGGAGTGCTGGAGATCAATTTACCGCCTGCGAGTAATTGGGATGAGCTGGTGGCGCTGCAGGTGCTGCTATTTGATGAAGCACGTAAACACCGGCTGGTGGCGGAGAAGTTTCACTACGACGGGAGCCATCTGGCAACGGGCGGCGGCAGCCACATCGTGATCGGTGGGGCATCGGTGATGGATAGCCCCTTTCTACGCAGGCCAGAGGTGCTGAAGAGCATGGTGGCCTTCTGGCAAAATCATCCGGCGCTCTCGTATCTCTTCTCTGGCATGTATGTCGGGCCGACGAGCCAATATCCGCGTGTGGATGAGGCTCGCACGGATGCCTTGTACGAGCTGGAAGTGGCCTTTGCCAATCTGCCGAAGGAGGATTGTCCGCCGTGGGTCGTGGATGGGCTGTTTCGGAATTTACTCGTGGATATGACGGGCAACTCGCACCGGGCTGAGTTCTGCATCGACAAGATGTTTCCTCCGGAAGGACAGGGTTTGCGGCTCGGGCTGCTGGAGCTACGCGCCTTTGAGATGGCTCCACATCTGAGGATGAGTCTGTTGCAGTCGCTGTTGATCCGGGCACTGATCGCCACGTTCTGGAAGACGCCATTTGAAGGTGGGCTGATTCGCTGGGGAACGACGTTGCATGACCGTTTCATGCTGCCGCACTTTGTCATGAAGGATCTTGACGAGGTGCTGGGGCATCTGGCACGGGCGGGTTTCAAGTTTGACGAGAAATGGTTTGCGGCGCATCACGAGTTTCGCTTCCCGAAGATCGGCAGTATTGGCGCCGAGGGTATGGAGCTGGAGCTGCGTCATGCGCTGGAGCCCTGGAATGTGCTGGCTGAGGAGACGGTCTCGGGGAGTACAGTCCGAACGGTGGATTCTTCACTGCAGAGATTGCAGGTCAAGCTTTCGGGAGTGACAACGGAGGGCCGCTATCTTGTCTCCTGCTATGGGAGACGTGTGCCGCTTATGCCAGTGGGAGAGCCGGGAGCTGCGATTGCCGGTATCCGCTACCGGGCGCGGCGGCTTTCTAAGGCGCTGCATCCGACGGTACCTGTTCACGCGCCGCTGGTTTTCGATTTGATTGATACCTGGCGTGAGCGGTCAATTGGGCGATGTACATATTACGTGGTACCGCCAGACGGACGAGTTTATCCGGCTAGGCCGGTCAATGCTACGGAGGCCGAGGAGCGTCGCCGCGAGCGATTCCAGGTGAACGATCACACTTTCGGCAGCATTGTCGTGCCTCAGGAAGAGACGAATCCGCTGTTCCCAATGACGCTCGACCTTCGCTTCCCGGAACCAGGGCAGGCTGGGCGAGTTGTTCCCTTTGAAGGGATGCCATGACGGTTGACCTCGATCAGGCGCCGCTACGCTACGGAGGAGCTTACGATGAGCTCTCCGCGGATGGAGTGACACCGCGTCCGCACTGGGCGCATCTGATCGAGGAGTTCCGCGCCATTGGCCCCGATGAGTTGAGCAGGCGCTGGGGCCGCGCGGAACGGCGCATTCGCGAAAACGGCATTACTTACAACATTTACGGAGATCCTCAAGGAGCCAGCCGTCCGTGGGAGATCGACGTTGTTCCTCTACTGATTGCGGCGAAGGAGTGGCGATTCATCGAGGCTGGAATTATTCAGAGGGCGCGGCTGCTGAGCATGGTCCTTGAAGACCTATACGGTCCACAGAAGCTGGTGACGGACGGGTATTTTCCGGCGGCGCTGTTATATGCCAATCCGGCATTTTTGCGGCCTCTGGTGGGTGTGCGGATACCGTCACACAGCTATCTGCACATGCTGGCGGTGGATCTTGCGCGCTCGCCGGACGGAAAGTGGTGGGTTCTGGCAGACCGGACGCAGGCTCCCTCGGGAAGCGGGTACGCACTCGAGAACCGCACTATCGTTTCAGATGTGCTGCCGGATCTATTCAGGACTTCGAATGTGCTGCGGTTGGCGGCATTTTTCCGCGCTCAGAGAGAGGCGCTGACGAGCCTTTCGCAGAAGGAAAATCCGCGCATCGTGCTGCTGACGCCGGGGCCGCACAACGAGACGTATTTTGAGCACTCGTATATAGCGCGCTATCTAGGCTTCACATTGGTTGAGGGAGCTGACCTTACTGTCCGAGACCGTTGTGTCTATCTGAAGACTGTAGACGGGTTGGAGCAGGTGGATGTGATTCTGCGCCGGGTCGATGACAGCTTTTGCGATCCCCTGGAGTTGCGCAGCGACTCGCTGCTGGGCGTACCGGGGCTTGTGGATGCAATCGTTGCCGGCAATGTTCAAGTGGCGAATGGGTTGGGTAGCGGGCTGATCGAGACTGCTGCAGTGATGCCGTTTCTGCCCGGCCTTGCCAGCCATTTGCTGGACGAAACTCTTAAGCTGCCTTCGGTGGCTACCTGGTGGTGTGGGCAGGAGTATGCGCTGGACTGGGTGCTTAACAACCTCGACTCCGTGGTAGTGAAGCCGGCCTTCCCTTCGCGGGGTATGGAGCCGGTCTTTGGGGCGGAGATTCCGCAATCGGAGAAGCGGAAATTTGCTGACCAGATGCGTGCGCGGCCTTATGAGTACGTTGCACAGGAGCAGGTGACTCTTTCGACGGCTCCTGTCTGGGAGAACGGCCATATGGACTCGCGCTGCGTGGTATTACGCACGTATGCCCTGAATACAGGCAACGGCTGGATTGTGATTCCCGGCGGCTTGGTGAGGGTGGCGGAGGCCGAGGGTTCGGTGGTATCGATGCAGCGCGGCGGCCACAGCAAGGATGCATGGGTGCTGTGGGATAGTCCGGTGGATACATTCAGCATGTTGCGTCCCCGGAATCAGCCACTCGATCTGCGCAGAACTGAGCGGGCAGTACCGAGCAGTGTCGCTGACAATGTCTACTGGCTTGGCCGATATGTGGAGCGTGCCGAAAATATTGCTCGCATCGTTCGAACGATGATCTCGCGGGTACGTCGTGCGGACCAGGCAGAACTCGGTTGCTTAATCCGCCTGCATGGATGCCTAGAGACACGCTACAGCAAGCTCCCAAAAGCGAAAGGGCGCGTACCCAATTCGCTGGAGCTTGAGCAGGAGCTGATTTCGCTGATTGCAGACCCCAAGCGCCCGGATAGCCTTGCGTCAACCTTGGGAGAAGTAGCTCGCGTTGGCGCAGGCGTACGGGAACGGCTCTCGGCGGACATGATGTTTCTGATTGGCAAACTGCACAGCGCTGTGGATGCCGATTCTGCAACGCCGTTTCTTGAATATCCCGCGATCCTGACGGCATGCCTGGAATTGCTTTCTGCGTTTTCGGGGATGGAGCGGGAAAACATCAATCGCGGCTATGGGTGGTTGTTCATGAGCACCGGGAGGCGGTTGGAGCGAGGGATTTTTCTGGCGCGGCAGCTTCGCGAGGTGACGACACCCCTTCTGGAAGAAGAGTGGCCGCTGCTGGAGTGCCTATTGGAAATCGCGGACAGTTCGATGGCCTACCGGGCGCGCTTTTATACGACGCTGCAGCCATTGGCGCTACTCGACGTGTTGATGTCGGATGCGAAGAATCCGCGGTCGCTGGATTTTCAGTTGAGCCATCTGGAAGAGTTGTATGAGAAGCTGCCGCGCCATTCGACGGAGGATCTCCGATCCATGCGGAAGGCAGTAGCGGCGTTGCGGGCAATCGATTTGCAGAAGCTGAGCTATCCGCTGCCGGGAGCTGCCGCGGCTGCTGATGGAGCTGCTGGATTGGCACGTTTGGAGAAATTTCTGCGAGAGATGGAGGTTCTGCTACCAACGTGGTCGAACAACCTCTCCAGCCGCTACTTTAGCCACGCCCGCACATTGCCCGTTACGATAGGACAGTAGTTGTTTCTATGAAGTACAACATCACCCACCGAACGACGTATCGCTATAAATACCCGGTCTCGGTGGGTAACCATGTGGCTTGCCTGAAACCGCGTTCGCTCGCGAACCATCAATCAGCTCGAAGCAGAGTACAGGTCTATCCCGCACCGGTGACCTACAGTGAGCGGGTGGATTTCTTCGGTAACACACAGTGTTTTTTCACTGTACAGGAGCCGCATCGGGAGCTGGTAGTGGAGGCGAAGAGTGAGGTCAAAGTTCACAATAATGCTCCCTGGCAGGTCGACAATCCGATTTCGTGGGAAGAGGTAGCGCGCCGGTTGCCGATCGATCAGACCCGTGAGGGCCTTGAGGCATACCAGTTTGGCTTTGAATCACCGCGGATTAGAGTCAGGCAGGAGTTTGCCGACTATGCACGAAATTCGTTTACACCTGGGCGGCCGATGCAGGAGGCACTGCACGACCTGACGACACGCATCTATAAGGAGTTTCGCTTCGACGCCAAGGTGACGAATGTCCGCACCCCGCCGGAAGAGGTTTTGAAAAAGCGTCGCGGTGTCTGCCAGGATTTTGCCCACGTGCAGATTGCCTGCCTGAGGTCATTGAACCTGGCAGCGCGGTACGTGAGCGGGTATCTGCGGACCTATCCGCCGCCGGGCAAGCCCAGGCTGATTGGTGCGGATGCTTCTCATGCGTGGGTTTCTGCATATTGCCCGGGTAGCGGATGGCTGGATGTCGATCCGACCAACAATGTGGTGCCGTCCGACGGCCATGTGACTCTGGCGTGGGGCCGTGACTACAGCGATGTGAGCCCGTTGCGGGGACTGGTGTTAGGCGGGGGTGCTCATACGCTTCGGGTAGCGGTCGATATGGAGCCGGTCGAAACGGATGAACAGATCAGCATCCAAGTGCAGCAATCTGCCTGAGCCAACTCGATTTGTAACCGAAAAATCATCTTTTATAAGCGCCCAGTCCGGCCCGGTCTCTGCTATCGTCCTTCGGACGAGGGCTTTTTCTGCCGTCGTGTGTACGCGCTGTTCCAATCCACGTTTTGAAAGGCCTGTTTATGCCATGCAATCCAGAAGAGTTGCGACATGTTCCATTGTTTGAGTTGCTCGATGACGAAGAGGCGGGCATCCTGGCCGCACAGGTTGACCTGAAGCAGTTTGCAGCCCGCGAACGTATCTTCAAGATCGGCGACCCTGGCGAGAAGGGCTACATATTGATGTCGGGGAACGTACGGGTTACGACCGTCGATGAGGATCAACAAGAGGTACTGATTGACGAGCCTCAGCATGGCGGCTTTTTCGGACTCGCCTCCATGCTGGATGAGACACCGCATCAGGCCAATGCCGTCACAACGGAAGAGAGCCTTTGTCTGGAGATCGACCGGCACGACATTGCGACGCTGCTGGAGCGCAAACCTCAGGCGGGGCTGGATATGCTCACGATGCTGGGACGGCAGATCCACGCATCGCAACGGCTTGTACAGTTGCGCGCTACCCGGAATGCAAATGATCTCATCGAGGACGAATCGACTTTCGGCGAGAGAATTGCAGACTCAGTTGCCCGGTTTGGCGGTTCGTGGAACTTTATTATCGCCTTTGCTGTCGTGCTGATCGTTTATTCGGGAGCGAATATTGTTCTCGGGACCCAGGCGTGGGATCCGTATCCATTTATCCTCTTGAATCTTTTCTTGTCTATGCTGGCGTCGATCCAGGCACCGGTCATTATGATGAGCCAAAACCGGCAGGACACCAAGGACCGGTTGCGGAGCGAGCTGGATTTTGAGGTGAACCGAAGGGCCGAAAGCGAGATCCAGTTGTTGTCGCGAAAGCTCAATTTTGTCACCGAAAAGCTAGGCGACATGGAAGATCTCTTGCGTGGAAAACTGTCACCTCCGGTATAGGGCGAACGGCGCCTGAGATGCTGCAGGCGCCATTCGTCGCAATCTGAAACGTCAAGTGCTGTCAGAAGCCACGCAGCGAGAGAATTTGCTCAACTGCTGGCATGGCTTATTGGATTGCGATGCAGGGAAGATATCGGATTGCGCGTTTTTAGATTAAGCGGAGATTCAGACGGAAGTTTCGGGTTGATCCTTGCTTTTGTATTTCTCCCTGCGAAGAGCTGCCTCTTCTCCTTCGCGTACCTTCTGGGATTGCAGCATGTGGAGCGCCAGGGATATGCCTACATGAAAACGCTCTCTGCATAGCCGGCATCGAACGGGAAACTGCAACAGCGCAAGGCGAGGAATATCCGAAAAGCGTAGCCTCGATGTCCGGAATTTTGGAGTCCCACAGTAGGGGCAATTCATAGAGAAACCTATACCTTTGGCTTGTTAAAGCCCTGTGTAGTATTTCGATGTGGGCGATTTCAATAGGGCTAACAGAAACAATCTATCGTAACGGTAGCACGAAAGTGTTTCAGGGTTGCTACAGAAATTGCCGCCGCTCCAAACGAATTGTTACGAAAGTTTCAAAATCTTATATTACCTCGTCCGGGTGGGCAAGGATGTCTCCTTTGGTACAAATTCTTGAATAATGGGACGTACCAAGAGGTCTGCGTAGCTAAGTTATAGCGGGAAAAGGGGATCTGTGGGAGCCTTAAAACTTGTCAGGCGTGGTCTCCGGCGATTTACGGTGGGTTCGGAGAGGGCAAGCTGGCGCGAAATCTCACGAAGTTCGGCTCGAGCTCGTCCTATGGCTGCCGTTACAGAATCGAGCCGCTGTTGCACCTGCTCATCTGTGAGCGCCAGGCGGGTCTGTTTGACGGATGCCGCACTTACACGGGGCCGGGGAGTACCCTCCAGAGCCTGGCGAGCACCTGCCAACGTGTAGCCATCCTGATGAACCAGCTGTTTGATGCGAAGCGCCAACTCCACCTCGCGGCGGCGATAGAGGCGCTGGCCGGTGCCACCTTTATTGGGCTTGAGGGCGGGGAACTGTGTTTCCCAGAAACGCAGGACGTACGGTTCGACGCCGCAGAGCCGGGCTACATCTCCAATACGGAAGTACAGACGATCAGGGATTTCTGTGGTGGAGGGGCCGAGCTTCCGGGCGGACTGAGCGGCCATTGTCTCCTCCAGAGAACACTTTGGACGGGGCCGGTCGAAGCTCGGTGTTGCAGGCTGCCAGATCGCCATCCAAACGCGTTTGAATTGTGGCATTTGCCACCTATCCAATTACAGGCAGTATAGGCCAGGGGATCGGAAGTCCGGCAATGGAAATCGAGCAAGGGGGCTCCGATTTGTTACCTGTAGCCACACCAGCACCTCAGAGCAGCCTTTCAATTTCTGGGCTGAGGTCTGCCGGAGCTACCGACGGCGCGAAGCGCTTCACTACATTGCCTTCGCGGTCCAAGAGGAATTTGGTGAAGTTCCACTTGATGGCCTCGGTACCGAGGAAACCGGATTTTTCGCTTTTGAGGAACTTGAACAGTGGGTGAGTATGAGGGCCGTTCACATCAATTTTAGCGAAGATGGGAAAGTTGACTCCATAGTTCAGTTCGCAAAATTGCGCAATCTCCTCTTCTGTGCCCGGTTCCTGCGCGCCAAACTGGTTGCAGGGAAAGCCGAGGACGACCAGGCCGCGGTCTTTGTACTGCAGATAGAGGGCCTCAAGACCAGCATATTGTGGGGTATATCCGCATTTACTTGCGGTATTGACTACTACCAGCACTTTGCCCCGGTACTGTGCCAGTGGTGTTTCATGCCCGTCGATGGAATAAGCGGAAAAATCATAAAGACTGCGTTCTACGGCTTTTGGCAAAGGATATACCTCACGAGTTTTCAGATGGTGCGTCTAAAAAGATGCAACAGCCATCCTCTTTGACGCACCAATGCAGGGCGAATGCGGCCCCGTTCCGATAGACTGAATACTGGCCTGAAAGTCAGGCAGGCAGGAAGAATCTTGATGCCTCATCACTCCGAGGACATGACGTTG
>Ga0105248_10003504_pt1 | contig 17414 bp, 14 predicted proteins | sample KBSS34metaG_FD_81524 | JGI IMG/M metagenome (GOLD analysis project Ga0105248, IMG submission 81524) | Switchgrass rhizosphere microbial communities from Kellogg Biological Station, Michigan, USA - KBS S3-4 metaG | ecosystem: Host-associated > Plants > Roots > Rhizosphere > Soil | place... | reverse complement strand
GTTCGGCAACGGCCTGGTAGACCGAGATGCCACGGTATTTGACCTGTCGCAACGCTTCCGCTGCCTGGAAGGCACGCACGGTACTGTTTGCCACCATGTCTTGCAAAATAATTGCTGCTTCCAGTAGATCCTGAGTCACCAGGCCCTGTTCAAGCAATATTTGACCGAATTGTTTTTCTTTGATCAACTCAATTTCCAGACATTCGAGCATGTCGCCTTCGGAAAGGAAACCGGCCATCAGCACCAGCTCGCCAATCCTGACTGTCTGTCCTGCTTTTTCAACATAAAGGTTGAGTTCGAATAATGCTTGTTCGATGCTCACTCGTCTTCTGCCTACGGTAAGAAGAGCCTGGGTGGCTTGTTCCTTAGTGATGCGACCATCGCGCACGAGCAGTTGTGCCGTCAGTGCCGCGCTCATGATCCAGCCTGATAGATCGCGGTTTAGCACTAAGATACGGCCCATCTGCATGCCCGTGTCTTTGGCTTTGATTATGGCCCGTCCCAACTGTTCGTTGGTGATAAGCTCGGTGGAGAGGAGAAGCTCGGTCATTGGACTGGTTATCGTCTGCACGGTCTGAGTCTTTTTGTGCACCGAATTGAGGACACCGATAGCGTCATCGATGTTCATATTGTTTTGACGAGCCAGGCGCAGAGCCTTTACCGCCAGATCTACTGTGGCTTTGCCCGAGCGCACCAGTTCCTCGGCTTCGAGAACTGTTTTCATGGTCGATTCGCCCACTGCATTGAGCATGGCAATCGCTCTGGGCAGGGGTACGTTGAGACTCCGGGCAGTTTGCATCGCCTCGTCCAGCTTTTGCTGTGAAACGATACTTGCCCCGAGAAGCAATGTTGGGAGGGCGTCGGCCGTAGCCTGCTTTTCTATCATGGATCCTGATCTTTCGGGTTGATACCTGGGGTGTGCACTAGGCTTTTAGGTAACATTAGATAACTGATAACGCCAGCCACTGGAAGCGGCTTTAAATAAATTGGGTAATTGTACTGTACCAATTTGCAGGCCTTCTATAACGGTTAATCGGGCAATATTTTACGCAGGTTGAATTTTAATCTGGGTGCCGGCTATGGGATGGCCAAATTCATCGGCGGCGCTGCCTCCACGCTTGAAGAGCTCCCAGTATCTTCGGTCATGGCCCGAGGATCCAGGCGCAAAGGCCAGGTCGCCTTCCAAGACGTTGAAGCTGCCTGTGGCCACTGTGGCTGCGCTGAGGTGCTGACCGACCGAGACTTTGACGCGGCTTCCCGGGGTCAGTGCCGCCAGTTTGGCGTCGCCTGCGCGCATGGTGGTTTTGATATTGCCAAACGAATCGACATAACCAATTACCTCTTTAGGTTCTTCCGGGACGATTTCATCTATCACCAATTTATGATCGATGAAGGAGAAATCTCCGCGACTGGCCTTGCTTACAGCCAGTGGGAAATAATCGCGAGAGCGGAATTGTGAGCCGGCTTCCTCAACATTGGTGCTCCACAATTCTTGTATTTCTTCTCGAATAAAGGCCAGTGAAAATCCGGAATTTACAGCCAACACCTGAACGCCGTTTTTCAGAGTGGCAAAAAGTAAACCCTCGCCTTCATTGTTGCTGCGCGCTTCTTTCCTGTCTTTGCGCGGTGCCGTATTGGCGAAGACCAACAGATTTTGGGGTCTGATGGCCGTGGCAGCCAGAGCCAATTGGGCTACGACAAAACCGGTAGAGACTGTGTCGAAAGGATGCACTGCCGTGATATGCATGCGAGTGTCATCGTGCAATTTGGCTGCCAGGGCCGCCATAACCTCTGCCCAGGCCATATCGGCGGGAGCGTAGTCGCAGACCAGGTGAATAAAAGAACTCATCTTTGCTCCTTGATTGACTGTTCGGAAATTATATCGGCGATTGTGGTGGACAGTTCCTGTAGCTTAAAAGGCTTGCGCACATAGCCGCTGGCTCCCGCTTCCATTGCTCGGTCTTTGTCCTCCGGACCGGTACTTCCAGTCAACACCAGGACTGGGGTGGTGCCGCCTCCGGATCGAAATTTTTTCAAGACATCTATACCGTACATGTCTTCCAGATGCCAGTCTAAAAGTACGACGTCAAAGATGAGCACGCTCAGTTGCTCCAGGGCCTCCATACCACTGCCCACGGCCGTGACGGTGTGTTTCTCGAAGACCAGCCACTCGCGCACCATGTCGCGGAGATTGTCGTCGTCTTCAACAATAAGTACTCTGGCCATTAGTCGTCGACGCAGATAAGTTGGTTGCGGCCCAGTTCTTTGGCACGGTAAAGTCTATGGTCGGCGATCTTTATCAGTGACTCCAGCTCACGGCCGTCGTCGGGGTATGAAACCAGACCGGCACTGAAGGTAATGCCGAAATCTTCGCCGCGGTCGCCGTTAAAGTTGACCAGGCGAAGTTCTTCCAGGGCCCTTTGCAGCGCACCACGAGCAGTGTCTTTGTGGATGTGGCGGAAGGCCACTACAAATTCTTCTCCACCCCACCGTCCGCGCACGTCTTCCACGCGGAAGCGCTTACGCAACAACTGGCCAAACTGAGACAGCACCTGGTCTCCGGCAACGTGGCCATAGGTGTCGTTGACGTGTTTAAAATGATCTACGTCTATTAAAGCCAGACTAAAAATCAGATCGTTGCGCTGCGATTCTTCAGCCATATCCTGCAGCTCTTCCATAAAAGCGCGGCGAATCAAGAGACCAGTCAGCACATCTTTGTTGGCCCGATCCTTCAATAAGCGCGCCCTTTCCAGGCGCACCTTTACTCTGGTGAGCAGTTCGACTCTGGCTACAGGCTTGGGAAGATAGTCGTCACCACCGGCTTCGAAGGCCGCTAACCTTGTCTCCAGTCCGGTTTGACTTGTCAAAAAGAGTATGGGTAAATCTTGATAGTGGGGGTCCTGGCGAATGATGCGGCAGATGTCGTAACCGCTTACCAGGGGCATTGTGATATTGAGAAGAACAAGATCCGGATGGTAGTCGTGCAGTGACTGCATGATGTCGCCAGGCTCGTTGATACTCCGCACGAGCATGCCTTCCTGTCCCAGTGTAGCGGCCACTGTTTCAGTGAATTCAACGTCGTCGTCCATAAGCAAGATGCGTGGTCTGCCGCCCTGTCTGGCGTTGACCAGATAGTCGATGGCGTCGTCCAAAATATTGGGAGCAAAAGGCATCTCCAGCATCAATGAAGCGCCGGCGTGAGTAGAATCTTCGATATACTTTTGCTGTTTCGATGTGGAAAGAAAGGCCACAGGTAAACTGTCATAATTGGGCAGAGAACGCAGTTCCCGAGCCAAATTGAGCGATGGGCCGGGTTGGGCCGTATCGATGTCGATAAGCACCGCATCCAGTGACAATTTTTGGGCAATGTCCAGAGCTTCCGACTTTTCCTGGCAGCAGATTACTTGAACGGCATGTGCTTTCGAATCGTCGCGAAATTTTCTAAAGCTGGCCGGCGCTTCTTTTGAAACGACAAGAACACGCACCGCCGACGACATATCAAAGGTATCGAAGTTGTCCTCGGGCAGGGCCGGTAGACCACTTTCATCAACAAGCGGCGGCAGGGTGAGGACTCGGTCGTCGGGCGATTCGAGCGAAGCAAAAGCGCGCTTGTCCACTTTTGAGCTGGGATTTTCGGCAATAGCATGGGCGTTTGTGGTGACGAGTTTGAGGATTAAATCAATTTCTTCCCAGGCTACATCATAGTGACTGAGTCCGCCGTCTTTAATGGCTCCCAGCGCTTTTTCCAGCGAACCGGCCGATTCTCCTAAAATACCAAAACCGCAGGAAGTGGCCGTGCCTTTGAGATTGTGAGCTAACCGAATAGCTTCTACAAGGTGGTTCGCCAGCGAGGGATTTGCTTTGCTCAAACTGATTGCTTCTTTCAGTTTAAAAACTCGCTCGGGCAAGACCCTCAGATAGTTGGCCTGCAAGGTCCGCAGTGTAGCTTCCTCCGGACCCAGTTCGCCGAGAGAAAGTGTGTTCTGCGGATCAAAAATACTTTCCAGTTGTGCACCAAAAAGTCCTGCTTTGATTGGTCTGTGAATAACCAGAGCTACCTGCAATTCTTTTACCAGTTGCTGGTAGATCCTTGCGTCACGCCAAACCTTTGCGATGAAAACGATCGGCACCTGGGAGTTAATCTGGCGCAGTTTAACTATCATGCCGATTCCATCGATGTCTTCCAGCTGGTCGCCGACGACAATCAGATCGTATTCCGAAGCGATTAACTTTTCGACGGCCACTGTCCCCGTCGCCGTCTGCTCCACTTCATGACCGCGAGCGACAAAAAGCATCTTGAGCAGACTGGCTACAGACTCATCTTGTTCGGCGTGCAGTATGCGCTTGCTCATCGGAGCCCCTGGTTCTGTTAGTCTTTCTTTTCTAAATCAAGCGAAGCGGAGTTGATGCAGTAGCGCAAATTTGTGGGCTTGGGACCATCGGGAAAGACATGGCCTAAATGCGAACCGCACTTTGTGCAGGTGACTTCCACACGCAGCATGCCGTGGGACATGTCTTTGTGCTCGGAAACATTTCTGTCGTCGATCGGCACATAAAAACTGGGCCAACCGGAGCCCGAATCAAACTTGGTTTCGCTGTCAAAAAGAGCTTCACCGCAGCAGGCACAACGGTAGGTGCCCTTGTCGTGGCAGTCCCAATACTTGCCGGTAAATGCTCGCTCCGTGCCCTTTTCGCGGCAGACGTTGTACTGCTCGGGAGTGAGCTTGGCACGCCAGTCTTCAATATCTCGCACTTGCTGTTTTTTCTCGTCGCTCATTTTTTGTCCTCTGCCCAGGGCCAGGTAAATTATGGCTTGTTATGCATCATTATGGACCATTTGTTGCCTTTGACATTTCTTTCAGGCTGCTTATTATTTGGGCCGCCGTCTGTGGCCTTTCTTCAGCCTCCAGAGCGGTGCAGGCCTTGAGCAGGGCTAGCCGTCGGCCCGGTCGGAGATTGTCAGTTTGACCGGCACTCGCTCGCCCTGGCGCAACATTGTGAAAGTAATTGTCTCGCCTATTTTTTTAGCTCGGGCCAGTGCGCCCAGGTCTTTGGCGTTGGTGACTTCCGTGTCGTCCAATTTGGTGATGATGTCGCCTACCTGAATGTTGCTTGTGGCAGCCGGGCTGTCGGCATAGACTTTGTCGACAACCACGCCTTTAACGCTGGCTGCGACGCCGAGTTCATCCGCCAGAGCCGGTGTCAGGTCGGTCATGTGCAGGCCGATGTAGGGACGGCTGACCTTACCCTTGGCCAGGAGCTGCTTTGTCACTTCTTCAAATACTTCAGCTGGTATGGCAAAGCCAATGTTTTGGCCCTGACGGCTTATGGCGGTGATGATGCCAACCACCTCCCCCTTGATATTGAGGAGAGGGCCGCCGGAGTTGCCCGGGTTGATGGCCGCGTCGGTCTGAATTAGTTTGATCTGCTGTGAAACTTCGTCAACCGAGCGGTCCAGAGCGCTGATGATGCCCAGCGTGACAGAGTGGTCGAAGCCCAGGGGGCTGCCAATGGCTATGGCCCAATCGCCGGGACGCACGGCCTTGCTCGAGCCCACCTTGGCCACGGGCAGGTCCTTGGCGTTAATCTTGACCAGGGCCAGGTCGGTGATGGCGTCTCGGCCTACCACCTTGCCGTCGTAGACCTGTTTGTCCGATAAAGTCACCTTGATTTCGTCGGCATCGCCCACTACATGGCGGTTTGTAAGAATATAGCCATCCGATTTAATGATCACGCCGGAACCCTGACCACGGCTCTGGTAGCTCTGGGTCATGCTCGGGCCGCCGAAGCCGAAACCAAAGGCCGATTCGCCGAAACCAAAGGACCAGGGGCTTATCTGCACGACTTTCATGGTGTCGATATTGACCACCCACTTGCTCGCGGACTGGGCAATGTCGCCAATCGTGTTGGAGCTGATTACGCCGACGCTGGGCGCCAGTGACTGAACGGGGGCGGATTGGCTGACCGCCGACGCTCCGGGGTCATTTTTCACGGCTGGGCCGTCTTTGAGGCCGATAGCCTTACCGAGGACGAAAGCGGCGGCTATAACAACCCCAATAAGGACCCCCAGCACTAGCGAACCGGTCTGTACGCCGCCTCTTCTGCTGCGAGTATATGTGGTGGATGTGTTTCCGGCTTTATACATATAAATAGGTTGTCTCGGAGTGAAAGTATGGAACACTTATTGTATAGATTTTCTACCAAACTTTTGAGGCTAGTGTTGGACAGTAAAGAAAGTAAACCCAAAAATCGCGGCTTCATGATCGTAGCTCTGATACTGTCTGTGGTGGCACTTTGCCTGGCCGTTTACTTTTATCTATCTATTCCCAGTCCGGGCGACAACGGCAATAAGGCTAAGGCCAAAGAGGTTATGGGCCTGCGCGTCAGCGCTGCAGACATGATCAAGGTCGGTCATTTCGATCAAGGCATAGCCAGTCTGAGCCGCGCTCTTGCACTATCACCCGCGGATAAACTGGTGCTTATGGACAGGGCGGCGGCTCATTACAAAAATCATGACTATCAGGCTTCGCTAAACGATTATCAGGCCGTTCTCGGTCAAAAAGAGGAAGCCAACTCTATCGCTGAGGACGCGCTGTTTGGCCAGGCTATGGCTTTGTCTGCCCTCGATCGCAATGAACAGGCGATATCCAGTCTCCACAAATTGCAGGAGAAGAACAAACATTTTATTCGCGCTTATCAGCTTTTAGGTGACATCTACCTCAAAGGCAAGGACAGCGAGGCGGCCATCGACGCTTACACCCAGGGACTGCGCGTCAACGCCAAATCTCCTGTTTTGTACTATGACCGAGCGGTTGCATATTTGCGCCGCGATATGAACGACCAGGCTCTGGCGGACATGACTAAGGCGGTGGAGCTGGACAAGAAGTCGCTGTCACTCAGGCTTAAGCATGCCAATCTGGCGCAAAAAATGAATAAGATGGCTGTGGCCGACAGCGACGCCCAGGAAATTTTGCGCATTGAACCCGATAATCGTTCGGCCCTTGAATGGTTGAAAAAGCGCAAGATCGCCCCACTGATGGATGCCCAGCCTAAAAAATAAAATTACAAAGCCTGGGGGAAAAGTTGCCGGCAATCGGTCACAATGTTCCTTATGCAGTTGGCCGCTGATTTTAATCTGGTCAAAGTAACCGACCGTGGACTTTACTGTCAGGTGGGCGACTTTTACATAGATCCCTGGCGCCCGGTAGAACGCGCATTAATTACCCACGGACACTCCGACCACGCACGGCCGGGGTCAACTAACTACATGGCGCAAAAAGACGGGCTCGGTATCTTGCGTATGCGACTGGGCGAAGACGCCAAACTCTCGGGCGTTGAGTACGGCAGCGAGCATCATATCGGCCCTGTCAAAGTCAGTTTCCATCCCGCCGGTCACATTCTTGGTTCGTCTCAGATCCGAGTCGAGCACAAGGGGCTCGTAGTGGTTGTCTCAGGTGACTACAAAACGCAGGAAGATCCAACCTGCCCTGCCATTGAGCCGGTCAAGTGTGATGTTTTTATCAGTGAGTCTACTTTCGGTTTGCCTGTATATAAATTTCCCCGCCCGACTCTGGTCATGGAAGAAATAAATAATTGGTGGCAAGCTAATAAGTCCGAGGGTAAAGTCAGTGTTGTTTATGCCTACAGCCTGGGCAAGGCGCAGCGCATATTGGCTGGTGTAGATCCGACCATCGGGCCCATTTATACCCATGGCGCAGTGGAAGCACTAAATGTGGTGTACAGAGGTGTCGGTGTAAAAATCGCCGATACGACCTATGTGGGTAATGTCAATTTGACCCGACAACAGTGGTCGAAGACCGGTGCATTGATAGTGGCGCCGCCCAATGCCCAGGGCACTCCCTGGCTTGGAAAGTTCGGGCCGGTGTCGGAGGCATTTGCTTCAGGTTGGATGCGCATTCGCGGTACCAGGAGAAGACGCTCGCTGGATAAAGGGTTTGTATTATCCGACCATGCCGACTGGCCCGGGCTGCTCAGTGTTATCAAAGCCAGTCAAGCCCAGCGTGTCCTCATTACCCATGGCTACACACCGCCTCTGGTGCGCTACCTTAACGAAAACGGCATCTTGGCCGATAGCTTAGAGACTGCCTTTGGCGGTGACGATGCTGAAACAGATGCGATACCAGAAGCCCATAAAGATTTGCCGGAGGTAAACGATGAAGAAATTCGTTGACCTCTATCTGGCTATCGATGCCACCACAAAAACATCGGGTAAGCTGGCCGTTCTGCAGGATTATTTTGTCAGCGCAAGCGCGGAAGATTGCGCCTGGGCAATATTTTTCCTGACCGGCCGCAAGATAAAGAGATTGGTGCCCACTGCTTACCTTCGTCAGCTTGCCACAGAGTTGGCCGGATTGACGGACTGGTTGTTTCAGGAATGTTATGACTCGGTCGGTGATCTGGCCGAGACCATGGCGCTATTAGCTCCCGAAAAGGCAAGTACGGGTGATGTCGATATTACTTTCAGTCAATTTGTCGAGACTAAAGTTTTGGCGTTAAAAGACCTCGATCAATCAAGACTGAATCAAGCACTGACCGAAACATGGTCAATGCTCGACGTAGATCAGAAGTTTGTCTTCAATAAACTAATAACCGGCGGCTTTCGGGTGGGTGTTTCGCAGCAGCTGGTAGTGAACGCACTGGCTCAGGTGAGTGGGCTGGATAGTGCGGCTATCACTCATAGAATGATGGGTGAGTGGCAGCCGACCGCCGCTTTTTATCAGTCCTTAATAGATAAGGACGCCACGGACAGTCACATATCGAGGCCTTATCCTTTTTATTTGGCTCATCCGATTGCCGAAGAGCCCGCTACTCTGGGCGAGATTTCTCAGTGGCAATTTGAATGGAAGTGGGACGGCATTCGCGCCCAAATTATCAAACGCGGTGGACAAGTATTTATCTGGTCGCGCGGCGAAGAGCTAATTACCGAGCGCTTCCCCGAGCTGGCCCAGGCCGGAGCGCGTCTGCCCGAAGGCACTGTCATAGACGGTGAGATTTTAGCGTTTGCCGAAGGTGATGTTTTGCCCTTCGCTAAGTTGCAAATGCGCATAGGCCGTAAAACTTTGAGTAAAAAAATATTGTCCGATGTGCCGGTGGCATTTATGGCTTTTGACTTGCTTGAATTTCAAAGTGAGGATCTGCGCTCTCTTGCTCTTGAAGGCAGAAGGGCCAAGCTAACTGAGTTGCTCACGCCCGGTGCCTGCGATCAGTATCCCAGTTGCCGCGACGCTCTCAGTCAGTATCTGCGCGTTTCTTCCGAGCTGGTTGTGAGCGATTGGCAGGGCCTGGGAGCTATGCAAAATCTCAGCCGCTCACTAAAAGTCGAAGGCGTGATGATAAAAAGACGTGACTCCGTATATGGTGTCGGACGCAAACGCGGCGATTGGTGGAAATGGAAAATAGATCCACTCTCCATAGACGCAGTATTGATCAATGCTCAGCAGGGACATGGTCGCAGAGCCACTCTCTATACCGACTATACTTTTGGTGTTTGGGATCAGGGCAAACTTGTGCCCATTGCTAAGGCATACAGTGGTTTGACTGATGAAGAAATAAATAAAGTCGATGCCTATGTGCGCAAAAATACTCTGGAAAAATTTGGTCCGGTGCGCACAGTAAAACCGGGACTTGTTTTTGAAATTGCTTTTGAGGGCATCCAGCATTCGCCAAGACACAAGTCTGGCGTAGCGGTGCGCTTCCCTCGTATCGCTCGCATTCGCGAAGACAAACCGATCGAAGAAGCCGATAGTCTAGGGCAACTTAAAAGTCTGCTCGATCTGGCTAAGGAGAGCGGTTGATGGCGGTGAAAACTGCGAGCACACCCTTGAAAAAAGCGACGACTAAAAAGCCGGTGCCTGAAAAGCAGCCGACAAAAAAGGCAACCGCAAAAAAGGTCCCGCCTATTAAAGTCATTGACGACTGGTTTAAGTCACGAGGGCGCAAACCTTTTGCCTACCAGCGCCAGACCTGGGAGAAATACAATTCCGGTATAAGCGGTCTCATTCATGCTTCGACCGGCACCGGCAAGACTTATGCCATCTGGCCCGCTGCTTTGATGGAAACTATGCAAAATTACACTCCTGCCGAACTTGCCGCCTACGGCATGGGCGGCCGAGACAAAAGACCACTCATGCCTCTGACTGTTATCTGGCTCACTCCATTGAGAGCACTGGCAAACGATCTGGCTTTGAGTCTTAAGAGCCCGGTTGAAGATCTCGGTCTGCCTTGCCTGGTTGAGACCAGAACCGGCGACACAGCTTCGTCGGTAAAGGCCAGACAAAAGGAAAGATTGCCTTACTGTCTTATAACTACCCCCGAAAGTCTGTCTATTTTGCTCTCATATCCAGGTCATGAAGAGAAATTTTCTCAGGTCAAGCTTGTGGTGGTGGATGAGTGGCACGAACTGCTTGGCACCAAGCGTGGTGTGCAGGCGGAGCTGGCTCTGGCGCGGCTGCGACGTTTGGCACCGGACGTGAAGACCTGGGGGCTATCTGCCACCATAGGTAATCTCGATCAGGCGCTGGCGGCTCTGGTGGGAGAAAATCCAGAAAGCCTCAAGCACGCCGAAATCGTCAGCGGCAGCGAGTCTAAGAAAGTCGTTGCCCAGTCTGTACTGCCCGAGCGTCTGGAAAATTTGCCCTGGACCGGCCATACCGGTCTGCCCATGATAGAAGAAGTAATCGAGCAGGTGGCCGCAAGTAGAACATCAATTGTATTTACCAACACAAGGTCACAGACCGAACAGTGGTACATGCAGATGCTGGAGCGTCACGAAGACTTCTGTGGCCAGGCAGCAGTCCATCACGGCTCTTTAGACATGGATGTGCGGCGTTGGGTGGAGGAAGCGCTCAAGGCTGAGCGTTTGCGCTTTGTTGTCTCGACCTCAAGTCTCGATCTGGGTGTGGATTTTTCGCCCGTTGATCAAGTATTGCAGGTGGGTTCGCCCAAAGGCGTGGCCCGGGCCATGCAGAGAGCGGGACGCAGCGGACACAGTCCCGGACAGACGAGTAAACTCTATCTCGTCCCATGCCATGCCCTCGAGCTGGTGGAGCTTTGTGCGGCCAGACTGGCAATGGACATGAAACTTGTGGAAAGTCGCTATCCGCAGAAAAAGCCAATCGATGTACTCTGCCAGCACGTGACCACTATTGCTCTGGGCTCGGGCTTCAAGGAAGAAGAGTTGTTTGAGGAAGTGCGGCAGACAAGCGCATATAAAAACCTTACGCGCGATGAGTGGCTCTGGGTGCTCAATTTTGTCGGCACCGGCGGCGCTGCACTGGCGGCTTATCCTGAGTATCACCGCATCAAAACCGAAGGCGAGCGTTTTGTCATATCGGATAAATCGTTGGCGCTCAGGCATCGCCTCTCCATCGGTACAATCGTGTCGGATCAGGCCGTCGATATTTGTTTCACTTCCGGCCAGCGCATAGGTCAGGTGGAAGAATCATTCGTAGCGCGGTTACGCAAAGGCGACAGGTTTGTCTTCGCCGGGCGTTATCTGGAGTTTGTCGATGTGCGCGATATGAAAGCACGGGTGAGGCTGTCTCCAGTCAAAGCCGGACTCGTGCCCAGATGGATGGGCGGGCGCTTACCGCTCTCCTCCGAACTGGCTTCGGTGGTGCGCAAGCTCATCAGTGATGCCGCCTTTTCAAATTATGACGAGCCCGAGATGGCCTTTGTCCAGCCGCTTCTGGCCCTGCAATCAGAACGCTCGGCTTTGCCTGAAACCGGTGAACTATTGATTGAGTATCTGCAATCGCGTGAGGGCTATCATCTCTTTGTCTATCCCTTTGAAGGCCGCCTCGTCAATGAAGGTCTGGCCAATCTAGTGGCCTTTAAACTCTCGCAGGTCTGCCCTTCCACTTTTTCAATTGCTATTAACGACTGGGGCTTCGAGATACTCTCGGGCCAGCCAATAGAATTGGATGGTCAGGCAATTGGTGACGTATTCAGGGCACTGGACAGTGACACTATCGCTGAAGACATAAGGCAGTGTCTCAATGCCGGCGAGATGGCCCGGCGCAAGTTTCGTGAGATAGCCCGGGTAGCCGGTTTGATTTTCCAGGGATATCCTGGCGGCTCCAAAACCGTGAAGCAGGTGCAGATCTCCAGCGGACTGCTCTTTGACGTCTTCGCCGACTTCGATCCGGGCAATCTCCTTGTGCGGCAGGCGCATGATGAAGTATTGGAAAATAATCTTGAAATCAGTCGGTTAAAAGCTGCCCTGACGCGCATCAACGCGGCTAAGATAGTAGAAGTGCATGCGACACGCGCGACGCCTTTCTCGCTGCCTTTGATGGTAGATAGGCTGCGGGGCAAGCTCAGTTCGGAAAAACTTGCCCAGAGGGTTTTGCGCATGAAAATGGATTTGGCCCGCGATATGCATATATGAAAGATAAGAGTCTCTACGAAGAAACTGCCCGTATCAAGATCGCCGGGGAAGACGCTTTGCTTTTGCCGCAAAAGGCGGTTTTTCTTGCGGCCAGTAAAACACTTGTGGTGGCAGATGTGCACATCGGCAAGGGTGCTTCATTCAGAGCGAGAACTTTTTTTGCCCCCGACGGCATGACTTCGCGTGATCTTAATTGTCTCAGCAAGCTAATACATAAATACAAAGCCGAGCGCTTGATTGTGCTGGGCGATCTGGTTCACGCCCAGGATGGCCTGACCAAAGATGAGGTCACACTTTTTGAACAGTTCCGCCAGGAAAACGCCGAAATAGAAATGCTGCTGATCATGGGCAATCATGACAGGAAAGCACGGTTGCCGCGCAGCTGGCAAATTGAACGTGTGCCGGGAGAACTGTGCGAAGGACCTTTTATCTTTAGTCATGAGTATGAGGAAAGCGAGCGACCTAAAAAAACGGAAGGCTATGTCTTGTCCGGTCACATTCATCCGTCGGTAATACTTCGTGGCCAGGGCAAACAACGAGAAAGACTGCCTTGCTTTTGGCTGCGGCGCAAATATGCAGTGCTTCCATCGTTTGGTGTTTTTACAGGGAGCTTTACTGTGAGGCCATCTCAACTCGATAAGATTTTTGTGGTGGCACATGATGCTGTAATTCCGATGATTCGGTAAAGCTTTGGTGCGCAAATTTAGGTTGCACGAGATGCTTCATCAAGCAAAGTCTCAATTTGATTAAGTCTTAGTTTGAGATGTTTTTTGAGCACAGGATCAGAGCATTTCTCGTTGGCCTGGCTAAAGAGGTTATTGGCACCGCTAAGAGACTTTGAGAAATTACATTCAGCCGTAATTCTTTCATTGGTCATAGGTTCCAAATTGGCAATGCTCTGTTTGTATTTGACTGCTTGCACAAACATTTGCTCGGCGCGTTCCGATGCTTCCTTTGCCATTAGCACTTGCTCTATGCGGTGCTCGTTTTCGCGCACGTACTTGACCAGGATCTGTCTCATGAAGGGCTGGTAGCCAATGCCTTCTAACTTGGCTAATTGTTTTAGCTTTTCGACGGTGGACGTTTGAATCCTGAAAGTAAGAAGCTGCAATCCGGTAGCCTCATCGAAGGCCTTCTCTTGTTCGGGGCTAGATCTTTGGACATGGTCTGGTGATGCTCCCAGCTTGCGCGATTCCCACAATTCGTTATCCTGGTCAAACTGCTCTGCTTTTTTCGATCTTAGAAGTCTATTTTGCTCTTTCATACATTTCTTCCTCGACTTCAAACTATGCCGTTATTTTAACTACAATGTAACTACAGAGCAACTACAAATGTCTGGCATTTGTGTTGATTTTGTGCTAGACTAAGCTTAGCTAAGTCCGGAGGAGCGATGGAATCTGTCAACGTTCATCAAGCAAAAACAAACCTGTCTCAGCTTATTGAGCGGGTGCTGAATGGCGAGGAAATAATTATTTGCCGAGCTGGCAAGCCTGTTGCTCGACTGACTGGCCTTGAGCAGAAGCGTGAGCGGAGAATTTTAGGTCTGATGAAGGGTAAGATTCGTTTTGGTGATGACTTTGATGATCCGTTGCCGGAGGAGGTCTTGCAAGACTTCGAAGGGAAACGCTAGTGAAAGTCTTGCTGGATACGCACGTTTTTTTGTGGGCTCTAACGAAGAGTGAAAAGCTTACGAAAAAGGCCGCGAACCTAATAACCAATCCAGAAAATCAAGTCCTTATAAGTGCGGCAACCCTGTGGGAAGTTGCGATAAAGAAAAGTATTGGTCGCATTGAGTTTGTACCGGAGCAATTGATTGACTACATTCATAAAAGTGGTTATGAACAGCTTCCCGTGACATTTGATCACTGTACTGTACTGGCCGATTTACCTCTCCATCACAGGGACCCGTTTGATCGAATGCTTGTGGCGCAGAGTATTTTTGAGCCTGCTGTGCTAGTAACACACGACCAAACTTTGTCTCAATACAATTGCACCGTGATGGTTGTGTAACCAACTGACGCATGTTAGCTTAATTGAAAATTCTCAGGTGCTGCCTTGCTTTGGTTGCGCGGCACATGATGCTGTAATTCCGATGTTCCTGTGACTTGTTCTCATTTCATAAACCTGCCGATGATAGCCAGTATCTGGATGCCCATACCAATGACTATCACTACCCAATTCACTACAGAAAACTTGTCGTTGATAGGCGTTGGGCTATCGGCATTGAGTGAATTGATATAGATCTGCGCTGGTAAAAGACAAAGAGAGGCGAGTAGACCAAGGCAGCCTAGAAAGCCGTGAAGACTACTGCTGAGCAACAGAAGAAAGTAAAGTGGGGCTATCAACAATGATGGAAGTTTCTTGCTACTGCCTGTCTCCGCTCCGGCTTTATTCATTTCATTCATGAGGCCGTAGAAAGATATTCCACCAAAAATGGCACTGATCGTGGGCGATGTTAGCTTGTTTGTGTGTTCGTCGACATAAGTCCAATTTTTGTAAAACCAAAATAGCTGGTAGATGCCGAGAGTTGAGATTGACATTAGCACCAATTTCAGAGGGGAGACATAATAAAAAATCGACCGTTCTTTGCGGTTGATGCTGTTGTTTAAGGTATTGTCCGTGCGCAGTTCTACACCCCGCAGGTCGGCGCCGCAGCTTTTGCAGGAGAGGGCATAATCCTGCAGCGCCGCCTTGCACTGTGGACAGGAGAAGCCCGCTTGGAGTACTCCGTCCGTCATAATCGTTTTCACTGTTCTCACCACAGAGACCGGGTATTGGAAGCGAGATAATTGTACCTAATATCATCTGATTCTGTAGAAACCCTGTGTCAAATACCAGCGAATAAACACAATCATTCGGCCTGTTTTCTTCTTGTCGACCTGTCGCGCGAACCGAAAAATCTCTGCATCTCTCCGACGCAGAAATACAAGGCCAGAAGCGACAGCTAAGCGCTAGGGTATGCTCGAAAAGGTATCAGTTATCATGACCAGAATCCGCAAGGTTCTGGAGCACACGGAGCGGTGAAGTTGCTGCGGGCAATTTTGCCACCGCAGCTGTGTGCTTTTCGGTTTCGGATTTCTGTGCCAGGTCTGCTTTCGCGGTCATCTCAGTTGACTGGTCGTGGTAGCCGTAAGCATCAAGCAAGCGCGCGTACTCTCGCATGCCGTTTTGCATCATGGAATACTGCAGGTCAGCTTTCATTTCTTTTACATCCAGCTCATAGGTTTTGAAGAAATCGGCAGCCTCCGCCGGTCGATTGCGCATTAAATCAAGTTGGGCAAGAGCGAGATACACGTCGCTTTTGGCCATGATTCCTTTTTCACCTTTTGCTGCGGCAATGCTGAGAGCCTTTTCCAGCAGGGATTGGGTAGAGGGGACGTCTTTCAGTTCAGCATACTTCCACGTTAGCTCCCGAATATCTTTGAGATCAAATTGGTTGTACTCATGATCCCCAAGCTCAAAAGACCGGTCGTAAGCTTCTAAAAAAACCTGTTTGGCGTCGTTCAGTTTGTTCTTTGCTACAAGGGCGGTTCCCAGCGTCCTAGATAAATAAGAAAACGGCGACCACATTAAGGTGCACCTATCCGTGTTGACCCCCTTTATAGCAAGTGCAGAGCGCCATTTCTCCATGGCATCTGAAAACCGATCTTGTCTGACCAATTCTAGTGCTGTAGCAAACTTTGCAAATAGCAACTTGGTAGGAGAGTTGGCTCTTTCTCTAATTTCTTCGATTTTTTCACAAAGTAGAAGCCGGGACTGCTGTGGGTGCAGAACTGTTTCTCGTTCCAGTTGCCGACGTAAGGCAAAAATCAAATTGGCCGGATTGTCGGATTGTTTTGCCAGCACCATTAGCTTTTCCAGGTCTTGGTCTTTGGCTAGTCTTGATGGATCAGTTGGCCAGGGCGGAAATAGTTCCTGATCGGCATTTTGTGCTGTTGATGGATGGCAGCTGATAGACCGTGGAAATTCCCGGTCATCGAGTCCTGATTTCATCTTAATTTCCATTATTTGCCAGAGTATTTCTGTACCCATAACGTTTTGCCCGCAAGCGCTTAGGCGTTTACGTACATCAACAAAGCAGCTGTATTGCATACTATCTTTGTCTTCTGCTGAATATTTTTCGTAAAAAGAAAGGGCTTGATTCAAATCCCTCAGCCCTTCTTTGCAGTTATGATTATCAAGTTCGCGGAAAGCTTTTTTTGTCAGTTCGATGATTTTGACCCATGCGGGGGCCTTCGGATCGGCTAAGGTGATTGCAAGTTGACGCTCGTCGGCTGAAATCTGTTGCTCTCCCGATTCTCTTTCATCGTTGCGCCGCTGCTCAGTCATAGCCTGCGCTTCTTGAGTGAGTCCGGCAGCGCTCAAATACTCAATACATACGGTATAAAGGCTCTTCCTCATCCACAAGTAAGTGTAATCTTGACTGTGTCGGGAAAAGTCGAGGGCGCTTTGAAGGACTGAAATTGCTTCTTGTCTTTTACCGTGCTTTGCCAGTAACGAAGCCCAGCTGATCGCTGTAGTTCCATATGCACATGATCTCATCGCTTCTGCATCGTGCGTGTAATAGTCAAAAGCAATTTTGTAAATCTTATATGACTCGTCCGCATCTATCGCGGCGAGCCCTTCTGCAATCTTTACCCAGTCTAGTTGATTTGGTGTAGTTGTTTGATTGGGTTGGAATGCTACCGTCGTAAGTTCGTCAGCTACGAGAGCTGCTGGTTTAAGCATCTTATGGTCAATCAGGAATAGTGCATATTTTTCAAGAGTATTGCCGTACTTGCCGGGCTCATTCAGCCGGACGAACTTCGCACGCGCCTTCCAGCACTGCGCGGCATATTCTATTTGATCATCGGCTTCGTATGCGGTTATCAACGTTTCCAAACACGTATCAATTTTCAAATCAGTCGGCGAGTTTTCCTTAAGCTCGGATAAACGTTGAACGAGCATTACCTGAGTCTTGCGGGGGTGCGCGCCAATGTCATCGCTATATATGGTGCCGTCTTGG
>Ga0105248_10003501_pt1 | contig 17418 bp, 17 predicted proteins | sample KBSS34metaG_FD_81524 | JGI IMG/M metagenome (GOLD analysis project Ga0105248, IMG submission 81524) | Switchgrass rhizosphere microbial communities from Kellogg Biological Station, Michigan, USA - KBS S3-4 metaG | ecosystem: Host-associated > Plants > Roots > Rhizosphere > Soil | place... | reverse complement strand
CGCGGGCGCGGCCGGCCGCGGGCCGCCGCCGCTGAGGGGGGGGGGGCGCGGGTCGCCGACGGCGCCAAGGCCCACGTGGTGCTGACCGCCGAAGCCGCCGCGCCCCCCCCGCCCACCGTACAGGGCCGCCGCGCCAAGGTGGCGGAGGATCCCCAGGCCCGGCTCGGCCACATGCCCGACGCGGAGCGCCCGGCCCACGTGAAGCGGGTCATCGCCATAGCCAGCGGCAAGGGCGGGGTCGGCAAGTCGACCGTCGCGGCCAGCCTGGCCGTGGCCTTCGCCCGGCAGGGCCTGCGCGCCGGTCTGCTCGACGCCGACATCTACGGCCCGTCGGCCCCGCACATGCTGGGCATCGAGGGCGAGCCGACGTTCGACGCCGAGAAGCGGCTCAATCCGCTGCAGGCCTGGGGCGTCAAGGTGATGTCCATCGGCTTCATCGTCGAGCCCGGCGACGCCGCCATCTGGCGCGGACCGATGGCGTCGTCGGCGGTGCGCTCCCTGCTAGGAGCCAACTGGGGCGATGCGGCCGAGCCGCTCGACGTGCTGGTGGTCGACCTGCCGCCGGGCACCGGCGACATCCAGCTGACCATCGTCCAGCGGCTGAAGCTGGACGGGGTGGTGATCGTCTCGACGCCGCAGGAAATCGCCCTGATCGACGCCCGGCGCGCCGTCACCATGTTCCGCAAGATGGGGACCGAGATCCTCGGCGTGGTCGAGAACATGGCCTATTTCGCCGACCCGACCACCGGGGCGAAGATTCCGATCTTCGGCCAAGGCGGCGCCGCCGCCGAGGCCGAGAAGCTGGGCGCGCCGCTGCTGGGCCAGGTGCCGATCGAACTGGCCCTGCGCGAGGCCTGCGACATCGGCCGCCCTCTGGTGGCGACCAATCCGGACAGCCCGGCGGCCAAGGTGTTTCTGGAGATGGCGAAGAAGCTGGCCTGAGCGGAGGGGGCGTCGCCGCCCTATGGCGGCTCCGGAAAGGCGCCGCCGTGTTGCAGGTCCCGCGCCTCGAGCTGGCGGCGGATGTCGGCGTGGCGGACCTGGTCGAGCTTGTAGCCGACGAAGCACAGGCCCCCGAGCATGACGAAGACGATCGGACCGGAGAGGAAGGCGATCTCCAGGCCGTGCAGCGCATAGGCGGTGTTGGCGGCGCCTTCGTGCGGGTCGAAGCCGACCTGGCTCAGCACGCTGAAGGTTAGGAAGATCGCCGCAGCGGTCGCCAGCTTGGTGGTGGCGTTGGTCAGGGCGAAGACCAGGCCGGTCCATTCGCGCCCGGTCTCCAGCCGGATCTCGTCGGCGATGTCGGCGGCGAGCGCGCGGAGCAGGACGAGAAAGCCCGAAAACCCCGCGCCGGCGAGCAGCATCAGCGGCGCGGCCGACAGGAACTGGCCGAACGGCAGGAAGGGCACGGCCATCAGGCAGAGCGAATAGCTGGTCGTGCAGACCATCAGCGCCCGGTGCTTGTTGAGCCGCGCCGCCAGCCAGGCCGTGGCCGGCGCGCCGGCGAAGCCCGCGGCGACGTAGACCAGGAGCAGCAGGTTGGCCTGGGCGGCGTCGAAGCCGCGCTTGGTGGTGAAGTAGAACAGGTAGAGGGCGGCCATCCAACCCGGGCCCAGCTGGATGCAGAGATCGGCGGCGATCAGGCGCAGCATGTTCGGGCGGGTCAGCAGGGCGCCATAGTCGCGCAGGGCGAAGCTGTGAGCGTAGTCCGGGGCGATCCGCTCGGGCGTGCGCGCCACCATTAACAGGGCGGTGACCGGCGCTGCGACGATCACGAACCAGATCATCGCCTCGACGCCGCGCGCGTCGGAATAGCCCAGCTTCTGCATCACCACCGGCACGACCAGCACCGCCACGGATCCCAGGACGCCCAGCCAGATGATGGCGGCGAAGATCCGCGAGCGCGCCTGGTAGCTGGGGGCGAGGTTGGTCGCCCAGGCGAGCTGGGAGAGGTACATGGCCGAGTAGCCGAGGTACATGACCAGCAGGCAGCCCACCAGGTAGGCTTGGCCCACCGCGCCCGATGTCTGCATGAAGAGGGGCGGATGCATCAGCGCATAGAGGGCGCCCATCACGACCGGCGGCCCGCCGAGCGCCCACAGCCGGTAGCGGCCGAAGCGGCTGCGGGTGCGGTCCATCATCAGGCCGAGCAGCGGATCGAGCGGGATGTCGATCGCCCGCACCAGGGCGAACGCCGTGCCGACCACCGCCAGGCTGAGGCCCATATGGCTGGCGAAATAGCGCGGCAGGTGCACGGTGAGCGCCAGCTGCAGCGCCCCGATCGGCAGGCCGGTGGCGGCGAACGCCAGGACGGCGGGCAGGGACAGCGGGCGCGCCGGCGCGGTCTGGGTCACCAACGGGCCTCCTGAGCGTCCACCAGAGCGCTCCAATAGCGCAGATTCGCCGAAAGCCGGGACGGTGGCTCAATCCGACGGCGCGGCCTGCGACGAACGTGTCACATCGGCGCGATAGCCGGTGGGATTCGGGCCGACGCCGCCGGCGGGGTGGGGGAGATGCATGTTCCAGCGTGAGAACGCCCAGAGTCTTTTCGGCGTGGGTCTGGTGCTGGCGCTCTGCTGGCTGATGTCGGAGGACCGCCGGCGCTTTCCGTGGAAGCTGGTCGCCGGCGCGCTCGGCGTCCAGGCGCTGCTGGTGCTGGCGCTGTTCGGCCTGCCGAGCGTGCGGCAGGCGGTGGGGTTCGTCAGCCAGGGGGTGGACGGCCTGGCGGCCAGCAGCCAGGCGGGCGCGGCCTTCGTGTTCGGCTTCCTGGCCGGCGCGCCGGATCAGCAGCCCTATCCGCTGAGCAATCAGGGCGCGCTGTTCGTCTTCGCCTTCCGCGTGCTGCCGGTGGTGCTGGTCGTCTGCGCGCTCGCCGCCCTGCTCTGGCACTGGCGGATCCTGCGCTGGATCACCGAGGGCTTCGGCCTGCTCTTTCGCCGGGCCTTCGGCCTGCGCGGCGCGCCGGCCCTGGCCACCGCGGCGACCATCTTCATGGGCCAGATCGAGGGGCCGATCTTCGTCCGCAACTATCTGGGCAGCCTCAGTCGCTCCGAGCTGTTCCTGCTGATCGCGGTCGGCATGAGCTGCGTGTCCGGCTCCACCATGGTCGCCTATGTCGCCATCCTGCACGACGTGCTGCCGAACGCCGCGGCCCATGTGATGACCGCCTCGATCATCTCGGCGCCGGCGGGCGTCGCCCTGGCGCGGATCGTGGTGCCGCGCGACCCGCTGATCGAGGCGCACGGCGACGTGCCGCCGACTGGCGGCAAGACCTACGACAGCTCGGTGGACGCGGTGATGAAGGGCACGCTGGACGGACTGCAGATCAGCTTCAACATGGCCGCGACCCTGATCGTCTTCGTCGCCTTGACGGCGATGGTCGACGGGGTGCTGGCCGGTCTGCCGGCGGTCGGCGGGGCGCCGGTGACGCTGGAGCGCGGGCTCGGCCTGCTGGCCGCGCCGCTGGCCTGGTCGCTCGGCGTGCCCTGGCGCGACGCCTCGGCGGCCGGGACCCTGCTGGGGGTGAAGATGGTGCTGACCGAGTTCTCCGCCTTCATCCGGCTGGGCGCGACGCCGGCCGCCGAGCTCGCCCCGCGCAGCCGGGTGATCATGACCTACGCGCTCTGCGGCTACGCCAACATCGCCTCCGTCGGCATCAACGTCGCCGGCTACAACGTGCTGGCGCCCCAGCGCCGGGGCGAGGTCATCGACCTGGTCTGGAAGGCGATGGCGGTGGGGTTCCTCGCCACCTGCCTGAGCGCCGCCGTCGTCGGCGCCATGCCCGCGGCGCTGTTCGGCTGAGCGCGGTCGGATCGCGAGGTGACTGTCTCGTGTCGCGATCCAATTCAACTCCGTAGAAATCCGGAGTAGGCGGACTCGGCGGTCGCCGGTATCGAGGAGGCCCGTCGCCGCAAAACGGCGTGTTCGCTGAAGGATCTCCGCAATGACCAAGCCGCTGTCGCCGCAGTCGATCGCCATCGTCAAGGCCACCGCCCCGGTGCTGGTCCAGCATGGTGTCGCGATCACCACGCGCATGTACGAGCGGCTGTTCGTCGATGCCGAGATCAAGGCGCTGTTCGACCAGGCGGCCCAGGCCTCCGGCGAGCAGCCGCGCCGGCTGGCCGCCGCCATCGTCGCCTTCGCCCAGAACGTCGACAACCTGCAGGCGCTGGAGGGCGCGGTCCAGCGGATGGCGAGCCGCCACGTGGCCACCAACGTCAAGCCGGAACACTATCCGAAGGTCGCCGAGGCCCTGCTGCCGGCGATCCGCGACGTGCTGGGCGCCGAGGCGGCGACCGACGAGGTGCTGGCCGCCTGGGGCGAAGCCTACTGGTTCCTCGCCGACGTGCTGATCCATCGCGAGGCGCAGCTCTACGTCGACGCGCAGCCGCTGGCGGTCTGAACCGGGCTTGACCACGCACAGGTCGACGGGCTCCTTTCGAGGTTAGCGAAGGAGCCCGCGCATGAAACTCTACGACGCCCCGTTTGCGCCTAACCCGCGGCGGGTTCGCTGGGTGATGGCCGAGAAGGGCGTGACCGACATCGAGATCGTCGCCCTCGACCTGATGAAGGGCGAGCACAAGCGGCCGGACTATGTGGCCAAGGCGGGCCTGCCGCGGCTGCCGGCGCTGGAGCTCGACGACGGGACGGTGGTCACCGAGTCGATCGCCATCTGCCGCTATCTCGAGAGCCGCTATCCCGAGCCCAACCTGTTCGGACGCACGCCGGAAGAGGTCGCCGTCATCGAGATGTGGCTGCGCCGCGTCGAGATGCTGGTCGCCACGCCGATCATGCTGTGGGTGCGCCACACCTCCCCGCCGCTGGCGGTGCTGGAGACCCAGGATCCGGCCTACGCCGCGCACCAGCAGGCCGACGGGCTTCAAGGGCTGGAGATGCTCGACGCGCGCCTGGCCGACCGCGAATGGCTGGTCGCCGACCGGCTGACCATCGCCGACATCGCCGCCTTCATCGGCCTCGACTTCGCCCGGCTGATCCGCTTCCGCTCGCCCGAGACCCTGCCCAACCTGTGCCGTTGGGCCGAGGTCATGCGCGCCCGGCCCGCGGCCCAGGCCGGCGCACCGGCGGGGGCTAGGTCTAGCGCAGCCAGTTGACGTAGGCGTCGCCCCGGGCGCCGCTCGCCGGCGTCATCCAACCCTCCCTGCAGACCTCTGGGGCGTGACCTTGCGCGCCCGCTACTCAGCAGGTCGTATGGCCTGGGAGGAAATCAAAAGATGAAACTGCAAACATGGCTGATCCCGTTCGCGGGGCCCTTGGCCGCGCCGATCGATGCGGGGCATGCAGGCTATCGGCGCGGCCTGATCCAGGGCCGCTGGCCGGACTGCGACAGCCAGCCGACGCCGTCGGTGCGCAAGGTGGCCGTGGCCGACGTGCGCAAGTCGCTGCCGCCGGAGACGCCGACGGTCTCGCCGGCTGAGCGCGAAAAACAGATCCGCGACCGGCGCGCGGCCCTGCAGGAACGGCCGCTGTGGTGAGCGGAACCCGCTGAGGGACGAGGTCGCCGCTCGCGCGGCGACCTCTACCGTTAGTGATAAAATCCGCCTTTAAGGAAGCGATCGAAAAATAGACGAAAGACGTTCCTGGGACGTGTTCAGATAAATCGCGTTCGGATTTGGGCGATTCTATCATTTCATGCGTTATGGACGGCGAGGAATGGATTGGAATCCTTTCCAGGAGCTTCCTGAAATGCGAAAACACCTTCTGGCCGCCGGCCTTGCCGCGGCGACACTATTTCCGTCGGCCGTCCTGGCGCAGCAAACCTGCGAGCAGCGCGCCACCAATCGCACCGTCGGCACGATCGCCGGCGCCGGGCTGGGCGCCCTTGTCGGCGGGGCCGTGGCGGGTCACGACGACCGCACAGCAGGCGCGCTGATCGGCGCCGTCGGCGGGGCGGTGGCCGGCAACCAGCTGACCAAGGGCCATGGCGACTGCAGCCGCGCCTACGGCTACTACGACAACGCCGGCATGTGGCATGCCAGCTCCGTCCAGAGCGGGCAGGCGGCGGGCTACTACGACCGCGAAGGCAGGTGGGTGAACGGCGCGCCGAACGGCTACTACGCCGAGCACGGCCGTTGGGTTGAAGGCCAGGCAGAGGCCTCGACGGCCGCCTACCGCGACTCGAACGGCCGGTACGTCCCGGCGGCGGCGACGGGCTATTACGACAGCGACGGGCGCTGGGTCGCCGGCGCGGCGAGCGGACACTACGACCGCAGCGGTCGCTGGATCGCGGGCCCCGCCGTGGGCCGCTACGACATCGACGGGCGCTGGATCGCCGGCGAGGCCGCCGGGCATCGTGACGCCAACGGCCAGTGGGTGGCGGACGCTCAGCCGGGCTATTACGCCGACGGCCGCTGGGTCCGCGGCGAGGCGCGGGGCTACTACGACGGCGCTGGCCGTTGGCGCCCGGCCGCCGACGTGCGGGACGTCCGCGACGGGCGGTACGACCGTGACGGGCGGTACGACCGGGCCGACCGCGATCACGGGGCGGACCGTGCGCCGACGACCTCCACCGAGCGCCGCCAGTGGCTGCAGGCCCGGATCGAGCGGGGCATGAACACCGGCGCCCTGAGCCGCCAGGACGGCGGTCAGGCGCTGCGCGAGCTCGCCGTGCTTCGCCGCGACGCGCGCAACCTGCGCGGCAGCCGGGGGAGCCTCAGCCCTCGCCAGGAACGGCGGATGATGGCCCGGCTCGACGTGATCAGCGACGGCCTGCACTGGTCGCGCCGCGGCGGCGTCCGCCAGGACTAGGGTCGCTCGGCGACCACAGCCAACCGACATGGCCCGCCGGAGCGATCCGGCGGGCTTTGTCGTGAAGGTTTGCTACCGGCGACGGGGCTCACTAGGTTGCCCGGCGCGTCGGGGTGATCCTTCGGTCGGCGTGCGAGGAGCTGGGATGCAAGCCCGCAGAATTGGATTTGGCCTGGTCTTGGCGGTCCTGTCGCTGGCCATGCCGCGCGCCCTTCGGGCCGAGGAACCGCCGGCGGCGCCCGCCGCGCCGATCGCCGGCGGCCTGGCCTTCAGCGGCAAGACCGAGATGGTCGAGGGTCCAGCGCTGCAGGTGGTGTTCGGCGAGCGCGCCGTCTTCCACCTGGACGCCCAGGGCGAGCCGTCGCTCGACTCCGTGGAGAAGGGCGCGCTGGCGGCGGCCCATCCGGCCGGCACGGTGACGGAGAGCTTCGCGGCGCCCGGTCCCGGCAAGCTGGCGCTCGCCCTCGACGGCTCGCCGCAGAAGAAGGCCTCCTACCTGAAGATCTGGAACGGGCTCGACCATCCGGTGCTCTTCCGCGCCGGGGTGCTGGCCTATGAAGGCGGCGCCCTGAAGCCGGTCACGGTGCGGATCTGCGCCGCGCCGGCCGTCGGAACCAACATCCAGACCTGGCCCGCGCCGATCGCTGCGGTGGTGGTCGCCAACTTCACCGCCGCCAAGGACGCCAAGGCGTGCCAGTAAGCGCGGGTCCAGTGAGCGTCCCGAAAGCCCCCTGATGGCCCTCGACCGCGAGACCCGCGACCAGTTGGTCCAGACCCTCCGCCGGTATGTCGCCGAGCGGCTGCGCCCGCTCGAGGCCCAGGTCGCCGAGCAGGACCTGGCGCCGCCCGAGGTGATCGAGGAAATGAAGGCTCTGGGCCTCTTTGGCCTCTCCATTCCCGAGGCGTACGGCGGCTTCGACCTGTCGGTGGAGGACGAGGCGCTGGTCTCGTTCGAGATGGGCCGCACCAGCCCGGCCTTCCGCTCGATCTATGGCACCAATGTCGGGATCGGCAGCCAGGGCCTGGTGATGTTCGGCACGGCCGAGCAGAAGGCCAGATACCTGCCGGGCATCGCCAGCGGCGAGCGGATCATCTCCTTCGCGCTCACCGAGCCGGAGGCCGGCTCCGATAGCGCCAACGTCCAGACCCGGGCGATCCGCGATGGTGACCACTATGTGCTGAACGGCGCCAAGCGCTACATCACCAACGCCGACCGGGCGAACCTGTTCACCGTCATGGCGCGCAGCGATCCGGCGAAGGCGGGGGCGAGCGGCGTCTCCGCCTTCATCGTCGCGCGCGACCTGCCCGGCGTCAGCGTCGGCAAGCCCGAGCGCAAGATGGGCCAGCAGGGGGCGCACATCTGCGACGTGGTGTTCGACGACGTCCGGGTTCCGGTCGCGGACCGGCTCGGAGAAGAGGGCGAGGGCTTCAAGATCGCCATGCAGGTGCTGGACCGCGGCCGCATCACCATCGCCGCCATTTGCGTCGGCCTGGCTGAGCGGCTGGTCGCCGACTGCGTGGCCTACGCCAGCGAGCGTCGGCAGTTCGGCCAGGCGATCGCCAGCTTCCAGCTGGTCCAGGCGATGATCGCCGACTCCAAGACCGAGTCCCTGGCCGCCCGCGCCCTGACGCTGGACGCCGCCCGCCGGTGCGACGCCGGCGAGGACGTCACCCTGGAGGCCGCCGCCGCCAAGCTGTTCTCCTCGGAGATGGTCGGCCGCGTCGCCGACCGGGCGGTGCAGATCTTCGGCGGCGCCGGCTATGTCGCCGATCACGGGATCGAGCGCTTCTACCGCGACGTCCGCATTTTCCGCATCTATGAGGGCACCTCGCAGATCCAGCAGGTGGTGATCGCCCGCGAAACCCTGAAGCGAGGTGGCTGATGAGCGCCCAAGTCGAGACCGCAATCTTCGATCTCCTGGCCAAGGTCCCGGCCGGCAAGTCGATCTCGCCGGAAGAGGTGGCCCGGGCCGTCGAGCCGGAACGCTGGCGACGGCTGCTGGGCCACGTGCGCACCGTCGCCGTGAACCTGGCGAAGGAAGAGCGTCTGGTGATCACCCGGCACGGCAAGCCCGCCGATCCCGCGGATTTCCGCGGCGTCTATCGTCTCAAGCTGCCTGCCGCCGAGGGCGCGGGCGAAGAGGAGTAGCTGCGATGATCGTCATTTACGGGAGCTCGATGTCGCCGTTCGTGCGCAAGACCATGGTCTTCGCCGCCGAGAAGGGCATCCCCTACGATCCGCAGCCGGGCGGCCGTCGGGCCGTCGGCCCGGACTTCGCCAAGGCCAGCCCGTTCGGCAAGATCCCGGCGATGAAGGACGGCGACTTCCTGCTCGCCGACTCCACGGCGATGATCACCTATTTCGACGCCATCAAGCCCGAGCCCAACCTGATCCCGCTCGAGCCGAAGGCGCGGGCGACGACCATCTGGTACGAGGAGTTCGCCGACACCCTGGTGTCCGAGTGCGGCGGCAGGATCTTCTTCACCCGCGTGGTGGGGCCGAAATTCATGAGGATGGAGACTGACCTGGCGGTCGCCGACCACGCCCAGGCGAACGACTTCCCCAAGCTCGTCGACTATCTCGAAGCCAAGATCCCGGCGTCGGGCTTCCTGGTCGAGGACCGCTTCACCCTGGCCGACATCTCCGTCGCCAGCCCATTCGCCACCATGGCGCTGGGCGATTGTCCGGTGAACGCCCAGACCCATCCGCGGACCGCCGCCTATCTGCAGGGCATCCTGGCGCGGCCGTCGTTCGCCGCCTTGCTCGAGAAGGAAAAGGCGATCCTGGCCGCCGCCTGAGGCTCGCGGCGTGGCCCAGGCCCTGGCCGATCTGCTGGCGGAGATCGCCGGCTGTCGCGCCTGTGCGGATGAGCTGGCGCATGAGCCCCGGCCGGTGGTGCGCGTCGCGGCTGGGACGCGCCTGCTGATCTGCGGCCAGGCGCCCGGCCGGCGGGTGCACGAGAGCGGCCTGCCGTTCGACGACCCGTCCGGCGAGCGGCTGCGCGACTGGCTGGGGGTGGATCGGGCGACCTTCTACGGCCGCGCGGAAATCGGCGTCGCGGCCATGGCGTTCTGCTTTCCCGGGACCGATCCGAAGGGCGGCGACTACCCGCCGCCGCGCCGCTGCGCGGCGCTGTGGCGGGCCCGCCTGCTGGCGCTGCTGCCGAAGGTCGAACTGACCCTGCTGGTCGGCGGCCACGCCCAGCTGTGGGCGCTGGGCGAGCGGCGGCCGGTGAGCGCGGTGGTGCGCGACTGGCGGGCCTTTGGTCCCGGCATGCTGCCGCTACCGCACCCGTCCTGGCGCAACACCGGCTGGCTCAAGCGAAATCCCTGGTTCGAAGCCGAGGTTCGTCCTTATCTTCGTCAGCGAACGGCCGAGATCCTCAATCGCCACAGTCCAAGTTGATGACGCGTTTTCTTGCTGTCCTTGTCGCCGCCCTGTCGCTGGCGGCCTGCACGCCGATGCTGACCCAGGCGCCGGGCGCGCCGCCGATCGGCTTTTCCGGCCCGCATCTCGAGCGCGACGCGGTGGTCAGCTTCGACGGCGCGCGCCTGGGGTTGATGACCTGGGAAGCCAAGGACGAGCCCTGGGCGGTGATCGTCGGCGTGCACGGCATGAACGACTACGCCAACGCCTTCCACCTGGCCGCGCCCTGGTGGGCCGAGCAGGGGGTGACGACGCTGGCCTACGACCAGCGGGGCTTTGGCCGATCGCCGCAGCGGGGGATCTGGGCGGGCGACGAGCTGATGGTCGAGGACCTGCGCACGGTCGTGGCCCTGGCGCGCCAGAAATATCCGCACGCCATCCTCGCGGTGGCCGGCGAGAGCATGGGCGGCGCCGTGGCCGCCGAGGCCTTCGCCTCGGACCGCCCGCCCGCCGCCGACCGGTTGGTGCTGCTGTCGCCGGCGGTCTGGGGCTGGCGCGAGCAGGCGCTGCCCTACAAGGCGCTGCTCTGGGCCGCCGCCAACTTCACCGCCTCGAAGGTCTATACGCCGCCGTCCTGGTTGACGCGGAAGATCCAGCCGACCGACAACCGCGAGGAGCTGATCGCCATGGGCCGCGATCCGCTGATGGTCTGGGGCGCGCGCTCCGACACGCTGTACGGCCTGGTCGGGCTGATGGACCACGCCGCCGCGGCGATGGACGAGATCGCGACGCCCACCCTCTACCTCTATGGCGCGCACGACGAGATCATCCCCAAGCGCGCCGCCTTCCACGCCGCGCGCCAGCTCCGGCCGAGCGCCCAGACCCTCTATTACGCCCAGGGCTATCACCTGCTGACCCGCGACCATGAGGGGCCGGCGGTGTGGCGCGACATCCTGGCCTTCGTCCGCGACCCCTCGGCGCCGCCACCGTCCGGCGCCCCGCCGATTCCCGGCGCGCCTCGCCTCACCAGCGCCAGCGCCGGCCAGGCCTCGCGCCGGGAGGCGAGTCCCTAGTCTAGATCGCGCCGAACAGCCGCAGGGCCGGCACGAGCAGGGCGACGGCCACCGCCTCGCCGATCGCCCACCAGATGTTGAACGACAGGCCGCTGTCGGCGTGCGCAGGTTCGAGCTTTGCTTCGGCCACGGCTGGGCCTTTCCATCCGCCCGGACGGCCCCGTCCGCACCTTGGCGCGCCGGGGCCGGCGGCCGTCCGGGTGATGGGGGGTGCGGGCCGCTCGCGATCCAGAGCCTGCGCCTTCCGGCGGACGATGCAGCCTCAAATGAAAGCTCGGCCGCGCCGACGGCGATATTCGCCCAAAGCCGCGGCTGTTATCGGCCCCAAAAACGTGCAGTCTTACGCCTTTGCGCAACCGTGACGTTGGATCTGCACCCTTGGCTCGAGCGCGCCATGCCAATCCCGGCGGCGGCGGCGCGTCGCCTGCGACGACTAGCTAAGGTGACGGTTAAGGTTTGCCGTGCTTCGATGGCCCTGGGTGGGCTATGAACGCGTTAGAGTTGAACGTCATGCCGCCTGCCTCTGTGGAAACAGCTGCCGATCTCCACGAGCGGATTGGACGCGCCCTGCTCGTCGGGCGCGATGACCAGGGCGTCCTGGCCGTCGAGGCCGGCCGCGTCGTCGCCTGCAGCGACTATGCGGCGGAGCTGCTGAGCTGCGACGCCCGCCAGGCGCGGGGCGCGTCGGTCGCGGATTTCATTGAACAACTCGAGGGCGAGCTGCTGCAGCTGCGCCTGCGCAGCGCGCTGCTCGACGAGACCGCCGTGGAGTTCGTGGTCCAACGGCCGCGGCGCCACGACGAATGGATCGAGTTTCGCAGCCTGCCGCTGTCCCCCGGCGTCGCCTTTCTGTTGAAGGACGTCACCGATCGCGAACTCAGCGATCGCACCCTGCGGCGCAAGGAGCGGCGGTTGCTCGCCGCCAATCGCAGCCTGCGGCTGGCCCATACCGCCGCCCATGCGGCGAGCTGGGACTGGCGCTGGGACCAATCCATGCGGTGGCTCGACCTCGCCGCCGCCCGCGAGCTCGACTGCCTGCCCGCCTCCTGGACCGAGGACGAGGAGATCGGCGACTGGCGAAGCCTGATGCCGTCGGCGGGGCAGCGGGCGTTCGACCGGGCGGTCAAGACCCTGATCCGGGCGGGCCAGGCCTCGTTCGAGATCGAGGTGGTGGGGGCGGACGACGCGCGTCACTGGATGCGCATCGACTGCGCCGTCACCGAGCGGGACGAGACCGGCGCCCCGACCCGGGTCAGCGGCGTCACCGTCGACGTCACCCTGGCCCGGCGCGCCGACGAGGCGCTGCGCGCCGAGGTGGCGCAGCGCAAGCGCTCCGAAGAGCGCCAGCAGATGCTGGTCCACGAGCTCAATCACCGCGTGAAGAACATGCTGGCGACCGTCCAGTCTGTCGCGCGGCAAAGCCTCGCCTCGCCCGGGCTGGCGGGCCCGGCGCAGGACTTCGAGGAGCGCCTGATGGCCCTGGCCTGGGCCTACGAGATCCTCACCCGCGAACAGTGGGCGGGCGCTTCGCTGCGCGAGGTGATCCAGCGCACCCTGGCGCCGCACATCGATCGGGCGGCCAACCGCCTGGGGCTGGAGGGGCCCGACCTCTGGTTGACGCCGAACTGGGCGCTGTCGCTGGCGCTGGCGATGCACGAGCTGGCGACCAACGCCGTCAAGTACGGGGCGCTGTCGAAGGACGAGGGCCGGGTCGAGGTGCAGTGGAGCATCCTGGAGCGGGCCGGAAATCGCCGCCTGGAACTGCAATGGCGCGAGAGCGGCGGGCCGCCGGTGGCCATGCCGGCGCGCCGCGGCTTTGGCTCGCGGCTGATCGAACGGAGCCTGTCGCGCGAGCTGCACGGCGACGTCCGGCTGGATTTCGACCCCGCCGGCCTGGTCTGCCACCTCGTCGCCTCGCTGACCGAGGCCCCCTAGAGGTTCGCGCAGCGCGGCGCGGCCGAGCCAGAACGCCGAGGCCCTGGTCATGGGCGCGAACGCGAAAGAAGCGCAGAAGGTCTGCATCTCGTTCTAGTCTCGGCAGCGGCGGGCGTAACGGACAAGCTCTGGGAGATGGCCGATCTGGTAGCTGTCGCGGAAGCGGCGGACGCAAAGACCCACTACCAATCCCTGTACAGAACAAATAGAGAACGATACAATGTCCAGATGGCGGTTCTGGACCTCAAGCGCAAGCTGGCCATCCTCTCCGACGCGGCGAAGTACGACGCCTCCTGCGCCTCCTCGGGGGCCGGCAAGCGGGACTCCCTGGGCGGCAAGGGCGTGGGGTCGACCGAGGGGATGGGCATCTGCCACGCCTATGCGCCGGACGGCCGATGCATCAGCCTGCTGAAGATCCTGCTGACCAATTTCTGCGTCTACGACTGCGCCTATTGCGTGAACCGGGTCTCGTCCAACACCCCGCGCGCCCGGTTCAGCGTCGAGGAGGTGGTCGACCTGACGCTGGGCTTCTACAAGCGCAACTATATCGAGGGCCTGTTCCTCTCGTCGGGCATCATCCAGAACGCCGACTACACCATGGAGCAGATGGTGCGGGTCGCCCGCACGCTGCGCGAGGTCCACGACTTCCGCGGCTACATCCATCTGAAGGTGATCCCGGAGGCCTCGCCGGCCCTGGTTAACCAGGCCGGCCTCTACGCCGACCGGCTGTCGATCAACATCGAGCTGCCGAACGATGAGAGCCTGGCGCGGCTGGCGCCGGAAAAGGACCTCGCCGGCATCAAGAAGGCGATGGCCGCCGTGCGGCTGGGCGCCGAGGCCGCCCGCGAGCCGGCGCGGAAAGCCACGCCGGCGAGGTTCGCCCCGGCCGGCCAGTCGACCCAGATGATCGTCGGCGCCGACGGCGCCAGGGACGGGGAGATCCTCAAGCGGTCGGAGGCCCTCTACGGCGCCTACCAGCTGCGCCGGGTCTACTATTCGGGCTTCTCGCCGATCCCGGATTCCACCGCCCGCCTGCCGCTGGCCCGGCCGCCGCTGATGCGCGAGCATCGCCTCTATCAGGCCGACTGGCTGATGCGGATCTACGGCTTCGCGCGCGACGAGATCATCGGCGAGACCGAGGATCTCGACCTGGCGATCGATCCCAAGCTGGCCTGGGCCCTGAAGCATCGCGGCGACTTCCCGATCGACCTCAACCGCGCCGATCGCGAGCGGATGCTGCGGGCGCCGGGCCTGGGGGTGAAGGCGGTCGACCGGCTGATCGATCTGCGGCGCGTCCAGCCGATCCGGCTGGAAGACGTCCGGCGCCTGGTGCGCAGCCTGAAGACGCTGCAGCCCTTCATCGTCGTCGCCGACTGGACGCCGGGCGGCCTCACCGACGACGCGGGCCTGCGCGAGAAGATCGCGCCACAGCAGCTGAGCCTATTCTGATGCAGGTCGTCCGCCTCGCCTCGGAAACCGATTTCGCAGGCTGGCGCAAGGCGGCGCGGGAGTTGCGGGCGAAGGGCGTGCGGCCGGGCGAGGTGTTGTGGACGGTGACAGGAGACCTGTTCGCCGTGTCCCCCGCCCCGCTTCCGACGGAGGGGGGAGGCGAGGGGTCAAGCTTCTGCGTCCCGCGCGAATTCCTCGAACTTGCCGAGACGGTGGTGCTGCATCGCGCCGAGGAGCGGTTCGAGCTGCTCTACCGCCTGCTCTGGCGGCTGTCGGCCGAGCCGCATCTGATGCGCATCGCCGCCGATCCCGACGTCGCCCGGGCGCGCAGCCTCGCCCGCCAGGTCGACCAGGCGGTTCACAAGATGAAGGCCTTTGTCCGCTTCCGGCGGGTGGCGGACGCCGAAGGGCGGGAGGTCTTCGTCGCCTGGTTCGAACCGGCCCATCGGGTGGCGGAGCGCGCCGCCCCCTTCTTCGCCCGGCGCTTCGCCAATATGGGCTTCTCGATCCTGACCCCGGACGTCTGCGTCCACTGGGACACCCGGACGCTGGGTTTCACGCCGGGCGCCGACGCCGCCGAGGCCCCGGGGGAGGACGCCCTGGAGGACTATTGGCGCACCTACTACGCCGCGATCTTCAACCCGGCGCGGCTCAATCCGCGGCTGATGCGCCGCGAGATGCCGCAGCGCTATTGGCGGAACCTCCCGGAAGCCCGGCTCATTCCTGAGCTGATCGCCCGCGCCGAAGCCCAGGTCGAAGAGATGGTCCGCCAAGCGCCTTCCGAGCCCACCCGCCGGGTCGTGCGTGCGGCCCAGCGCGCCAGCCGCGACGCGCCCTACGACGGCCAGGCGCCGACCAGCCTGGAGGAGATCGCTGCGGGCGTGCAACTCTGCCGGCGCTGCGACCTCTGGCGCGAGGCGACCCAGGGCGTGGCGCGGGAGGGGCCGCAGATGGCGCGGCTGATGTTCGTCGGCGAACAGCCCGGCGACCAGGAAGACCTGGCTGGCCAGCCCTTCGTCGGTCCGGCAGGCCAGATGCTGGACAAGGCCCTGGCCGCTGCCGCCGTGCCGCGGGCCGAGACCTATGTCACCAACGCGGTGAAACACTTCAAGCACGAGCTGCGCGGCAAGCGCCGGCTGCACAAGACGCCGGACACCGGCGAGGTCACCGCCTGCCGCTGGTGGCTGGACGGGGAGCGGCGGCTGGTGCGGCCGCGGGTGATCGTCGCCCTGGGCGCGACCGCGGCGCTGGCGGTGTTCGGCAAGCCGACGCCGATCGCCAAGCTGCGCCAGCACGCCATCCCGCTGGCCGACCATGCGCAAGGGGTGGTGACCTACCATCCCTCCTACCTGCTGCGGCTGCCCGACGCGGCGGCCAAGGCGCAGGCCTACGAGATGTTCGTCGAGGACCTGAGGTTCGCCTGGGCCCTGGCGGCCTGATCAAGGCGATCTGTAAGCCGATCTGTACTGCGGCTCAGGAGGCCAGCGGGGAGCGCCGGCGGCGGCGCGCTCAGCGAGCCAGCTCCTTCATCGCCCGATCGAGGCCGTCCAGCGTCATCGGGAACATCCGGCCGCCGACCAGCTGGCGGATCAGGGCGATCGAGGGCGAATGGTCCCATTGCCGCTCCGGCGTCGGGTTCAGCCAGATGATGTGCTCGTAGATGTCGGCGACCCGCTGCATCCAGACGGCCCCCGCCTCCTCGTTCCAGTGCTCCACCGAGCCGCCCGCGTGGCTGATCTCGTAAGGGCTCATGCTGGCGTCGCCGACGAAGACGATCTTGTAGTCGTGGGGAAATTTGTGGAGCACGTCCCAGGTCGGGATCTTCTCGGCGTGGCGGCGGTGGTTGTCCTTCCAGACCGCCTCGTAGAGGCAGTTGTGGAAGTAGTAGAACTGCATGTTCTTGAACTCGGCGCGCGCCGCCGAAAACAGCTCCTCGCAGACCTTGATGTGGCTGTCCATCGAGCCGCCGATGTCGAGGAACAGCAGCACGCTGACCTTGTTGCGCCGCTCGGGGCGCAGCTGGATGTCGAGGTAGCCCTTCTCCGCGGTGCCGCGGATGGTGCCGGACATGTCCAGCTCGTCGGCGGAGCCCTCGCGCACCCAGCGGCGCAGGCGGCGAAGCGCCACCTTGATGTTACGGGTGCCGAGTTCGACGGAGTCGTCGAGGTTCTTGTACTCGCGCTTGTCCCAGACCTTCACGGCCCGGCCGTGGCGGCCCTTCTCCTGACCGATGCGGACGCCTTCGGGATTGTAGCCGTGGGCGCCGAAGGGCGAGGTCCCGCCGGTGCCGATCCACTTGTTGCCGCCCTCGTGGCGCTTCTGCTGCTCCTTGAGCCGCTCGGCCAGGGTCTCCATCAGCTTCTCGAAACCGCCGAGCGCCTCGATCTGCGCCTTCTCCTCGTCGGTGAGGAATTTCTCCGAGATCTTCCGCAGCCACTCGGTCGGGATGTCGGCGGTCAGGTCCTCGTCGAGCCGTTCCAGGCCCTTGAAGACGTGGCCGAAAACCCGGTCGAACTTGTCGAGGTTCTTCTCGTCCTTCACCAGGGCGGCGCGCGACAGATAGTAGAAGTCGTCGACCCGCCGATCGATCACCGCCTTGTCGAGCCCCTCCATCAGCATGAGGTACTCCTTGAGCGTCACCGGGACCTTGGCTTCGCGGAGCTCGGTGAAGAAGCGCATGAACATCGGGGCGCGGCGGGTCCTCTGGCTGGCGTGCGCGCAGGCGCGGCGAAGGAGCGTTTGACGCCGACGATGGGGCCGCCGGCGGGCGATGTCCAGGGGCTGGGGCGGGATGGGGCGGGCCTAGCCGAGCCGGCGATCGCAATCCTG
>Ga0105248_10003500_pt1 | contig 17423 bp, 14 predicted proteins | sample KBSS34metaG_FD_81524 | JGI IMG/M metagenome (GOLD analysis project Ga0105248, IMG submission 81524) | Switchgrass rhizosphere microbial communities from Kellogg Biological Station, Michigan, USA - KBS S3-4 metaG | ecosystem: Host-associated > Plants > Roots > Rhizosphere > Soil | place... | reverse complement strand
TTCCACGCGCGCGTCCGCAGGGCCGCCCCAAGGCCCGCGCGCATCCCTCGGGGGATCGGCTCAGGTACTCCTGAGACGAGGGGCCGTCATTCCACACGAGGGGAAAGTTGGCGCGCGTCCGCCGGGCCGCCCCAAGGCCCGCGCGCATCCCCTTGGGGGATCGGCTCAGGTACTCCTGAGCCGAGGGGCCGTCATCACTTTGCGGACATCAGCGCGACCGTGGTGTCCAGCATGCGGTTGCTGAAGCCCCACTCGTTGTCGTACCAGCTCGACACCTTCACGAGGCGCCCGCTCACCTTCGTGAGGGTCTCGTCGTAGGTCGACGAAGCCGGGTTGTGGTTGAAGTCCACGCTCACCAGCGGCGCCTTGTTGTAGGCCAGGATGCCCTTGAGCTCGCCCTCGCAGGCTTCCTTGATGATCTTGTTGATCTCTTCCACCGAGGTGTCGCGCTTGGCGATGAAGCTCAGGTCGACGATCGACACGTTGATGGTCGGCACGCGCATGGCGTAGCCGTCCAGGCGGCCGTTGAGCTCGGGCAGCACGAGGCCCACCGCGGCGGCGGCGCCGGTCTTGGTCGGGATCATCGAGTGCGTGGCCGAGCGCGCGCGGCGCAGGTCCTCGTGATAGACGTCGGTGAGGACCTGGTCGTTCGTGTAGGCGTGGATGGTGGTCATCAGGCCGTTCTCGACGCCGATCTTGTCGTGCAGCGGCTTGACCAGCGGAGCCAGGCAGTTGGTGGTGCACGAGGCGTTGGAGATGACGGTGTCGCTCGCCTTGAGCACCTTGTGGTTCACACCAAAGACGATGGTTGCGTCCACGTCCTTGCCGCCGGGGGCCGAGATGATGACCTTCTTCGCGCCGCCCTTCAGGTGCGCGCTGGCCTTCTCCTTGGTGGTGAAGAAGCCGGTGCACTCCATCACCACGTCCACGCCCAGCTCGCCCCAGGGCAGCTCGGCCGGGTTGCGGTTGGCCAGCACCTTGATGCGGTCGCCGTTGACGATCATGTACTCGCCGTCGACGCTCACCTCGCCCGGGAAGCGGCCGTGCGCGGTGTCGTACTGCGTGAGGTGGGCATTGGTCTTCGGGTCGCCCAGGTCGTTGATGGCAACGATCTGGATGTCGTGCTTCTTGCCGCCCTCGTAGTGCGCGCGCAGCACGTTGCGGCCGATGCGGCCGTAGCCGTTGATGGCGACTTTGATCGTCATGAGGAGCTCCTTTGAGTCGAAGGTTCGAGATTCGGAAATTCGAGGGGGGCGAGCGTGTGCCTCAGCCCTTCACCACCTTGCGCACGGTGTTCGCCACGTTCTCCGCGGTGAACCCGAAATGCTTGAAGAGGACGCCCGCGGGCGCCGACTCGCCGTAGCTGTCGATGCCCACGACCGCGGCGCAGCCGTACTTCCACCAGAAGTCGGTGACGCCGGCCTCGACGGCGATGCGCGGCAGCCCCGTAGGCAGCACCTCTTCCTTGTAGTCGACGCCCTGGCGGTCGAAGACGCTGGTGCTGGGCATGGAGACCACGCGCACCGCGATGCCCTGCTGCGCGAGCAGCTGCTGCGCATGCAGCGCGATCTGCACTTCCGAGCCGGTGGCGATGAGCACCGCCTGCGTGCGGCGGTTCATGCCGACCTCGCTGGGCTCGGCCAGCACGTAGGCGCCGCGGGTGATGACGTCGGCGTCGGTCTTGGGCGCGTAGGGCAGGTTCTGGCGCGACAGCAGCAGCGCGCTCGGGCGGCTGCGGTTGGCCAGCGCCATGCTCCAGGCCACCGCAGTCTCGGTGGTGTCCGCCGGGCGCCAGACATCCAGGCCCGGGATCATGCGCAGCGAGGCAGCGTGCTCGATTGACTGGTGCGTGGGGCCGTCCTCGCCCAGGCCGATGGAGTCGTGCGTGAAGACGTGGATCACGCGCTGCTTCATCAGCGCGGCCATGCGGATGGCGTTGCGGCTGTAGTCGCTGAAGGTGAGGAAGGTGCCGCCGTACGGAATGAAGCCGCCGTGCAGGGCGATGCCATTCATGATGGCCGCCATGCCGAACTCGCGCACGCCGTAGTTGATGTGGCGACCAGCGTTGGGGCGGCCCGCATCGTCGAAGCGCAGGGGCTGCGTGCTGCTGGTGTTGGTGAGGTTGGAGCCGGTGAGGTCGGCCGAGCCGCCGAGCATCTCGGGCAGCGCGGCGGTGAAGGGCTCGAGCGCAAGCTGGCTGGCCTTGCGGGTGGCCACCGTCTCGGCCTTCATGTGGGCGCCGGCCACCGCGTCGGTGGCGACTTGCGCAAAGCTCTCGGGCAGCGCGCCCTTCATGCGGCGCGTGAACTCGGCGGCGAGTTGCGGGTGGGCCGCGCGATAGGAGTCGAAGCGAGCGTTCCACTCGGCCTCGAAGCCCGCGCCGCGCGTCTTCGATTCCCAGGCCTCGTAGGCCTCGCGGGGGATCACGAAGGGCTCATGGCCCCAGCCGATGGCCTCGCGCGTGAGGGCGATCTCGTCGATGCCCAGCGGCTCGCCGTGCGCCTTGGCGGTGTTCGCGCGGTTGGGCGAGCCCTTGCCGATGGCGGTCTTGCACACGATGAGCGAAGGGCCTGCGTTGCCGGCCTTGGCCTTCGCGATGGCCCCGTCCACCGCCGCGACGTCGTGCCCGTCGATGGGGCCGATGACGTTCCAGCCATAGGCCTCGAAGCGCGCGGGCGTGTCGTCCACGAACCAGGGCGCGACCTGGCCGTCGATGGAGATGCCGTTGTCGTCGTAGAAGGCGATGAGCTTGTCGAGCTTCCACGCGCCGGCCAGGCCGCAGGCCTCATGGCTGATGCCTTCCATCAGGCAGCCGTCGCCGAGGAACACGTAGGTGTGGTGGTCGACGATGGCGTGGCCGTCGCGGTTGAAGTCGCGTGCGAGGAGCTTCTCGGCCAGCGCCATGCCCACCGCATTGGTCAGGCCCTGGCCGAGCGGGCCGGTGGTGGTCTCGACACCGGGGGTGATTCCGACCTCGGGGTGGCCCGGGGTCTTGCTGTGGAGCTGGCGGAAGCGGCGCAGCTCTTCGATCGGCAGGTCGTAGCCGCTCAGGTGCAGCAGCGCGTAGATGAGCATCGAGCCGTGGCCGTTGGACAGCACGAAGCGGTCGCGGTCGGCCCATTGCGGATTCGACGGGTTGTGCTTCAGGTGGCGCGACCACAGCGCGACGGCGATGTCGGCCATGCCCATCGGCGCACCGGGATGGCCGGAGTTGGCGTGCTGCACGGCGTCCATCGCGAGCGCCCGGATGGCGTTGGCCATGAGTGCAGCGCGGGGGGTCTCGAGCATGGGGGCGCTTTGCTGAAGCATGGGTTTGGGGGGTGTGCGGGAAAAACCTGCGATTTTACGAGGCCCCCTCATAATCCCCGGCGCCCGCTGCGGCACCTCCCCGACGCGCTTTGCGCGCCACCTTCCGACCCCGCACCCGCATTCGCATGCAAGGCCTGCATCTCACCGCCGACCTCGGCGGCTGCCGCGAAGACCTTCCCGCCCTCACCGACCCCGACGCCCTGCGTTCCCTGTGTCTCGCCGCGGTCGCCGCGGCCCGGCTGAACGCGGTGGGCGATCGCTTCCACGGCTTCGCGCCCGAGAACGGCGAGCCGCGCGGGGTCACCGGCGTCGTGCTGCTGGCGGAGTCGCACGTGGCGGTGCACACCTGGCCCGAGCTCGGCGCGGTGACGCTGGACGTCTATGTCTGCAATCGCGGCGAGGACAACTCGGCGCGCGCGCAGGCCCTGCTGGAGGCGCTCGTGCAGGCATTCATGCCGCGATCGACGCTGCGCCACAGCCTGCAGCGCGGCATGCTCGGCGCGCACGCGCACTCATCCGTTGAACCCGACCCCCGCTCTCACTGAATGGAAGCCCTCATCCTGGCCGCCGGCCGCGGCGAGCGCATGCGCCCGCTCACCGACACCTGCCCCAAGCCGCTGCTGCCGGTGCGCGGGCGACCTCTCATCGAATGGCATCTCCTCGCACTCGCGCGCGACGGCGTGCGCGACGTGGTCATCAACACCGCCTGGCTGGAGGAGCAGTTCCCGGCCGCGCTCGGGGACGGCTCGCGCTTCGGGCTGCGCATCCGCTACTCGATGGAGGGACGCGACCACGGCGGCGCGCTGGAGACGGCCGGCGGCATCGCCACCGCCCTGCCGCTGTTGCAAAGCGACACGTTTTGGGTCGTGGGCGGCGACGTCTTCATGCCCGACTTCCGCTTCGATCCGGCCTGCGTGACCGACTTCACGGCACGCGGCGACCTCGCGCACCTGTGGCTCGTGCCCAACCCGCCGCAGCATGCGTCGGGCGACTTCGGGCTGTCGCAGGGGCGCGTCGTCGGACATCACGAAACAAACACTCGTTACACGTACAGCGGGATCGGCCTGTACAACGCGAAGCTCGTCGAGGGCGTGCGCGCCGGAGAGCGTGCCGCGCTTCGGCCCTGTCTCGACGCGGGCATCGCAAGGCAGCGCATCGGCGGCAGCCTCTATCGGCAGGAGTGGGTGGACGTGGGGACGCCACAGCGGTGGCAGGACCTGCAGGGAGCGCGGTGAGCGAGATGTTGTCGATCGTTTGGCTTTTGTTGAGCATCGCGGCGTCCTTCGCCACGGAGATCGCCGTCTCGCGCGGCGTGCGTGCCGTGCTGCTCGCTCACCAGCCGCTGTCGGGCGACCACGTCGATTCCAAGGTCTACGAGCGCTCCCTCGCCACCCCCGACGAGCTCGACCTCGTGCAGGTGTGGACGCTGCTCGGCGCCGCGGGCGTCGCGATGTGGGTGGGCTTCGGCTCGGTGCGCTGGCTCGCCTTCGTCGGCGTGGTGCTGTGGCTGCTGGCCCTGGCCATGGACATGCACTCGTGGCAGCGCGTGGCCGCCAGCGTGAAGTTCGTGTCGTGGCGCCGGGGCTGGCGCAAGTCGGCCCGCCGCCTGGCCATCGCCCAGGTGCGCGAAGTGCACGTCGTGGAACGCGCCAGCGACTGGCGCATCGGCTCCCACCCGCTGCCGCTCACCTCCTGCTACGTGGCGCTGGTGCTGCGCGACGGCAAGGCGGTGAAGCTGCCGCGCACCGGCACGCTCTTCGGCGGCCTCGACCGGGTGGAAGACGTGGCGAACTTCGTTCGCACGCAGCTGGACATCGTGAACGACATGCGCCGCCGTGCCGTGGCCGAGAAGCGCCTGGCCGCACGCCGCGCCATGCGCGACGCGCCATCGCCCGTGCACCCGTCGGCGAAGACGCAGGCCTTCAGCCTCCCGCCCAGCGGCAGAGGCTAGTGGTTTAGTCAGCGCAGCCGACTTTCGTCGGCCGTCTCGACGATGTCGCGCAGCGCGGTCCACACCGCGTCGAAAGCCGCCTGCGAGCCCGCGTGACTTGCCAGGCGCAGCTCGCGCAGCGAGGTGAAGCAGCCGGCGCGCTCCACGCAGCGCGAGGCCACCTCGAGATCACGTTCACCGCAGTCGCGGCCGAGATCGCACGACAGCAGCGAGGCGGCATCCGATGCGATGGCGAGTTCGTCGCCGCTCCACGCGCGCGAGTCGATCACCACGCGCGCGGCGCCGCCCGCGGTTCGCTTCAGCATCAAGGGCCACAGCGCTTCGTCCAGCGCGAGCGGGTCCCGCATCTCGAGGACATTGCGCAGCGCGAGGCGGATCTCGCCTTCGTCGCCGCTGGCCGTGGCGCGCTGGGCCTGCAGCATCAGCCTCGCCACCACGTCGCCGGCGGCAGCCAGGCGCTCGTCGTCCTCGCCTTCGTCCGGGAGAAGCTCCTGCTTCGTGAAGGCGGTGCAGCGCTGGCTCAGCGACGCCGCCGCACGCTCGCGCTGCGCATCGCCCTGGTCGGCCTCCCGTGCGCCGTAGCGGCCCATCGGCGGCGCCGACATGCGCAGGCTGCGCCGGATCGCCTTGCATTGGCGCCGCGCCTCGCGCGCATAGGCCAGGCCGCCTTCGGCCGGGCGCGTGGCGGCGTCCAGCGCGAAGGCGCGCAGGTCCTCGCTGCGCGCGAAGGCATGGGCCATGCGCCAGGTCGGCAGCGATTCGTTCGGCATGCGACCGGCCAGGGGCATGCCGTCGCTCCTGCGCCGCACGGGCGCGGGTTCCGGCTTCGCGTCGAAGGGCGCCGCGGCGACGGCCGTTGCGCTGTCCTGCGGCGGCGCGTCGCCCTCCAGCAGCGCATGCGCCACGAGCGCCGCCACCGCCAGCGCCAGGCCGCCGTACAGCAGCGCGCTCTTCATCGCTCGCGCATCAGCGCTTCGATGTCGTCGGCACGCACCGGCACGCCACGCGAGAGCAGCTCGCAACCCTCGGCGGTGACGAGGGCGTCGTCCTCGATGCGGATGCCGATGTTCCACCAGCGCTCGTCGATGTCCTCGCCCGGGCGCACGTACAGGCCCGGCTCGACCGTGACGACCATGCCCGGCTGCAGCCGGCGCGAGGGCTTCTTGAGCACCGTCGAGCCCATGCCGTCGGGCTGATCGACCGGTGCCTCGTCCAGCGAGAGGTATTCGCCGGCGTCGTGCACGTCCAGGCCGAGCCAGTGGCCGGTGCCGTGCATGTAGAAGCGCCGGTAGTGCGCCTTGTCGATCACGTCGTCGAGGCCGCCCACGACGTCGCGCTTGAGCAGGCCGAGGTCGAGCATGCCCTGGCTGAGCACGCGCACCGCGGCCCAGTGGCTGTCCATCTTGCGCACGCCGGGGCGGGTGAGCGCGAGCGCCGCCTCCTGCGAGGCAAGCACGAGGTCGTAGAGCGCGCGCTGCTCGCCGCTGAAGCGACCGCTGACGGGGAAGGTGCGGGTGATGTCGCTGGCGTAGCTGCCGTATTCGCAGCCGGCGTCGATCAGGCACAGCTCGCCGTCGCGCAGCACCGCGTCGCCCGCGGCGTAGTGAAGGATGCAGGCGTTGGGGCCCGCGGCCACGATGCTCTCGTAGGCCGGGCCGCTCGCGCCGCGCCGGCGGAACTCGTAGAGCAACTCGGCCTCGATCTCGTACTCGCGCGCGCCGTCGCGCGCCGCGCGCATCGCCCGCACGTGGCCCGCCGCGCCAATCTCGCCGGCGCGGCGCATCAGCGCGATCTCGTGCGAGTCCTTGAACAGGCGCATCTCGTCCAGCAGCGCGCCGAGGTCGCGCTGCTGCTGCGGCGCCTCGACGCCCGCGCGAGCGCGCGCGCGCACTGCATCCAGCCAGCCGCCCACTTGCGCCGCGAGACCCGGGTAGCCGCCGAACGGGAACCACACGGCCGCGCGGCCGGCGAGCAGTTGCGGCATGCGCGCATCGAGCTCGGAAACCGGGAAGGCCTCGTCCACGCCCAGCACCTGCGGCGCGCGCTCGGGCCCGAGGCGGATGCCGTCCCAGATCTCGCGCTCGGCGTCGCGCTCGCGAAGGAAGAGCGTCGTGTGCCCGCTCGCATCGATCACGAGCCAGGACTGCGGCTCGTTGAAGCCGCTCAGGTAATAGAAGGCGCTGTCGTGGCGGAAGGGGTGGTCGTTGTCTGCATTGCGCGGGGCCAGCGTGGCGGTGGGCAGCACGGCCACGCCGCCGCCCTGGCGTTGCAGCGCCTGCGCCACGCGGGCGCGCCGCTCGGCCTGGACGGAGTGGTTGTCCATCGGTGTGTCCATCGATGTAGTAGGGCGCGCGGGTCGCGCCCGGGGCGCGTGGAAAGGCTTTGCAGTCTAATCGGCCGCTTCATTGAGGCAATCTGTCAAGAGGACGCGAACGATGCAATACCGCAGATTGGGCCGATCCGGCCTGCAGGTCAGCGAGCTGTCGCTGGGCTCCTGGGTCACGTATCACAACCAGGTCGACACGGCCGCTGCGCGCGAGATGCTGGCGGCCGCCTATGACGCCGGCATCAACTTCTTCGACAACGCCGAGGTCTACGCCAACGGCCGCAGCGAATCCATCATGGGCGAGGCCTTCCGCCAGCTCGGCTGGAACCGGCTCGACTACGTCGTCTCCACCAAGTTCTTCTGGGGCCTGAACCGCGCCAAGCCGGGCGCGCGGGCGCGCATCAACGGCCAGGACACGCTCAACCGCAAGTACCTGATCCAGGCGATGGACGGCGCGCTGCAGCGCATGCAGCTCGACTACATCGACCTCGTGTTCTGCCACCGCCCCGACCCGCACACGCCGATCGAGGAGACGGTGCGCACCTTCCACGACCTCATCACGCAGGGGAAGCTGCTGTACTGGGGCACGAGCGAATGGTCGGCCGACGAGATCCGCGCGGCCTACGAGATCGCCGAGCGCCACCACCTGCACAAGCCGGTAATGGAGCAGCCGCAATACCACCTCTTCCACCGCAAGCGCGTGGAGCGCGAGTACGCGCGGCTGTACGAGGACATGGGCCTGGGCCTGACCACCTGGAGCCCGCTGGCCAGCGGCCTGCTCACCGGCAAGTACCGCAGCGGCATCCCCGAGGGCAGCCGCGGCTCGCTGGAGAGCATGGCCTTCCTGAAGGAGCAGCTGCTGGACAAGGCCAAGAACGACGCGGTGATCCAGCTCGAAGGCATCGCGAAGGAACTGGGCTGCACCGTGGCGCAGCTCGCCATCGCCTGGGTCAACCGCAATCCGCGCGTGAGCACGGTGATCCTCGGGGCGAGCCGGCTGAGCCAGCTTCAGGACAACCTCAAGGCGCTGGAAGTGACGCCGAAGCTGACGCCCGAAGTGCTCGAGCGCATCGACGCCATCACGCTCGCGCTCGCCTCCTGAGCGGCCTCTCGCCTCGCGGTACGCGAGGCGAGGCTTGCTAGATCCTCTCGGCGATCGCGGCGCCGACCGCCTTCGTATCCGCCTCGCCGCCCAGATCCCGCGTGCGCGGTCCGTGCTCCAGCGTGTGCTCGATGGCCGAGACGATCGCGTCGTGCGCGGCGCGGTACTTCGCGTCGCCGCGGCCGAGGAAGTCCAGCATCATCGCGCCCGACCAGATCATCCCCACCGGGTTGGCGATGCCCTTGCCGGCGATGTCCGGCGCCGATCCGTGCACCGGCTCGAAGAGCGAAGGCAGGGTGCGGTCGGGGTTGAGGTTGGCCGAGGGCGCGATGCCGATGGTGCCGGCGCAGGCCGGGCCGAGGTCCGAGAGGATGTCGCCGAACAGGTTGGAGGCCACCACCACGTCGAAGCGCTCGGGGCTGAGCACGAAGCGCGCGGCGAGGATGTCGACGTGGTACTGGTCCCAGCGCACCTGCGGATAGGACTTCGCCATCGCGGCCACGCGCTCGTCCCAGTACGGCATGCTGATCGCCACGCCGTTGCTCTTGGTGGCGGAGGTGAGATGCGCCTTCGGGCGCGAGGCCGCGAGCTCGAAGGCGAACTTCAGGATGCGGTCGACGCCATGGCGCGTGAAGACGGCCTCCTGCAGCACGAACTCGCGCGGCGTGCCCTCGAACATGCGCCCGCCCACGGTCGAGTACTCGCCCTCGGTGTTCTCGCGCACCACGTAGAAGTCGATGTCGCCCGGGCGCTTGTTCGCCAGCGGGCAGGGCACGCCCGGCATGAGGCGCACCGGGCGCAGGTTCACGTACTGGTCGAAGCCGCGGCGGAACTGGATGAGCGAGCCCCACAGCGAGATGTGGTCGGGCACCACCTCGGGCCAGCCGACCGCGCCGAAGTAGATGGCGTCGAAGCCGCGCAGGCGCTCGAACCAGTCGTCGGGAAGCATCTTCCCGTGGCGCTTCCAGTAGTCGGCGCAGGCCCAGTCGAAATGCTCGAAGGCCAGCTCGATGCCGTGGCGCTTCGCGGCCTGCTGCACCACGCGCACGCCTTCGGGCATGACTTCGACTCCGATGCCGTCGCCGGCGATGACTGCAATGCGGTGCGTGGCCATGGTGTGTGAGCGCGGTGGAGGGCAGGGGCGCCGATCTTAGGCCTGCCGCGCGAGGGTCAGTCCGTGCGCCGTGCGCCCAGCGCGCGTGCGACCTGGCCCGCGGCCAGCGTGCCGCGCGTGAAGGCTTCCTCGAAGACCGAGTAGGCCGAAAGATCCGCATGCGCGAAGTGGATGCGCGATCCGGCGTCCGCTCGCGCGAGCGCGGCGAGCGCCGCATTACCGCGCAGCCCGGGCACGGGGATGCTCATCGCGTGGCCATAGCGCATGAGATCGGCCCGCGCGACCTTGCGCGGCAGGTCCGGATGCGCTCGCGCGAGGTCGGCGATCACCGCATCGGCCCACTCGCGCCAGGGCGCGTCGAACAGACGCCGCCGCGCGGCCGCAAGCGCCTGCGCGCTGTCCCCGCCCAGCGCCCAGTAATGCGTGAGGACGTTCGTGCGCGGCGCAAGCCCGAGGTTCTGGTGGCCGGCGTCGACATAGCCGAGCGCGGCGCTCGAATACAGCACGTTGTCCCACGCGGCGGCGGGGCCGATGCGATCGGCCAGCGGCTCGCGAAGCTGCAGGTTGGTCACGAGCCACGGCGCGTAGCGCATGCGCTGCAGGCTCTGCATGAGCGCGGCCTGCGGCGCTTCGAGCAGCCGTGCGCTCACGAAGAGCGGTGTGCACATCACGACGCGCTGGGCCACCCAGCGCTGCGCCACGCCCGAGCGCGCATCAAAGACGTCGAGCGCAACTTCATGGCGCGACTCGCTCACCCGCGACACGACTGCGCCGCACGTGACGCGCTCGCCGAGCGAGGCCGCCATGCGCTCGGTGAGCCAGGCGTTGCCCTGCGGCCAGGTCAGCACGCGGTCCTCGGCGTCGTCGGCCGCATCGCCCGGTGCGCGAAAGCCGTGCCGGCTTGCGAAGTAGTGCAGCCCGGCCCAGGCGCTGACCTGCGCGCTGCCGGCGCCGTAGTCGTCGCGGCAGCAGTAGTCGAGATACCAGCGCAGGTGCGCGTCGTCGAGGCCCTGGGCGTCCAGCCATTGGTCGAAGCTCAGCGCGTCGAGCGCGGCGAGGCCGGCGTTCCAGGGACGGCGCAGCGTGGGCATCGCGAAGCCCGCATCGGCCTGCGCCTTCGACACGAGCGCGGAGAAGCGCCGCGCCTGCGCGCGGCCGCTGGCCGATGCCGTCGCGGGCAGCAGCCCTTCCTGCCAGCTCCCGTCGATGAACAGCCGCTCCTGCGGCGCGTGGCAGAGCGTGCGTTCGTCGTACACCGTGCGGCCGAACTCGCTGCGGGCCACGCCCAGCTCGCGCAGGAGCTGCGCGACTTCGTGTGCATCGGGCCCGGGCACGGGCAGGTAGTGCGCGCCCAGCGGGCAGGGCTGATTGCCCATGACATGCCCACGCGCGTTGCCGCCGGCCGCGTCCTCGAGCTCGAAGACGCGCACATCGTCGATGCCCGAGCGCTGCAGCGCGCGCGCCGTCGCAAGCCCTGCGACGCCCGCGCCCACCACCGCGACGCTCGTGCGCCGCACGGCAACGCCCGGCTGCGCGCGCGGCACGCGGCCGTCGCGCAGGGCGTGCCCGCGCTCGGCGTTGGCGCCCACCCAGCCGCCTTCGAGGTCGGGCACGCCCTCGCGCCGCCCGCAGCCCGCAAGCAGCGCGGCGGCCGCGCAGGCGAGGGCCTGTCGGCGGTTCATGGCGTGCGCGGGACGTGCGTCATTGATGCACGCGGCCCCACTCCTCTTCGAAGGTGTGCACGAGCGACTGCGTGCTCAGGCGATTGGGCGGCATGTCGATGCGCGCCATGTCGGGCGGGAAGTCGAAGAGCGCGGGCAGCCCGCTTGCGCTCACGAAGCGCAGGCCCGGGGGCAGCTCGCGCGGCATGGCGAAGGGCCGGTGCGAGGCGAGCACGAAGCCCCATTCGCCGAAGCTCGGCACATGCGCGTGGTAGGGCGTGGCCGACAGGCCCACCGCCTCCACGGTGGACACCACCGTCCAGAAGCTGCGCCGCGCGACCAGCGGCGAGGTGGTCTGGATCACCGCGTATCCGGAAGCCGCGAGATGGCGCTCGAGCAGCGCATAGAAGCTCGTGGAGTAGAGCTTGCCGATGGCGTGGTTGCTGGGGTCGGGGAAGTCGGCGATGACGACGTCGAAGTGCTCGTCGTTGGCGTCGAGCCAGGTGAAGGCGTCGGCGTTGATGACCTGCACCTTCGGCGAGCGCAGCGACTGCGCGTTGAGCGCGGTGAGCATCGGCTCGCTGGAGAAAAGCCGCGTCATCGCCGGGTCGAGGTCGACGAGGGTCACGCGCTCCACGCTCGGGTACTTGAGCACCTCGCGCACCGCCATGCCGTCGCCGCCGCCCAGCACCAGCACGTGGCGCGGTGCGCCGTGCGCGGCCATCGCGGGGTGGACCAGCGCCTCGTGGTAGCGGTATTCGTCGCGCGAATGGAACTGCAGGTTGCCGTTGAGGAAGAGCCGCACGCCCGCGGGGCCCGCGGTCACGACGACGCGCTGGTAGGCCGAGTCCAGGCGAAAGACGATGCGGTCTCCGTAGAAGCGGTCCTCGCTCCAGGTGGTGAGGCGATCGGCGAGGACGAAGGCGCCCGCCAGCACCGCAATCACCGCCGCACACGCCAGCGCATGCGCGCCAAAGGCACGCAGCTGCGCACGGAACAGCCACAGCGCCCACACCGCCACGATCGCGTTCATGAGCCCGAAGAACACGCCGGTGCGCACGAGCCCGAGGTGCGGCACGAGCAGCAGAGGAAAGGCCACCGAGACGAGCAGCGCGCCGAGGTAGTCGAAGGTGAGCACCTGCGAGACGAGATCCTTCAGCGCATAGCGCTCGCGGAAGTGGCGCTTGAGGATGCGCATGACGAGCGGGATCTCCAGCCCCACCAGCACGCCCACGATCAGCACGAGGCCATAGAGCGCGAACCGGAAGGGCGCAGCGGCGGCGACCGGCAGGCTGGCGTGCACGATGAAGAGCGCCGCGGGCATGAGCCCGCCGATCAGCCCGACGAGTAGCTCCACGCGCAGGAACTGCGCCACGAGCTGGCGCTCCAGGTACCGCGACAGCCACGAGCCCAGCCCCATCGCGAAGAGATAGCTGCCGATGACGGTGGAGAACTGCAGCACCGAATCGCCCAGCAGATAGCTTGCGAGCGCGCCCGCGCACAGCTCGTACACGAGGCCGCAGGCGGCGACGACGAAGACGGAGGCGAGGAGGGCGACTTCGGCGGGGCTGACTTGCCGAGCGCTCGCGCGCCCTGCGTTGTTCCCGCCCTCACCCCGACCCTCTCCCGCCCCGCGGGAGAGAGGCTCATCCGCGGCCATGGCGATGCATCCGATTCAATGAATTGCGGCGGCCACGATGATCGAGATGCCCAGGCACATCGCCGCCACCACGATCGCCAGCGCCACATTGCGCTTCTCGACGATCTCGCCCCACAGGTCGTAGGGGGTGAGCTTGTCGATGATGAGAAAGCTGATCCAGAACACCAGCACGCCCATCAGCGCAAACAGCACCGAGCCCAGCAGGACGCCCGGTTTCAGCCATTCGATGCCCAGCATGGAAGCCTCCGTGTCGACACGTTGAATCGGTGGGTGCGCCGCGAGCCTACTTGTGGCCGCCGCCCCCGGTGGAAAAGCCGCCGAACGAACCGCCGCCGGTGCGCCCGAAGAAGCCGCCGCCGCCGCCGCTGCGCACGCACTGCGCATATTCCTGCGACGAGGCCCCGAAGGTGGCGCGCAGGTCCTCGCAGTCGTCGCGCCCGCAGCGCGACAGCGTGAAGAGCAGCGCCATCACCATCAGCAGCATCACGAACCACACGAGCAGGCGGCTCGACCCGCCCGAGACCGGCCGCACGTCGCGCGCCATGGCTGCCGCGCGCGCCTCGGGCAGCGCGAAGGCGCGGCGCACGGCCTCGGCCTCGAGCGCCTCGCCCTGCGACCACACGACTTCCTGGCCGGTCTGCTCGCGGTTCAGCCGCTTCGCGCTGTCGCGGCCCATGCCTTCGTAGTCGGTGTTGCGGCTGCGCTGGTCGCGCGTCACGCGCCAATAGAACTCGCCGAGCACGAAGGTGGTCTTCGCGTCGTAGGTGTAGCGCTCGCGGTAGCTGGCGCCGTCCAGCGACACCTCGCGCGGCGAGAGCACGCGAGGCACGCCGGTGATCGGGCGCACCCAGCTCCAGCCGTCCTGCGCGTCCACGAGGAAGGCGAAACCCGCCTCGCGGCGATAGAGCAGGTACTCGCGCCAGAAGCTCGTCTCCTCGTCGTCGCCGGGCGCCGGCACGTCGCAGCGCTCCATGTAGCCGACCACCTGCCAGTCCTGCGGCGCAGGCGTGCCGAGCGTGAGCCGGCCGCTGCTGCCCAGCGGGATCAGCGTCTCGTGCGCGATGCCCGCGCCGTCGTCCTGCGTGAAGTGCGCAAGCTCTGCGCCCAGGCCCTGCGATACGTCGACCACCGCCTTGCACTGGTGGCAGACGATGGAGCGCGTGCTGTCCAGGCGCACTTCGAGCGCGGCGCCGCAGTTGGGGCACTGCAGGCTGCGTCCGGCCAGCTCGCGCACGCTGTCCTCGCGCAGGCCGGCGAGGGCGAGCGAGGCCAGGTCGAGCCCGCGGCCCACGTACCAGCGAGGCGGCTTGCCGGCGGCTGCATCGCTGTAGTCGATCGTCCCCACCTCGCCCTGCGCGTTGCGCAGGTCCGCCACCGCGTAGGTCTCGCCCAGATGCGGCACGAAGGGCAGCTCGCCCTGCGCGGCGTGCAAGGTGGCGCTCGTGGTGGAGGCGACCCGCCATGCCACGCCGCCGATCAGCTCCTGCGCGCCTGCGCGCAGGCTTTCGAACGCGGGCAGCGGCCCGGGCGCGGGCACCTCGAAGCTGAAGGCGTAGCCGGCGTTGTCCTCGCTGAGCCAGCCGCTGCGCCCGTTGTCGAACACCGCGTGCCACTCGTTCCAGCTGCCCTCCTCGTAGCGGACCTGCAGCCGCCCGACGAGCGTGAAGTCCGCGCCGGCGTAGCGCCCGCGCGCCTGCAGCTGCAGCGGCGAGTGGTCCTCGAAGAGATCGGCGCTCTTGCCGATGCGCCGCAGCGCCTCGCCCTCACGCAGCAGCGTGGACTGGCAATAGCTGCAGACGGCGAACGGCGCGGCCGCCGATCGGAATTCGACCGGCGCCCCGCAGTTCGGGCAGGCCGCGCGCCAGGCGCGCTGTGGCGAGGTGGTAGCCACCGGGCGGCTGCGTGCCGCCGATCAGACGAGCTTCTTCAGCAGCTCGGTCTTCTTGCTGCTGAACTCTTCCTCGCTGAGGATCCCGCGCGACTTGAGGTCGGCGAGCTTCTCGATGGTGGCCATCACCTCTTCGGGCTTCATGCCCGCCGCTGCGGCCGGCGCGCCGGCGGCGACGTTGCCGCCGTGCAGACCCTGCGACAGGTTCTGCGCCATGACCTGACCGAGCGCCACGCCCGCGCCGAGGCCGACCGCATCGCCGACCACGCTCCCGCCCTGGCCCGCGCCCGCGGCCAGCGTGGGCAGTGCCTGGGCCGTCTGGTACTGCATGAACTTGCCCATGTCCTGGCCGACCATGCCCATGCCGATCTTCTGGTCGAGGATCTTCTGCAGCTCTTCGGGCAGCGAGACGTTCTGCACCGTCACGGTCTCGAGCTTCAGCCCGAGCGCCTCGAAGGAGGGGGCCGTGGCCGCCGTGAGCGCCTTCGCGAACTCGACCTGATTGGCCGCGAGATCCAGGAAAGGCACGCCGCTCCTGGCGACCGCGTCCGAGATGTTCTGCAGCATCAGCGCGCGAAGCTGGCCGTCGAGGTCGGCCACCGTGTAGCGGTCGCGCGTGCCCGAGATCTCGGTGTGGAAGCGCTTGGGGTCGGCCACGCGATAGGCGTAGTTGCCGAAGGCGCGCAGGCGCACCGCGCCGAAGTCCTTGTCGCGGATGGTGACCGGCTGGGTGGTGCCCCAGCGCTGGTCGATCTGCTGGCGCGTGCTGAAGAAGTAGACGTCGCTCTTGAACGGCGACTGGAAGAGCTTGTCCCAGTTGCGCAGGTAGGTGAGCACCGGCAGCGTCTGGGTCGTGAGCTTGTACATCCCGGGGCCGAAGACATCGGCCACCTTGCCTTCGTTCACGAAGACGGCCATCTGCGATTCCCGCACGGTGAGCGAGCCGCCGTACTGGATCTCGCGATCGGCGATGGGGAAGCGCCAGGCGAGCGTGCCGTCGTCGTTCTCGACCCACTCGAGGATGTCGATGAACTGCTTCTTGATGAAATCCATCAGGGCCATGCGAGCCTCCTCAGTAAAGCAAGCGCTATGCGTGCTGGAAAATGCGGCGCCGATCATAGATCGCGCGCCTTGACGCATCCTCACCCCTTCGGGCGAAGCAACGTTGCATTTGCGCGCGAGGCCCGTCACGGAGCCGACACGAATGAGCCAAGCCCCTCACACCGCCGCACAGCCCGCGCATGTCGACGTGCCGGCGCATTCTCTGCTGTCCATCGCCGTCGTCGGCGCCGGCCCCCTCGGGCTGGCGCTCGCGCTGCAGGCGGCCCGGGCCCTGCCGCAGGCGCGCGTGGCGGTGTTCGACGCGCGGCCGCCGGAACTCGACATCTCGCGCGACCCGCGCACCCTGGCGCTCTCGCTGGGCAGCGTGCAGGCCTTCGAGCGACTGGGCGTGTGGCCCGCGATCGCGGCGCACACGACTGCGATCCGCTCGGTGCACGTCTCGCAGCAGCAGCCCGCCCTGCTGCCGGGGCGGCTGCTGCGCGACGAGCCGCAGGTCTTCATCGACGCGAAGGATCTCGGCACGCTCACGCTCGGCGCGGTGGTGAGCTACGGCGCGCTGGTCGCGCCGCTGCAGGCGGCGTGGATGGCCGAGGTGGCGCGCGAGCCGCAGCGGCTGTCGGCGCGCTTCGGAACGCCCGTGGCCGCGGTGAAGCCGATTTCGCACGGGGTGGAGGTGGATGCAGGCATCGCCGAGCGCTACGACCTCGCGGTGGTCGCCGAGGGCGGCGTGTTCTCCGAGCAGGCGCGCAAGGCTCTGGCCCACGACTATCGCCAGACCGCCTGGGTCGGCCAGATCGAGCTGGAGCGGTCGCTCGACGGCGTCGCGTACGAGCGCTTCACCCAGCACGGTCCGGCCGCGCTGCTGCCGCTGCCCGCGCGCGAGGGTCCGCCGCGCGCCGCGCTGGTGTGGTGCGTGAGCGCGGACGACGACCCGGTGGCCGAGTTGAACGACGCCCAGCGCATCACCGTGCTCGCCAGCATCTTTCCGCAGCGCGTGGGTCGCATCACCGGCATCTCGCCGCTCAAGTGCTTCCCGCTCGGGCTGAACGCGGAGCGCACGCTCGTCGAGGGGCGCTCGGTGCGCATCGGCAATGCGGCCCAGACGCTGCACCCGGTGGCCGGACAGGGCCTGAACCTGGGCCTGCGCGACGCGCATTCGCTCGTCGCCGCGCTGCGCGGACTGCGCGGCGGCTCCATCGACGCGGCGCTGCGCCGAGTGGAATGGCAGCGCGCGCCAGACCGCTGGGCGCTCATCGCCGCCACCGACTTCCTGGCACGCAGCTTCACCTGGAACCTGCCGGGCTTCGCGACGTTGCGCGGCCTCGGCCTCGCGGCCTTGCAGGCTTTGCC
>Ga0105248_10003497_pt1 | contig 17431 bp, 15 predicted proteins | sample KBSS34metaG_FD_81524 | JGI IMG/M metagenome (GOLD analysis project Ga0105248, IMG submission 81524) | Switchgrass rhizosphere microbial communities from Kellogg Biological Station, Michigan, USA - KBS S3-4 metaG | ecosystem: Host-associated > Plants > Roots > Rhizosphere > Soil | place... | reverse complement strand
CCGCACGGCATCGATCGCGATGAGCGCCTCGGCCATGTCGGTCTGCGTCTCGAGGATGATGAGGTCGACGCCCCCCTCCACGAGACCCTCCGCCTGCTCGCGATACGCGTCGTACGCCTCCTCGCGCGTGATCGTGCCGAGCGGCGCAACCGGCTTCCCGAGCGGCCCCATCGAGCCCGCCACGAACACCGCCTCGCCCACCTCCTCGCGCGCGTTCCGCGCGATCTGCGCGCCGGCGCGATTCACGCGACGCGCCGTCTCCGTGGCGCCGTGCGCGGCGAGCCGGTATCGATTCCCGCCGAAGGTGTTGGTCTCGATCACCTCCGCGCCCGCGCGGATGTATTCGCGGTGGACGGCCTGGATGAGCGACGCGTCGGTGAGATTGAGGAGGTCGAACGAGCGGTCGAAGGGGATGCCCTTCTCGTACAGGTAGGTGCCCATGGCGCCGTCGGCCAGGACCACGCCCTGCTCGAGCCGCTTCAGGAAGGGGTGGGTCATGGGCGCGCTTCGACCTCCGGGCGGAGGCCCTCGATCGCTCGGGTGCGTTCTTCCATAAGACACGTCATCGTACTATACTGCCGCGCTCACCGTTCGACCTTTCCTGGGAGATTTCGCGCGTCATGAACATCGTCGTCCTCGTGAAGCAGGTGCCCGACACCGAGACCCGCATCCAGGTGAAGGACGGCTCGGTGGACCTGAGCGGCGTGAAGTGGATCGTGAACCCGTACGACGAGTTCGCGATCGAGGAAGCGCTCCGGATCAGGGAGAAGCTGGGCGCCGGGAAGGTCACGGCCGTGAGCCTTGGCCCGGACCGCGTGAAGGAAGCCATCAAGTACGCCCTCTCCCTCGGCGCCGACGAAGGCGTTTGGGTCAAGGGAGACGGCGTCGCGCTGGGCGATCCTCTCGCCGTGGCCACGGTGCTCGCCGCAGCGGCTACGAAGATCGGGTTCGATCTCGTGCTCACCGGCAAGCAGGGCGTGGACTCCGACTGGTCGCAGGTCGGTCCGATGGTGGCCGAGCTGCTCGATCTTCCCCACGTCTCCGTGGTCGTCGGCCTCGAGCTCGACGCCGCGGCCAAGAAGGGCGTCGCCAAGCGCGAGATCGAAGGCGGCCTCGAGCGCGTCGAGTTCGAGCTTCCCGCCGTGATCACCGCACAGAAAGGGCTCAACGAGCCACGCTACGCGTCGCTCAAGGGCATCATGGCCGTGAAGAAGAAGGTCATTCCCGAATGGACGCTCGCCGAAGTCGGCGTCGACCCCACATCGGTGTCACCGGACGCCGCTGGCGTGCGCATGATCGACGCCGCGCTTCCGCCGCCGCGCAGTGCGGGGAAGATCCTCGAGGGTGATCCGCACGACACCGCGCGCGAGCTGGTACACCTGCTCCGCGACGAGGCGAAGGTCCTGTGATCCTGGTCATCGCGGAAGTGAAAGACGGAGCCGCCCGGAAGGTCGCGCTCGAGATTCTCGCCGAGGCACGCCGCCTGGCCGACGCCAAGGGGCTGCAGGTTGGAGTGCTCGCGCTCGGCACGCTGGGCGCGGGCGAAGCGGATCGCCTGGCACAGCATAGCGCCGACAAGGTGCTCCAGGTTTCGTCCGACGCGCTCGGCGCCTACGCGCCCGAGGAGTGGGCCGAAGCCGTGCGGGCCGGGGTGGACGCCGCGAAGCCTGAGCTCTTGTTGTTCGGCGGATCGGCGCTCGGCAAGGACCTCGCGCCGCGCGCCGCGGCCCGCCTCCGCGTGGGGCTCGCCTCGGACTGCGTGGGCTTCGAGTGGGACGGCGACTCGCTCATCGCGCGCCGACCCATCTTCGCGGGCAAGGCGTTTGCACGCGTTGGCTGGAATGCCGCACGGCCTCGCATGGCCACGGTGCGACCGAACACATTCCGCCCCGGCGCACCGGAGGCTTCGCGGAAAGCCGAGGTCGAGAACGTCACTCCCGCCCAGGTGAAGGTGCGTGCGCGCGTCGCCGGGCTCGAAGCAGGCGATGCGGAAGTAGCCGACCTGACCGAGGCCGACATCATCGTGAGCGGCGGCCGCGCGATGCAGGGCCCGGAGAATTTCGAAATCTTGAAAAAGCTCTGCAAGGCGCTCGGCGCCACGCTCGGCGCGTCGCGCGCCGCGGTGGACGCGGGCTGGATCGATCACAGCCACCAGGTGGGCCAGACCGGGAAGGTCGTGAACCCGACGCTCTATTTCGCCGTCGGCATCTCGGGCGCCATCCAGCACCTCGCCGGCATGTCCTCGTCCAAGACGATCGTCGCGATCAACAAGGACAAGGAAGCCCCCATCTTCAAGATCGCGTCGTACGGCATCGTCGGCGATCTCTACCAGGTCGTCCCCGCGCTCACCGAAGAGGTGGAGAAGATCCGGAAGGAGTGACGGTGGGCGACCCGACCGATCCCGCCTACGACACCTACTGGAAGCGCAAGCAGCTCCGCCTCGCGGATCCCCGCCGCGAGTTCCCACTCCGCCGCTGGTGGTCCACCGACGGCCTCTGCGACATCGAGCAGGTCTATTTCGACGCGATTCGCGACGCGCGTTCCGTCTTGGACGTAGGCGCTGGCGATCTGCGCGTGATGCGGAAACTCCAGAGCGCGGGATTTGGGGGCGAGTACCACACGCAAGACATCGGCGGCGAAGGAACGTACACGTACCGCGATGTCTCCGATGTGAAGCGCTCCTACGGCGCGGTCCTCTGCCTCGACGTGATCGAACACCTGCCGCTACGCGAAGGGCTCACGCTGTTGCGTGATTCCATCCGCTTGCTCGAGCCGGGGGGAGTGATCGTGGTCCAGACGCCGAACGCGGAATATCTACCGAATCCGCTCTCCTGGGACATGACCCACGTGCATTGCTACAACGTGCACGACCTCTGGGCCTGGTTCACGTGCGAGGGGCTGGAAGCGCGGGGTTATCGCGTGATGGCCCAAGAGCCCGGAGCGGGAGCGGTGGCGCGCTTGAAGTCGGGAATCACGTCCTACGTGAAGCGGCAGATCATCGGCGCCGATTTCGCGAACAACATCGCGATCGTCGCGCGGCGCCCCGGAGCGTAGCCTCCCTCAGAATCGGCCCCGCGGTTGCGAAATCCCGTATTTCATGCTATAATATGAGCTTCCAGCCGAAATCCCCCCCGAACGAGGTGCTGACATGTACAGGGGCGTGTCCGCCGCATCGTTTCGACTTCCGCTTTGCTTCGCCGTGGTCGTTGCTCTCACCTGCTCTTGGGTCACCTCGAGCCGTGCCGCGAGCGCACTCCCTCTTTCGGTCGCTCCGGCATCGCGCGCCGTGGCCGTGAGCGGCCCGATACTCGCCGTCTCTCCGCCCTCTCTCGATTTCTCGAGCGGTCTCATCGGAGTGCCGATCAGCCGCACCCTCACGGTCAGCAACGCGGGGGAACAAACGCTCAGCGTCACCGGAGTCTCGAGCTCCGATCCTCATTTCACCACGTCCACCGCGGTGCCGTTTTCGATTCCGGCGGGCTCTCAGCAGAATCTCACCGTGTCCTATCTGCCCACCGCGGTCGCGACCGACCAGGGCACACTGACCCTGACGAGCAACGCGGGGGCGAAGGGTGTTCCGATGATCGGCAGTGGCCTTTCGGAGCCGCCGCCAGGACGGATCCTCATCGCACCCGGCGGGCAGGCCGCGGGAGATCAGCTCGGCAATTCGGCGTCGAGCGCGGGGGACGTGAATGGGGATGGCTACGATGACCTGATCGTCGGCTCCTGGGCCAGCGACGCCAACGGTGGCGATGCGGGGCGCGCGTACTTGTTCCTTGGCGGAGCGAATCCCGCTCCCAATCCCGCGCTCGTCTTCAACGGCCAGTCGGCCAACGACAATTTCGGGACTTCGGTCGCTGGCGGCGGAGACTTGAACGGGGATGGCTACGATGACGTGGTCGTCGGCGCTTGGAAGAACGACACGGCGCAAGGCGACGCTGGACGAGCGTACGTGTACTTCGGTGGTCCCTCGATGGACGCCGCCCCCGACGTGATCCTGACGGGAGAACCGGTGCCTTCGGGATTGTTCGGCGTCTCCTCCTCGATCGCCGGCGACGTGAACGGCGACGGGTTCGACGACGTGGTCATCGGAGCTCCAGGGGCGGGACGCGCTTACGTGTACTTCGGCGGCGTCGCCATGAACTCCGTGGCGGACCTGGTCCTGAGCGGAGGGTCCACCACGACCTACGGATGGTCGGTTTCCGGAGCGGGCGACGTGAATGGGGACGGGTTCGCCGACGTGCTCGTCGGCGACCATTCCAATGGAGCGGGCGGCATCAATGCCGGACGAGCGTTCCTTTTCTTCGGAGGAAGCGTCCCGAACAACACCGCCGACTGGGTCTTGACGGGCGCCCCCGGAGAGCGACTCGGCATACGCGTCGCGAGTGCCGGCCACCAGAACGGCGACACCTACGACGACTTCATCGTCGGCGCAGACCAATTCCAGACCGGTGTTGGGCACGCGTACCTGTTCCACGGAGGTCCAGCGCCGGACACCACTCCGGATCTCACCCTGACCGGAGACCTGGCCCAGGCAGGCTTCGGCGCGTTCCTCTCTTCGGCCGGAGACGTGGACGCGGATGGGTATGACGACCTCCTCGTCACCTCGTGGCTGCACGACGGGCCGGGGCGCGGGGCCGGCAGGGGGTACCTGTTCCTGGGTGGTCCTCAGGCGGACAATGTCCCCGATTTCACCTTCATCGGGGATGCCGACGGCGATCACTTCGGTACGAGCGTGGCCCCCATCGGCGACATGGACGGAGACGGCGGCCCCGATTTCGTCATCGGAGCCTACTTCAACGATTTCATCGCGCCTGAAGCAGGGCGCGCCTATGTCTTCTCGGTTTCCAGTGCCCGAAATCGTCCTCCCACGCTGACCGCGCCCGCGAGCGTTGTCGCGGCCGAAGGCGCCCCGATCGCGTTCGCAGTCCAGGCCACGGATCCCGACGGAGACGCCGTGACCATCGGAGCTCTGAATCGCCCCGTTGGATCGGTGCTCGTCGACCTCGGAACGGGCTCCGCCCAGTTCAGCTGGACACCTGGATTCGATCAGGCGGGAACGTACTCGGTCACGTTCACGGCCCGGGACGCCAAGGGCGCTGATGCGCAGCCCAAGCAGGTATCCCTCGTGATCGACAATGTGAATCGCGCGCCGGTGGCGGCTCCGGGCGGTCCGTACAGCGGAGTCGTGAACGTCGCGGTCTCGTTCCTGGCCTCGGGATCCTCCGACCCCGACGGAGACGCCCTCACCTACCACTGGAATTTCGGCGACGGATCGACTGGACTTGGACTGAATCCGGCGCACGCCTACGGTGCCGGAGGGAGCTACACCGTCACGCTCCAGGTGAGCGATGGCGCTCTGAGCAGCACGGCGAGCACCGTCGCGAGCATCCAGGACGTGTTCCAGGCGCGCGCGTTCGTTGAAGGCGGCAACAAGACGACGAAGCTCGGATCAGGCAGAGCCACGACTTGCATCCAGATCGAGCCGGTGGCGGGCGCCTACACCAACAGCAGCATCGTGGCTGCCTCCGTCGTGATGATCTCCGCGGGGACCGGGAGTGTGGATCGGATCTACGCGATCGGAGACAAGACGTCGTTCGGCGACGATCGGGACAAGAACGGGATCGACGAGATCACGTCCTGTTTCCGCAAGGACGACATGCGTCTCCTGTTCAGCAACCTGACCGGCGGAAAGCATCTCGTGGGCGTGACGCTGGAGGGGGACCTGACGACGGGCGGACGATTCCACGCCACGCTCGAGCTGGAGATCGTGGCTTCGGGCGGTGGGCAGAACGCCTCCGTGTGGCCGAATCCATTGAATCCGTCGGCGACCCTGACGTACCGGACGACGCGCTCCGGACCGGTGACCATCACCGTGTTCGATCCCTCGGGACGCGCGGTGCGCACCCTGCAGCGCGAATCCTTCGTAGCGGCCGGATATCACGACGTGAAGGTGGATGGGACCTCGAATAGTGGAGCGAAGCTGGCCTCCGGCGTCTACTTCTACCGTGTCGAGACGGCCGACGGAGTGGCCACGGGACGATTCGTCATCATGAAGTGAGGTAGAGTCGCCCCCTAACCGAGCTTCGAAATGGTCCCTGGCGGCGTTATGCTCGGGCCGATGACCCGCTGGGGCTCCCTGCTCGCGCTCTTGATCGGTGCCGCTACGGCGGCATCGCCGGCCAATGCGGCCGGCCTCACAGGGGTCGCGGTCTCGGAAGATTCCACCGGTGCCGCCCTCCGCTACCAGGAGCCGCCGCCTGCCATCCGGAAGGTGCTCGACGCACCGGCGCTTCCGATTCTCTCCGTCTCCCCCATTTGCGACGGCGTCCTCCTCCAGCGTGGGAAGCCCTACCCGCCGATCGCGGATCTCGCGCAGCCCATGCTCCGCCTCGCGGGCATCCGGCTCGATCCCGCGATCAACGGGCCGCACCGCGCGCCCTACTGGGACCGCCTCTCCTACCAATCCGTCCGCGGCGGGCCGGAGCACGCGATCACCCTGCCCGAGGGAGCGCGCATCGGGCCCCTGGTTTGGAGCGCCGATGGCGCGCGTGTCGCTTTCTCCAACACGATCCCGGGGCGCGGCGTCGAGCTCTGGGTGCTGGACACGAAGACGCTGCGCGCGAAACGGCTCGAGGGCGTGCGCGTGAACGCGGCTCTCGGCTGGGGATTCCTCTGGATGCCCGATCAGCGATCGCTCGAGGTGATGCTGGTGCCCGCCGACCGCGGACCAGCTCCGCCCGACGACGCCGTGCCGCTCGGACCCGAAGTGCAGGAGGCGTCCGGCAAGCGCGGCATTGGAAGCACGTACGAGGCGCGCGACGTCATGCGCACGCCGGAGGACGAGGCGCGGTTCGATTACTACCTCACCGCCGAACCGGCGGTCGTCAACACCGACACGGGCGCGATCACGTCGCTGCATCAACGCGGCATCTTCGCGCGCCTCGAACCCTCGCCTGATGGCGAGTACTTCCTCGCGGAGCGGATCAAGCGCCCCTATTCGTACCTGCATCAGTACGACCGCTTCCCGCGCGACATCGAGATCTGGAACCGCACGGGAAGGAAGGTCGCGACGGTGGCCAGCCTTCCCCTCATGGACCAGGTTCCGATTCAGGGCGAGCCCATGGGACCTCGCGAGGAGTTCTGGTGGCCGACCGAACCGGCAACGCTGTTCTGGGTCGAGGCGCTCGACAAGGGAGATCCGGCCGTGCACGTCCCCCACCGGGACAAGATCATGGCACTGGGCGCGCCCTTCACCGGTGAGCCGATCGAGCTGATGCGTCTCGAGGAGCGTTATGCGGGGATGACCTGGGGCGAGGGAGGCAAAGACGCGATTGTCTACGAGTTCAACCGCGAGCGGCGCTGGGAGCGCGCGTTCTGGATCCGCCCCGGGGAGAACCCCGTCGTGAAGCGCACGATCTGGGACCTGAGCGTCAACGAGAAGTACGCCGACCCTGGGCAGCCCGTGACCCACACGTCCCGGTTCGGGACGCCTGTCATGTACCAAGACGGCGACTGGATCTGGCTCTCTGGCCCGGGATCCACGCCCGAAGGTGACCGGCCGTTCCTCGATCGCTTCCAACTCAGCACCGGAAAGACAGAACGGGTGTTTCGAAGCGATCGCAGGTCGTACGAGACGTTCGCGGGGTTCGTCGATCGCACGAACGACTCGTTCCTCACAAGACGCGAATCGCCGAAGGATCCGCCGAACCTCTGGCTCCGAACGCTGCAAGGCGAGGCTTACCCCCGTATTCTGGAAACTCAGCGGGGTGGCGATGGCCAGCGTGCGCAAGACGAGACGACCAAGGGTGAGGCCGCACGGAAATCGGAGCGTCGCGCGGTCACTCACATCCCCGATCCCACCCCGCAGCTGCGCGGGATCGAGAAGCGCATCGTCACCTACAAGCGCGACGACGGCGTGCCGCTCTCCTTCACCCTCTACACTCCGCCCGGCTTCAGGAAAGGGACGCGCCTACCGACGGTGCTCTATGCCTACCCGCTCGAGTATTCGGACGCGGCCACGGCGGGCCAGGTGAACGGGTCGGACCAGAAGTTCGTCACGATCACCGGCCCTTCACCGCTCTTCTTCGTCCTCGACGGCTACGCGGTGCTCCTGAACGCCACCATGCCGGTGATCGCGAACCCGGACAGCGTCTACGACGCATTCGTCCCGCAGATCGTCGCGAGCGCCAAGGCGGCGATCGACAAGGCCGTCGCGCTTGGCGTCACCGATCGAGCACGTGTCGGCGTGATGGGACGGAGCCACGGCGGCCGGATGGCGGCGAACCTGCTCGCCCACTCGGACCTCTTTCGCGCGGGCATCGCGGCAAGCGGCGCCTTCAACCAGACGCTCGTTCCGTTCGGGTTTCAGGGCGAGCGCCGGACGTTCTGGGAAGCGCCGGACACGTACCTGCGCGTGTCCGCGTTCCGGTACGCGGACCAGATCAAGGCGCCCATCCTCCTCATCCATGGCGGGGAGGACGACAACCCAGGCACCATTCCATTCCAGTCGGAGCTTCTCTACCGGGCGGTCGTCGGAACCGGAGGGACCGCGCGGCTCGTGATGATGCCCGAGGAATCCCACCAGTACGAGGCGCGCGAATCGGTCGGGCACATGCTCTGGGAGATGACGCGGTGGTTCGACAAGTACGTGAAGGCGAAGCCGGGATACGGCGGGGCGACGAACAGGACCGGCGCGGACCACAAGACCCAGATCGCCAAGCCGGGGGAAGAGACGAGGCCGATCGAGCACCCCGCGCCGACTCGCTAGCGCGCGGCGCTTCCGCTCACTTCACTCGCACGCAGGTCGCCTTCCCCCGCGCCACGCGAGCGCCCGTCTCCGGGTCCACCGCTTCCGCCTCGGTGAGCACCGCGCGGCGCCGATCCTCGACGACCCACGCCTCGAAGCGGTACGGCCGTCCCCACCGTAGCGGCGCGATGAGCTTCGTCTCCATGCTCGCGGTAACCGCGTGGATGTCGAGGACGTAGAGGAGCCGCACCATCACCTCGTCGAGCACGGTCGCGACGAGCCCGCCGTGCACGATGTCCTTGAAGCCCTGGTGCTCCTCGCGCGGCGTCCACACGGTGCGCATCCGCTGCTCCGGCATCATCTCGAACTCGAGATGGAGCCCGATCGGATTCCGCGGGCCGCAGCAGAAGCACATCCCCTCGTCGTCGAGTCCGGGCATCTACTTCTTGGGAGTCTTTTCGGCCTCGTCGGCCGGTGGCGGTGGCACGGCCGAGATGCCGGGGCGGTGCGCGCCGTTGCCCTGCATGCCGCGGCCGCGGAGCGCGCGACGGCCGCGCGGCGCGGGCCAGCCCTCGCGATCCCAGCGGACCACGAGGTCCTCCAGCACATCCCCCACGTGATCCACCACGCGCTGCCAGAACTCCGCCGCGCGCTTCGTGTGGAACACGGGGTCGCTGCGGCGACCTCCGTAGAAGATGAGCGACCCGGGTGTGGGAAACGCGACGAGCGAGTCGCGGTGCTCGAACGCGAGCGACGGATCCCAGCGGTCCGGAAAGACCTGCTCCGGCGCGATCGCGAGCATGGCGGCCGTCTCGTCGGAACCGGCGTGGCCGCCGGGAACGCCGAGCACTTCTTCGCTCACGGCACGGCACTCGGTCCACCAGGAGAAGATCGCGATGTACGCGCCCGTCTCCTCGTGCACGCTCCGCGCTGCCTCGCGCAGCGCTTCCGTGTTCCCGCCGTGGCCGTTCATGAGAATGATGTTCGAGAAGCCCTGGTGGCTCATCGTGGTCATGACCGCGGCCACGTAATCGGTGAACGCCCGGGGCTGCACGTGCGTGCCCCCCGCGAGCGCCCCCAGGTGCGCGGTCACGCCGTACGGGATCGTCGGCGCGATGATGGCGTTCAGCCGCTCCGCGAGCGCTTCGCTCAAGTGCGCCGGGATCTCGTTGTCGGTGCCGAGGCTCGTGATGCCGTGCGCCTCGAGCGTCCCCACCGGAAGGAGGAGCGTGTGGCTGTGGCGCGGAACCAGCTCCCCCATCTCCATCCAGTTGAGACGGCTGAGCCGGCGCTCGCCGGTCTTGTGGCGGGATCGTCGTGGGCTCATCGGTACCTCCGGTGGTTAGCTTTGCGGTTCGGCCGCGGCACGGCTCGTGGGATGGGAGGCGAGCCACTTCGCCGCGTCGTCGACGTCGGCGCGCGTCAGCTCGTGTCCCGATTCCTGCTCGATCAGCGTGACCTCGGCGCCCGCGGTTTCGAGGATCTTGGCGAGGCGCTCGGCCACCTTCCGTCCGACCAGCGGATCGAAGCGTCCTTCCGAGAGCAGAACAGGGACACCGCCCAGGAACGGGACCTTCTCCGGCTCGAACGGAACCATCGCCCGGAACAGCACGGCGCCATGGAGCACGCGCGGGCGGAGGAGGAGAAGGCTCGCCGCGATGTTCGCGCCGTTCGAGAATCCGACCGCGACGATTCGCCGGCCTTCGAGGCCGTACTGCTTGACCGCCCCCTCGACGAAGTCCGCCAGCTCGTGGGTCCGGCGGCGGAGATCCTCGAGGTCGAACACGCCCTCGGCGAGCCGGCGAAAGAAGCGCGGCGCGCCGTGCTCGAGCACGTTGCCGCGCGGGCTCAGCAAGGCGGCCGAGGGATCGAGCATCTGACCGAGCTGGAGGAGATCGTTCTCGTCCCCGCCCGTGCCGTGGAGCATGAGGAGCACGCGGGCATCCGGGCGCTCCGACGGAACGAACCTGTGGACGTGCTCGAGGTCGCTCACGAGTGGGTGAGCTGGAGCGGCGGGAGCGCCGCCTCGATCTCTTCGCGCGAGGGCTCGAGCCACGGCGGCAGCACGAGGCTCTCTCCCAGGTGCGCGCGATCCTCGTCCACTGCGAAGCCCGGCCCGTCCGTCGCCAGCTCGAACAGCACGCCGCCCGGCTCGCGGAAATAGACCGACTGGAACCAGAAGCGATCGATGATCGGGGTCGGCTCGACGCCGGCCGCGAGCACGCCGGCGCGCACCTCGAGCTGATGCGCCTCGTCCTTCACGCGCCACGCGAGGTGGTGCACGGCGCCGCGTCCCCACATGCCTCGCTTCTCGCCCGGCGTCTCACGCACGTCGATGTGCCCCGATGCGTCCTTGAAGCCATAGCGCGTCCATCCGCGCTCCTCGCCCAGGTGCGTGAAACCGAGCACGTCCTGCAGAAACGCGGCGGTCGGCACCTCCTCGCGCTCCCAGGCGCGCGCGCCGTCGAGTCCGCGGATCTGGTGCTCGCCGGGAACGGGGCTCGAGTCCCAGGGCGTCGAATGCACGCGCGGCTTCGCCGGCTCGACGAGGGCCAGCACGAGGCCGTGCGGATCCACCATCAGGAGCGCGCGATCGCCGAAGCGATCCTCGATGCCCTTGGGCTTGGTCCCGTACTTCTCGAGACGCTTGCCCCAGAACTCGAGACTTCCCGCGGGCACCTCGAGCGAGATCTCGGTCGCGAGACCGTGCCCCATGCGCGGCGGCGCGAGCTGCGCCCACGGGAAGAAGGTGAGGTCCGTCCCCGGGCTCCCTTCCGCGTCCGCGTAGAAGAGGTGGTACGTGCCGGGGTCGTCCTGGTTCACCGACTTCTTCACGAGGTGCATGCCGAGCACCCCCGCGTAGAAGTCGAGGTTCTCCTGGGCTGGGCCTGCGATACAGGTGATGTGATGGAGTCCGTGGACTCCGGAGGTGGTTCGTGCCATGGAGGGATTGTATCCTGAGTGGGAGCTTCGGGACAGAGGAGCCCACAGGGACATCGAAGGAGGGTGAACATGGTGACGGTACGCTATCTGGTACATGACGTTGCGGCGGCGGTGAGCTTCTACTCGGGGGCCCTCGGCTTCGAGGTGGTGGAGCAGTACGGTCCGGCGATGGCCATTCTCAAGCGGGGCGACCTGACGCTCTGGACCGCCGGTCCCATGTCCTCGGCCGCGAGGCCGATGCCGGACGGACGGAAGCCGGAAGCCGGCGGCTGGAATCGGTTCGCGCTCGTCGTGGATGACATCGCAGCGATGGTCGCGAAGCTGCGAGGGCAAGGCGTCCCGTTCCGGAACGACATCGTGGAGGGGCCCGGCGGGAAACAGATCCTCTGCGAGGACCCCTCCGGCAATGTCGTCGAGCTGTTCCAGCCTGCATGACCGAAGCGCCGCATGCGGCGCTCCCTATCCCGCGGCCATCTCTCGCCGCGGCTCCACGGTCCGGTGCGCGCAAACAGCCTTCAACGCATCCACGGTATCGGCGTAGGTGGGCATCCCCTCGGTACCGCGATTCGTTTTCTCCGCCGCGAGCACGATGTCGTTCAGCGAGATCATGCCCACGAGCGCTCCGGAGCGGTTCGTGACGGGGATCCGCCGCACCTGGGCCTCCGCCATGCGCTGCACGGCGGTGCTCACGCTCTCCTCCGGAGTGACGGTGGTCACTCCATCCCTCGTCATCACGTCGCGGACGTAGAGGTCGTCGGTCGTCATGTGCCGCGTGGCGGCGGCCATGCAGATGTCGCGATCGGTGATCACACCCGCGACCTCGTGGGTGTCCGGCTTCACGACGGGAACGATGCCACAATCGCGCCGCCACATGATCATCGCGGCGTCCGTCAGGCTGTCATCGGGATTGCACGCTTCGATTTCGTGCGTCATCAGATTCTCGACGTTCATGGGAGGCTCCTTGTCGGGGCGTTCCCTCGCCCCTCACGCGGTCCCGGTCGCGGGCTGGCGGCGCGCGCGGGCCCCCTATTCTGATCCAATGCGGTAGACGGGCGGGAGTTCCCTTTCCGAGCCTCCGATTGCGCCCGGGCGGGGCTTCCAGTAGGATTCGACGACTTGCCCCTAAAACCATCCCCGACTAGGAGCTACGCCCTGACCCGACCCTCGCCGATCGAAGAGCTGCGCCGCCGCAAGGAGGCCGTCCTGGCTGGCGGCGGCGAGGAGCGGATTGCGAAGCTCCACGCCGACGGGCGCCTCACGGCGCGCGAGCGGGTCGAATTGCTCCTCGATCCGGGCTCGTTCCAGGAAACGGGAGTCTTCGTCGAGCACCGCACCACCGACTTCGGCATGGCCGAGCGGATCGTGCCCGGCGATGGTGTCGTCTCCGGCTACGGCACCATCGACGGCCGCCTCGTGTTCGTGTTCGCGCAGGACTTCACGGTCTTCGGCGGCACGCTCTCCGAAGAGAACGCGAAGAAGATCTGCAACGTCATGGATCTCGCGATGGAGAACGGCGCGCCCATCATCGGCCTGAACGACTCGGGCGGCGCGCGGATCCAGGAAGGCGTGCAGTCGCTCGGCGGCTACGCGGAGATCTTTCTCCGCAACACGATCGCCTCCGGCGTCGTGCCCCAGATCTCCGCGATCATGGGCCCCTGCGCCGGCGGCGCGGTCTACTCCCCCGCCATCACCGATTTCGTGCTCATGGTCCAGGGCACCAGCCACATGTTCGTGACCGGCCCGAACGTGATCAAGACGGTGACCAACGAGGACGTCTCGTTCGAGGACCTGGGCGGGGCGATGAGCCACAACTCGAAGAGCGGCGTCGCGCACTTCGCGGTCGAGGACGATGAGGCGTGCCTGGCGGCGATCCGGCGGCTCTTGAGCTTCCTCCCGCAGAACAACGTGGACGATCCGCCGAGGCTCGCGTCCAACGATCCCCCCGAGCGCATGGACGCGAAGCTCGCCGAGATCGTCCCCGCGGAGCCGAACAAGCCCTACGACGTGAAAGACATCATCCGCCTCGTCGTGGACGACGCGGACTTCTTCGAGGTGCACGAGCACTACGCGCGAAACATCGTGGTCGGATTCGCTCGACTGGATGGTCGCTCGATCGGCGTGGTCGCGAATCAGCCCGCGGCGCTTGCGGGGGTTCTGGATATCAACTCGTCGACCAAGGGGGCGCGATTCGTCCGGTTCTGTGACGCGTTCAACATTCCGCTCGTGACCTTCGAAGACGTCCCGGGGTTCCTCCCCGGCACGCAGCAGGAATGGGGCGGCATCATCCGCCACGGCGCGAAGCTCCTGTTCGCCTACTGCGAAGCCACCGTGCCCAAGCTGACGGTGGTCTTGAGGAAGGCCTATGGCGGCGCGTACGACGTCATGTCCTCGAAGCACATCCGGGGGGATTACAACGTGGCATGGCCCGGAGCGCAGCTCGCGGTGATGGGCGCCGAAGGGGCCGTGAACATTCTGTACCGGAAGGAGCTCGAGAGCGCGAAGGACCCGGCCAAGGCGAGGGCGAAATTGATCGAGGAGTACAACGACAAGTTCGCGAATCCGTACGCCGCCGCTGCGCTGGGCTATCTCGACGACGTCATCGAGCCGCAGGAGACGCGCCCGCGCCTGATCCGCGCGCTCCGTATGCTCGCGCACAAGCGGCAGACCCTACCGCCGAAGAAGCACGGCAACATCCCGCTCTAGCCGTCAGGGAACGCGACCTATGCGGAAGATCATCGTCGGGGCCCAGGTTTCTCTGGACGGCATCATGCAGGCGCCGGGCGGACCGACGGAAGACCCCACCCGAGGATTCAAGTTCGGCGGCTGGTCGATGCCCTTCTGGGGTCCGGAGTCCAGTGAGGAGATCAACCGCCTCTTCGAGCAAGAGTTCGATCTCCTGCTCGGCCGGAAGACCTACGAGATCTTCGCCGCGTACTGGCCCTACTACGACGAAAGCGCACCCGCCGGCTCCGTCGCCAAACGGTTCAACGAAATCAAGAAGTACGCCGTCTCGCGCTCGGGCGACTTCGATCGGAGCTGGAAGGGCTCCGTGCTCCTCCGCGGCATCGCGGACGTCGAGCGCTTGAAGCAGGAGGACGGCCCGGCCCTCATCACGCAGGGCAGCACCGAGCTCGTTCACGCGCTCCTGGCCCAAGACCTCGTCGACGCCTTGGCCGTCTTCACGATTCCCGTCGTGCTGGGGGGAGGCAAGAAGCTGTTCGCCGACGGCTCGACACCGCACAGCTACAAGCTGTCCCGGTCCCGCGTCTCGAGCACGGGCATCACGATCGCGCACTACGACCGCGACGGCGACGTCAAGATCGCCAACGCCGCATCGGGTGAGCCCAGCAAGGCCGAGCTCGAGCGCCGGGAGCGCATCCAGCGTGAAGGCTAAACGGACAACCGCGGCCCCGGCCCCAGCCGGCGCCAGGCCGATCCAGGCCGTGCTCGTCTTGAACCGGGGCGAGATCGCGATCCGGATCTGCCGCACGCTCCGCGAGATGGGGATCCGCTCGATCGCCGTCTTCTCCGACGCCGACCGCGACGCGCCTCACGTCTTCGCCGCTGACGCCGCCTACCGCCTCGGTCCCGCGCCTGCGACGCAGAGCTATCTCAACGCCGCGAAAGTGATCGAGACCGCACGCGCCGCCGGCGCCGATGCGATCCATCCCGGCTACGGATTCCTCGCCGAGTCGGCCGACTTCGCGGAGATGGTCGAGAAGGCGGGGCTCATCTGGATCGGCCCGAGCCCCGAGGCCACGCGAGCGCTCGGCGACAAGGTGAGCGCGCGGGCTCTCGCGATCAAGGCAGGCGTCCCCGTGCTGCCAGGGACCGAGGGTCCCGTGAGCGATCCGGCGGAGCTGCGGAAGGCCGCCGATGCGATCGGCTACCCCGTGGTGCTGAAGGCCGCGGCAGGCGGTGGCGGCAAAGGCATGCGCCGCGTGAACGCGGCCGGGGAGTTCGAGCAGGCCGTCCGGCTCACGCAAGGCGAGGCGAAGGGGGCGTTCGGCGACGATCGCCTCTACCTCGAGCGCTGGGTCGAGCGCCCTCGCCACATCGAGGTGCAGATCCTCGGGGACCAGCACGGCACCGTGCTCGCGCTCGGCGAGCGCGATTGCTCGATCCAGCGCCGGCACCAGAAGGTGGTCGAGGAGACGCCCTCCCCCGCGCTCGACGAGGAACGGCGGCAGGAGCTCCTCGCGCTCGCGGTGAAGGTCGCCAAGGCGGGCCATTACTGGAACGCCGGCACCGCCGAGTTCTTGATGGACCAGCAGGGCCGCTTCTACTTCCTCGAAATGAACGCGCGGCTCCAGGTGGAGCACCCGGTCACCGAGATGGTGCTCGGCATGGACCTGGTGCGGGAGCAGATCCGCGTGGCGCGGGGCGAGAAGCTCGGGCTCGCGCAGAAGGACGTCCGCCCCGAAGGCGCATCGATCGAGTTCCGCATCTACGCCGAGGATCCGGACCAGGGATTCATCCCCGACGCAGGCACCGTGCGCCGGCTGGAGCTTCCGGCCGGCCCCGGCGTGCGCTGCGACTTCGGCGTGCGCTCGGGCGGCGTGGTCCCGGTCTACTACGACCCGATGATCGGAAAGATCGTGGTGTGGGCGCAGGATCGCGCGAGCGCGATCGAGCGAGCGCGCCGCGCGCTCCGCGAGACCACGCTCGAGGGGATCAAGACCACGCTTCCCTTCCATCGCTGGCTCCTCGACCAGGAGCCGTTCGCGAAGGGTGATTTCGACACAGGGTTCCTGTCGCGCCATTTCAAGACCGCGGATCCGGCGGACCAGACACAGGCCGAGGAAGATGCCGCGGTCATCGCCGCGATCTTCGCGCGCATCGATGCGGCACGGCCCGTCCTCAACGCGCCGTCCGCGGATGGCGATCGCCGCCCCATGACGGCCGACGCCACCACCACGAGCCGCTGGCGGGACGCGCTCCAGAGCCACCGCGCCAAGGGAGGCGGCCGATGAGCGTCATCCTCACTCGCGAGGGCCGGGATCGAACCATCGAGGTCACTCCGAGCGGCGACGGATTCATCGTGACCGTCGACGGCAAGGAGCACCGGGTCGAGGGCGTCTTTGGCGGGCTGATGCGCGTCAGGATCGACGACCGCCCGGTGGAAGCGAGCGTCCGGCGCCAGGGGCTCGACCTCGTCGTCGAGATCCGAGGCCGCGCGTACCTCTATCGCCCACGCGATCCCCGCGCCCCCAAGCTCACGCGCAAGAGCGTCGCCGACCAGACCCGCGGCGAGCTGCACGCGCCGATGCCCGGCCTCGTCGTCGATGTCATGGTGGCCGAGGGCGACACCGTCGAGGCGGGACAGCCGGTGGTGGTGGTCGAGGCGATGAAGATGCAGAACGCGCTCGTAGCACCGCTCTCGGGGCGCGTGACCGCGGTGCGCGTCCAGGCGGGCGCCACAGTCGACTCGGGGGCGCTCCTCCTGAAGATCCAGCCCGAGGAGGGCTGAGTTGGCCCGGTCGGACCTGGCGAAGAGCGGCGGCTCTCTCGGCCATCCCGGCGAGCCTCCCTACCTCCGCGGCATCCACCCATCGATGTACCGCTCGCGCCTCTGGACCATGCGCCAGTACGCGGGCTTCGGGACCGCCGAGGCGTCGAACGAGCGCTACCACTACCTCCTTTCGCTCGGCCAGACGGGCCTCTCCGTGGCGTTCGATCTCCCGACGCAGATGGGCTACGACTCCGACCACGAGCGCGCGCTGGGCGAGGTCGGGCGTG
>Ga0105248_10003494_pt1 | contig 17437 bp, 19 predicted proteins | sample KBSS34metaG_FD_81524 | JGI IMG/M metagenome (GOLD analysis project Ga0105248, IMG submission 81524) | Switchgrass rhizosphere microbial communities from Kellogg Biological Station, Michigan, USA - KBS S3-4 metaG | ecosystem: Host-associated > Plants > Roots > Rhizosphere > Soil | place... | reverse complement strand
TCCAACAGCGGGGGCGTTGACATACACGGTTTTGACCAATCTCTTTTTTCGGGGGAGCAACTCGCTATAACATGCCCATATCTTCTACTGATGTAAATGTTGTAAACACCCCGGACGTAAATGTCACTGGTACTGTAACGGTATCGGGAAGCGTTACGACAGGAGGATTGACAGACGCCCAACTCAGGGCCACTCCTGTTCCTGTCACTTCGACCGCCCAGACGTCTAGCTCTGCCACTGTCACTTCTGTAGTGCTAGTGGGTAATACGTCCGCTACGCTGTTAGCGGCGAATCCCAATAGACTCGGGGCCAGCGTGTTTATCGCTTCTCAACCAGCTTATATTAAATTCGGAACTACGGCTTCTAGCACTTCTTTTACATATAAAGTGGTAACAAACAACACGACAGTCGAATTCCCCTCCAGATGGGTAGGGCGTATCGACATCTTGTCCCAGAATGGACAGACAGTGACAGTCACGGAGTATTAATGGCTAACAACGACGCATCCCTTTACAATATTCGATACAATGAGATAGGAGCAACGCTAGAGGCTCAGAACGGCCCTAATTGGGTGACGCTGGATCTTAGCGGTCAGGACACCGGCATGACTCAGCTTACCGGGGATGTCACAGCGGGCCCAGGTAGCGGTAGTCAGGTCGCTACAGTAGCCTTTGTAGGTGGTAAGACAGCCTCAGAGGTAGCGACAGCCGTAACCCAAGCCGGAGCCGCCATTAGCTCTCTTACGGGAGATGTTACTGGGACGGGGCCGGGAGCAACGGCTACTACATTAGCTACAACGATACAAGGCCAGCGGGTGTTTGATTATGACAACACAAATAACGTTGCGGCCCAGAGCAACGGGTCTATTGTTGTCCAGTCCCACACCTTCCCTACTGCCCAATTAAACATAGGAATGTCGAATCTCGGCGGTTTTTACGGCTTCATCTCAGCCGCTATCTACGGGTTTTCTGCTTCTCCGCTTTTCCTTCAACCTATTGTAGGAAATGTAGGCATCGGTACGACAACGGATGTTGCATCAGCCCAGTTACACATGACCTCGACTTCAAAGGGGTTTCTCCCTCCGCGAATGAATACGACAGAACGGGACGCTATTTCCTCACCCGCAGAAGGGCTCATAATCTATAACACTCAGACGCATAAACTCAACGTATTCACGACCGGCTGGGAAGCAATTACTTCAGCGTAAAGGACTATATGGCAAATAACGACGCTTCACTTTACAATCTCCGCTATAACGAAATCTCAGCCGCATTAGAAGCCCAGAATGGGCCGAATTGGATTGAATTGTCTGTAGGCGGGGGCGGTACACCTTCGGCTCCCGATACGTCCGTTCAGTTTAATAATATGGGGGCCTTTGGCGGATCGGCAGACTTGACATGGAGTGGGAGTGTATTGACCGTTAACGGTGGGATTGTCGCGGATCAGGTAAGTAATCCGGGTTCTTTGGATATTTCCGCCGATTCGGGAGATTTGACTCTGGGCTCCCCCGCCGGTAATATTTTTCTCACTAGCGACCCCGATGGTATAACTCTTAGTTCTCGAGACGTCATCGAATTAAAAGCTGACAACCACACCAAAATCACAACGGTAGACGGTACGTCCGGCTTTGATTTCATTCCGGGTAACGACGGAACATTTACTCAAGTAAAAACGTCTGGGGATCAGATCTTCCTAGATTATTATTTAGGAAACGGTACGACGCTTATTGGCGAAACCCGTATGGATACAAACGCAACAGTGATTACCACGCAAGGGGATAGATTCCTTCGGTTTATTGCCAATGAAAACGGCACAGACCGTGAATGGGACTTTCTCACCGATGGTCAAATGAAATGCCCTGGCGTTGCTGGTGACCCGGCCTCTCCTGTTGAGGGAGCCATTTGGTATGACACCACCGGAAACCGTTTCCGTGGATATGACGGCACACACAAGTTTACGTTCGACGTCACAAACGACTAATTAAGACGTTCCAAGCGTTCTGTATAACGCAAAGGAGCCGTAAATGGCTGATACTCCAGTAGGACAAGCGGCAGTAGACGCGGCAAAGAACATTTCTAAGGCTGTAGACGCTAAGGCCAACCCCGTTAAGGCCTCTGAGCCGAATAAGGCTCCAGAATCGGCTCAGGCTCCGGCCCCTGTCGATCCTAACGCCGGGAAAGAGAAATACGTTGTAGACGGTCAGGAACGCTGGCTTTCTCCCGAACAGGCTAAGGCTTATGTCCAGAAAGGGTTGGCTTTTGAGCCCAAGATGGATCAACTAGGTCGTCTCCAGAATGAGACAGCGGCTTTCCTTGAAACCTTGGCGAATGATCCGGCTAAAGTCATTTATAACGAACGGTTTGGTACGCCTGAAGTAGTCCTAGAGAAGATTCTCAACTCTACTAAGGTGTCAGAGGCCATTAAAGAGAAGCTCGGTCAGTGGTACTACAAGAATGTAGTAGAACCCGCCGGGATGAGCCCGGAGCAGAAGCAGGCGGCAGAATGGAAGGCTAAGGCTGAAGAGTACGAGCGAATGAAAGCCGCACAGGAAGAGGAACATCTTACCCGTGAGAATGAACGCAAAGTACAAGAAGCTCTACAAACGATTAAAGCGCAGATTTCAGAAGCAATGGCTGAAGCCGGAGTGCCTCTTGATTCTAAAATCGCTCCACAATTGGCTAAACGGGTAGCCCAAGTGATGCAGTTAGGCTATGTGACTGGTAAAGTGGTCACTCCCAAAGAAGCTATGGCTAAGGTACGGAATGAGATTCTTGAAACCCAGAAGGCCTATTACGACATTCTGGATGAAGACAAGCTAGTTGAACAGCTTGGGAAAGAGAATGCAGAGAAAGTCCGTAAATACTATTTAAAAGCAGTAAAGGCTACAGAAGGGAAGAAAGAAAAAAAGAATATCACACCCTCAGCGAAACGGGATGAAAGGAAGACTATGACTCCTGACGAATTCCGCGAATACCTGAGTGAATTGAAACAAAAGGGAAAGTAAGAGTACGCTATTACACTACATTACGCCTAAACCGCCATTTTGTACTGTAACGCCTCCCAAAACAATCCCTTATACTAAAAATATAAGGAGACTTTAATGTCTAGCGCATTTGAAACACAGACAACTCTCACCGGGTTGTTTAAGGATGTTTACGAAGATAAGATTGTGAATCTTGTTCCTGAAAGCTCAGTCTTTCAGAAACGGATTAAGTTTGTGGAAAACGACAAGCGGGAAGGCCGTCTGCTTCACCAGCCCGTTCTGTTGTCCCTTCCGACTGGTATGACCTTCGGTGTTGGCGCGGTGGCCCTTGAGACCCCCGTCGCTTCCACTATGGGCGATGCCCAGATTGCTGGCGCGGGTATGACGCTGGCAGATCGTATTACCTATGACGTTGCGGCGAAAGCGGCAAGCGGAGGCGTTCGCGCCTTTGTTGAAGCTACTGAGCTTATCGTTGATGCTCTCACCCAGAGCATGTCGAAATTCATCGAAATCGAACTGATGTGGGGCTCGTCTGCCCATGGTACGCTCGGTGAATCCACTGTCCACACTGGTACGTCCACAACCGCCACTGTCACTATCGACTTGGCTGAATGGTCTGCCGGTATCTGGTCGGGCATGGAAAATATCAACGTTGATATGTACAACGCGGGCGTGTTGGTTAATACCAATGCGGCTCTGGTTGTCACCGCTGTTAACGTTTCGACTCGCGTAATCACGATGACTGGTAACAGCACGGACGTTACGGCTATAAACACCGCTAACGGCACGGCTCTCCAGATCTTCCCGTATCACGCGTTCGGTCAGGAAATGCAGGGCTATTACAATATTCTCGCGAATACTGGAACGCTCTTCAACATCAATGCGGCGACTTACGCCTTGTGGCAGAGCAACAGCTACAGCGTGGGAAGCACGGCCTTGAATTTCGGGAAAGTCCAGTCAGGTATCTCTCTGGCTACTGCCCGAGGCCTCATGGAAGATGTTACGGTGTTTGTCAATCCTAAGACCTATTCTAACCTCATCACTTCTCAGGCCGGGGCTCGTCGTTATGACTCCAGCTACAAGAAGTCTGAATTAGAGAATGGCACGGAAAGCCTGTGTTTCTACGGGCCGAATGGCAAGATCGAGATTGTGGGCCATATCTTCATGAAAGAAGGCTATGCGTTCGCACTTCCTCTGAAACGCTGTCAGCGCACTGGAGCGACGGACTTAACGTTCACGCTTCCTGGTATGCCCGGCGAGTTTTTCCTTCAGCTTCCTGGTTACACAGCGTATGAGCTTCGTTGCTATACGCTACAGGCGGCCTTCCTGAACAGCCCTGCGAAAGCGGTGTTGTTTACGGCGATTGTCAATCAGTAAACTAAGTATCTGCCTCGCTTCCGGCCCCCTAAAAAGGGCCGGGGTGAGAGGCAGAGCTTTCTAAGGAGACTATAATGTCAGCATCATTCACTATCGTTGTAACCGATGCCAATGCTAACAATGCTTGGATCATTGATAACCTGAGTCCTGTCGCCCCGGGCTATGTCACTCAGCCCCCGACTTGGCTCCGTAATCTCGGAAGCTATTTTGAAGGCGCGGCCCTCGGAAACCGTAGCATCTCTATTGTTTACACCGATTCCAGCGGAGCTACTACCGTTCATTCAGGAGCCTAATATGGAGAAGAAAAAGAAAGTAATGAGCGACGGAGAAGTCAATGATATGGCGTTTAAGCGTATCACTGGCGACCTAGACTCCATTGAAGCCTCTGGGATGTTCGGGGAAGACAAAGCCCCGGAAGAGTCTCCTAACGAAGGCGTAAAGATGGAAGCAGGAGGCTATTCTATCCATGTTAAGCCGATGGCTGGCGAACAAGTACAGGATATGCCCAAGATCGAAGAGGATGACGACGCAGATAAAAGGCCGGTTAAGTTAGGTCTGTAAACTATAGTTTACTTGAGGTAATATGGCAACAGCTTCCCCGGATTATACAACGGATGCGACAGACAGGTCATTGGTAGATTCTGTCTATAGAGGGTGTCTCAGCCCACAGGCTCAGAATCTATACCAGCCTGCCGATGTCATAGCCTTCTTAGACCAGGAAATGCGTACCACGATTGTCCCATTGGTATTAGCGGCCCAGGAGGAATTCTGGGTGACGAATTACGATCAGCCTGTTCTCCAGAACGTCTATAATTACACCATTCCTCAGCGTGCCGCATTCGCTACATGGAGAGATGTTGTCTTTGTTGATAATAACAACAACGAAATCAACATGAGTATGTTGTCTCCAGAATACCTGAAGCTTACATATCCCGCCGGGGGTAATCCTCCTCTGTACGTGTTTGGATTCATACTACAGAATGACCAGATTATTCTCTATCCGAATACGTCTGGTACGCCGACACAGTACCGGCTCCGTATGAAGATTAAACGGCGGCCCAATAACCTGACAGAGACAGACAACTGTGGTCAGATCACCGCCATAGATACGAATACGAACGTGGTGACGTTATCCAATGTTCCTACTGATTGGACTACGGCGACGACGTTTGACATCATCCCCAACTCCCCGCAGTTTACTTCCCGCCGTGATGACCAGACGGTGAGTCTCATCAACTCGAATAATCTTACGTTTAGCTCCCCCGGCACAGATCCGTTTACAGGCCAACCGTATCCGGCCCTTCCTACCAACCCACAGACTGGGGCCGTCACCCTTCAGGTAGGGGATTGGGTATGTCCCTCTCTTATGTCCTGTGTCCCACAAGTACCCTATGATATGTTCCCTCTGCTTGTTCAGCGGGGGATTATTAGGGTGTTAGAAGGCCTGGGAGATACGCAGAATCTAACCGTGGCAGAACGCCGTTACGCAGATATGGCTGTAGATTTCGCCCGTACTGTCTCTCCCAGAATAGATGGCACGCCTAAGAAGATTGTCAATCGTAACACCCCGGCTTATTGGGGATCATATGGCTTTCCATTTACGCGCTAATGTTAAAAACTAATCACTGTCCGATTTGCTATTTAGAATTTGATGATTGGTCTGAGCTGAATAAACATCAGACCGGCGAAAATCATTTGTTATCTAATCGAGGTTCCTAATGTCCACACCTATCACATTTAATGGCGTTTCCTATAGCGTCCCAGCATATAACGACACTGGTTACGCCCAGGGGGCGGGGAATCTTTCTTCCTATCTCATTGCCATCTCTACAGGGACACTCCAGCAGAGCGGCGGGACGTTTGCCCTGACAGCCGACGCCAATTTTGGAACAAACTTCGGCCTAGTCGCTAAGTATTTCAAATCCGTTACTGCCGGTATAGCAGATGCGGGCGTTATCAGGCTTGCTAAGACAGACCTCATCGAATGGCGTAACAATGGGGGAAGTGGGAACAACATTCTAGGCGTTGACACATCGAACAACCTTGAATGGAACGGAAATGACGTCTTGACCGGCTCTTCAGGCGGGTATGTTAGCTCTATTACTGGAACAGCAAATCAGGTAATCGCTTCTGCCGCTACCGGGGCCGTGACTCTTTCGACTCCCCAAGACATTGCCCTTGCCTCTTCTCCGACGTTTGCCGCTGAAACTCTTACAAACACTTCTAACCAATTAGTCCTAGGCACAACCCGGACAGTGACGCTCAACGCCCCTACTCCGGCCTCTGTTTCACGGATAGTGACGATTCCAGACCTGTCTAATGCTTATTCTGTTGTAGGAACAGAAGGCACACAAACCATCAATGGAACAAAGACCTTTAGCACACCCTTGACTGTCCCTTCGGGCGGTACGGGTGTAGGTACGTTCACAGCCTATTCTGTCATCCTAGCCGGTACGACAGCGACAGGGGCCTTCCAGAATGTTGTAGGATTGGGGGCTTCTGGTCAAGTCTTGACTTCAAATGGGGCGGGCGTCATCCCATCGTGGCAGAATGCCGCAGGAACGGGTACAGTAAACAGCGGTACGGCTGGACAGCTTGCTTATTATGCTACGTCTACCAATGTTGTGAGTGGTAACACAGCTATTACGACTGCCGGTACTACTACGCCCATTTTAAATGTGACGGGCTCCGCTGGAGCGCAGTACCTTGCAACATCTACTAGCTATCAAGGCCAATTAGCCATTTCGGAAGCCGGGGCCTCCCTGCTTTTGCGGGACGTTACAACGCCTAGAGAGATTATCAATTATAATTTCACAACCCATGCCGTGACGACTGATGTAAACCCCTGGACATTCTCAGGCGTGGCGACGTTCGCGGCTAAAGACACCCATTCTTTAGGCCTGGATATTACAGGACATACGTCGAATAGGGCCTTGAATGCCTCTACCTCATTGGCAAGCAATAGCTATGAGATGCTTCTGCTTAATAGCTCTACCACAGGGGCCGCAGGAGCTTATTTCCACGCTTCTGTAGACTCCTCCTCGACTGGCGATCCGTTTACTCTCTACCAGATTACGGGATCTAACCGTTTCGCTGTTGGTATAGACAATTCAGACTCCGATAAGCTGAAGATTACACACAACGGCGACACGCCCTCAGCCGGTACTGAAGATGTCGTTATTTCAAACGCGACTGGGGCTGTGGCGATTCGGGGATCATCGACAAATGACTCTGCCACAGCGGGGTTTGTTGGGGAAGTGCTGGAAGCAACACAGACGACTTTCACTAACACACCCGCGACGGGTGTCGTTGGGGATGTGACATCATTGACACTTTCGGCGGGGGACTGGTTAGTGACTGGTATGGTAACCTTGAAGAATAACGGAGCTACGGTAACTAACTGGATTATGGGAATTGGCACTGTAACAGGAAACAATCTTACGGGGGTAACGGACGGCACGACTCGGGCCGATGGCGTACCCACATCTGCTACATCTACCCAAATGACTGTATCGGTACCTTCCTGGCATACGCAACTATCCGGTAGTACAACTTACTATCTCAAAGTAGACGCGGCTTTCACCGGAGGCCCTCCACAGGCCGCCGGACGTATTACCGCTGTCCGTATTCGTTAAGGAGCCCTTGTGCTACCAGTCGTAAATCTTGATAAAAAGGCTAAACGAAAAGCCTATTGGCAAGAATGGTACAAAAAGAATAAAGAACGTTCTAGGGCATATGGAAAAGCTTGGTATCAAGCCCATAAAGAACAAGCTAAAGAGATGTCCAGAAAATCAGAATTAATGCGGAATTTTGGTTTGACAAGACAAGATTATAACCGAATGTTTCAGATTCAAGGCGGGATGTGTGCCATTTGTGGAATTCATCAGATGAATGTGAATAAGAATCTGAGAATAGATCATGACCATAGGACGGGTAAAAACCGGGGTCTGCTGTGTCATAACTGTAATGTCTCATTAGGTCTTTTAAAAGAGTCTATTCCTACACTAAAACAGATGATTGTTTATTTGGAGTCTCATTAATGTTGCCCGTCGTCAATTTGGAAAATATGGGGTTGTACACGTTCAACAATCTCCTGAGCAAAGTACCCCCCGGCAGTATGACTATTGCCAACAATATCAACATAGACCGTCCCGGTATTGCTGAGACACGGCGGGGCTTTGAGTTTTATGGGGATACACTGGCGGCCTCTGCCATTAAGGGATACAATTATAACAACACCCTGCTATGGTATCTAGACAATGGGAGCCTTGTATATGACTCAGACTCCGCAGGAACATGGGCGACATACTCAGGGAGTTTCTTTCCTCCAGACGGTAGCTTTGTATTTTCTACTCAGTCTAGCGGTAATTTCTATTTCACTACCAATAACGGGGTTTATAAACTGGACGCTGTCACTGGTACCCCCAGACTTTCAGGCGTTCCAGCCGCTTTAGATCTTCAAGGCACACCGAATGGCGCGGGGAATGCCATAGATTCCATGTCCCAAGTGATGTATCAGGCTGTGTTTGGGTATATAGATGCCAATAACAATCTGATACTCGGAGCCCCAAGCCAATTTCTCTTCGTATCTAATTCTACAGGCGCGGCTGTGAAGGTGGATCTCACCATCACTGTCCCTAATGGCCTCGACACCACCTATTTTGTCCAGATTTACAGGACAGCCAACACTGGAAGCCTGAGCATCCCTCCAGGGAACAACGCACAGTTGATTATTGAGCATACTCTGACGTCTGGTGAGCTATTGGCCCGGTCTGTATCACTCACAGACGACATCCCTGACAGCCTGCTCGGGGCCTTCATTTACACGGCAGACGGACAACCTAGCGCGTTTCCTAATGACACGCCGCCTTTGGCTCTAGACATAGCAACATTCCAGAGCATGACGTTCTATGCGAATTATCAGACCATCCAGAGCGCAGACATCACACTGGATTCTGTAGGAGCCCCAAATGGTATTCAAGTAGGGGACACGCTGAGTATCACCGATGTTGATAGCTCTACAACGTACACCTACACCGGGGCGGGAGCCAACAATCCCACGCTAAGACAGTTTGAGATTGCCGCCAGCGGGACTATTGCTGAGAAGATCGACGCCACGGCCCGTAATCTGGTCATGGTGATAAACCAAGATCCGAATAATAACCTGTTTTACGCTTATTACATCACCGGGGAGAATGTCCTGCCCGGAGGGATAACGCTTAAGGCCCAGAATCTACAACAGGGCCAGTTTTATCTCAACTCCAGCCGTCAGACATGCTGGACGCCTGTTATCCCCGTTGCTGGGCAGACGTATATAAGCTCAAACAACGCCCGGCCCAACGGCTTCCTGGTCTCTAAGGTGAATCAGCCCGAGGCCGTCCCATTGGCGTATGAGTATCTCATCCAGAGTGGGTTGATTAACATTGTCATCTTTAGGATTATCCCTTTACAGGACGCGCTGTATGCCTTTACGTCTGGAGGCGTCTTCCGTATCACCGGAACAGACCCTACTCAGCTTCAAATCCTGTTGTTTGACTCGTCTGCCCTATTGGTAGGGCTTAATACGCCTGAAATCTTAAACAACTCAATTTATTACGCCTCGACGCAGGGCGTTTGCTCGGTTTCTTCCGGCGGTAACCAGATTAAGAGCCGTAACATCGAGCGTACTGTACTACAAGTCGAGACACTTCCTACGTTTACGTCCCTAGCCTTTGGGTGTGTCTATGAATCTGAAAGACGCTATTTCCTATGGACTCCGACAGACGAAGTGAACAATGAGCTAGTCCGTAGCTACACATATAACTGGATTACAGACACTTGGACGTTCTGGACGCGGGTTTGCACAGCCGGGATTGTCTCTGATGCTGTAAACAAGCTCTTCATCGGGGATGCCGATGGCAATATCTTTGTTGAACGGAAGACGTACACGAATGCCGACTACGCAGATCAAAGCTACGCGCTTACAATCACGGCGACTGATACAACCCTTAACACGATTACGGTAACAGATTCAAGCAATGTCCAGATTGGGGACGTCATACAACAGACTGTCGGAGCCGATCAATTCTCTACCCAAGTAACTGGGAATACGATTTTAACGGGCGTGATCGACGTTGTAGACGCGACAGGCTTTACTACTGGATCAGCAACAGACTACCGGAGCATTGTCACCCAGATACAATACTGCCCGATTACTGGCGGGTTTGCTGAGTATGTCAAGGCTTTTGCGTCATTCCAATTCATGTTCAGCAATGCCAATTTCGACACCATCCAAGTCTCGATGAGTACAGATTTCTTCCCTAGTACTGAAACTGTCAATCTGTCCCCGATATCCTTCGGAGGATGGGGCACGTTGCCTTGGGGGACGTTCAATTGGGGCGTGTCCACGATTCCCGAACAGCTTATCCCTACGTGGCCTACAAAGAATACGCGGTACGCCCATTGGGTTATCATTGGCCTAGAATTGACGCAGGCCTTTACGTCCCTGTCATTGGACGGAATGGCTTGCACCTTCGATATAGTCAGCACTCGGGGACGCTAATGGCGATTAATAACAATAGCAACATCCCCAGTGTCCAAAGAATTAAGTTTGAAGACTACAAAGAAGCCCCGAAATGGTTTGAGCAATTCCTGAGTACGCTGAACCTGTTTATTACGGCTGTATACGGGATTATCAATCGTGGCATCACCTATTCCAATCTGGGGGTCATCCAACCGGCGACGTTCAGCTATACGCCAGGAGTGACGACAGGCTTTAAGTTTACCAATCCTCTGACTGTCGCCCCCTCCAATGTCATCATTGGGAATGTCTATGAGGGGAACAAGCTTCAGGCACACCCACTGGTAGTGACACAGATTTATTGGCACTTCTCGCAGGGATTCATCTTTGTTGACTCGATTATAGGCCTGACGTCCGGCATCCAATACACCATTGTTGTCCAAGTGAGCTAATATGAGCTTCTTACCCATTAACGAACAAAACCAACAGGCTCCGCAGGGCCAAACCACAGCGGCCCCTAATGCTATGACGCCCCCGCCTCAGTCTGGGGGATCTGCCGGGGCCGCAACAGGCGGAGCTAAGACATCTGCCTCTGGTACGCCCACACAGTTTGGAAGCAGTGCTTCAAAGCTCGGGGACTACTTGTCTGCAAACGCTCCCCAAATAGGCCAACAGGCCAGTCAGATAGCCGGGGGGTTAAATCAGCAATATGGTCAACTACAGCAAGGCATTAATGACGTTTCAAACCAATTTGGTCAACAGGTTTCCGGGGGTTATGCGGCTCCCAATCAGAATTTGGTTAATGAGGCTTTTTCTAATCCATCACAGTTTGCGTCTACACCCGGAAATGTGTCTGCGTTCCAAGCTCAGTATAATAATCAGTACACTGGCCCCCAGAACGTGGAGAGTTTTAGCCCTTATAGTCAAATTCAAGGACAAGTGCAGAATGCTGTTCAGCAGGGTGGTCTGTTAGGGTCGCAAGCAGGCCTACAAAGCTATCTACAAGGCAAATCACCGAATTCGACAAGAGCCGCCAACACTCTAGACTCTTTGCTCCTGTCCGGTAATCCAGAAGCTAAACAGACTGTCCAGAATGCCGGAAAGCAATTCAACGATCTGACAGGACAGCTTGAGAATGTCAAGACGCAGGGTGGTCAACAGGTGGAGCAGGCTAAAGCTGGAGCAGAATCCAGTAAACAAGCGGCCCAGAAAGCGGCCCAGGACTACACACAGAATTTCAACAATCAACTAAACCAAAACTTGACTAATGCCCAGAATCAGGTGTCTCAGTACAACGCTGGTATCCCGGCCTATCAGAATCAGGCCCAAGACTTGAATTCCCTGATTAATGAATGGAACGCCTATTCTGCCCATATGCCTAACTTCGATGTCTCGACACAGGACATCTCTAATCCATATGCCAACTTTAAACCTCAGCAATTACAGGACGCTCCGACATTGAATCAAGTCGCTACGCCTGAGCAGTTGGCTACACAACAGGCCTTGTCACAGCTTCTAGGATCTAATGTAGGCCCATTAGATGTCAACAGTGAGGTGGGGGGTTATCAAGCTCCGACGCTGAATTTTAACCCCTCACAGAATGCTCAGGACGTCACTAATAATCTGAGTACGTCCTACCAAAACACTCTGACAGGGCTTAAGAATGCCTTGCCTGATGCTTGGATGCAACGGGACGTCTACCCGCAGTTACAAAGCAACCTGAGTACGGAATACCAGAATATCCTGAAACAGCTACAAAAATATAATAATCCAGACGAATTGAAACTTAAACCGAGGTAACAAATGGGCTTATTGGACGTCGTAACGGGTGGCGCATCGAAGAAAGCAAATAAGGCACAGCAGAGGGCTCTAGAAGCATTAGGGTCTGTGAATCTGCCTACACTGGATCAGCTCACTCTGCCTGAGCTTCAGCAATACGCCGTAGCCGCCAATATGTCTCCGGCTGAGATGCAGGCATTCCTTCAGCAGAGCAACGCCTTTAACGACGAGAATATCAATCAGGCCGGAACAGACGCTCAAATTCAGGCGTTGAACCAATTGGCCTCTGTTGCAAACGCCGGGGCAGAAGGCAACGCCACACAGAAAGCCCAAGTAGAGCAGATCAATCAAGACGCGGCCCGTAATCTCGCCGGACAGCGGGGAGCCATAGACCAACAGGCCCAATCTAGGGGTGTATCGCCGGGGATGCTTCAGGCGGCCCTTCAGAGTCAGCGTGCAGGAGAAGGCCAGCAGGATGCCCATATGGCGGCCCTTCAAGCACAGGGACAGAATTATCAGCAGGCCCTTCAAGCAATGGCTCAGGGCGGGGCTTTAGGCGGTCAGCTACAGGGCCAGCAGAATACGCAGGCTAACACCGTGGCGCAGGCCCAGAACGCTATGCAACAGTTTAACGCGGCGAATCAACAGAACGCGGCGGCTCAGAATGCCCAGAATCAACAGGCCTCGAATCTCTATAACACGCAGGCTAAGAATCAAGTGGGATCAGCAAACACCGGACTAGCGAATCAACGTACCCAGTATAATGCGGGACTTCCTCAGCAGATGTTCGGCAATGCTATGCAGAAGGCTACAGGGCAGGCTAACCAATATAACCAAATGGCTAATCAGTACACCGGACAGGGGCAACAGAACGCCGGGATATTCAGTGGGTTGTTAGGAGCCGCAGGAACGGCAGTAGGGTCTTTAGGCGGCCCTGCCGGGGCTGTGGCAGGCGGGCAGATGGGTAAGAGTATCGGCGGGGGAGCTAGTACGCCCACAGATCAAAACCAATATATGCCTCCACGGTACGCCCACGGCGGGATGGTGGGGTGTGCAGACGGGGCCGTTGTGCCCGGAGACAGCCCGATGAATGACACCGTTCCAGCTATGTTAAGCCCAGGGGAGGCCGTTATCCCCCGAAGTCAGGTACAACAGAATCCCACAGAAGTAATGGCTCTCCTAGCCGGTCAGGGGCCGACGCCTTCTGTAGATCCTAGCGACGTTGCTACAATTTTAAAGGCTATGAAGATGCTGAGAGGGGCTATATAATGGAAAATAAACCAGAAGAGTCTTTATTGGATAAAGTGGCGGCCTATCTCAGGTCTAAACACGCTCCCGCCGCAGAGCATGAAGAGCAGAATAGAGAAACGATGGGAGAAATAGAGGGTTTAGAGAAAGGCCCGGAAGCCTCTACAGATACGGCTAAAGGCTATTGTATGGGTGGGGAAGTAAAGGGATATGCACAGGGAGGCGTTGTAGATCAGCCATTTATGGATCAGCTTAACGCCGGGACGGTGCCGGGGCTTCAGTTTAACCCCAAAGCTGGCCTGCCTCCGCAGACACCTGCCCCTCAGATGGCTCCACAAACGCCACAGATGCCCGTAAATGCCCCTAATCCCCCCTCTGCCGTACCCAACCCTTATATCGAACAACAGAGGGCTAAAATCAACAGATTCGGGCCTGACGAACAGCTTGCCGTATCCCAGAATATTATGAAACAACGTCATAGCCCTCTTCAGGTAGGGGCTTTGGCTGGTGGGACACTGGCAGATGCGCTGATGCAGGGCGTAGCAAGGGCCGGAAGCGGCGGGTTTGCCAATCAGATACAGAGCCGCCAGGACGCTACAGATAAGATGCAAATAGACAGCCTCGAAAATGCACGTAAAGGCAACATGGAACAGGTAGAGGCGAATCAGAAGCTAGACGCCCAAGACCCTAACTCTGAATTGTCCAAGATAGCCCAGAAGACTTGGGGCCCATTGCTTGCCCAGAACGGCTTTAAGCCGGAACAGGTTGCCGGAATGCCTGCCGCCATCATAGGAGCCTTGACAGGACAGTCTGTCGAAGCTTTGAAGGCTAAGGCCGAGGCTGAATTAGCCAAAGCGACGTACGGCTTGAATGTGTCTAAGGCCGGGGAAGAGGCGAGACATAATAAAGAAGCCGAGGGTGTGGCGAAAGGCGGTCTAGAGAATAAGAATGCTGAAGACAAGCGACAGGCCCTTCAGGAAACAGCTAAACATTTCCTGTTACACCCTATAAACGCTTTCCGGGCGTCTAAAGAGCTTGGAAACGACGCTTTAGGTACTCCTGCCGCATCGGAAGGGCCTTACGGGGCCGAAACGACTAAAAATGGCAAAACCTACGTTTGGCACGCCGACACCGGAAAATACTATCTAAAGGGAGAATAACTTGGACGACTCTCTATTTGTAGACGCTCCCCATCCAGATACCCAAGAGGATTTATTTGTTGATACGCCACACCCCGGCGACGCGGCCTTTTCTGCCAACAGAGAAGCTATTGAGCCCGGAGTAATGGGGGAAACGGCTCCGCTGGAACAGAGGCTTGTCAACAATGCCACGACAGCTTTGACAGGGGCGACACTGCCTTCAGGCGTTGCCGGACTTGTCAAAGGGGCCATTGGGTTAGGCGGGAAAGCCGTTGAATCCCTCCCCGGCCTTAAGAACAGCACGGAGTATTTGAATCGTTTTGCCCAGAATCAGATGATTAAGAATGTCGGAGGGGTACGGGGACAGATTAAGCAGTTAGGCCCAGACAAGGCCAGGGCTATTGCGGATTATATGTTTGAGAAGGGACTCGCAGGGCCTATGACCGGCTCCGTAGGTATAGAACAAAATATTGCTAACCAGACCGCTAAGGTGGGAGGTAAACTAGGGGATATTCGGGCTATGGCTAAAACGCCTCATAATGTCGCAGACCTTACATCCTCTGTAAGATCCAAACTAGACCCTGAAATCCTTGTCGGAGCCCGTTCTGGTGAGTCTGGCGTATATCAGAAGGCTTTAGACGAATTGGCTAAACACGGCGAGAGCGTCTCCCCGGCAAACCTGTCTAAAACGATTACTACACTAAGCAGAGAAGCTAAGAATCTTAATAGTCTAAAAGCCCCTTCAGGAGCTATGGCTGATGTAGGCCGGAATCTTCGAGGCATTAATGATGCGGCTATCAAGGCCCAAGTCCCGGCTAAAATTGGGGCCGAATACGAAGGCCTCTTAGGTGAATATTCTAAGCTGAAGCCGCTAGAAGCTATGGAAAACACCGGCACTATCAAAGAGATGACGTCTAAGCCCGGACTTGTCCACGGCGCAGTAAACCGCCTTATGGAAGGGATTGGGCACAAAGGATTGGCTCATGCGGCTAAGGGTGTTGTCAATCAGATCAGAGCCCCCTGGGAAGAGAGTTTCCTTCAGGGCACACGGGGACTGTCCCAAGCAGGGGCAGAAGATCAGAATGACGAATTGAAGCGGTATTTACAGGGTATCTAGAATTACGATAATCCCAATAAACCACAATCCACAGCAACACAACGCGACACCGATTAGAAACTGAATAAAGTTGGACATACAGATATATAACAGATAAAAGAGGGGTTGTCAAGGGGAAATATGCCTACAGGAAGGATGGCTGAACAGTTTTTAGAGAGAAGGGCAAGGCTGGAATAACGGGTGGAGAACCTTATGGCCTTTCAGAAGTGGCAGATGGGTATACTTGCCGGTATTGTTGTAGCCGTTGTTAGCCTCTGGGTTAAATGATGGCTCATGTACACTATATGCTGGGGCTGTCACCGGAGTATGGAGCCCGTAGAGTCTCTAGAAACCGATAAGAAGACAAAGAAGCGGTGGATCATCACCCGCTGTGCCTTTGCCCGTTGTAATGTAGCCCTTGACCTCATAGAGGCTAAAGGGAAGTGGCCCTACCCCGAGAAGAAAGAATACCCAGACGGAATGAAGCCTTACGAGCCTCCCGACAGTCCGAAATGGATTATTTAGAGATAAAACCACTCATGCTCTTTTTCACAAACCCGTAACCCATTTGAATACACCTTCATTTTAACAATGACTTTATTACCACACCTAGGGCAATCGTTCGTAATGCCCTCTTTTACTAACGTCGCCGCTTTCTTCGGTTTTTTATCCATACTTAAGTATAACATGAAAACCCCGGTTTGTCAAGGGCTAAGTTATAGGCCTAAAGACTCATTTTACGACAATACCGAACCCTACCCACAGTATAAAGAACAATACAGCTAAGACACTAAGATAGAAAGCCTTATCCTCCATTACATTCCACGTATTCAACAACGAAGTACGGACAGTTAATACACCCCCACACCGTCTCCCCCGCCTTACAGCCCTGATATTCCAATAAATGACTCTCTTGCCCTGGACACCAGCCTTTATTCTCCATTGTCTTCCTGTTCCTTCTTTCTCCGCAGTTTAGCGGCTTTCTTATTGGCCCAGAATATCTTGTTTCTGTCGCTCTTCCGTACCTTTCGGCTAGGCGTGTCTTTTTTCTTTGGGTATGCTAGATAGGTACTCATTTAAGAAAACTCCTAATGTCCTCTACACTCACCGCCATAGATATCCCCGCCCATCCGAACATCCCGCCTAGACTCATTGTATTCACCCCAATCAATTCCCCATTCTCATTAAACGCCCCTCCACCGGAGCTTCCGGGGTTAATCATAGCCGTATGTATCAGGTAGAGGCTCTTGAATCCGGGGTAATGGGCGTGTAACAGGCTGACAATGCCCTCAGAGACGAGGAAAGACAACCCTAAT
>Ga0105248_10003490_pt1 | contig 17446 bp, 18 predicted proteins | sample KBSS34metaG_FD_81524 | JGI IMG/M metagenome (GOLD analysis project Ga0105248, IMG submission 81524) | Switchgrass rhizosphere microbial communities from Kellogg Biological Station, Michigan, USA - KBS S3-4 metaG | ecosystem: Host-associated > Plants > Roots > Rhizosphere > Soil | place... | reverse complement strand
TCCCATATATTTGCGACCGTACATCGACTTTTCGACCCAGGTCCCGAACGCGTCGGAAATGCGGCCGTCCTCGTCGGAGACCAGGGGTACGGCGAGGTCGTACTTGGCGATGAACTTTTCATGCTTCTTCATCGGGTCGCGTGACACGCCGATGACCTTCACCCCGGCCTTCGCATAGTCGCCGGCTAGCGCAGTGAAATTCTGGGCTTCGAGCGTGCAGCCCGACGTATCGTCCTTCGGATAGAAGTACAGCACGAGCGGCTGGCCCGGGGAGGCGAGGTTTACCTTGCTCCCGTCGCTCGCGGTGAGTGTCATCGAGGGAACCTTATCGCCTTCCTTCATCGCCTATGCCTCTCGCTTGATGCTGTTCCACAATGCGGCAATGCTCTGCCGGGCAGCGTCATGCTCCGCAAGCAGCTCATCCCAGCCCGACGCGCCGCACGCCTCCGCCACCAGCTGCCATGTCTCTGCGGTCGGTTTGATATCGCCCGGCGCAACCAGCCGCATCATCACGAGCATGCGTGCAAGCAACTTTAGCGCATCGACAATATTTGCCGGAACCAAAGATTCCGCCTCCAATTCCTCCAGCGCAACTTCGAGCCGCGAGTTCAATCCGACGTGCTTGGTCAGCTGCAGGACGTGGACGGAGAATTCGAGGTCTACCAGGCCGCCCGGTCCGAGCTTTACGTCCAGCATGCTCTTCGGCGGTTTGTGCCGCTCCATGTCCCCCCGCATTTTCACGGCGTCCGACACGACCTTCGAAAAGTCGCGAGGCATGCGCAGGATGCCGTCGATCATTTCGGAGACCTGCTTGCGAACTGCCGGAGAGCCGAAAACTGGCCGCGCTCGGCAGAGCGCCATATGCTCCCACGTCCACGCCTCATTCCGCTGGTACTTTTCGAAGGCTTCCAGCGAAATGACCCGCATCCCTGTCGACCCGCCCGGTCGAAGGCGAATATCAACGTCGTAAAGTGGTCCCGCGGCGGTCGGTACGCTCAGCGCAGCGGTGACCCGGCTCGCCAGCCGGTTGAAATAATCGTTGGGCCCAAGCGGCTTCGGCCCGGCCGAGACGCCGCCTTGGTCCGCATTGTGGAGATAGATGAGGTCGAGGTCCGACGCGTGGGTCAGCGAATACCCCCCAAGCCTGCCGAGACCGAGGACGACCAGTTCGCTTTGAGGAAAAGCGCCATGCGCAATTTCGAATTCTTTTTCGGCGGCCTGCCCAAGTGCGACAAGCGTTCCCTCGGCAACGCGAGCATAGCCTTCGGTGACCTCGAGCGGATCGCGTCGCCGATCGATCAGCTGGACGCCGAGCGCGAAGCGCCGCTCGTTGACGAGCCGCCGGACGCGATCCAGCCCTACGTCGTAGGGGTGACCGGACATTGCGCGCGACAAAAGCCCGGCGAACTCGTCGGCCGATGGAGGCATTGCAAAGCAGGACGCGTCGAACAGGCCCTCAAATAGTTCCGACCGCCGCGCCAGCTGGTCGGCCAGGGTCGGAGCATGCGCCAGGATTTTTGCGAGCAGCTGCGCAAGCGCCGGCCGTGCCTCCAGCAGACGAAAGAAGTTCAGCCCGCTCGACAGCCGCTCGACGATATCGCTGAGGCGATTGAGTGCACGGTTTGGATCGGCGCCCGCAGCAATTGCCCGCAACAGGCCGGGCAGCATGGCCTCAAAAGCCTGCTGCGCGGCCGGCGAACGCAAGGCGCGCGCCTTGCCGGATCGCCAGTCGGAGATATGACGTACCGCCGCCTCCGGTTCGGCAAAGCCCAGCGATCCCAGCTCCTCGATCAATTTGTCCGGGTCGTTCGACAATCGGGCACTGGTCTCGGGCGCCAGACTGTCGAAAATCTCTCCTGCCCGTTCGACGTGCGGTTCCAGCTGGCGGAGCAAGGTCGCACCACTGTCCATGCCGTGAAGCTGCGCCACATTATCGAGAGCCGCCGGCCCAGGAGGAAGCAAATGCGTCTGGGCGTCGTCCACCATCTGGACGCGATGCTCGATTGTCCTCAGCAGCCTGTAGGTCTCCGCCAGCTCTTTCGCGGTGCCCTCTTCCAGCCGGCCGGCTGAAAGCAGCGATGCGATCGCGTCCAGGGTCGCCGGATTGCGAACCGACGGATCGCGGCCTCCGTGGATCATCTGCTGGATCTGTACGAAGAATTCGACTTCGCGAATCCCGCCCCGCCCGCGTTTCAGATCGTAACCGGCGCCGATGTGCGCGCCTTGCGCAAAATGGTCGCGTATCCGCGCCGATATCTGCCGAACCTCCTCGATGACACCAAAGTCCAGGGAGCGTCGCCACACGAAGGGCTGGATTGCGTCGAGGAAGCGCTGGCCCAAGGCGATGTCGCCAGCGGCAGCCCTCGCCCGGATGAACGCTGCGCGCTCCCACGGCAGCGCGCTTGATTCATAGTGCGAGATAGCGGCGTTTAGCGGGAGTGCGATCGGCGTCACTTCGGGCGATGGCCTCAATCGCAAATCCACGCGCTCGACATAGCCATCCTCGGTCCGCTTCTGCAGGATCTCGATCAAGCGCCGCCCAATTCGCACCGCAGCCTCGCCGGGATCATCACGGCCGCGCTTCGGGAGCGTGTCCGGATCGAAAATCAGCAACAGGTCCACGTCCGAGGAATAGTTGAGCTCGCCGCTTCCAAGTTTGCCCATTGCGATAACGGCAAAGCCCCGCGCCTCGGCATCCGGCACCCGTTCGGCGATTGCCAGGCTTATTGCCTGATCAATGGCTTGATCCGCAAAATCGGAGAGGAGCCGCGTGACGTCCTCGAGCGACAGCTCACCGGCAAGGTCGCCGAGCGCAACAGCGAGCGCCAACCCAAGCCTTCGCTTCCTCAACCGGGAATCGATGTTTTCGTCCGCGCAGGACAGCGCCAACTCCGCGGCGGCCTGAGCACCGTTCGCCATGAAGGCGTCGGCAATGTCGCTGCGAACCTGAACGGCGTCGCGAAGGAAGGGTGAATGAGCCCGCGCGCGATCGAGTGCATCAGCCCTGCCACTCATCGAATCTTGCCGGCCCATTTTTTCCTATTCACGTTTCGCACCCGATTCCGTCGAAACTTCTGCGGGGTTTGGGTCGTTTGCAAGACAATGAAGCTGGAACATGAAACTGTTTCGGCGTCGGATTGGAACACGATGGACCGCCGCGTAATCCAGGTGGACGTTGCACCGACGCAAGCCGGCATAGCTGCCGCGCTCCGCCGCGCGTTCGAAGCGGCGGCGTCGGAGCCCTGCGATCGCGATTTCGATGAGCTGCTGCGCCGACTCAACTAAGATTCGGCTCACCAACTTCGCAAAAAATTGGGAAGACCGTGATTATTCGTGATCGCGGCTGAGCTCGTCGACCTCGCTCATGATCGTCTGCAGCGCCGATTTGTCGGGATCCGTCCGATGCTGACGCCTCGAAGGCAATTTGCCGCTCGATAGAAGTTGCTCAAGGGCGACGCGTCCGCGCGCGACGCGGCTTTTGATCGTTCCGACCGCACAGCCGCAGATCTCCGCCGCTTCTTCATACGCAAAGCCGCCGGCACCAACGAGGATCAGCGCCTCGCGCTGGGGTTGCGGCAGGTGCATCAGGGCACGCTGCATGTCTCCAAGCTCGATATGCCGGTCCTGGCTTGCCGGAGCCGCCAGGATCTTGGAGGCCGTCACATCGTCCCACTCACCCTTAAACCGGGCACGGCGCATCTGGCTCAGGAACAGGTTGCGAAGGATGATGAACGTCCAGGCGCGCATGTTCGTCCCCGCCTGGAAGCGCTTTCGAGCGGCCCAGGCCTTCAGGAGGGTTTCCTGCACCAGGTCGTCGGCGAGGTCGCGGCTGCCCGAGAGCGAGCGGCCGAACGCGCGCAGGTGAGGAATCACCGCTGCCAGCTGGTCCTTGAAATCCGGATCGGACAGCGGGACCGGATCCGCCGAAGCGGTGGCCGGTCGTTCCTCCTCGCGAGCTTGCGTCAAACTAGACCCCACCCGTTAAACAGCACAGCCGTGGCTGCGCGAGCGTGACAACAACATGAACGGCGATTTCAGACAGAAGCTAGGTGCTCAGTAGCGGCCAACCAAGAAGATCACCGCAAAAATGATCACCACCAGCAACGTGCCGAAGACGAGAACATTCCGAGCTACCCCGGGTGTCGAACCTGCGCGCGCTTCCGTCGTGGTCTTTCGAACCGGTGCATCGGAAGTCCGCAAGTCAGCCATTTACGCTCTCGTCACGAAATCACTATTCCCCCGGCCAACGCGCCGGGGGGAATCGTGTTCCGCAAGTCAGGCGGCAGGCACGGTGGCAGCGTCGAAAAATAGCGCCTGGGCGATCGCCGCCTTCACCGTCGACCGCTGGAACGGCTTGGTGATGAGGAAGGTCGGTTCCGGTCGGGTACCGGTGAGAAGTCGCTCGGGAAAGGCAGTGATGAAGATCACCGGCACGGAAAATTCCGCGAGAATGTCCTTCACCGCGTCGATTCCGCTCGAATCGTCCGCGAGCTGAATATCCGCGAGCACGAGGCCGGGCGGATTCTGGCGCGCCTGGGCGACTGCCTCGTCGCGCGTGACCGCAACTCCCGTGACGTTGTGGCCGAGATCGCGAACGATGGTTTCAATATCCATCGCAATGATCGGCTCGTCTTCGATGATGAGGACGTCGGCCAGCGTCTGACGCTCGATTTCCTCCAGGGCTTCGGCGACCAGCGAGTCGACATCGGCCGGTGAAGCACCGATCAGATAGGCCGTATCTTCCGATGAGAATCCCTCGAGCGAGGTCAGCAGAAGCGCCTGACGCGAAAGAGGTGTGATCCGGGAAAGCCGCGCCTGTGCGATTCCCTCGGCTCCCGCCAGGCCTAGCGACGGTTCCGGGCCCTCCTCGATATTGGCGGTCGACCAGATCGCATGAAACGTCTTGTAAAGACCGAGGCGCGGATCGACGTCGCGAGGAAATTCGTCGGGCTTTGCCACGATCGCCTCGAGCGCCGCACGGACGAATGCATCGCCGTGAGCCTGGCTGCCGGTCAGCGCGCGGGCATAGCGGCGAAGGAATGGCAGGTGGGGTGCAAGTTCCTGGCCAAGGGACATGATCGGCTGTTCTCCGTCCAAAGCAATTTGCGCCGTATGTGACGGCGCGTGCAAGTTGTTGCAACCCTGGAAGGACCTTGACGCCTGGGCTTCTCCGCCCCCCAGAGATTGAATCTCAACTGGAACAAAGCACTGGCGATTTGGTTTCGTATCCGGGTTGGGCTCGCTGCAAAGCAGAGGATGCCGTGCAGCGGCCGGCCCAGTGCGTATCGGGGCGATGCCGTGTCGTATAGCCAGTTGCGCGTTGTTTTAAGATGATTAAATGAGCGCGCGCAGGACCCGCGCGAGGGGGACTAGGAGTTGAGTGCCAGGAACCGAAGCGAAAGGGAGGGAGCCGGCGATTCCATGCGCTCGAAGAAGTCACCGTCTTCTGAGCGGAATGCCTCCAAGCAGCGCCGCGGCGATCTCGGCCGAGCGCTGCGCTCCGTTTACGACGACACATTGCGGGAAACGGTGCCCGACGATTTCCTCAACCTGCTTGGGAAGCTCAGCTAGGCGCAAAACCGAACTGCGAGTCGCGCAATGACTATTGCCGAGCGATTCGCGCGCCTTCCTACCGCGGCCAAGCTTCTTTTGATTCTCACGGCGCTGCTGCTGCCCATTGGAATCGCGCTGGCATGGGTCGGGAACACTGGCATCCGTCGGGCCACCGATGCGCTCGAGGAGCGAAATCATCTCCAGTCACGCGCCGCCGCTCAGGCCATCGAAAGCCTTATCGCCCGAAATGCGCTGGCCCTTAGAATCGCAGCGGCAGGTGCATTGCGGCAGCCGCGCGGAGACCTTTGTGCCGAGGCTGCGCAGGCTCTGGCGACCGCGCCCGCGATCAGCCGCAGTTTTTCGCTGCGATCTCCGACCGGCGATCTGCTTTGCACATTTGGCGGTTTCGTACCCAAGGACGCGACTCCCATCGTAGCTTCTGGAAACATCCAGGTTTGGCTGGATCCCAGCCTTCGTGAGGTCGACGTTCGGGTCGGAGTCGATGGCGGCATGATCACGGCCGGAGTGCCCATCAACGAGCTTCGGAATGCCGTGAGCGACACCGGCACATCCGTTCAATATATGGGTATCCGCGACCGTGAGAATTTGCTGACGGTCATCGGCTCCGACCCTCCGCCCAGCCAGCTCGCGATCAGCGAATGGCCGATCGGCAATGGCAAGCTCTCGGCTCGAGTCGGCATTGAACATCAGCAAATCACGACCCTCGATCGGCTGATGTTGTTGCTTCCCCTGGTGATGTGGATCGCCGCCGCGATCATTACCTGGTTGCTGGTCAGCCGCCTCCTGATCCGGCCACTCAAGAAGTTGGAGCGCGGCGTACTCGACTATCGGCCTGGCGACGGGCCGCTGGAACTTCCGGGCAAGCTTGGGCCTAGCCAGGAAATCCGGGAGTTGCGGAGCGCCTTTTCGCGGGCGATCACCCAGGTTGAGCAATCCGAACGCGAGACGACTTCGGCTCTCGAAGGGCAACGACGCCTGGTGAGGGAGGTGCATCACCGGGTGAAGAACAATTTGCAGGTCGTGGCGTCGCTTCTCAACATTCACGGACGGACAGCCCAGGCACCCGAAGCGCGCGCCGCTTATGCCGGCATCAGCCGGCGTGTCGGCGCCCTCTCCATCGTCCATCGCAACCATTTCGCAGAGATGGAGGAAAATCGCGGGATCTCCCTGCGGCCTTTGGTGACGGAGCTAGCCGCCGAGCTTCGGGCGAGCGCACCGGAGAATTCGAAAGGACTGACGATCGACCTGGAGTTGGACAGCCTCAACACGACGCAGGACGTCGCCATGGCTGTCGCCTTCCTGATCACCGAGATCGTTGAGTTCGCGATGCTTCATGCGCCGAAGGAGCCGGTCGAATTGTCGATCCGGCGGAAAACCGAACTGACCGCCCGAATGTCCCTCAGCAGTCCCGTTCTCGTCCCGGACGAAGACGACGATTCAGAGAAATTGCAGTTCGAACGGATCGTCGGTGGACTAGCCAAGCAATTGAGGTCGACCCTTGAACGCAAGCTTGGCCGTTATAGCGTTGATTTGCCTGTATTTCCGCCCGCCTAGCCAAGCGCTACGGTCGTTACGGCCCCAACGAAAAAAATGTTTGCCTGCTCCGGAACTCATTTCGAACAAGCAGCGTTGTGCAGGTTGGATAGTGACCTTTTGCCCCCCCGCTCTCGCTATCCGCTTAAATGGGCCCGGAACCGCTAACCCTCCCCCCCCCCCGGTGGCGCTTCCGGGCCCTCTTCTGTCTGGGGCTCCTCAACAGCAGTGTTTGATTTTCCAGCCCGCCGCGCAGCACGCCAGTGCGTGATCCGGATCGCGAGAAGGGCAAATTCGTAAAGCCCGTAGAGCGGCACAAGCAGCAGCAGCATCGAAACGACGTCGGGCGGCGTCAGCACCGCCGAAACCGCGGCCGCAGCGACGATGGCGTAGCGCCGCGAGCGCGCCAGTTGCTCGCGAGTAACGATGCCCGCACGCTCGAGGATCATCAAAAGGATCGGCAGCAGGAAAGCCGCCCCGAAGCCGAAGATGAATCGCGTGCAGAAATTCAGATAATTGCCGACGCCGGGCAGTGCTTCCTGATTGATCCCGCCGATGTCGCCTTGATAGCCCAGGAGGAAATGAAGAGCCCAGGGCATGGCGGCGAAATAGGCAAAGCAGGCGCCAGCCGCGAAGAACAACGGAGTCATCGCCAGGAACGGCAGGAATGCCTTCTTCTCCTTCATGTAGAGGCCCGGGGCGACGAACCGCCACAGCTGGGTCGCAAGCATCGGGAAGCTCAGCATGAGCGCCGCGAACAGCGACACCTTCACCTGGGCGAAGAAGGCTTCGAACACGTCGGTGTAAATGAGCTTGCCCTGCCCTGCCCGAATCAAGGGCTGGACGAGCACCGCGAAAATGTCCTTCGCGAAATAAAAGCAGATGAAGAAGGTGACGACGAGCGTCGCCAGGCACCAGAGAAGCCGCTTCCGGAGCTCGATCAGATGTTCGAGTAGCGGCTGCTTCGATTCGTCGATGTCCTTCACGGGAGCGGCCGCTTTTCAGGGGGCAGTTCGTCTTCTGGCTGACTCTCCGAAAACGGAAGCTTGGGCTCCGCAACTTCAGCCACCGGCGGCATCGTGTCAGGTTCGCCGATTTCGGGTTTGCCGGGTTCAGGATAATTGGCCTCGGGCGGATACATGCGCATGATGCGCTCATTTTCCTCGCGCCAACGCTTCTCCATTTCCTCGAGTTCGGCCTCGCGGACCATGCTTTCGATCCCGGCCGTGAAATGCCGCGCCATTCCGCGAACTCGGCCGACCCAATAACCGATCGTTCGCATGACCTTCGGCAGATCCTTCGGACCGATGAAGATCAACGCAAGGATTGCAACAACCGCAAGCTCGGTTGAGTCGACGCCGAACATGATGGCCCTTTCCGGGCGTTAGCGGGCTTCGTCTTCTCGCGGCGGCGGAGCCGCGGGCTCTGCCGGACGCGGAGTGACGTCGATCGGCTCCTGCGGTCGAACCTGGTCGCGCGGCAGCTGGCGCTGCTCGGTACGGCGCTGCTCGTCATAGCGACGGTTCTTGTCGTCGTCCTCGTCAGCCATGCCCTGCTTGAAGCTTTTGAGGCCTTTGGCGACGTCGCCCATCATCGCCGAGAAGCGGTTCCCGCCGAATAGAAGCAGGAGGATGATCGCGAAGATCAGGATATGCCAGATGCTGAAACCGCCCATTACGGAACTCCTTTGGCGGACTATCTAGTCCCCCTCGCTCTCCGTTTCCAGCGCTTCGCTCTCCGTGTCCAGTTGAAGCTGGAAGATGCTTTCATCGAGGGGGTCAAGCAGCCCCGCAGCCTTGAGATCGTCGATTCCGGGCAAGTCTCGGCGGGACCCAAGCCCGAAATGCGTCAGGAATTCATGCGTCGTCGCATAGAGCAACGGCCGGCCGGGGCCCTCCCTGCGCCCGGCCGGCCGCACCCAGCCGGCGTCCATCAGCACGTCGAGCGTGCCTTTCGAGATCTGGACGCCGCGGATCGCCTCGATTTCCGCGCGGCTGGCAGGCTCGTGATAGGCGATGATCGCGAGCGTCTCCGTCGCAGCGCGTGACAGCCGGCGCGGTTCTTCCCGGGTCCGGCGCAAGAGATGGGCGAGATCGGGAGCGGTCTGGAAATGCCAGCGGCCACCTCGCTCGACGAGCTCGATCCCGCGCCCCTCATAGCTGGCCGCAAGCTGGCCAAGCGCGATCTCGATGTCGCCTTCGCCGACATGCTCGGCAATGTCTTCGATGCTGAGCGGCTCGGCGGAAGCGAACAGGGTCGCTTCGATGGCGCGGACAAGCTCGTCCATCATGCCGCGACCTTCAGCTTGATGGGCGCGAACGGCTCATCCTGCGCGATATGGAGCCGGCCACGGCGGGCGAGCTCGAGTGCTGCAAGGAAGCTCGACGCGAGCGCGGATCGCCGGAACTGGGCATCCGGGCTCGACGGCAGGAATGTTTCGAGGAACGTCCAGTCGAGCGCCATGCCGATCATCTTGGCGACCCGCTCGATCGCCTCATCGAGCGTCATCACCGAACGGGCGTGGACGACGTGCATCGCCGGCTGAGTCCGGGCGCGCACTGCGCCATAGGCTGCAAACAGGTCGAAGTCGCGGACTTGCCAGGCGGCCTTGCGGACGAGACGCAGGCCTTCGGGAGCTCCACGCATGAAAACGTCGCGGCCGACCCGATCGCGGCCGAGAAGGCGCGCGCCGGCCTCGCGCATTGCGTCCAGGCGCTGCAGGCGCATCTGGAGACGAAGCGCGATCTCTTCCGGGCTCGGGTCCTGCTCAGGATCCTTGGGCAGAAGCAGGCAGGATTTGAGATAGGCGAGCCAGGCCGCCATCACGAGATAATCGGCGGCGATCTCGAGCTTAAGCGCACGAGCCTCAGCCAGGTAGGTCAGATATTGCTCGACCAGCTGGAGGATCGAAATCTGGGCAAGATCGACCTTCTGGGCGCGCGCAAGACTCAGGAGAAGGTCAAGAGGTCCTTCCCACCCGTCGAGCGTCAAATTCAGCTCGTCAGACTGGCGGACCGGCGGTGACTCGAAATCCTCGTCCACGCCGCTCATAATACCCATTAGTTGTGGCCCTGCGAACCCAGGGCCACATTCTGTTGGGGATAACTAGCGCCGGCGACGCGGCGCCGGCGCCGCTACGGCAGCGCCGTATCGCGCTTCGCCCACCGCCTCGTCGATGAAGCGCTCAACATCGAGGCGCATCGCGTGCAACGCGTCCGGGTTCAGATAAACCATGTGTCCCGCCGGGTAGTAGCGGAACTCTAGGTTCTTCTGCTGCGCGGGCTCCAACATCATGTGGCTGAGGTCGAACTCCGTCCCGAAGAACGGGGTCGCCATGTCGTACCAGCCGTTCAGCGAAAGCACCTTCAAATAGGGGTTTGTGCGCATGGCGGCGGCGAGGTCCATCGCAGTGTTCGGATTGTTCTGCGGATTGTCGCTTCCCGGCGCCTTGTGCTTCCAGTCCCACTTGAATCCGTCTTCGTCCCGAGCGCTGAGCCGATAGGTCAGGTTCGTGTCGTAGTTGAGATCATGCGCCAGGTAATTGTTCAGGCTGCCGATGAAGGCGCCGCTGATCGCCTTGTCCGACGCATCGAATTCCGGACTGTCGCCCGCCGCATCGGCATCGACGCCCGTGTAGCGCGAATCGAAGCGTCCGATGGTTTCGCGCTCGTTGCGCATCAGTTCCTTGCGGAACCGCGACAGGTCGACGCGAAGGTTCGACCTCTTGAGGAAATCGGCCGACAGGCCGGTGAGCTCGCTCAGGTGCTGCGCGACCGCATCGCGCTCCTCCGGACTGATGTTCTGGCCCTTTGCAAGCGCGGCCGCATAGGGACCGACCGCGTAAGCCCGAGCCTCCGCGGCGGCCTGGTCCACCGTCGCCGGCGGGTTCGTCATCTTGTGATGGTACCAAGCCGTCGTCGCATAGCTCGGCAGATAATTGAGGTAGACCTGGTCCAGGCCCGGCTGGCGGCTGCCGTAATTCATGATCGACGACAGCAACATAACGCCGTTCAATGCGACGCCGCGGTCCTGGAGCTGGTAAGCCAGCGCGCCCGAACGGGTCGTTCCGTAGCTCTCGCCGAACAGGAACTTGGGGCTGTTCCAGCGGCTGAACTTGGTCACATAGCGCAGCACCGCACGCGCGAAGGCGTCCGCGTCCTGGTCGACGCCATAGAAGTCGGTCGGCTTGGCATCGCCGAGCGGCCGCGACAGCCCCGCCCCCGGAGCGTCGATGAAGACCATGTCAGTCGTGCCCAGCAAAGTGTCCTGGTTCGGACCGAAGGCGAAGGGAGCCGGCCGAATATAATCGGGACTTCCGGTGACGAGCCGCATCGGCCCGAACGAGCCCATGTGTAGCCACAAGGTCGGAGAGCCCGGCCCGCCATTGTAGAAGAATGTCACGGGGCGCTGGCCGACCGGCGCACCGTCAAGAGTGTAGGCCGTGTAGAAAATGCTCGCGCGAGGCTTGCCTGCAACGTCGCGGATGGTGAGCGTCCCGGCATTGGCGGTATACTTCAGCACGCGTCCGCCGACGGCGACGCTGTGGTGCGTCGTCACCTGCTTCTCATCGACCGGAGCATCGGCGTATCCGCTCTTCGCCATCTCGACGAGCGCCTCGGAATGCATCGCGTCTAGATTCTTGGACTTGTCCGCCTTGTCGCCCGATGGAGCGGACTGGGCAAAAGCGGGCGAAGCGATGAGCAAGGCAATAGCGGATGCAGCGAGCAGATGACGCATTAGGCAGGTCTTTCAGGGAAGCTTAGCGAAGGATAAGGCGCAATCTTTGGCGCCATTCAGTTGCAACGTGCAATTCAGTCGATGAACGGGGCTCATCCATCGACGAACGGCGTATCAGACGAGCGCGAGAAGCTGATCGCGCTTGGCGATTTCTTCAGCGAAATCAATTCCTTCCAGATCGAGACGAGTGCCCGCCATTGCACGCCCAAGTCGATCGTGGCCCTCCGCGCTCATCGCTGGGACGGCCGAGGCGACCGCGACCATTTCATCCATCTTGCCCGAGCAATGAAGCGCCACGTCGCACCCGGCGGCGACCACTCCTGCGGCCCGGCTGGCGAAGTCGCCCTTCAGCGCCTCCATTCCGAGGTCATCGCTCATCAGCCAGCCGTCGAACCCGATCCTCTCCCGGATGATGTCGCGGATGACGATTGGCGACAGACTTGCGGGCCGTTCGGAATCCCAGGCCGTGTAGACGACGTGGGCGGTCATCCCCATCGGCGCCGATGAAAGGCGCTCGAACGGCTCGAGATCGCTCTCAAGCTCCTCCGCGCCGGCGGTCACGACCGGCAGTTCCTTGTGGCTGTCGACGAGGGCCCGGCCATGTCCGGGCATGTGCTTGATGATCCCGACGACTCCCGCCGAGCCCATGCCGTCGAGCACAGCCCTGCCGAGTGCGGCCACCTGCATCGGTTCGGAGCCCAATGCGCGATCCCCGATGATGTCGCTTGCTCCCTCCTGGCGAACGTCGAGCAGCGGAAGCGCGTTCACGTTCACGCCAGCCGACCGAAGCATCAGCGCAAGGGCGCGGGCATTGGCACGCACCGCTTCGATGGCCGAGGAGGGAGCCGCGCGGTAGAGGATCGCGAACTTTTCGGCGGGAGGAAAAGCCGGCCACTCCGGGGGCCGCATTCGGGCCACCCGACCGCCCTCCTGGTCGATCAGGATCGGCAAATCGTCGCGACCGCTGAGCGCACGGAGCGAATCCGTCAGCCGAAGTAGCTGCTCCTGGTTCTCGCAATTCCGGCGAAAGAGAATGTAGCCGGCCGGGTCCGAGTCACGAAAGAAGGCACGCTCTTCATCTTTGAGCTCAAGGCCTTCGAGCCCGTAGATTGCCGCCTGCATCTGCGTTCCGGCCATTATTGGGCCACGAAGCAATTCTCGCCGGCAGCCTTCAGCGTCTGGCACACCTGCTTCGCCTCACCCGGCGACGCCGCACCCGCGCGCAGGCGGATCCCACCGGAGAAGGGCACGATCATCTTGTTGAGGCCGCCAACGCTTGGGAAGCGCGCGGACAATGCCGTCCACGCCCGCTCCGCCTGCGCCTGGTTGGCGAAGGCACCGAGCTGCACGACGCTTCCTGATCCACCGGTCGGGCTCGGCTGGGGCGGCGGCGGCGGCGTGACCGGCTCCTTGGTCTCGTTCGGCGGTATCTGCTTCGGCACTTCCTTGACCGGCTTGGCGACTGGCGCTTCCGGCAGCTTGTTCAGGTCCAGCTGCGAATCCTTGTCCTCTCCGGCGCTCGTTTCGAACGCCGTCTCGCTCTCACCGCTGATATCGAGCCCGCCGGGGTTCGGCGGCTTCACTTTATAGGGCCCAGGCGGCGCCTTGATCAGTTCGGGCGGGCCGTTCACCACGGTCTCTCGGCGGCCGAGCCAGAAGAAAGTTCCCGCGACGATCAGCGCGGCAAACAGCACGACCACCAGCGCGGACAGCATCCGCCGCGCCGAGATGCCGCGCGGCTCGTCCTCGTCCTCGACCGGCGCGAGCCATGGAAGCGGCTCTTCATAAGCGCGTTCGTCGCTCACCGCTCGACCTTTGCCTTCCACGGCAGCCCGACCACCGCGCAACTGAACTGGATTGTCTGCATGCGCTGACACAATACTTCCGAATGCGCCTGAGACGTCGTGCCGATCTGAAAGCGGTAGAATGTCCGCCCCTTCGAATTACGCGCTGGCCTGACGACCGCCGGCAAATGGGCGACGGCCGGATAGGCCCGAACCATGAACCGCCAGCCGAGCTTCGCCTGGTGGATCGAACCGAAAGCGCCGATCTGCACCAGCCGGCCAGCAGCACCGGCCGCCACGCGCGACGGCCATGGCTTCGGGACGACATGGGCGGCTTTGGGCTGGGCGATCGCTGGAGTCGCCGTCGCCTCGGGTTGTTTTCCGACGTCCTCGGGCGTCTTTGCCTCGGGAAATGTTGGCGCGGCCCGCCGGGTCGCCGAGCGCATGGCTGGAGGAGCGACGATCCTCACTTCGTGCGCGGGCGCGGGACGAACCTGCGGCTCAGCGAGCGGGCGGACCTCGGGCTGAACGGGCATCCGGACTTCCGGGGCGACCGGACGCGCTTCGGGCAAGTACGCGGTAGTCGTTGCTTGCCCGTGATGCGGAGCCACAACGGACTGCTGCTCCACGCTTCGAACGCCCATCCAGAACCCGGCACCGGCCACCGCGACGATTGCCGCTGCAGCCCAGCCCAATAGGCCACCACCGCGGCGTTTCGCCGGCTTGGGCTGGGGATCGTCCGGGAGCCACGGCAGCCTGTCCATTGGGGGCGCCGTTTCGACGCGGCTCATCAACGCATCTCCTCGGTTGCAGCGACCCCCATCAGATCGAGGCCGCTTCGAATGATCTGCGCGATTCCTGCCGCGAGTTCCAGACGCGCGCGCGAAAGTTGTGGATTATTTTCAAGCAGGAAGCGCCGGTTGGGATCGTCATTGCCCCGGTTCCACAATGCATGGAACTCCGCCGCCAGATCATAGAGATAGAATGCGATCCGGTGCGGCTCATGAGCCAAGGCAGCACCCTCGATCACGCGCTGATATTGGGCCGCTCGCTTCACCAGCGCGAGTTCCTCCTCGTCCAGGAGCGATAAATCGGCCTCGGCAGAAAGATCGACTCCAGCTTCGGCCGCCTTGCGTTTCAGCGAACTGATCCGGGCATGGGCATATTGAACGTAGAAAACTGGATTGTCCTTCGACGCTTCGACCACCTTGGTGAAGTCGAAGTCGAGCGGAGCGTCGGCCCGGCGGGTCAGCATCATGAAGCGGACAACGTCCTTGCCGACTTCATTCACCACATCGGCCAGCGTGACGAAATCGCCGGCGCGCTTCGACATCTTCACCGGCTCGCCGTCGCGGAACAGCCGGACCATGTTGATCAGCTTCACATCGAGGTCGACGCGCCCGTCCGTCAGCGCTTTGACGGCGGCCTGGACGCGCTTGACCGTTCCGGCATGGTCCGCGCCCCAGATGTTGACCAGATGGTCCGCGCTCTTGGCCTTTTGCCAGTGATAGGCTGAATCGGCGCCGAAATAGGTCCAGCTTCCGTCCGACTTCTTCATCGGCCGGTCCTGGTCGTCGCCGAATTGGCTCGAGCGGAACAGGGTAAGCTCGACCGGCTCCCATTCGTCATGCGGATCGAGGCTCTTCGGCCTCTCCAGCGTGCCTTCGTAGACAAGGCCTTTGCTCCGAAGCACTTCCATTGCTTCCGTTACCGCGCCGCTTTTCTGGACGTCGGCTTCCGACGAGAAAATGTCGTGATGGATGTCCAAAAGGCCGAGGTCGTGACGGATGAGGTCGAGCATCGCCTTGATGCCGGCCTCACGGAATGCCGGCAGCCATTCGGCCTCGGGCTTGTCGACATATTGGTCGCCAAATTCGGCAGCGAGGATTGTCCCGACGGGCTTCAGATAATCGCCCGGATACATCCCTTCGGGAATCTCGCCGATGTCCTCGCCGAGCGCCTCCCGGTACCTGAGGTGCACCGATCTCGCGAGCGTATCGACCTGAGCCCCCGCGTCATTGACATAATATTCCTTGGTGACCCGAAAGCCGGCCGCTTCGAGGAGGCGGGCAAGGCTGTCGCCCACGACTGCGCCGCGGCAGTGGCCCACGTGCATCGGGCCGGTCGGGTTTGCCGAGACATATTCGACATTGACCCGCTCGTCCGCGCCGACTCTGGAAAGGCCGTAAGCTTCGCCTTCCCGAAGGATCGTCCGAAGCTCGTCACGCCAGGCATCAGGGTTAAGCCGAAGGTTGATGAAGCCCGGGCCGGCAATTTCGACCGAAGTTACGGGCGGCAAGGCTTCCAGCTTCGGCTTGATCGCTTCGGCTAGCGCCCGCGGATTGGTTTTTGCCGCCTTGGCAAGGACCATCGCCGCATTGGTCGCAAGATCGCCATGCGCCGGATCGCGCGGAGGCTCGACCGTTACGTTCTTGCGGTCGAGGTCCGCCGGCAGGATGCCGTCGGAAACGAGATCATCGAGCACTCCGTCGAGGAGCGCGGCATATTGGGCGTAGATGCTCAATTCTTCTGTACCGCTGCTTGGAAAGCGGCGGCTCTAGCGCAGCGCTGGCCCCACGTCACGGGTCAGGTGACGCGACCTAATTCTTGGGGATCTCCCGGGACCGGATTTTCTGCTCTTCGATATGAGCGAGCTGGCCCGCCACCCGGCCAAGGTTCTCCATTGCTTCGTCGAGCGTCGGATTCTCATCGGAGTTGCGTCGCGACCGTTGCGCCTTCTGCTTCGGCTCCGGCGGAGGAGGAACATAGTTGGGATCGGGGTCGGCCATGTGCGTGACGACAAGCGGCTCCGGCTCGGCTGCGACCGCTTTTTGCCCGAGGCAGAAGGCCAGAATGCCCAGAACGGCGGGCCCGAAATTACGCTTACCGGTCATGGCAGGAGATATTTCATCAAATGGATTAACAAAACGGCTTTGGTGTTTGGCTAACGCCGAAGGTACCGACAGTTCGCTTCCCAGGCTGCTCGGCCTGCGCCGCCGGCCGGAACCTTGGCAATGGCCTTGCAGCGCGCGGCGATCGACTCCTGATCAGCGGCTGCGGCCTGGCTGATCGCGCTTGCGAAACCCCGCATGGTTGCGTCGAGGGCCGGATCGCCTGCCCTGCCCTGCACGTCTTGTGCGACCGCCAGCAATTCCGGGTCGCCGAGCGTCGTTACGACCAATGGCTCGCCGGCCAAGGCCGCCCCCGGGCAAATCAGGATCGCAAAACCGAGGGCCGCTTGCCCCATCTTCCGCTCGAACCCCATGCGACCAACGATCCGCTTATAGGGTTAATAAACAGCGACCCCGGAAAGTTACGCGACTATTAGCCGCTGCTGGACAGGATTGGCGCGCGATTCCGGGAAAAGGGTAGCCTGCATGCGCGCGGGATCGAGAGCGTAATGCTGGGCCAACGCGCCCGCGATCAAGGAATCGAGGTCCATCGTCGGCTTGAGGTCCCGGCCTTCATAAAGCGCCCCATTCGAAAGGCCCGGCCAATCCGCGACGACCTTGCCGCCCGAAACGGCGCCTCCAAGCAGCATTGCTACAGATGCCTGTCCATGATCCGTGCCGCCGGTGCCGTTTGGACGAGCGGTACGCCCAAATTCCGTTGCGACCACGATGAGTGTGTTGGACCATTCGGCGCCGAGCCCTGACTTCAACGACGTCAAGAGCTGGTCGAGGTTTCTGAGCTGCGCATTGAGGCGGCCACGCTGGGCGGAATGCGTGTCCCACCCATTGGTCTCGATCATCGCGATCCGGGCACCCTCTCCAAGAAGCATCTTGGCCGCCAGCGCGCCGGTTGCGGCGCCATTCTGA
>Ga0105248_10003487_pt1 | contig 17459 bp, 15 predicted proteins | sample KBSS34metaG_FD_81524 | JGI IMG/M metagenome (GOLD analysis project Ga0105248, IMG submission 81524) | Switchgrass rhizosphere microbial communities from Kellogg Biological Station, Michigan, USA - KBS S3-4 metaG | ecosystem: Host-associated > Plants > Roots > Rhizosphere > Soil | place... | reverse complement strand
GTCCCGAGCTCAACCAGGCGGTCCATGGTTGGGGCGGCCTGGTGTTCCACGACGTGATAACCGACGCCTTTGCGCACAAGGCCGTCGAGAAGGGCGCCGACGGGCTCATCCTGGTTGCGACCGGCGCGGGCGGCCATGCCGGGCGGCTATCGCCTTTCGCGTTCGTCGAGGAAGTGCGTCAATGGTTCGACGGGCCGATCGCGCTGTCGGGCGCGATCGCCACCGGCCGCGCGGTGCTCGCGGCACAGGCGCTCGGCGCCGACTTCGCCTATATCGGCTCGCCGTTCATAGCGACGCCCGAGGCGCAAGCCGCCCCCGCGTACAAGCAGGCGATCGTCCACGGACGCGCCGCCGACATCGTCTATTCGAGCTATTTCACAGGAATCCACGGCAACTATCTGCGCAGTTCGATCGTCGCCGCCGGGCTCGACCCCGATCATTTGCCCGAGGCGTCGCCCGACAAGATGGACTTCGGTACCGGTGCCGCCAAGGCGTGGCGCGACATCTGGGGTTCGGGCCAGGGCATCGGATCGGTCAGCGCAGTCGAACCGGTCGCGGATCGCGTCGCACGATGGACGGAGGAGTATCGTGCCGCTTGGTCCCGGTTCGCGACGCTCGGATAACGGGGGGTTTAGCTCCGCCTTGATCGCAGTTAAGGTGCAGCGACAGGGTTACGGCAAAAGGCGAACGGATGCGGTTTCTCAAGGTGCTGTTCTGGTTGCTGCTCGGCGGTAGCCTGGCCGGCTTCGTCATCTACAACGGCGACCAACGCGTACCGCTGCACCTGTGGGGCGGACTGGTGGCTGATTTCAACCTGCCGTTGATGATGATCCTGGTGTTCCTGCTCGGTTTCCTGCCGATGCTGATCGCCTATCAGGCGCTCAAATGGCGCGCCCGCCAGCGCATCTCCGGGCTCGAGCGCGCGCTCGAAGTGCTGCGCGAGGCGCCGCCAGCCGCCACCCCAATCTACTCGCCCGACGAGGCGCCTGCCGCGCCATCGGCGCCTGCTCCCGCTCCCGCTCCTGCGGTCCCGCATGGAAGCCTGTTGTGAGTTCGCGCGTCTTCGTCGCGCTCGACACGCCCGACCTCGAACGTGCCAAGCAGCTTGCCGCTCGCGTCCAGCATCATGTCGGCGGGATCAAGCTGGGGCTCGAATTCTTCATGGCCAACGGCCGTCACGGCGTGCATGAAATGGCCGAGATCGGACTGCCGATTTTCCTCGACCTCAAGTTCCACGACATCCCCAACACCGTCGCCAAGGCGGTGCAGGCGCTGCGCCCGCTCGAGCCCGCGATCATCACCGTGCACGCCGCCGGCGGCCGGGCGATGCTCGAGGACGCCAAGGCAGCGGCGCCGACGGGGACCAAGGTCGTGGCGGTGACCATGCTCACGAGCCTTGACGGCGACGACTTGGTCTCGATCGGGCTCAATTCCGACTCGCACGAGCAAGTCATGCGACTGACCGAACTTGCAAAATCAGCTGGAGTCGACGGCATCGTCTGCTCGGGCGAGGAAGTCCGCGCGGCGCACAAGCTCTGGCCGCACGGCTTCTTCGTCGTCCCCGGGGTGCGCCCCGCGAATGGCAATCCTGCGGACCAGAAGCGCGTGGTGACTCCGCGCGCGGCTGTAGACGCCGGCGCTTCGATCCTGGTGGTGGGACGACCGATAACTCAGGCGCCCGATCCCAACCTCGCTGCCCGAGAGATCGAGGCAACGCTGTAGATTTGACGCCGCCACACCAGCGCAAGCTGGGATTTCGGCAGAAAAAAATGGCGCGGTCCCTATACGGAACCGCGCCACCGCCAATCTTCGCCGCTTACTGGTTGTTCTGCCGATGCAGGAACCGCGGGATGTCGAGGCCCTTGTCTTCTTCCTCGGCATTCTGGCGATTGCCGCGCGCGGCGCCGGCCATGCGCTCGAACAGGGTTCCGCCGGTCCGCGGGCGCGGCGCCGGGGCGGGCTCTTCCTCCGCCTCGCCAGTCAGCCAACGGCGGCGCGGCGCGACGGGCTCCTCGGCGGGCGGCTGTTCGGGCATCGGGGCCACCATCTCGGGCGCGATCGCCTCGCTGCCAAGCACCAGCTCATCGCTCTCTTCGGCAACGGGCTCTTCGGGTGCCGGTTCGGCGAGTTCGAGCGGCTCTTCGTCGGCAATCGGCGCCTCTGCGACCGGTTCCGGCGGTGTCAGCGGCGCAGTGAATGCCGGTGCGCCGGTCTCGGCGGGCTGATCGGCCGGACGACGCGGCGCGTTGAAGGTGAAGACACGCGGTTGCTCGACCGACGCGGTCGGTGCGACCGCCGTAGGCTGGGCATCGGCCTCGATGCCAGTCGCGACGACCGACACGCGGATCTTGCCTTCGAGTTCGGAATTGAACGCCGAACCCCAGATGATGTTCGCGTCGGGATCGACCAGCTCGCGGATGTGGTTCGCGGCTTCGTCGACTTCGAGCAGACGCATGTCCTCGCCGCCGGTGATCGAGACGATCACGCCCTTGGCGCCGTTCATGCTCACGCCGTCGAGCAGCGGGTTGGCGATCGCCTTCTGCGCCGCGACGATCGCACGGTCGTCGCCGGCGGCTTCGCCGGTACCCATCATCGCCTTGCCCATCTCCTGCATCACCGAACGGACGTCGGCGAAGTCGAGGTTGATCAGGCCAGGCATGACCATCAGGTCGGTGATGCCACGCACGCCCTGCTGGAGCACCTCGTCCGCGAGCTCGAAGGCTTCCTTGAACGTAGTGTTGGCGTTGGCGATCAGGAACAGATTCTGATTGGGGATGACGATCAGCGTGTCGACATATTTCTGCAATTCCTCGATGCCCGCATCGGCCGCCTTGGCGCGGCGACGGCCCTCGAACGCGAACGGCTTGGTCACGACGCCGACGGTGAGGATGCCCATGTCGCGCGCGGTCTTGGCGATCACCGGCGCCGCGCCGGTGCCGGTGCCGCCGCCCATGCCGGCGGCAATGAACACCATATGTGCACCGTAAAGCGACTTCTGCACCGCGTCGATCGTCTCTTCGGCGGCAGCGCGCCCGATCTCGGGCCGCGAGCCGGCGCCGAGGCCCTGGGTGATCTTGGCGCCGAGCTGGATGCGGTTCGCCGCGCTCGACTGTTTGAGCGCCTGCGCGTCGGTGTTGGCGACGAGGAAATCGACGCCCTGGACGTCGGCACGGATCATGTTCGCGATCGCATTGCCGCCCGCGCCGCCTACGCCGATCACCGTGATCTTGGGCGTCAGCTCATCCACGTCGGGCGGAAGGAATTCGATGCTCATGCGTCTATATCTCCCCTGCGCACCGCAAAACGCCGGGCGCCGATGTCAAGGGCGTTCTGCACCATGGAATGCGCCGATCCTAGTGCCAAGCACGACTTATCGACGCATTTCTTTAATAGTTCGCCCGAAATGCAGCCATTAGCCGCGCGAATATCGCCTTGGGACTCGCGCGCGTCACGAGTTGGTGCGCTGGTTCCAGCGCGCGCAAGTCGACCGGATCGGAGGCTGCGAACCGCGCGAGGCCCGCGAGGGTCGCGAACGCGGGACCGGCATGCGCCTCGGGCAACGCCGAAAGCCCGCGCGGCCGACCGACGCGCACCGAGCGGCCGAGCGCCTGCTGCGCATAGTCGGCCACGCCCTTCAATTCGGCACCGCCGCCGGTGAGCACGATCTGCCGTCCGACCGGGTCCTCGAAATGGAGCTTCTTGAGCTCCTTCTGGATCTCCGGGATCAGCCGCTCGAGGCGTTGACGGATGACGGCGTTGAGCTGCGCGCGCGTGATGCGATGGCCCTCGGCGCCGTCGTCGCCGACCGGCGTGATCTCGATCATCTCATGATTGTCGCGCGGGCTCAGGTTCGCCGAACCGTAAAAGCACTTCATCCGCTCGGCCTGGCTGCGGAGCGTGCCGAACGCAGAAGCGATATCGTCGGTGATATCCGCCGCGCCCATCGCGATCGAGCCCAGCCCGGTGAGCACGCCGCCCTGGAATACCGAGACGTTGGAAACGCCCGCGCCGATCTCGATCAGCGCCACGCCGAGTTCGCGCTCCTCTTCGGAGAGACAGGCGAGACCGGTCGCGACCGGCGCCGCGATGATCGACTTCACTTCGAGATGCGCCGACCGCACGCACAGGTCGAGATTGCGCACCGGCGCACCTTCGGTCGAGACGACGTGGATGTCGACGCCGAGCCGGTCGGCGTGGAGCCCGAGCGGGCGCTTCACGCCGGCAAGTCCATCGAGCGAATAGCGTGTCGGCTGGGCGTGAAGCACCATCCGGCCCTGCGGATCGATGGCGTTCTGGCCGGCCTTGAGCAGGTCGTCGATATCGGACTGGTCTACGCGGTGGCCGCCGAGATCGACTTCGAGCTTGACGATTTCCGAGACGAGCCCGCCAGCCGAAAAGCTGACCCACACATCCTCGATGTTGGTGCCCGCGATGCGTTCGGCCTGCTCGACCGCTTCGCGGATCGCAAGCTCGGTGGCGTGCATGTCGGCGATATAGCCGCGGCGCACGCCCTTGCTCTCGCGCTGCCCGGTGCCGAGCACTACCAGCTCGCCGCCGTCCCCCTTCTGCGCGATCAGCGCCGAGACCTTCGACGAGCCCACGTCGAGTGCGGTGATCAGACCTTCCGGTTGCGTTTTCGCCATATGCCCACCCCTTTACGCCACATCTGGCGGAATCATCACTTCCGCAACTTCCCTCGGGTCATTGCGTATCCTCTGCATTCTCGGTCGCCGCGCCTGCGGCGGACGCCGCCGCGGATGACGGCGTGCTGGCGCCCGGAAGCACTGCGGTCCGCTCCGGATTGCGCATGTCGATATGGATATAGCCTCGCCCGAGCAGCCGCTGTGTTCCGTCCCATTTGGCAAACTGGACGAGCGCCTTGGTCGCAGCCTCATCGCCCTCCGGGAGCATCAGCTTCTCGCCGGTGTTGAACGTCAGGTTCCAGCGGCGATTGCCGACCCAGGTCGCAGCCTTGACCAGCGGCTTGAGCGCCGGCGCGGCGTCGAGCAACGTGCGATAGGCCAGTTCCTGGCCATTGGCATTGTCGCCGATCAGCCGGGGCAGATCGGGGATCGCGTCGAGATTGACCGCTTCGAGCGGCACGCCATTGGCATCGATCAGCATCAGTTGGCCGTGATCCTGCCATACCGCCGCCGGGGTCCGCTCGACGATGTCGATCGCGAGCGTGTCGGGCAGCCGGCGCGAGACGCGCGCGTCGGCGACCCAGGCAAACGCGAGCAACCGATCGCGCACCTGGTTCAAGTCGACCAGCGGCATCGCGCGCGACTTCTGATCGAGCGCCACGGCATAGATCGCCATTTTGTCCATGCGCTTGATCCCGGTGACGTCGATCTGGTTGACGCGGAACCCGGCGCGGCCGACGCCCTCCGCCAGCGCGACGCCCATTGCGCCGGGAATCCCGAACCACGCAGCGATCCCGAGCGTCACCGCAGCCGCAACGCCGAGGATGCTCCACGCGGCAAGCTTATTCAGCGTAGCCTCGCTTACGGGGAGCGCGGCGATCGCCTGATCGAGCATGCTGGGTCGGTTCGGCCGCCGTGCCGGCTTTCGCCGTGCATTGGCCGTGCCCCGGCGGGCCTGTTTGCTGCGCGTGGCCCGCTGGGTCACATTCCCTCCTCTTGGCGGAGCGCGTCGTCGACCAGCCATTGCACGAGCTCGGCATAAGTCATGCCGCTATACTTCGCCTGTTCCGGCACCAGGCTCAAGGGCGTCATGCCGGGTTGGGTGTTCACCTCGAGCAGGAAGAGACCTTCGACACCTTGTTCATCGTCCCAGCGGAAATCGGCGCGCGACGCCCCCTTGCACCCGAGCAGCCGGTGCGCGTCGACCGCAATGCGCTGGCATGCCGCGGCGACGTCGTCGGGGATCGCCGCCGGATAGATGTGGTCGGTCAGCCCGTCGGTATATTTGGCGTCATAATCATAGAAGCCGGTCTTGGTGCGCAGCTCGGTGACACCGAGCGCGCGGTCGCCGAGCACGGCGGTGGTGAGCTCGCGGCCACGGATATAAGGCTCGGCGAGCAGTTCCTCGAATTCCTGCCACGGGCCCCGGGCATCGGGGCTGATCGGATCACCGTAATTGCCCTCGCGAGTGACGATCGCGACGCCTACCGACGAGCCTTCATTGACCGGCTTGAGCACATAGGGCCGCGGCAGCGGATCGCGCTGGTGGAGCTCGGCCGATTTGACCATCCGACCGCCGGGCATCGGAATGCCGTGTGGGATCAGCGCCTGCTTGGTGAGCTGCTTGTCGATCGCGATCACCGACGTGACCATCCCCGAATGGGTGTATTTGAGCCCCATCAAGTCGAGCATGCCCTGCACCGAGCCGTCTTCGCCCGGAGTGCCGTGGAGCGCGTTGAACACGACATCGGGTTTCGCTTCGGCGAGCCGGGCGGCGACGTCACGGCCCATGTCGATGCGCGTCACGCGGTGCCCGCGGCTTTCCAGCGCGTCGGCGACGCCGTTGCCCGACATCAGCGACACTTCGCGCTCGGCGGACCATCCGCCCATCAGGACGACGACGTGGAGGGTCATACAATCCTCCCCGAGCTTGTCTCGGGGAGGGGGACCACGCGAAGTGTAGTGAAGGGGGCGGTGGTGAAACCGCCGCTGGCGCGGCAGCCCCTCCACCACTCGCCTTCGGCGAGCGGTCCCCCTCCCCGAGCAAGCTCGGGGAGGAATTGCGAAACCGTGCTCACTTCAAAACTCCCACGCGCTGAATTTCCCACTCCAATTCCACGCCCGATTGCGCCATCACTTTCGCCCGCACTTCCTCGCCCAGCGCCTCGATCTCCGTGCTGCTGGCGTTGCCGAGGTTGAGCAGGAAGTTGCAGTGCTTCTCCGACACCTGCGCATCGCCGCGCCGCAGGCCCCGGCAGCCGGCGGCGTCGATCAGCGCCCAGGCCTTGTGGCCCTCTGGGTTCTTGAAGGTCGAGCCGCCGGTGCGCGAGCGCAGCGGCTGCGAAGCTTCGCGCTCGGCGGCGATGCGGTCCATCTCGGCGCCGATCGCGGTCGGATCGCCCGGCGAGCCTTTGAACAGCGCCTCGACGACCACTGCACCGGCGGGGAGCTCGGAATGGCGATAGGTATAGCCGAGCCGCGCGGCCGGCCAGGTCTCGATACTGCCCGCACGCGTGACCACCGTCAGTTCGACGAGGATGTTCGACACGTCGCGACCATAGGCGCCGGCGTTCATGCGCACCGCGCCGCCGACCGTCCCGGGGATCCCGCGCAGAAACTCGAGTCCGGCGATTCCGGCATCGCGCGCCGCGCTGGCGACCGTGATGCCCATCGCCGCGCCGCCGGCGCGGACCCGGTTTCCGGGCTCGACGCGCACCACGCCCATCGCCTTGGGCAACCGCACCACCACGCCCGGTACGCCGCCGTCGCGTACGATAAGGTTCGAGCCGACGCCGACCGGCAACACCGGCACGTCTTCCGGCAGCGCCGCGAGGAACGCCGCGAGCGACGGCACGTCGTCAGGCCGTACCAGCCATTCGGCCGGCCCGCCGGTGCGGAACCAGATGAAATCGGCGAGGCTGCCCTGATGCTCGACCGAGCCGCGCAGCGGGGGCAGCGCCATGCAGACTGCGCTCACTTGAGCCCCCAGAACTTCATCCATTGCTTCCAAATGTCGTAATTCGCTTCCGCAGCCTTATTCCCGGCCTCCTGCATCGCACTCAGCTGACGCGCACCGTCGAGCATGCGCTCGGCGGCATCGAGCTGCGAACGTTGCGCGCGCAGGATCTCGCGCTGCAGGTCGAGCGCGGTCGAGAACCAGTCGCTCACTCAGCTGCCTCCGCCAACGCGCCGCTCATGGCATCGGCGAGCCCCGCCGCCCATTTGGTGATGTCGCCGGCGCCGAGGCACACCACCATGTCGCCGGGCGCCGTGACATTCGCCAGCACTTCCGCGAGTCCGGCGGCATCGGCGACCGTGGCGACTGCGCGATGTCCGCGCGCCTTGACTTTCTCGGCGAGCACCTCGGCGCTGACACCCTCGATCGGCGTTTCGCCCGCCGCATAGACCGGCGCGACATAGACCATGTCGGCGTCGTTGAACGCCTGGGCGAAGTCGTCCATCAGGTCGCGCAGCCTGGTGAACCGGTGCGGCTGCACCACGGCGATCACGCGGGCCCGGGCGCTTTCGCGCGCCGCCGCGAGCACCGCGCGGATCTCGACCGGATGGTGGCCGTAATCGTCGATCACGGTCACGCCCGCGACTTCGCCAACCTTGGTGAAGCGCCGTTTGACTCCGCCGAACTTGGCGAAGCCATGCTGGATCGTCGCATCCGGGATGCCGAGCTCGAGCGCGACGCCGATCGCGGCGAGCGCATTCTGGACATTGTGCCGGCCGGACATCGGCAGCTCGATATTCTCGATCGAACGCACGCTGCCGTCGCGATGGCGGATCAGCGCCTCGAAGCGATTGCCGCCGTCATGCGGCGTGACGTTGACGCCGCGCACGTCGGCGCTCGCTGCGAAGCCGTAAGTGACGATGCGGCGGTCGCGCACGCGCGGGATGATCGCCTGGACCTCGGGATGATCGAGGCACAGCAGCGCTGCGCCGTAGAAGGGCACGTTCTCGACGAATTCGACGAAGCTGTCCTTGACCCGCTCGAACGAGCCATAATGGTCGAGGTGTTCCGGATCGATGTTGGTGACCACTGCGATCGTGCCGTCGAGGCGCAGGAAACTGCCATCGCTCTCGTCGGCCTCGACCACCATCCAGTCGCTGTCGCCGAGCCGCGCGTTCGAGCCATATTGATTGATGATGCCGCCGTTGATCACCGTCGGATCGACGCCGCCCGCATCGAGCAGCGCGGCGACCATCGATGTGGTAGTGGTCTTGCCGTGCGTGCCGGCAACCGCGACCGTCGACTTGAGCCGCATGAGTTCGGCGAGCATCTCGGCGCGGCGCACTACGGGCACCCGGCGCTCATAGGCAGCCTCGACTTCGGGATTGCCCCGCTTGATCGCAGTCGAAATCACCACCACCGCCGCGTCGCCGAGATTGGCCGCGTCATGGCCGATCGCGACGGGAATGCCGCGCTGGCGCAGACCGCCGACCACATAGCCCTCGGCGACGTCCGAACCCTGCACCTTATAGCCGAGATTGTGCATCACCTCGGCGATGCCCGACATGCCGATGCCGCCGATGCCGACGAAATGGATCGTGCCGATATCTGTCGCGACACCCTTCATGCGCGCTGATTTCCTTCAAGCATAAGCCGGCCGTCCGACCGGAGATTTGCGTGACTGGCCGAGTCCCGCGGACTCCCAGGGCGCATCAACGCTCTCGACCAGATCGGCAAGGTCGCGCGCGGCGAACGGACGCCCGCAGCCGAACGCACGTGCCGCGGCGAGCGCCAGCCCTTCGGTATCGAGCCCGAGCCGCTGGATCTGCTTCGCCAGTTCCTGCGGCGTAAATTGCCGCTGCTGAATTGTGCGCGCGCCGCCCGCTTCGCTGATCTCGCGCGCATTGGCGGTCTGGTGATCGTCGGTCGCGCCGGGCAGCGGGACCAGGATCGCCGGGCGACCGGCAGCAGTGAGTTCGGCGATCGTCGATGCGCCTGCACGCGCGATCACGATATGCGCCCAGGCGAGATGCTCGGGCAGGTCGGGCAGATAGGTCGCGATCTCGGCGGGAATGCCGTGCAGCGCATATTTGGCGCGCACCTCCTCGATATCCTCGAGCCGTGCCTGGTGCGTCACTTGCAACCTGCGACGGAAATGCATCGGCAGCAGCGCGAGTCCGTCGGGCACGACCTGGCTCAATACCGACGCGCCCTGGCTCCCGCCAGTGACGAGCACTCGGAAGATCCCCTCTTCCTCGAGCAGCGGATACGGGCGCTCGCGCAGCAACAACACGCTCTCGCGCACCGGGTTGCCGACGAGATGCGTCTTGAGCAGCGCCTTTTCACTGAGCCGTGCGACATCCGCATAGCTCGTCGCGATCGCATCGACCTTGCCCGCGACAAAGCGATTGACGCGACCGAGCACGGCGTTCTGCTCGTGAATGATCGTGGGAATGCCGTCATTGAACGCCGCGAGCAGCGCCGGCAGTGCCGGATAGCCGCCGAAACCGACGACGCAGGCGGGTCGCAGCTCGCGATAGAGCTTAAGCGCCATGCTGCGCCCCGCCAACACGCGCCGTGCAGCGCGCAGCCAGCCGAGCGGTCCGCCGGTGAGCCGGCCGGCCGGCAGCACATGAGTCTTGATATTGTCGAACAGGTCGGGAAAGCGCACGCCGCGATCGTCGCTCACCAGCACGACATGGTGGCCGCGGCGCATCAACTCGCCAGCGAGCGCTGCGGCGGGCACCATGTGGCCGCCGGTACCGCCGGCCGCGAGTACATAGGTTCGGCGTTCGTTCATTTCCCGCTCCACCGGACCAGATAGGGTGAGCGATTGAGATACGGGTTTCGCCGCGTGAAAGCGAGCAGCAGCCCCATGCCGAGCGAAAGCGCGATCATCGACGATCCACCGTAGCTGATGAAGGGCAGCGTCATCCCTTTCGACGGCGCCAGACCGGTATTGACTGCCATGTTGATCAGCGCCTGCACGCCGAACTGCGAAGCGAGCCCGGCTGCGGCGAGCAGACGGAAACTGTCTTCCTCGTCGAGCAGCTTGATGAACACGCGTGCGATGATCGCGAGGTAGAGCAACGCGATCGCGGCGCAGGCAACCAGCCCGAATTCCTCGCCGACGACCGAATAGATATAATCGGTATGCGCCTCGGGCAGCTTGAACTTGACCGTGCCGCCGCCGGGGCCGGTGCCGAACACGCCGCCGCCGGTGAGCGTCGCATGCGCCATGTCCATCTGATAGGTGTCCGAACCCTGCTCGCCGCCGCTGATGAATGCATCGATGCGATTGCGCGCGTTGCCGTAGAACAAATAGGCGGCGACGATGCCGGCGAGGCCCGCACCGCCGAGCCCGGCGATCGTCTTCGGCGAGACCCCCGCCAACACCAGCAGCAGCATCCACACGCTGCCGAAAATGATCGTCTGGCCGAAATCGGGCTGCATCATCAGCAGACCGGCGATCGCGGCGGTCAGCACGCCGGTGACGGCGATCATCGGCAGGCCGGCATCCTTCGATTTGAGCGAAAGCAGCCAGGCGCTGGCGACGATGAACAGCGGCTTGAGGAATTCGGAGGGCTGGAACTCGGCGATGCCTACGCCGAGCCAGCGCCTCGCACCGTTCACTTCGCTGCCGACGAACGGAACCGCGGCGAGCAGCAGCACGAACACGCCGCAGCCGATCAGCGCGATGCGGCGGGCTACGGTGATCGGCAACATCGAAACCGCCAACATCACGGGAACCGAGACGCACACCCACGCGAGCTGCCGCCAGAAATAATGCATCGACGGCATGTGGTGCGTGCTGTCGGAATAGCGCTGCGTCGAGGCCGGCGAAGCAGCGGCGACTGCGACCAGCCCGATTGCGATCAGCAGCAGCGCTAGCAACAGCAGCATGCGATCGGTCTCCCAGAACCAGCTCGCGACCGGCGAGCGGCTCGCGCGGCTGAGCTGCGTCTGGACGCGGCTGCGCGGCACCTCGCCGTCGTGCGTGGCTTCGCTCATGCCAGTGCCTCGACTGCGGCGCGGAACTTGTCGCCGCGATCCTCATAGTCGCGGAACTGATCGAACGAGGCGCAGGCCGGCGATAGCAGCACGGTTTCGCCCGGCTTTGCCTGGCGCGCCGCTTCGGCGACGGCGCGGTCGAGCGTGTCGCAGGTTTCGACCGGCATGTCGGGGGCGAGGAGCTCGGCGTACATTCCGCCAGCCTCGCCGATCGTGTAGGCGCGGGCAACATGGGAAAAGCCCGGCCGGCACGCGTCGAGATCGGCGGTCTTGGCCTGACCGCCGAGTATCCAGTGGATGCGGTCGAATGCCAGAAGCGCCGGCGCGACCGACGTCGGGTTGGTCGCCTTGCTGTCGTTGACGAACAGCACGCCCAGCCGGGTCGCGATGCGCTCCATGCGATGCGGTAGGCCGGGAAAGCTCTCGAGCCCGCGGTCGATCGCTGTCTGGCCAAGGCCGAGCGCATCGCAGGCTGCAATTGCGGCGAGCGCGTTCTGCGCATTATGCGGCCCCTGCAGCGCGGGCCAGCGCGACTGGTCCATGCACACCCCCGGCGCGATCTTGGTGAGATCGAGCGAGCGCCCCGCCGATGCAATGTCGCGCGCGATATTGGCGGATGGGATGTCGCCGATGCCGATCACCGCGGCGTGGCCGGGGGACTGCATCGCGAACAACCGCGCCTTCGACGCGGCATAGGCATCGAACCCGTCATAGCGATCGAGATGATCGGGGGTGATGTTGGTCAGCACCGCGACGTCGCAGTCGAGGTTGAAAGTCAGGTCGATCTGGTAGCTCGACAGTTCCAGCACATAGACTCCGCCCTCGGGAAGCGGCTCCTGCCCGAGGATCGGCAGCCCGATATTGCCGCCGAGCCGCGCCGGGATGCCGGCGGTCTCGAGGATGTGGTGGATCAGCGCAGTCGTAGTCGACTTGCCGTTGGTGCCGGTGATGCCGACCACCTTGTGCGACGGGAGTTCGGCGCGGGCCTGCGCGAACAGCTCGATGTCCCCGATCAGTGGAACGCCTGCGCCGCGCGCATGCGCCGCGATTGGGTGACGATTGATCGGGACGCCGGGCGAGACGACCACCCCCGCGAAACCCGCGAGGTCGATTTCCAAAGGGTCGGCGAGCAATAGATCCTCCCCGGAACGGGGAGGGGGACCGCCGAAGGCGGTGGAGGGGGAGTTCGATCGGGCGATTCCCTCGTGGAGGGCCCCCTCCACCATGCTTCGCATGGTCCCCCTCCCCGTTCCGGGGAGGATCGCAGCCCGCGCCTCTTCCTTGGAATCCCAGGCAACGACCTTCGCTCCACTCGCAAGCAGCGCGTCGACGGTCGCCTGCCCGCTCCGCGCCAGGCCCAGGACCGCATAGCGTTTCCCGCTCCAGGCGCGCGCGGTGATCATCGCAGCTTGAGCGTTGCCAGACCCGCCAGTGCGAGCACGAAAGCGATGATCCAGAAACGGATCACGACGGTCGGCTCGGACCAGCCGAGCTGTTCGAAATGATGATGGATCGGCGCCATCTTGAATACGCGTTTGCCGGTGCGCTTGTAGAAGAACACCTGGATGATCACGCTCATCGCCTCGACCACGAACAGCCCGCCGATGATCCCAAGCACCAGCTCATGGTGCGCCGTCACTGCGATCGCGCCGAGCGCACCGCCGAGCGCGAGGCTGCCCGTGTCGCCCATGAACACCGCCGCGGGGGGGGCGTTGAACCACAGGAACGCCAGCCCGGCCCCGACCATCGCGCCGCAAAAGATCGCGAGGTCGCCTGCCCCCGGCACGTGCGGAATGCCGAGATAGACCGCGAATTTGGCGTTGCCGGCGAGATAGACGATCGTCATGAACGCGACGCTCGCGATGATCACCGGCATGGTCGCGAGCCCGTCGAGTCCGTCAGTCAGGTTCACCGCATTGCCGAACGCGACGATCACGAACGCGGCGAACACGATATAGAAATAGCCGAGATCCGGATGCAGGCTCGACAGGAACGGCACGTAGAGCTGAAAATTGTCCTGCGTGTGGACGATGATCCAGCTCGCGAGCGCCGCGATCGCGAACTCGCCGAGCAGCCGCACGCGCCCGGAAACGCCTGCGGTCTTCTGCTTGCGCACCTTGTCATAGTCGTCGAGGAAACCGATCATCCCGAAGCCGAGTGTGACGAACAGGCACGCCCAGACATAAGGGTTCGCGAGATTCATCCACAGCAACACCGACAAAACGAGCGAGGTTAGGATCATCAACCCGCCCATCGTCGGCGTGCCGCGCTTGGCAAGATGCGATTGCGGCCCGTCGTGGCGAATCGGCTGGCCCTTGCCCTGGCGGACGCGCAGCCAGCCGATGAAGCGCGGGCCGATGATCAAACCGATCAGCAGCGCCGTCGTGACCGCGCCGCCGCTGCGGAAGGTGATATAGCGGAAGAGGTTGAGCACCCCCGGGAACCCGAGATAGCTCGCGATCAGATACAACATCAGCTTCGTTCCGCCAGCGCCGCTACGAGTTTGGAGAGTCCGACGCCGTTCGAGCCTTTGACGAGCACTGCGTCGCCTGGCGCCAATACGGCTTCCAGCCGCGCAGCTGCCGCGGCGGCGTCGGGCACATGAACGAAATCGACGTGCCCCTCAAGCGCATTCGCGAGGCTCACCATCTGTTCGCCGACGAGTATCGCAAACGCGACACCGGTCGCCTCGATCGGCTCCGAAAGCGCGGCATGGAACGCGTCCGAATGCGCGCCGAGCTCGCGCATTTCCCCCAGTACCGCGAGCTTGCGGCCCGGCTGTTCGGCGAGCACCGCAAGCGTCGCGCGCATCGACGCCGGATTGGCGTTGTAGCTTTCATCGATCACCAGTGCGGCACCGCCGTCGACCGCCACCTGCAGCCGCGCGCCCCGTCCCGGCAGTCCGCCGAGCTCGGCGAGCGCCAGCCCTGCCATCTCGAGGTCGCCACCCACCGCCTCGACACAAGCGAGCACGCCGAGCGCGTTGGCAACCCAATGCATGCCCGGCTGGGCAAGTGTGAAGCTGATCTCGCGCTCGGGTGCGACGTGCGCGGTCACGAAGGTCCCGCTCGCGGTCCGAACATTCTCGAGCGCACGCACGTCGGCGCCCTCGCCCAGCCCGAATGTGACGACTCGCGCCGCGTGCCGCCGCGCCGCCACGAGCAACCGCTCGCGGTGGCGAGTGTCGAACGGCACGACTGCGACGCCGCCAGGCTCGAGCCCTTCGAAGATCTCGGCCTTGGCGTCGGCGATCGCTTCCTCGTTCGGAAAGAATCCCATGTGCGCCGGCGCGATCGTAGTGATCAATGCGACGTGCGGACGCACCAGCCGAGTCAGCGCGGCGAGTTCGCCGGCGTGATTCATGCCCATCTCGAACACGCCGAACCGAGTGGCGGCGGGCATTCGTGCCAGGCTGAGGGGCACGCCGGTATGATTGTTGTAGCTCTTGACCGAGCGATGCGCCTGACCGCGATCGGGTCGATCGAGCGCGGCAAACAATGCTTCCTTGGTGCCCGTCTTGCCCACCGAACCCGTGACGCCGATCACCTTGCCCGACATGCGTGCACGCGCCGCGCGGCCGAGATCGTCGAGTGCCGTCACGCTGTCCGCGACGCGGACATTCGGATGGCTGGTCGGCGCCGACACGAGCGCGCCCGCGGCGCCGCTTGCGAACGCCTGGTCGAGGAACCGGTGCCCGTCGGTCGACTCGCCCTTGAGGGCGAGGAACAGGTCCCCAGGTCCGACTTCGCGCGAATCGAAGGTCACGCCCGACACCTCGAAGTCGGCGGAGGCGCGGCCGGCGGTGGCACGCGCGATCTCGGCTGAGGTCCACAAACTCATATGTTGCTCACACCGCGCACTCGCGCGCCACGGCGACATCGTCAAACGGCAACACCATCTCGCCGACGATCTGCCCCTGCTCGTGGCCCTTGCCCGCCAGCAGAACGATGTCCTGTGGTCCCGCCGCCGCGATCGCCGCCGCGATCGCTTCGCGCCGCCCCGGAATCTCGGTCGCCTCGGGGCAGCCCTTCATCACGTCGCGACGGATCGCGGCGGGATCTTCGGTCCGCGGATTGTCGTCGGTCACGATCACCAGGTCGGCACCGCGCGCTGCGGCTCGGCCCATTTCAATGCGCTTGCCTGGGTCGCGATCGCCGCCCGCGCCGAACATCACGATCAGCCTGCCCTTGGCGTGCGGCTCGAGAGCCGCGATCGCCGCGTCGAGCGCGTCCGGCGTATGGGCATAGTCGACATAGACGGGCGCGCCCGAGTGCGCGATCACTGCACGCTCGAGGCGGCCGCGGACGGGCTGGAGCCGCGCGAGATTGGCGAGCGTCGCTGCAACCTCGCCGCCGGTCGCGATCGCCAGCCCGGCGGCGGTCAGTGCGTTGGCGGCCTGGTAGGCGCCGATCAGCGGCAACATCACCTTATGCGTCTTGCCCTCGGCCTCGATCGTGAGCTCCTGTCCGAGCAGCGTCGGCGCGCGCGCGACCAACCGCAGCGTCGCGCCATGTTCGCCGACGGTGATCAGCCGGTTGCCGCGCGTTCGCGCAAGATCCTCGACGCGCTCGCTGTGCGGATCGTCGGCCCACACCACGGCGACGCCGTCGTCGGCGAGCACTTCCGCGAACAATCGCAGCTTCGCCGTGAAATAGGTCGCCATGTCGCCATGATAGTCGAGATGGTCACGGCTCAGATTGGTGAAGGCGGCGGCACGCACCGGAACACCTTCGGTGCGATATTGCGACAGGCCATGACTCGACGCCTCGAACGCGAGATGCGTTACGCCTTCGCGGGCCAGCCCCGCGACGTTCGACAGGAATGTGACGACATCGGGCGTGGTGAGCCCGGTCGATACGCGGTCGTCGGCAGTAGTGACGCCGAGCGTGCCGATCGACGCCGCGTGGAACCCGGCCATGCGCCACAGCTGGCGCGTCATCTCGACGGTCGAGGTCTTGCCATTGGTGCCGGTGACGGCCACCGCGGTTTCGGGGAACGGCGCGAAATACCGCGCCGCCAACCTTGCGAACTTCTCGCGCGGGTTGGAGTCGGCGATATGCGCCGCGCCGTGCACCGCCGCTTCGGGCCGCGCGACGATCGCGATCGCACCGCTCTCGACTGCCGCGTCAATATAGTCTTCGCCGTTGACGCGCGCGCCCTGGAACGCGCCAAATATCGTTCCCGGCGCAACCTTGCGGTGATCGATCGCGAACCCGGTGACGATTTCGGTCTCGCCGCCTCCGGTCAGCGCGCCTAGCCTCACGGGACCGCCTTGTCGGGGTGCCAGATCAGCGGAGCGACGTCCGACACGTCGATGTCGCGGCTTTCGTCCGGCTTGACGCCGAGCATCGCACCGGTGCGCAGGATGATTCGGCCCGTAACGGGCGCCACGGTCCAGCCCGCAGTGCGCTGGCCCATCGACGCCGCGGTGGCGACCGGAGAATCGAGCATCGTCACCACCACGTAACGCGGCGCATCCATCGGAAACGCTGCTGCGAAGGTCGAGACATTCTTGTTGCGCGAATAGCCGCCCACGCCGGACTTCTCCGCAGTGCCGGTCTTCCCGCCGATACGGTAGCCGGGAATATTGGCGTTCTTGCCGGTGCCCTGAAGCACGATCAGCCGCAGCAGTTGGCGCATCCGCGCACTGGTCGCCTCGGAAATCACCCGCCGACCCGGCGCTTGCTTGCCCGGCTCGACCTTCAGCAGGGTCGCCGGCCGCCAGGTGCCGCCGTTGACCAGCGCGGCGTAGGCGCTTGCGAGATGCAGCGGCGTGACGGCGATGCCGTGCCCGTAGCCGGTGGTCATGGTCGCCAGGCGCCCCCAGAACGGCGGCCACAGCGGCCGCG